>TARA_R110002012_G_scaffold96501_3_pt1 | contig 77135 bp, 70 predicted proteins | sample TARA_R110002012 | Tara Oceans TARA_R110002012 (sample SAMEA4396515) | marine metagenome | biome: Westerlies Biome; feature: [DCM] deep chlorophyll maximum layer (ENVO:01000326); material: water (ENVO:00002006), including particulate matter (ENVO:01000060) such as... | depth 40 m
AGGGGTCTGCTACCTTGCATTTTTGTGGGCTGCAAGGTGTAGCAGTGCAATTTTTTGGAAAAGTCGCGATATTTTGGAATTTTCTTTTTATTCAGCTTCCACAACGCAATGAAGGGGATGAAAGGGGGCGTACCATTGCCCGTCCGGTTTCGCGACAATGGGGAATGGGGATGACCTTCATTCGTTATCCTGCCCGGCCCCCGCACCGGCGCGGCTGGCTTCGGTTGCCGGGGCGTAGGTCCGAAACGCGAAGCTTTCCAAAACGCGCAGGGTCGCCTTATCCATCTGACGGCCCGCAACGGTTCGGGCCGACGCCACAAACCGGGTTTCGGTCTTAGTCAAAACGGCTGATTCTGCGTGTCGCGTCATGAGAGCAGCTTTTTCCGCATTGACGCTTACCCGACCACTGTCAAAGGTCAATAAAGTGCCTGCCCACTCTAATGTGACGGTGACACGGCCCGACCGAGAAGCCGCAGCGATGAAGGGTGCCAGCAATAGGGGCACCGATACATCATTGATATGAATAGGATCGCCAAGGGTCAGATCATAGGCTCGGTCACAGATCAACGCACCGACGATGATCGGACAAAGCGGGACGGATTCCGCGCTTAAGGAACCGTTCGCATAGCGAGGCACAAGCTTTGAATATGCGATACCGTCATTGATGCCGAGCAAATCCGCTAAGAGATGCGGGCCCGAGAAGCCGTTGTCACTAAGCCAGCGCACCGCCTTGCCGGTTTCTTCCGCCAGGCCCCAGCTCATCCCGCCACCGCGCGCCGCTTTCCGGGCAAGGGCTTCGATCTCGTTGAGCGAATAGATCATTCCAAGATCTCCTGAACCGCTGGATAGGTCCACCCTGCGAACGCCATCTGAGCGACTTCATGGGGGAACGGCGCATTTCGAAACATGTTAATCCGCACCCATCGGTCCGAACGCGGATCGAAATGGCAGGCTCCGAAGAACGATAGCTTCGCGCGTAGCAGGTCAATAGGAAGGACATCCGCAGCGATCGTGTTGTCGCGGATTTCGGCGTAGGGATAGCGGGCGGCAATCTGCACCCTGCGGGTGATATGACGGTGCTCTGGGTGGCGCAGCAGTACATCGGCAACGCGGGTTTCTGGATTTTCCGATGCCAGAGCGCTGATCAGCAGGGTTGCGTCGCGGCCGGGGGCTAAGGGTTGTTCATAGGCGGCGATTGGCTCGGACTGACGTTCGCCCAAACGTGGTTCCAGCTTTTCTGCAGAGACGTACCATGCGCGCGCCTGACTTTCGGGCAGGGTCCAGTCGATTTCCAACGCCCAAGCATAGTTGGCTGCCAAGATATCGCGCAGCTGGCGTACGGTCATCCTGCCATCAATGGCAAAACCCGCTGCTTCGTCAGCGCTCATCCGCGCCGGTAGATCGTCGACCAACGCCCCGTAAGGTTCCATCATCAATGCAACGAGAAGTTCTTGGCCCTCTAGGCTCAGCGCGGATTCGGACCAGCGATATAGGCGATCCCACGGCATCACCCTCTCAAGAGCGCCGGTTTCCAAATGTTCGGTAAGCCTGTCGAGATCAGCTTTGAGCAGAGCGATCTTATCGCATTGAAGCGCATGCTCCGAGTGCCAGTCATCGACATTGCGTTGGCCCCGGCGCAGCATGACCCGGAACGCTTTGGCATCTACCGGTGACACCGTAGGAAGCGCGCGAACCCGTGCCAGCGCTGTTTCGCGTGCCTCGATCCAGTTGTTGAGCAGGATAGGGTGGTTGAGCAGGAAGGGAGCCATACCCAGACCCGTCGAATTGCCGATGCCAAAACGCCTGCGCAATTCAGGGTCGAGCGGCACTGCCCGTTCGGGCGAACGTAACGCAGCAAGATGTTCTACGAGGTCAAGAACAAAACCGCGGATCAGGAACACGGTCAACATTTCAGCCTGAAATGGTGCGGCAAATTCGGGGCGGTCGCAGATGCTCTCGCGATCGGCAGCGCCAAGCTTGCCTGACCCATAGACGGCAGTGGTACGCATCAGATAGCCTACGGCGTCGACGTGGGCCACGTGCGGCTGTTCACCTCTGCTGAGGCAATCTACGACATGGTCGAACAGCCGCACGGAGCGATTGGCCCGAGACACCGTCAGTTCTGACGCGGTGACGCGGCCAGCTTCCTGAAGCGGAATATTGCGGGACAGCCGATGGATATCTGCTTTGGTGGGCAATCCGTCGAACAGTGCAAAGGTAGCATCCCACGCTGTGGCGATCACTCGGTCAGAGCGTTGTTCAGGTGGCAGATCATGGGCAAAGGCGACCAAGCTATAGCTGCGGTCCGGTCCATGTATGGTGTATACGGCATGGCCAATGCCTTTGGCGTCGATCTCGAAGGCGCGTCGCTCGAAACGCCAGCATTCGGCTTTGAGGCGGCGCAACAAGACGCGCATGAATGACAGACGTGACTGGTGGAATGACCCCATCCGGGCTAGGCGCATCACGGTGTGAGCAGGGCGCAGTGCCACGGTATCGGGGTTTAGCTGATCCAGTTTCATCACGCGCCTCCTCTTGCATGATATCACATATCTTTGCGGGCGGCCCTAATCGGGCCGCACCGCGACTTTATCAATTGTTTTCACGACCCTTCGCGAGCGTGATCCTGAACGCATCCCAAAGCGAGGGTAGCAGCACCAGTGAAACTGGAACGGCGGTAACCACGATGAAGCTTTGTAGCTTGCCGACCCCGCCAGCCCCGAGCGATATCAGGATGATCGCCATCAGGCCCATGCCGACGCCCCAGAATACTCTTACCGGCATCGACGACCTGTCTTCGTCGGACATGGCGACCGAGATGATATAGGTCATTGAATCGCCTGTCGTTGCCACGAAAATCGTCGTCAGGATCAGGAACAATAGCGACACGAGGAAGCCCAACGGAAGTTGCTGGGTAATGGCGAGCAAGGCGGCGGGCAGGTTGAACCCCTCGAACGCGGTTGAAACAGAGCCTGTATTGCCAAGCTCGAAAGCGATGCCGGACCCGCCGATGATGGTGAACCAAAAGGTGGTGATGACCGGGGCCACCAAAGACAGCATAATGATAATCGACCTGATCGACCGCCCTCGCGAGATGCGCGCGATGAACATGGCCATCAGGGGTCCATACCCCATGAACCAACCCCAGAAGAACACTGTCCACCAACCCAGCCAACCGGGTTCGCCAAACAGTCCCGCTTCACCGCGATACAGTGCCATGTCAAAGAAGTTACTGATATAGCTCGTAAAGCCAGCGATATAGCTTTCAAAGATAAATGCAGTCGGCCCAAGGACCAGCATAAACACCAGTAAGCCGCCGGCCAGAATGACATTGATCTTGCTAAGAAGCTGGATGCCACGCGTCAGCCCCGACATAGCAGACAGGGTGTAAAGCGTCACAAGCCCGGCAATGACGATGGCCTGGGTAGCAAAGGCATCGGGAATTCCGAACAGCGTGTTCAAGCCATAGCTGACCTGAAGCCCGAGAAAGCCGATCGGTCCGACTGTTCCGGCCACCACAGCGATAATGCAAGACGCGTCAGCGATCAGCCCGATGGGTCCCGTGATCGCACGGTCGCCGAACAGCGGATAGAGCAGGGTGCGCGGTGCAAGCGGTAGACCCTTTTCATAGTGATAATGCATCAACATTATCGTGGTCAGCGCGCCCAAGATCGCCCAAGCCAAGAAACCCCAGTGCATGAAACTTTGGGCCAATGCCGGTGCCACTGCATCAAGTGTGCCCGCTTCGGCCGCAAACAAAGGCGGAGATGACAGGAAATGCGCCATCGGTTCTCCGGCAGCCCAAAACACGCCACCGCCCGCCAGAAGCGTGCACATGATCATGGATCCCCATTGAAACACCGAAAACTCCGGTCGCGCCATGGTCCCCATGATTGCCTTGCTGCCCGGCAGAAAGATTATCACCAGCCCGATTAGAAATGTAGCCAATAGCAATAGTTGCCAATACAGCCCGAAATACTTGGCTGAAAAGGCGAAGCTGGTGTCTACGATAAGCGAAAGCAATTCGAGGTCAAACAGCGCGATTAGACAGAAAATTGCAATGAATCCCCCGGTGATCGCAAACAGTGGTTTGTTGATGTGACCGGGGCGCGGGCTTTGTGCCGCTACCGTCGGGTTTTGGGTCTGGTACGTCATTCCAACCTCCCTGAAGGAATATCCAATGTTTTATCGAGCGGGCTATTCAGCCGCTCGACATTCCCGCACCTCCCGCGCGGGACCGAAGCTGGCGTCGAAGAAACGTAGCCAGTTTTCTCCCATGATGCCTGCCACCTCGGCTGCATCAAATCCTGCGGAGCGTAGCCCTGCCTCGAGGTTGGAAAAGTCGCGATTGTCAGTGAACCATGTGGGCATATCGGGAAAGCCAGGTGCGGCAGCCGAGCCTTCGCCATAGTCGACCTTTTTGGTCCAACGGCCCATCCGCATCCAGTCGACCACACTGTTGGGATGGTCCTGGCACAAGTCCGATCCGATCCCGAGCACATCTGGTCCAACCATATCGGCGGTTTGCGCGACCATTTCGCAAAAGCTTTGCAAAGTGCAGTCTGACTTGTCTTTCAAGTGGTGCGGGTAAAGTGAAAAGCCCAGCATGCCGCCGCTTTCGGCCAGTGCCCGGATCACATCATCGGGTTTGTTGCGCCGTGCCGGTGCCCAAAAAGCCGGATTGGCATGGGTGATGGCTATGGGCCGGGCTGAATGTTCGATTGCCTCAAGGGTCGAGCGATCTGCTGAATGGCTCATGTCCACAACCAGACCGACACGGTTCATTTCGTCGATGACCTCGCGGCCCATGCGGGTCAAGCCCGGATCTTCAGCCTCGTAGCACCCCGTCGCCAAAAGCGACTGGTTGTTATAGCTCAACTGCATGAAGCGGGCACCCAGTGTATGCACAATTTCGACTAGGCCGATATCGTCTTCGATGGGCGAGGGATTTTGAAAGCCAAAGAAGATCGCAGTGCGTCCTTCGGTTTTGGCGCGACGTATGTCCGCACCGGTGCGACCTTGGAATATTAGCTCGGGAAACTGCTCGAACCAACGGTTCCACTGTTCAATATTCAGTACAGTTTCGCGAAAATTCTCATGATAGGCGATGGTGACGTGTACAGCGTCCACGCCGCCCTCGCGCATTTGCCGAAAGATTTTTTCGGACCAATTGGCGTATTGGAGGCAATCAATGCGGTACGTCACGCCAGCTCCTCTGGGGTTCCGGCCGCAATATAGGCGGTCTTTACAGTGGTGTAGAATTCGGCGGCATAGCTGCCCTGTTCGCGTGGTCCGTAAGAAGAGTTGCCACGCCCACCAAAGGGCACATGATAGTCTGTGCCTGCGGTAGGAAGATTGACCATCACGCAGCCCGTTCGGGCGTTCCGACGGAAATGGGTGGCGCGTGCGATTGACCGGGTGACAATGCCCGACGTCAGTCCGAATTCGGTGTCGTTTACCACCTCAAGCGCTTCGGCATAGCTGTCTACCTTGATGACGCACGCAATCGGGGCAAACATTTCTTCGCGGTTGATCGTCATGTCGTTTGTGGTACCGGTGAACACAGCGGGGGACATGTAATAACCCTCGGTATCCAAGCTCAAACGTTCACCGCCGCACTCCAGCGTCGCTCCTTCAGATTTGCCTTTCTCGATGTAGTCAAGGTTAGCGCTAAGCTGCTCCTTGCTCACCACTGGGCCAAGCTGGGTGCCGTCGGACAGCGCATGCCCGACCTTCATCGCCTTGGCCCCTTGGACCAGCTTTTCGACAAATTCATCATGTACGGCCTTGTGCACGACCAACCGCGACGATGCGGTGCATTTCTGACCAGTGCCGCCAAACGCCCCGCCAAGGGCAAGGCTGACAGCCAAGTCGATATCGGCGTCATCCATCACAGCCAGCGCGTTCTTTGACCCCATCTCCATCTGGATCTTGGTAAAGTTTTGCACCGCCGCTGCGGCGATACCGCGCCCTACCGGGACTGACCCGGTAAACGATATCGCATCCAGTCTGGGGCTTTCCACCAGCTTTTGGCCGATCTCACGTCCCGCACCCATGGCGAGATTGAACAAGCCCGCAGGCATGTCTTGCCGGGCGATGATCTCTGTCAGGGCTACGGCTGACGCGGGGGTCAGGTTCGCGGGCTTCCAGATTACCGCATTCCCATAAGCCAGTGCGGGGGCGATTTTCCAGCTTGCCGTCGCGGTGGGGAAATTCCACGGGCTGATCACAGCAACCACGCCGACAGGTTCGCGGCGCACATCGATTTCAACACCGGCGCGCACACTGTCAGCAGTATCACCGATCTGGCGCAGGCATTCGGCGGCGTAATAGGTAAAGAACTGACCCGCACGAAAGACTTCGCCCTTGCCCTCTGCCATGGGCTTGCCTTCTTCTCGCGATAGCAACTGCCCCAGTTCCGAGGCCCGTTCCATCATCTCACGACCGATCGCCATCAAGACGTCGTGACGCCGTTCTAGGCCGTAGTCGGCCCATATCATTTGCGCGGCACGCGCGGCGGACAGCGCGTCGTCAAGCTGGTTTGCGCTGGCTTGCGCATACCGACCGACAATCTCTGATAGGTCCGAAGGGTTGCGGTTCTCGATCTCGCCGGCACCGGCAACCCAAGCGCCCGCGATGAAGTTGCGATTGAGGTCGGTCATGGCGTTCATGTGGTGTCTCCTGTCAGGGCCGTAATTCCGAAAGTGGTCGGGGACAGTAGACGTTAGCAAGGCATTTCAATCAAACTAGATTTATTTGATTTTAGTTCAATTAATTTGAAGTTGTGCAGCATCCCGCAAACTGGCAGTTTCCGTTTCGAGAACCCGCAGGAAAGCGCGCGCAGCCGGAGGCATGAGACGCCGTGGCTGAGAAACAAGATAAAGCTGTCGTCGCGCATCGCTTCCAGCGAGCGGCAGAAAGACCAGCCCTTCATCGTCGAGAGGCACAGCGCGGCGTGGAAGCAGGGTCAGCCCAACGCCCGCGCGCACCAACGCAAGCAAAGAGGCGGTATTGGGCACAGACATCAGCGCACTTTTCAGTATTGGTGCAAAATCCGCGTCGTCGATCAACCGGCACAGCCCGTTTGCTATGAAGTCGCGCCCGGCAAGCTGGGCCCAGCTAACGGGGTCTTTACGAATAGCTAGCGGATCATCCATTGCACAGACCACGCCGAACGGATCCGAAAACAGCAGCTTCCGTTCAAAGCCAGGGCCTGCAGTAATGCTCGCCAACCCAATGTCGGCACGCTCCGCCTCCAGTTCTCGCTGCACAGAGGCGCTGTCCATGTCGCGCATGTCGATACGGACCATCGGATGGTTGCGGCGAAAGTGGCGAATTACCTCGGGAAGAATTGCCGTCGCCACCGATGGCGTCACCGCGAGCCTGACCTGTCCCTGTTCCGCGCGTGAGAGACCTTCGATGGCTGCGACCGTGCGTCCGAAATGCTCTATCTCGCGGCGGGCCTCGTTATAAACCATGTCTCCCAACGGGGTCATGCGCGACTTGCGCGCGGTCTCGAATAAGGCTGCACCTATATGTTCCTCGAATTGCTTTAGCATCATCGACACTGCCGAAGGGGTTCGCCCAAGTTGGTTGGCGGCCTCGTTCAGACTGCCGTGCTGCACCACAGCGCAGAAATAACGGAGCATTTCGATCTTGATAGCCAAATTCAGCAATCCTGAAGTATATTTCAATAATTCCACTTTGCCTTAATCTTTTGCTGCTGTCTACAAGGCGCTAGACACCATACCCAAGGAACATCCCATGAGCGGTACCCTCACAAAAATCGGCGGCTCGGCCCGCTTTTCTACTATCGCGATCCACAACGGCCAGATTCATTTGGCCGGTCAAGTTTCCCAGATCAAGGACGGTGATATCACTGCGCAGTCACGTGATGTGTTCGAAAAGATTGACGTACTTCTGGGCGAAGCCGGTACTACACGTGAAAATCTGATCTCTGTGCAGATATGGCTTGCTGACATGGATGACTATGGGGAAATGAACGCTGTTTGGGACGAATGGGTTTCGTCGGTAATACCTCCTACGCGGGTGTGTGTTGAGGCTCGGATGGCGCAACCTTACTACCGGATAGAAGCCCTGGCTATCGCTGTAACGACTTGAGGGCGCGACCAAATCCAAGCAACAGACGTGACTTGGGTGCCGTCCCCCACGCGCATCTGTCACGAAGTCCAGACCGCATGAATCTAACAGGTCAGCCCAATGAGAAACCGTCAGATCAGTACGATAGAAAATGTGTGTCTTCGTCGGCAACAGGGGCCTCGCTAAAGTCGTGCTCGTCGGGGATGCGGCCGAAAGCGATCTTAGCTCCGAGATATCCACCCAGTATGTTATCTTGTGGGCCAAGTGACATTGCCTTGGGTCCGTGAGACTGACGGAGGGTATCCAAGAGGTCGCTGACCTTTTCCCATTTTGCTCGCGACGCATTGTCCGCACCGCGACCCGACGGGTCTTTGGTTTCCCCAAAAAGATCGGCAATCCTGTCTTGTTCTGCAATTAATCCGTGGATCACGACGCTGACCGACTTCGGGCGAAATTTCATTGCCCGTTCGGATTTGGCTAATCCTTCTGACACGGCCTGAAGAAAAGTGTGATCATCGCGTGCTGGCGCGAAGGTTGTCTCCCATGACCAGCTCAGATCTTTTGAGCGACTGCCGTCTTGGCGTCGATAGCCGCCACCTCGTAAGCTCAAAGACAGCTTTGTGGCACGAACATCTGCGCGTCGCAGCCTGCGGGCGGCACTTGTGGTCAGAAGCCGGGAGCAGGCGCGAATTTTATCGGGTGCGCGCCAGTCGTGCGGCAGCATCCGGCTATGGCCAAACATGCTCTTCTTTGTTTCTGGCCGCTCAATATGATAGCCGTGCAATCCATTCCAGAACCGTTCGCCTTCGACACTGCCCCAGATGGCCCGGGCTTGCTTTGGTGCGAGTTCCCATAGTGATTTAAAGTCATTGACATGGGCGGCGGTTAAGCGAGCCCGCATCCCTTTCGATATCCCCGGCAGGTCATCTAGGTCTATGTGTTCGAGACGCGCAGGCAGGTCATCAGCTTCTATCAGTACGAATCCGTCAGGTTTGTTCAGCTCCGCGCCGATCTTTGCAAGCAGCTCGGTGGGTGCCATACCAATAGAGCAGGACAGCGTATCACTGAAAGCTTCGGCCAGTGCCGATTTCATTCGCTGAGATAATGCAGCACCCTCGCGGGCTTCGTGCGGCAACAGGTTGCACACCACTTCGTCGATGGAACGAACTTTCGATACCGGAACGACGGTGTCGATGACCTCAAGGATACGTTTGTGCAGTCTGACATAGACGTCGTGCCGGGCGACGACAAAGATCATGTCAGGTATGATTTCCCGCGCCTGTTTGACCGTAGTGCCGGACTTGACCCCAAGCGCCTTGGCCTGTCTGCTGACGGCAATGCAGCCAGTGTGAGGTGAATCCAGTGGTACGACGCCGAGCGGTCGGCCGCGCAGATCTGCATTGAAGTGTTGCTCGGCTGAAGCGAAGAAGCTGTCGAAATCCAAGTAGAGTCGCTCGACACCCTGAGCCTGTCCACGTGTACTTTGTATCATAAACGCCTCCGGGAATCTAAGGCAGCAGAATACGGATGTCTGTATAAAGGGGCAAGTGAACTACGATGCTGTGTGCTGTGTGCTGTGGGTCGTGAGGTATTGGCTTGCACACCACAGGGCGGGTGGTTGCATGTTCAAGGCGCAGTATCTTACTTTCGAACTGTTGGCAGAGTTGATTTGCAACAGCGCGCACACGGCAGAGCACAAATCGAGAGGGGTGCAACAACCTGTTGCACTGGGGGCCTAAACAGGGGCAAACAGACCCGGAATAATGGAAAGTGAAAAAGATGGCTGAGCAGGGAAACCCAAATAAACAAGGGAAATCGGATGTAGTCCGCGCCGCCCGCCTGTCCGTTGCACCCATGATGGACTGGACGGACCGTCATTGCCGTTACATGCACCGCCTTCTGAGCACGCAAACATTATTGTATACGGAAATGGTCACTTCGCCTGCGCTGGTGCGGGGCGGGGCATTGCATCTGTTGGACCATCAGCCCTTTGAACATCCTTTGGCGCTTCAGCTTGGCGGTTCCGACCCTGCCGAACTGGCCGAAGCGTCGCGGATTGGCGTAGAGGCGGGCTATGACGAGATCAACCTGAACGTCGGGTGCCCGTCGGATCGGGTGCAGTCAGGTTACTTTGGTGCGGTTCTTATGGAACACCCGGCGCTGGTCGCCAGCTGTGTGGCCGCGATGCGCCGTGCCGTCGATGTTGAGGTTACGGTGAAATGCCGCATTGGCGTTGATGATCAGGACCCTCAGATCGCTCTACCCGAGTTTCTGGCCCACATCGTAGGAGCCGGGTGCGAACGGGTAATCGTTCATGCGCGCAAGGCTTGGTTGAAAGGGCTTAGTCCAAAAGAGAACCGCGATATTCCTCCCCTAGATTATGAGATCGTCAAGCAGATGAAGGGACTTTTTCCGAACCTGCACATTTCGATCAACGGCGGCATTACATCCCTTGATCAGGCCAACGCGTTTCTGGATGCAGGTTTGGACGGCGTGATGATTGGTCGCAGTGCCTATCACAACCCAGCAGACATTCTTAGCCAGGCGGACCGGCGTATTTTTAGCACCGGTAGCGACACAACGGCCGAAGCGGTCGTAGAACAGATGCTTCCCTATGTGGATGCGCATATCGAAGGCGGGGGCCGCTTGAACCAGATAACGCGGCATATGATGGGCTTGTTCGCAGGTCGCCCCGGGGCCCGCATTTGGCGCAGGCTGTTGTCCGAACAGGCGTCAACCCCGGGCGCGGATCGGCAGGTTCTGCTGGATGCACTTGATGCAATGCAAACACTGGCAGCGGCCCAAGAAGCCGTATAGCAATGCGTCAACCTCACCAACGGAGCAGATAGAGATGCCGGATACGACCCTCCTGATCGAAATGATCGTCCTTATCATGGTTATCGGGGCATTTGCCGGCGTTCTGGCGGGGCTGTTGGGAGTAGGAGGCGGCATCGTTTTGGTCCCGTCATTCTTTTACGCGTTTCAGACCCTTGGCTATGTCGGGCCTCAGTTGATGCAGATTTGTTTGGCGACTTCGCTGGCCACAATCATTGTGACGTCGCTGCGGTCGGTACACAGCCACAATAAAAAGGGGGCCGTAGATTGGTCGATCCTCAAGACTTGGGCACCGGGAATTGTGATTGGGGCCATCATCGGCATGCTGGTCGTAGCCCAGCTGCGCACCGCTGTTTTACAGGGAATCTTTGGCGGACTGGCGCTGATCGTGGGCACATATATGGCGTTCGGCAATGCGTCTTGGCGGCTTGGACCAGTCATGCCCCAAGGCGGTGTGCGCGCTGTTTTATCCCCGTCTGTCGGGTTCTTGTCAGTATTGATGGGCATTGGCGGTGGTAGCTTCGGCGTACCCTTGATGAGCTTGTTCAACGTGCCGATTCACCGCGCCGTCGCGACCGCTGCAGGCTTCGGAGTATTGATCGCTGTACCTTCGGTGATCGGATTCTTATTGGTGGATACGCCCGCCAACAGTCCGCCGCTGACTGTAGGTGCAGTAAGCCTGCCGACCTTTGCTATTGTCATCGCAATGACATTGCTGACAGCGCCCTTAGGCGTAAAACTGGCGCATGCAATGGACCCTAAACCGTTAAAACGTGTCTTTGCCGTGTTTCTCGTCTTGGTCGCTTTGAACATGCTGCGCAAATCGCTGGGTTATTAAGGGTATCGCACTCCTCTGATTCCCCTATGGCATAAAAACTTGGCCGTCCGGTGCGGCTAGGGAGATACGGGCAGTCGCCTACAAAGACCTTGTATCAAATACGAGGACCTTTGTCGTATCCGCACGCATAAGGTGTAGTATTTGGGAAACAATGGCATGGGATTGGTTCGTATTGGGGCAGTAATACCTCTGTCTTGCCGCAATCCTGCCATAACTTAAGGGTTAAATAACAAAATCGGAGCCACAATACCGGGACATTTTCGAGAGAATCACCCCGGCTTCATATGAGAGATACAGACATGGCAGTTGAATTTGAAAACCAAGGAAACAATGTCGTTGCTTTAACCTCGGCTCGGTCGAGATCGCGCTATTGGACTGCGGGGCAGCATTTCGGCACGATTGGTATCCAGCTTCCGGATAACGACAACTTTGGGCCAACTAATCACGAAGGCGCTCAGACCAGCGACCATCTGCTTGAATTTCTTTACGGGATGGCCCGCTAAACGGCTCGGGCCGATACCCCGATCAGTCTTGTTGTCTTTTCAGCCGCGCGGCCCTACCACCACGTCGTATCGGCGGGGTGTCAGCCCGCGATGGCAATTCTTCGAGCACCATACGGCGCTCTTGGGCCGTCATTTGCGACCACGCACTGATTTCGTCAATCGACCGGAAGCAACCGGTGCATAAGCGTGTCGCAGGGTGCACCACACAAAGCTTTATGCAAGGGCTCTCGATCTCGTCTCGTTGCCACACGTCGTCGCTCATATTGATCGCCTCATTGTTCAGCCGCCTTCGTCCGGATGAACCGTACCCGATCTAGCGCACCCTGAAGGATATACCCAGCTGCTACATGGTCGATCACCTCCGCACGACGTTTGCGTGACGTATCCGCCTCCAACAGGGCGCGTTCTGCGGCGACCGTGCTTAGGCGCTCATCCCAATAGCTGATGGGTATATCGCCAAGGCGATCAAAGTTTCGCGCAAACGCCCGAGTTGATTGGCAACGGGCCCCTTCGGAGCCGTCCATATTACGTGGCAGCCCCAATATCACCCCGCCGATACGTCGGTTTGCAATGATTTCCGAAAGTCGCGCTGCGTCGATCCCGAATTTTTTGCGTCGTACGGTTTCAAGCGGGGTCGCGATGGATAGAAAGCTATCACTTACCGCTACGCCAATGGTCTTTTCCCCTAGGTCCAGCCCTATGAGCGCTTGTAGTGGGGCCAGAGCCGCTTCGAAATCAGCGATGTCTTCATAGATCATTCAGCGACCCCGGCGCGTTCTCCCGCGCGGTTGATATCGTCCATTGCCGCAGGATCATTGCCGAATACCTCGCGCGCATTTTCAAAGATAGCACGCGCGCGTTTGGTTTCGCCCAAAACACCCAATGACGAAATCAACCGCGCCCAGTCTTCTACCGGCCCTCCTTCGGTTGCCAACCGCTGAGAAAGCCCGTCGACCATCGTGCTTATCATTTCCATCCGTTCGGCTGGTGTCATGTCTTTTGCGGCATCGACGTCTGCTGACGACGGGCCACGCAAGGCCCCGCTTCCAACTACAGGAGGTGTGTAATCGACACCGGCCAATTCAGCCACTGGGCCGATCTGCGCTTGGATAGGCGCGATCCATGGTGCATCTTCCGGGCCTCGGCGCAAAAGACCGTCCCACATGCGGAATGCCAAATCGGGTCGGCCGGTCTGGATCAGCATCAATCCCCAATAATAGCGCGCAGTTCCGTTTTCGACATCCCGTTTTAGCACGGCACGCAATACGGCCTCCGCCTCAGGTGACACATAACCGCCAGCCGCCATCACCAACAGTTCGGCATAACCTGATACATCCTCCAACGTTGCGTCAGCTCCCTTAAGCCGCACCACCGTACTTTGCGCTTTCGCCGCAGCAATATAGTTTCCAACCCGCGCCTCGTTCTGTGCAAGCAGAACGTGCCCTTGAATATCATTGGGTCGGCTGGCAACAGTACTGCGCAACTGGGTCAGCAAGGTTTCGTAATCGGGGCTCAGGTCCGGTGCGACTTCGGCCAAAGGCAACTCTGCCTCGGCCTGGGCTTGACTGGGGCGGGTCTGGCGCAGTTTTTCAGCAAACGCGATCCGGTCCTTAAGCGCGAGGTCTCCATAGCCGGGTGCCCCAAGCGTCAGGTAAAGCGCAGCCGTCCCACCCATCAGCATCACAATGATGACGGCAACCATCACTTTGGACCGTCCGGCTCCTGACGTTACTTCGGGATCTTGCGATATATCCGCCGCCAGTATCCGACGCGATACCTCGGTTCTGACCCGCGCGGCGTCTGACGCCGACAAAACGCCACGGGTCACGTCGCGTTCGACTTCGGCCAGCTGATCTCGATAGACCTTCAAGCCTTGATCGACTTGGCCGCCGGTGGTCGTAGGTACCCCGCGCCACAGAGCACGCATTAGCATAAAGGTTACCAGGGCTGCGCCTGTGACGGCAATGATCCAAAAGCTCATATAGTCTAGGTCCAATCATTATTCTTTCGGTACATCTAAACGCTGCGGGCCGGTGACAAAAGGGGCCATATTGCTGCACCTATGCGCGGTTTTTGCCAGATTGCGGATGATGTCGCAAAACTGATAAGGAATGCCGCGCCGGGTATCCTCTTTTTCGCCCGCTCACCCAGAAAGAACCCAAGCGCGGCTGTCGTCGCGCGAATCCATGCCAGGAACCGCTTTTATGAAGAAATACTCAGCCTTTGCCGTCGCTCGCGAAGCGATCCGTCATCACACGGGGTGGCAGCGGGCCTGGCGCGATGCGCAGCCCAAGAAGCGGTACGATGTCATTATTATCGGGGCAGGGGGGCATGGTCTGGCGACAGCCTATTATCTGGGCAAAAATTTCGGCATCACCAATGTCGCAATTCTCGAAAAAGGCTGGCTCGGCGGTGGCAATACTGGTCGTAACACCACGATCATCAGGTCGAACTACCTGCAAGACCCCTCCGCCGCGATCTACGAAAAGGCGCGGTCCCTCTACGAAACCATGAGCCAGGATCTGAACTATAACGTCATGTTTTCGCCACGCGGTGTTATCATGCTGGCACAGACCCATCACGAAGTAAGGGGCTATCAGCGCACCGCCCACGCCAATGCGTTACAGGGCGTGCAAACCGAATTCATCGGCCCCGACAAAGTGAAACAGATGGTCCCGATCATCAACATTGACGGCCCTCGTTACCCGGTTCTGGGGGGGCTCTGGCAGCAACGCGGTGGCACAGCGCGGCATGATGCGGTGGCTTGGGGCTACGCGCGGGCTTGTTCCGATATGGGAATGGACGTTATCCAGAAATGCGAGGTCACAGGTATACGTCAGGAAAACGGCAAGGTGACGGGTGTCTCTACCAACCGGGGCGATATCGATTGTGATAAGCTGGGGATGGTGGTTGCGGGGCATTCTGGCCATCTTGCAGATATGGCAGGCTTTCGTTTGCCGATCGAATCCGTGGCACTTCAGGCTCTGGTGTCAGAGCCGATCAAACCGTGCATGGATGTCGTGGTAATGGCCAATACCGTGCACGGATACATGAGCCAGTCCGACAAGGGCGAAATGGTTATCGGTGGCGGCACTGATGGTTATAATAACTACACGCAACGCGGGGCCTTTCACCATATCGAAGAAACCGTACGCGCCTTGGTCGAAACCTTTCCCATGGTGTCGCGCCTCAAGATGTTGCGCCAATGGGGCGGGATCGTTGATGTCACGGGCGATCGCTCTCCGATCCTGTCTAAAACCCCGGTCGATGGTGTCTTTGTCAATTGTGGCTGGGGTACCGGAGGGTTCAAGGCGATCCCGGGCTCAGGCTGGGCGATGGCCGAACTTATGGCAAAAGGTCGCTCCCCGCTTACCGATGCCTTTGGGTTGAACCGCTTTAAAGAGGGGCGCTTTATCGACGAAAGCGTTGCGGCAGGAGTGGCGCATTGAAAATGTCATTGACACCGGCGGCATCCCCCCCGCGCAGGAACCTTTCTGTTGTTCAAACTGTTGCATCCTCATACGAACGAAATGAAGGAGCAATACAATGGCTACGCCAGAACACCAGCAACCGCCTAACACAACGATCAATAAAACCAGCGGCACGGGATCGGGTATCATTATCGGGATACTCGTCATCTTGGTCATTGGCTTTGGCTTTTACTTCTTCTCGGGAAGTGACCCAGTGGGTGGCCCCAGCGACGTCAACGTTACCGTTGAGGGAGCAACTGACCCAGTGGGCAGCACCGCAAACCCACCTGCGGCACCTGTCGATCAACCCGCAACGGGAACCACTAACCAGCCTTCTGGTAACTAAAACACTGCGCAGAACTGTTTTATCGATCAAGGCCAGCCTCGTAATGGGGGCTGGCCTTTTTGCGTTTTCGATACCCTTCAAAAGGAGCGTCGCATGCTGATCCTGACATGCCCAAATTGCGGTGTTACAGCCGAGGAAACCGAATTTCATGCGGGCGGAGAAGCTCATCTAAAGCGGTTTGGCCCCGGCGCATCGGATGCGGATTTTGAAAGCTATCTATTCATGCGCGAAAACCCAAAGGGTGTGCATTTCGAAAGGTGGCGTCATGTCTACGGGTGCGGTAAATGGTTTCACGCCGCCCGAGACACCGTGACCCTCGAGGTTTTCGGCACCTACTCGGCTCAGACCAGCACGATACCTCAAGACATCATTGACAAGGTGCGTGATCGTCGCCCCGACTGGCAAGGTCAGGATAACTCTCAATGATATACTTTTCCTCTTCATTTTGCCTGAAAACTCCCGCCGGAGGCATCAATGCTCTCCGCAAATACCAAGGTTTGCCGTTATGAGCACCAGAATTGCCACAGGTGGTCGCCTGCTGAAGAAATCCAATGCTGTCAGCTTTTCCTTCAACGGCAAGCAACTGCGCGGTTTCGAAGGAGATACACTCGCGTCCGCTCTGTTGGCCAACGACCAAATGCTGGTCGGTCGATCCTTTAAATACCACCGGCCCCGAGGGATCGTGGCCGCTGGCCCCGAAGAACCCAATGCATTGGTGAACTTGGGCACGGCCGGGCAATTTGAGCCAAATCAACGGGCCACCACAACCGAGCTGTTCGACGGATTGAATGCCGAAAGCCAGAACCACTGGCCCAGCCTCGAATTTGATGTAGGCGCGATCAACAAGTACCTCAGCCGATTTTTGCCAGCGGGTTTCTATTACAAGATGTTCATCCATCCCCGCCCGTTCTGGAAACATGTGTACGAACCGATCATTCGTCATTCGGCGGGGCTGGGAAAAGCCCCTAGGGAAAAAGACAAAGATACCTATGAACACTTCTATGCGTTTTGCGATGTGCTGGTCATCGGCGGGGGCGTCGCAGGGCTCGAGGCGGCGCGCACCGCAGGCCGTTCCGGCGCACGGGTAATCTTGCTCGAACAAACAGATCATTGGGGTGGGCGGGCACCGGTCGACGGAGGCGCGATTGAGGGGACCCCCGTCGAAAGCTTCGTCGATACTCTGGTGACCGAGCTTTCGACGATGAATAACGTCGAGATGCGAACCCGCGTCATGGGGGCTGGTGTTTATGACCACGGCTACGTTCTTGGCTATGAGCGTTTGACCGATCATGCCCCACAAAGCACCGGGCCACGTCACCGTCTATGGCGTATTCGGGCCGGGCATATCATCACCGCCACTGGTGCGATTGAGCGTCCTTTGTCCTTTGCCGGAAACGATATCCCAGGTGTGATGCTCGCCGCTTCGGTGCGCGATTATCTTGTGAACTACGGGGTATCGGTGGGTGACCGGACGGTGGTGGTCACAAATAATGACGATGCCTACCGCACGGCTATTGCATTGGTCGAGGCGGGCTTGAGCGTCCCTGCGGTTCTTGATGCCCGCGTGTTGCCGCAAGACTCCCCGTTGATGGCGCGCGCCAAGGAACTGGGTATTCGCGTCATGATGGGTCACGCGATCTCGCGCGTCAGAGGTGCCAAGCGTGTCACAGCAGTCGAGGTTTGCAGCCAAGCCGGAGAAGGTGCCGTGCTTGAAACGATCGCTTGCGAGGCCGTTGCAATGTCCGGTGGTTGGGCCCCTGTGGTGCATCTGTGGTCCCATTGCGGCGGGAAACTGATATGGGATACGAAGCTTGCGACCTTCCGCCCCGATGTGGATAATCCTCCCCTTGGGGCTGACGGCCACGGTTTCGTTACGGCCGCTGGTGCCGCCGCGGGATTTTTCGGCCTGGACGATATCTTACATGACGCTCACGCGGCTGCGGACGGCGTCGCTACCACCCTCGGGTTCAAGCTGCCCTCTGATGTCGCATCTCCCAACGCTGGCCGTCAGGAAGAGGCACCCCTGACACCGGTATGGTTGATGCCGCAAGGTGCGGGCGTGAAGCTGCGCGAGAAGGCGTGGCTGGATTATCAAAATGATGTCAAAGTTTCCGACATCCGTCTAGCGGCACAAGAAGGTTTTATCAGTGTTGAACATGCCAAGCGCTATACCACGTTGGGGATGGCCACTGATCAGGGAAAACTTAGCAACGTCAACGGGTTGGCAACTCTCGCCGGGGCGATGAACGCCGATATCCCCAGCGTCGGAACCACCACATTCCGCCCGCCATACCACCCGATTTCCATGGGATCGATCGGTGGCGAGGCGCGTGGCGATGTATTTCAACCCATTCGTCGCACCCCTATGCACGATTGGCACGTGGCCAATGGTGCCGAATGGGAACCAGTTGGCCACTGGCGCAGACCATATTCCTATAATCGTCCCGGTGAAACCACTCACGACGCAGTGATGCGCGAAGTTACAAACACCCGGACCAAGATGGGGTTATTGGATGCCTCAACGCTCGGCAAGATCATAGTGAAAGGGCCGGACGCAGGCAAATTTCTCGACATGCTCTACACCAATATGATGAGCAGTTTGAAACCGGGTAAATGCCGCTATGGCTTGATGTGTTCGGAAAATGGTTTTCTGATTGATGATGGTGTCGTTGCGCGTATCGACGATAATACCTTCCTCTGCCATACGACCACTGGCGGCGCAGAACGTATTCATCAGCACATGGAAGAATGGCTGCAAACCGAATGGTGGGACTTCAACGTCTACGTTGCCAACGTCACCGAACAATATGCGCAAATCGCAGTGGTTGGTCCCAACGCGCGCAAATGCTTGGAAAAGCTTGGCGGTATGGACGTCAGCAAGGACGCTCTGGCATTTATGGAATGGGCTGATGGCACCCTTGGCGGGTTCAAATGCCGGATTTACCGGATCTCGTTCTCGGGCGAATTGAGCTATGAGATCGCGGTCGACGCAGGGCTGGGGCAGGCGTTCTGGGATGCGTTAATGGTGGCGGGCAACGACCTTGGCGTGATGCCTTATGGTACCGAGTGCCTGCATATCCTGCGCGCCGAAAAGGGCTTTATCATGATTGGCGACGAAACCGACGGGACGATCATCCCGCAAGATCTCGGGCTGAGCTGGGCAATTTCCAAGAAGAAGGACGATTACCTTGGTAAACGTGCGCAGGAACGATCGCATATGGTCGATCCAAACCGCTGGAAATTGGTCGGGCTGGAAACCACAGATGGCAGCACACTTCCTGACGGGGCCTATGCCGTAGGCGAGGGGATGAACGAGAACAACCAGCGCACCATGATCGGCCGCGTGACGTCGACCTATCATTCCCCGACATTGGGCAAGGGTATCGCGATGGGGCTCGTGCTTAACGGGCCAGACCGGATGGGTGAGGTGCTGGATTTCCCCGGTACAGACGGCAAGACTTATCAGGCAAAAATCGTCGATCCGGTTTTCTATGACAAGGAAGGGGCTAAGCAAAATGTCTGAAGCGATCAGTGCATTGAACGGTGCTGTCTTCAAGGAAGGCATCGCTGAAATTCTGGGCCTAGACCCGATTGGAATGATCTCAATTCGGGGTGACTTATCCGCAAGCTATATGAAAAAGGCTGTGAAAAAGGCGGTCGGCGTGGCCATGCCCGATACTCGGGAAATATCAATGGCGGGGGATAAGGGCCTGGCGTGGATGTCACCCGATGAACTGCTGCTGATCTGCCCGTATGCCGAGGTCGCGAACGCGCTTGAGACCTTGGAAAAGGGCTTTGGAGAAAGCCATGCTCTGGCGCTAAATGTGTCCGATGCCCGCGCTGTCTTTCGTATCAAAGGGCTGCACACGCGTGAGGTGCTGGCGAAATTAGCACCCGTTGATCTATCACCTCAGGCTTTTGGGCCCGGCATGATCCGGCGCACCCGTCTGGCCCAAGTGCCCGCAGCCTTCTGGATGGAGAATTCAGAAACCGCACAGCTTGTGTGCTTCCGCTCGGTCGCCCAATACGTGTTTGATTTGTTGAAAACTGCCGCGCAATCTGGGTCAGAGGTCGGTTTTTACCGCAGCTAGGCTAAAGGCCGCCGATATGTTGCAAGTATGACGTATCGGTGGAACCTTCCACCAACCTTTATGGTTTTATAATAAGCTGCCAAAAGCGTGTGCACGGACATAACTGGGCGCAGATTGAAGCTTGGTTTCCTATCTTGCCCTTGACCTTGCGGGTTCACGCGCTTCATGTGGCTCAGAAGCAATTACAATAACGGAGGCTTTTCTCATGGCTTTTACTCTTCCTGATCTTCCCTATGCCCACGACGCGCTTGCATCCAAAGGCATGTCTAAGGAAACGCTGGAATACCACCACGACAAGCACCACAATGCTTATGTGACCAACGGCAACAAGGCCATTGAGGGCACCGAATGGGAGGGGAAGACCCTCGAAGAGATCATCAAGGGTACCTACAACCCCGACGCGGTTGCCCAAAGCGGGATCTTCAACAACATCAGTCAGCTTTGGAATCACAACCAATTTTGGGAAATGATGACGCCAAATACCTCCGCAATGCCTGGCGAGTTGGAGAAAGCGATTAAGGAAAGCTTTGGTTCGGTCGACAAATTTAAGGACGAATTCAAGACCGCAGGCGGAGGTCAGTTTGGTTCTGGTTGGGCGTGGCTTGTCAAAGACAAAGACGGCGGTCTGAAGGTCACAAAAACAGAGAATGGCGTGAACCCTGTTTGTTTCGGTCAGACGGCACTGCTTGGTTGCGATGTTTGGGAGCATTCCTATTATATCGACTACCGCAACGCGCGCCCTGATTACCTGTCAAATTTCCTCGATAATCTTGTTGACTGGGAAAATGTCGCATCCCGCATGTAATCTTTTGATATGTCTACAGAAAGGCTCCGCCAATTTATTTGGCGGGGCCTTTTTTGTGGGAACTGCGATCCTTGGTAGAGCGTTTATCCATTGAAGAAATCAGATTACAGGAGAACATGATGACCAAGATTGATAACGGGACTTGGGTGCTGATCGCAGATGGCGAAAAGGCATTATTCATGGTTAACGAAACTGATGATGAGGACCCTTTTTTGCAGGTTTTCCGCGAAGAGGAACAAGAAAATCCGCCCAATCGCGAGCAAGCGGCGAACCGCAGGGGGCGCTTCAATGATGGCCCATCTGTGCATCGATCTGCCGTGGCTGATACAGATTGGCATCAATTGTCAAAAGATCGCTTTGCGCATGAGTTGGCCGAAATACTTTACAAGCAAGCCCATAAGGGACGGTTTGATAAGATCGTGATTGTAGCACCGCCAGCGACGCTCGGAGAATTGCGCGATGCGTTCCATCAAGAGGTGTCGAGCAAGGTCGTAGCGGAAATTCCAAAAACCCTGACAAATCATCCGGTCAATGAGATCGAAGATATCATCAAATCTACGTTGAATTCGAACTGATATGTGACTAATGCGCAACACTTGTTCAGAGAACAGGGGGCTGAGTTTTTAGTGGTCCGCGCCTTTAATATCGACTGCAAAAGAGCATTGGTTTTCCAGTGCTCTTTTGCAAATTTGTTAGACGATTAGCGTGTGCTTATTGAGGCAAATGCCTCTCGAGATGTTGGGTGAAAGTCGAACTGAATTTGTGGAGCTCGACATCCGTGGGGCCAATGCTGTCGCAATCGAGAGGTGCGTCCGGCGATTAGACCAAGCATAAAGGTCAGCCTAATAGTTGGCGCAATAGTTCTACGGCGACCTCAGCGTCGGGGGCCGGCGTGAAATAGCCAAGCAACGTTTCATCAGCGAAGCCTTCGGCCACGACATGATCGACAAGAGATAGCAGAGGACCCCAGTAACCTTTTGTATTTACTAAAATTATTGGCTTGTTATGCAGCCCGAGCTGACGCCATGTAAGCACTTCGAACAATTCATCTAAAGAACCTGCCCCACCGGGCAACACCACTACCGCATCACAGTTCATGAACATGACCTTCTTACGTTCATGCATGGTCTCGGTGACGATGTACTGCGTCAAATCAGTCTTGCCGACTTCCCATTTGACCAGATGTTCAGGAATGACCCCAAACGTATTCCCGCCCGCTACCTGAGCCGCGCGGGCGACAGCGCCCATTAAACCAACGTCCCCGGCACCGTACACCAGCCGCCAGTTTTCTCTTGCTAAACTCTCTCCAATGGCGTGGGCTTGGGACATGTATTCGGGGTCGTTACCGGGGCGCGAACCACAGTAAACACACACGGATTTCTGATTCATTAAGGTTATCCTCGCCGTTGAATGTGAAGAAGAAATGCAGCTGCATTTTGACCCTTGATAGAGCGCTTGCTACAAGTTCTCAATGAGGCGAGGCCAGAGGGTTATCACGATGCCGATGTTCCAAACGAGAAACGCACAGATTGGCGGCGGAATCCTTGCCGTTGCTGTGATCTTTGGTTTCGGCTATTTTTGGCTTTATCGGACGGCTCCGGCGCATGTCCCGGCGCAGGTATCACCACAGACCATTATATCAGATGCAAAAACGACATCCACTCCTCAGGCGGCGCAGGCTGTCGACGACATCCAAGCGACTACTGCCACGCTTCCCGTTTCCGACCCAGAGGTAACCGACACACCAACGTTCATGGCGTCGCCAAATAGCCCTAGCTTTGATGAGGTGCGTCGCGAGGCAGATGGGGTGACGGTGATCGCAGGTCGCGCCAACCCAGGAAGCAATGTTCAGGTAATGAGCAACGGTTCAGAAATTGCCACCGCTAAAGCTGATAGTGCCGGTAAGTTTGCGACGTTGGCGATCTTGCCCCCTGATGGGAAGGGGCAGGTTCTAAGTTTGGCTGCGCAGTTGGATGCCACGACGACGGTGTCCAATGAAGAGATTATTCTCGCGCCGCTCGCTCCTTCAGTACCTGCGGGGGAGGGGATAGAAAATAATGTTATCGCCGCTTTGACCGCAGACATCGCCGCGCCTAGCTCGCCTGCATTACCGGATAAGGTGGCGGCAAACACACCATCTGACGATGCGCCGTCTATCAGCCGACAGGTTACGACAGGCCCGATAAGCGCACCACAGGCCCCTGACGTGCCAGAAATATCGGAGACCGAGGCCATCGCGACAACCGTTCCATCAGCCGGAACCGAAACACCGGTTGCAGAGGCTCCGCCACGAGTGGCGCTTTTGAAATCGACCAAAGACGGGGTGGAGCTCTTGCCTGGATCGGCACCAGAGGTCACTGACCGAATTGCGCTCGATACCATTTCATATTCTGAAACCGGCGAAGTCCGTTTGGGTGGACGGGCGCAATCGCTGGGCACGTCGGTACGGGTCTATCTGAATAACAGCCCAGTCGTCGCGTTGGAGGTGGACACGGAGGGGCGCTGGCGCGGTGACCTAAAGGACATTGACACCGGCATCTATACGCTGCGCGTCGACGAACTGGACGTGGCTGGAAAGGTGATCAGCCGAGTGGAGACACCGTTTAAACGAGAATCTGCGGAAACACTGGAGCGCGCGTCGGCGAGCCATAACGGACCAATCAGTGCCATTACCGTTCAGGAAGGGGCAACTCTTTGGGCAATCGCAAGAGAACGCTATGGCGATCCATTTCTGTACGTGAGGGTGTTCAATGCAAATCGGGATTCTATCCGCGACCCTGACTTGATCTATCCTGGCCAGGTTTTTGACCTTCCTGACTGATGCAACGCAGGTGCGCGCGCCTTCAATTCAACCTTCTGCACTGGCAACATCCGTCCGCCCGGCATATGTAATGGCCCAAGCATTTCAGGATCATTCATGTCAGCCGATAGAACTCGCGCCACCACGGCATCTAAAAACGCCGCGCAAACACCATTGACCGAAGAAGAGATTGTCAACGCCGCCGAACGTCAATCCAACCTTCTGGTTCTCAAGAAAGTAGCGCCATATCTATGGCCCAAAGACATGCCGTGGGTTAAAAGGCGGGTGGTCTGGGCAATGGTCTTCTTGGTGGTCTCCAAGCTGATTTCCATCGTCATCCCCCTTCTCTACAAAGACGCGGTTGACGCGCTGGCGAATGAAGGCGTGCCATTCCTGGCGCTCGGTGCCGTTGGGCTTACTGTGGCCTATGGTGTCGCACGCGCTATGAATGTGGGCTTTCAACAACTGCGGGACGCGGTTTTTGCGCGGGTCGGGCAACGTGCCTTGCGGATGCTGGCGCTTGAGACTTTTCAGCATATTCACAAGCTGTCGATGCGCTATCACATCACACGCAAGACCGGTGGCCTAAGCCGGATCATCGAACGTGGGGTCAAAGGCGTTGATTTTCTTCTGCGCTTCTTGCTGCTTTCCATCGGGCCGCTGATACTTGAACTGTTGATGATCGGCGTGATCCTGACGATTTTATTCGATGCGTGGTACCTGCTGGTCGTGGCCGTGACAATTGCGCTTTACGTTTGGTTCACCTTTGCCGTGACCGAATGGCGGGTCAAACTGCGCCGTCAGATGAATGATCAGGACACGGATGCAAACCAAAAGGCCATCGACAGTCTGCTGAACTATGAAACGGTCAAATATTTCGTCGCAGAGAGCCGCGAGGCTGGCCGCTATGATCAGGCGATGGCTGGCTACGAAGAGGCCGCGATCAAGACAAATTATTCGCTCGCATTTCTGAACTTCGGCCAATCCCTGCTTATCACCTGCGGGTTGGTAGGAGTGATGGTGATGGCTGCGATCGGTGTGCAGAAAGGTGATTTGACAGTCGGTGATTTTGTGATGGTCAATGCCTATATGGTGCAGATCACGGTACCATTGAATTTCCTTGGCACGGTTTACCGTGAAATTCGGCAGGCGCTGGTCGATATGGGGCAGATGTTCACCTTGCTTGACCAACCTGCGGAAATCTCGGACAAACCTGATGCACCGGAGCTGCAAGTGACCGGCGGGCGAGTAACCCTTGACGACGTGCGTTTTGGTTATGATTCCGACCGGGAGATCCTTAAAGGTGTGTCCATTGAAGCCGCCCCAGGAGAGATGGTCGCGATTGTAGGTTCGACTGGCTCTGGGAAATCAACAATCGGGCGGTTATTGTTTCGATTCTACGATGTGCAGGCGGGAGCTTTGCGTATCGATGGGCAGGATGTGCGTGATGTAACTCAGGAAAGTCTGCACCGGGCCATCGGCGTCGTTCCTCAAGATACGGTGCTATTCAATGACTCGATCGGCTATAATATCGGGTATGGCCGCGATGGTGCCACTCAGGATGAAATCGAAGATGCCGCCAGAGCCGCGCAAATACATGACTTTATCGCACGTTTGCCCTTGGGCTATGATACGGCGGTAGGAGAGCGGGGCCTGAAGCTTTCGGGCGGAGAAAAACAGCGCGTGGGCATCGCACGGACGCTGTTGAAAAATCCTCCCATCTTGCTGCTGGACGAAGCCACCAGCGCGTTGGACAGCGAAACCGAACATGAGATACAGGATGCTTTGCGGCAGGCCAGCAAAGGCCGTACAGTGTTAACGATTGCACACCGTCTATCTACGGTCGCCGAAGCAGACCGGATCGTTGTACTAGAACAAGGTAGCGTGGTCGAACAAGGCACTCACGACGATCTTCTGGCTCGCAATGGCCGCTATGCACAGCTGTGGCAGCGCCAGCAATCTGAAACAGATTAACAGCGCTGCGCATATTTGCTGGGGGCCTTAGTCTTTGGCGATGGCCTTTGATGTCAGCTTGTCCAACGCGCCGGCCATCTTGGAAAGATAGTCGGCGTCAGCGGCAAGGCCGTGATCCTCTGACAAAGCCACCGGGTCGCGATAGGTTACGTGCACATCGCCCGATTCATCTGCATAGGCCAGCACACGCAGGGGTAAATCAAGCCCTGCAGTTTGGGCGTCCTGCATCGCCGGTGTGCCCAACTTCGGGTTCCCGAATACAAGCAACACTGTCGGGCGAAGCTCCATGTCCACTTTCTTGGCACCTTCGGCATGGTCCACACGGGCAAATACCGTTGCACCCGCATCCGTTGCAGCAGCTTCCAATCGGTCCACGGTCTCATGCACCGAATAGGGGCTGGTTTTGGTGATCATTTCCGCCGCAAGGGCAGGTACTGCCATTGTCATTGCGGCAAGTGAAAGAAATATACCTCGTAACATTATGCTTCTCCTTAATCGTCATTCTAATTGTCGCTGTACCAAAGGTAGGGTGCGTGCCGATCAATGCGAGTTATTTGTTGAGTACGGTCGTTAGCGAACCCGTACGTGTATATTTGAAGGCATACGGGTAACGCTTCTTCTGGACGACTGCCCGAGATGCTGGTGAAGCCTGAAATCAGGGAATGTGGTTTTGCCGTGCTTGACGTGGCATCGGTTCCGTCGGCATGGATCGGGCAACAGCAGATAAACTGACCGCTGCTGCCAAGATTCTATTCTGCGGGCTTGTGTGGCGCATTATCACTTAGGTCGTTCCAAATGATAAGGCTCGACTTAAGCCGCCGCGCGTCTTTTTGCAGCGCCCAATCCTGGGCCGCTTTGCTGGCACGCCCCAACGACATCTTGGCAAGCAGCCGCGCGAACCAGCGGGCATAAGTGGTCGCCCATACCCTGATGGCCAGCAATGATGGCGTTACCATCAATGTCAGGACAGTTGCGATGCCAAGCCCGAAGACAACGGCGGTCGCCAGTTGTTTCCACCAAAGCGCCGTGGGGCTATCAACGGTATACCCCCCATTTGCAAAGTCCAGGCTAAGGCCGAACATCATGGGCGCAAGCCCCGCCATCGTCGTAATTGTGGTCAGCAACACAGGGCGGATACGCGCCTGTGCGGTGCGAATGATCGCTTCGATACGCGGCATGTATTGGCTGAATTCCTGATAGGTGTCGATCAGGATGATATTGTTGTTAACAACGATTCCGGCCAAGGCGACGATACCGGTACCGGTCATGATAATGGAAAAGGTCTGATCCATAACCAGCATGCCGATCAGCACTCCGGTGGTTGAGAGCACGACCGCCAGCAACACCAGAATCGAATTATAGATGCTGTTGAACTGTGCCAGCAAGATGATGAACATCAGCCCCAACGCAGCGGTAAAGGCTGAACTTAAAAACGCTTGGCTTTCGGCTTGGTCTTCCTGATCTCCGGTCCATTCGTAAATAACACGGTCAGGCAGCGGTTTAGTTTCGAGCCATTTGGTGATTTCGGCAATGCGTTCATTGGCATTTATTGGAACCATGCGTACCTTGCCATCCGCAAGTTGCTGTTGCAAATCCAACCCATTGGCTGCGGTCGTGCGGTCCGTGATCTTGTAGGTTTTGCCATCGGCAGCCGTGACATCGGCGTCATCGGCGGCAGGGCGCATGGTGGCCAAAGTCAAATTCAGATCTTTGCCGTCGACTTTGTCCGTCTTGACGAGTTTCATCAAACCGGGAAAAACATCCGCCTTGATATCCATATGGCGCTTTTGATCAATACGGTTGACTTCGGCCAGTTTTGGTACCGGTGTGCGAGTAATGAAGTTTGATAGCGGCACCAGCCCGTCGGCTGTACGCACCTTAAGCGTATCCAAGGTGCTTAGAATGCGGTCCTTTTCAGGCAAACGCACCCTGATCTCAATTTCTTCGTCCGAACTGTCGACCCGCATTTTGTCAAGCAGCAACCCTCTGGTCACAAGCTGGACCATCGCACCTACGGTTAGTACGTCGGCGCCGAATTGCCCGGCCTTCGCAACATCCACGTCGATTTGCCAGTCGATACCGGGCAGGGGGCGGGTGTCTTCGATCAGCGTCAAGCCAGGGGTTTTGTCGAACTCTGTGCGGACTAGGGCCGTAGCGTCAACCAGATCGGTAAAGCTATCGGCCTTGAGGCGCAGATGCACCGCCTTACCGGATGCCGGACCTCGGGCTTGGGCGAGGATCTCGATCTTGATACCGGGAATTGCGCTAAGCTGTTCAGTCAATTCAGCAATCACGATATCGCCGTCAAGCTCTGGGCGCAGGGCGCGATCTTCCCACGGGATAGTCTCAAGTTGAATTTGGCCGATGCTGTCGTTAGGAGCCTGAGCGCCCCCGGTATTGCTATCCAGTCCCCCTTTGCCTGCAAACGCAAAGGCAGTGGCGACACCGGGATGTGCCAGCACGACCTTTTCGGCTTGCTGCATTATGTTGTCCTTTTCGGTCAACGACAGGTTACCTCGGGCCAGAACATATACGATGGCTTGCTCAGGTTCGCTTTCTACGAAGAATTCTACGCCTTTGCTGTTGTTGCTGAAGAAGATCAGCGTGGTACCGACAAAGATGAAAACCACGCCAGTGACCACCAACGGCATCACCGGATTGCCGGTGATGAATTCAATCAGCCGTCCAAAACGGGACCGGCGATATCCTGCGTGAATCACGTCGGGCTCTTTCCGGAAAAGCCGCGACGTCAGCCACCTGCCTCCGCGCCCCATGCGAGTGAACAATCCGAAAAAGCTGATAAGCCCCAGCAATACCCCTGACACCGCGATCGCGAGCAAAGCACACAAGGCTGCGATGCTTGCAAAGACCAGCGCAAACACCGGAATAACGGACCCGAGAATATCCAACCCGTCCATTGACGCAAACTGCGTTGAAATCACGGCAAACAGCGGCTGCATCAACAATACGGGCAACGCAATCATCGCCAGAACAATGGGGAAAAGCAGCAGGTGCATGTAAAACGGCAACTTGGCAACTGCTTCCATATTGCCGGCCATCCAGCGTTCCAACCGCCCCGTTACCCCACCCATGACGGGCAGATAAACCAACGCGACAACCAAGGACGCCGACAAGACGAATATCAGCGTGACCGGCAGCATCCCCATGAATTCGCCGGGCACCCCGGGCCAGAATAGCATGGGAAGAAACGCGCAAAGCGTGGTCGCGGTAGAAGAGATAATCGGCCAGAACATGCGCTTGGCGGCTTCGACATAGGCGGCCATCGGACCTTCGCCTTGTTGCTGCCGCGCATCAGCATATTCGACCACAACAATTGCACCGTCCACCAACATGCCGACCGCCAGGATCAGCCCGAACATCACGATGTTCGAAATTGAAATACCCATAAGCGCCAGAAAAGCGAAACACAGCAAAAATGATGTGGGAATCGCAAAGCCCACCAACAGCGCAGCTCGGATACCAAGCGCCGCCAATACGACGATCATCACCAGTGCGATCGCGGTAAACACCGACCCCAGTAATTGCTGCACCATGCTGTCTACGATGCGGCTTTGGTCATTCGACGTGCCAAGGGTGACAGCAGCTTTCAATTCATCGGGCCAGCTGGCGCTTTGATCAGCGACCACTTGCTTGACCTGCGCCGAGGTGTCGATCAGGTTATATCCCTTGCGCTTAACCACTTGCAGCGCAAGGGTTTTTTGACCGTTGAAACGTGCGGTACCCTCGCGGTCTTCGAACGTTAGGTTAATGGTGGCAAGATCGCCCAACGTGACCACGCGGTCGCCGTTGGTCTTGACCGGCAGATTATACACATCCTGCGGGTCAGAAAACGACGACGGAATTTTTACAGAAAAACTGCCCTGAGCTGATTGCACCTCGCCCGCAGCAATCAGCTGGTTATTGTTTTGTACGACATTGATCAATTCTCCGGCGGTTACATCATACGCCTCCAGCCTCAGCGGGTCGATCACCACCTCTAGCATTTCATCACGGTCGCCCGCCAACCCAGCTTCAAGAACCGCGTCGATGCCCTCCAGGGCATCTTGCAAGTCGCGCGCCACGCGGGCCATCGTACGCTCTGGCACGGGCCCTGTGAGATTCACGATGATTATAGGAAACTCAGAGAAGTTGATTTCGTTGATCGAATACTTTTCATATCCGTCAGGGAACTTGGCCTCTGCTGTGCTCATGGCATCGCGGACGTCTGCCATAATCTTGGTTTTATCCCAGCCGAATTCGAACTCCAGCGCAATCCCGGCATAGTTTTCCGCCGCGGTTCCCGTCATCGTTTTCAGCCCATCCAGATCAGACAGCTCTGTCTCCATCGGTTTGACCAGCAAGGTTTCACTATCGGCGGCAGAGATGCCGGGGAATTGCACTGACACAAACAGCGCGGGAATTTCGATGTCGGGCTCACCTTCCTTGGGCAAGGTAGAATAAGCATAGCCCCCCACGACGAGGCTGAGCAGGATAAATGCCATGACCATTCGGGCACGCCCTGCCGCCCAATCGACGATACCGCTCATTGTATGGTCTCTCGGTAGGTTGGTATGACGGTGACGCCTGCGGTGACGTATTCCTGACCCAGCACAATGACTTTGGCCTCTTGTGGGAGCCCTTTGACCCAAACGCCCTCAGTTGTGTCACGAATCAATTCGACCGGTGCAAAATCAACAATATCGGCGTCATTGATCAACCGTACACCCAATGCCCCCTCATCGTTCAGGGTCAGGGAAGATTGAGGCAGAAGATGCGCATTCACACCTTCCGAGGCGATTATGATTTCGGCGGTCTGGCCGTCGCGGATGCTCAGATCGGAATTCTCTACGTCGATTTCAATACGAAAGGTGCGTGTAGACGGGTCAGAGGCGCGAGAAATGAACGATACATTTCCTTGTAATTGGCGATCTCCTGCCGCAAGTCGCGCACGCGCCGGTGCCCCAAGGCTGACGTGGTCAACTTCGGTTTCAGGCACGAAGCCTACGAGCTTGATCAGGTCGAGCTGGATAACCTGTGCGCAAATTGACCCTTTTTGCAGCAGACTACCCAATTCTGCGGTGTCACTTTCCAGCAGCCCCGAGAATGGCGCCTTGAGGGTCAAACGGTTAATTTCCGCTTCGGCAATCGCAACGGCAGCATCCGCTGATTGTATGCCGGATTTTGCCGCACTCAAACCGGCTCGGGCAGAGCTTAGGTTGGCGCGTGCCGCCGCTACGGCCGCCTCGGCGCTGGCAAGCGTTGTCTGCGACGAAAACCCTCCCTCACCAAGCTTTTCTGCTGCATTCAGCTTGATCAGGGTTTCATCCAATCGCGCTTGGGCTTCCTCAACGCGCGCTTCTGCCTCGGGGACACGTGATTCGGCTTCGGCATGGCGGGCCACGGCTTCTTTTTGCTGCGCATCACGTGTGCCCAGGTCCAGTTCGCACAGGGTTTCACCCTCGGCAACCCGCGCACCCTTGCGCAAGGGGGGCGATATAACGATGGCCGAGGTTTCGGCCTGAACGGCAACCTGTCGTGCAGCCGCAGTCTGGCCGCGTACTACAATTGCCGAATCGAGCTGTTTGGCTTGGCTGCGTTGCACCACAACTTTGACGAGCGACTGATCGGCAACGTGTGACAGGCTGGCGATGTCTTCCGAAGGAACGGTTGCTGCGCTGGTGAGCCCCAGTGTATTCAACAGCGTTTGCCGTTCAAATATGGCCATGTACATAAATGCAGATACGGCAATCGCCGCCAGGATTGGAAAAATGCGCATTCTGAGCCTCGACAAATTGTGGTTGCGGCCCGTCAGACCACATCCAGAAGAGTATGTTGGGGGCTATGTAAGTGAAAATAACTGAACTGCATAGTTTAGTTTTGAAAAATACAGCGATCTGCGACCCTCTAGCTCACCCGGTGGCCGGGTGCGATGCAGCCTAGCCCTTGGCAGGCCCGCAGGCGCAGGGTAAGAGAGGCGTTGAATAAGGGCGGGACCAATAAGATATGAGCGACACAGACAGTTTCATCGACGAAGTAAATGACGAGGTTCGCCGGGACAGATTTTATCTGCTGCTCAAACGCTATGGCTGGGTCGCCATTTTGGCGGTTGTATTACTGGTTGGCGGAGCTGCATGGAATGAATATCAAAAAGCTCAAAACCGCGCGCGGGCCGAAGCATTAGGCGATGCGATGTTTGCGGCGCTTGCGGGAACCGATGCGGCTGCGCGTGCAGAAGCTCTGGGGGCGGTGAACTCTGACAGCCCGCGTTCTGTTGCGATGCTGGCGTTTTTGAAAGCCGCAGAACAGTCTCAGGCTGGGGATAAAGAAGCTGCCTTAGAAACGCTCAATGGTTTGGGCGCGAATGGCGATGTCCCCGCGATCTATCGGGAAATCGCTCAGTTCAAGGCGCTGACCCTGCAAGGGACCGACACCCCCGCCGCCGAACGGCGGCTGGCGCTCGAGGCATTGATACAGTCGTCTAGTCCTTTGCGTTTACTGGCGCAGGAACAGATGGCATTGATTGATATCGAAGAAAATCAGCCGCAGGCAGCGATTGATCGCTATCAAGAGATATTGCAGGATGCCGAGGTCACCTCGGACTTGCAACAGCGTGCCCTTCAGGTGATTGTTGCTTTGGGAGGCGAGCCTGACTTGGGTTCTGCCGCTGCGGTGACGCCGCCAGAGCTCTCATCATCAGCAGGCGTTGGCGGCAACTGATATCGATCATCCGATGTGATCAGAAACACGAATTAAGAGCAGAAGTGAGCAGCGCCATGACCAAACTTCACAGCACCTTCGTAGCCAGATCCGTTCCGGGACGTTCTGCCTTGGTTGCCTCGGCCGTAGCTGGCGCATTGTTGCTGTCCGCATGCGCCGAGCCCGAGGCAATTCTACCCGGCAAACGCTTTGATGTACGCTCGATTTTGCGGGGTGATGACGGGTTCGTGGCGCAAGCCGATATTCCTGTTCCGGCCAATACCGTGCGTGGTATCTCGCTTCCTGCGGTCACGGCCAACGCAAACTGGACACAAAGCAACGGCACCCCAAGCACCCGCATCACGAATCCCGCGTTAAGCGCCGCGCCACGATTGGCATGGAGCGCGAATATCGGTAGCGGAGACAGCCGGAAACAGCGTATCACCGCATCGCCTGTGGTAATGGGCGGGCGCATATTCACGATCGATTCCAGTGCGCAAGTGACGGCAACCTCTGCATCCGGTGCCACATTGTGGACCCGCGACCTAACCCCGGATATGGATAGGGCGGGCGAAGCGTCGGGCGGCGGGCTGGCCGTGGACGGCAATACTTTGTACGTGTCCTTGGGGTTCGGTACCGTTACGGCACTTGATATGGACAGTGGCGGTACGAGGTGGACACAAGACCTTGACGCGAGCGGAACGGGCGCACCTACCGTATATGATGACATCGTTTATTTTACCGGTGGCGATGACACAGGCTGGGCCCTCAATAAGTCTGACGGGCGCATAAAGTGGCAAACAGGCTCCAGCACCAGTATGACCAATGTGCTTGGCGGTCCGGCACCCGCCATAAGCGCGCAGATTGCGGTAATGGCATTTGGCTCCGGCGAGGTGCAGGGCTTGTTCCGTCAAGGCGGCATGGACCGGTGGAGCACATCTGTCGTGGGCAAACGTTCCGGTCGGGCTGTGGCGAATATTTCGGATATTACTGGCAGTCCGGTGATCTCTGGTGATACCGTTTATGTAGGTAACCATTCGGGCCGACTGGCAGCGTTGACGCTGGGCGGGGGCGAACGGATTTGGACAGCGCGCGAAGGTGCTATTGGACCGGTCTGGCCCGCAGGCGATAGCATTTTTGTAGTAACAGACCTGAACGAGCTCGTGAGATTGGACGCGACTACGGGTGTTCGTATCTGGGGCACGCCGCTGCCGAACTTTGTAAAAGAGAAACCGAAGCGCCAGTCGGAAGTCTTTGCGCACTATGGGCCAATTGTCGCCGGAGGTAGGGTAATTGTCGCATCAAACGACGGCAAGTTGCGCAGTTTCGACCCCACCAACGGGGCCATGGTGGCAAGCGCCGATATTCCGGGCGGGGCGTCCTCGTCACCGGTTGTGGCTGGGGGCGTGCTTTATGTTGTATCGTCCAAGGGGCAATTGCACGCTTTCCGTTGACCGCCAAATAGGCTAGAGCGCAGGCTTGACCTTGTCTTCGGAGCCATCCCATGTCTTTCACCCTCGCCATTGTGGGGCGTCCCAACGTCGGTAAATCCACGTTATTCAACCGCCTTGTCGGCAAAAAGCTGGCATTGGTTGATGATCAGCCTGGTGTAACACGCGACTTGCGCGAAGGCGCAGCACGCCTGGCAGACCTGCGTTTCACGGTGATTGACACCGCTGGGCTTGAAGAAGTGACGGATGACAGCCTTCAGGGCCGCATGCGCCGTCTGACCGAACGCGCTGTGGATATGGCAGATATCTGCCTGTTCATGATCGATGCCCGGGTCGGCGTGACCCCGTCTGATCTGGTGTTTGCTGATATCCTGCGCAAAAAATCTGCTCATGTCATTCTGGCAGCCAACAAAGCCGAAGGCAAAGCCGCCGATGCCGGTATGATCGAAGCGTATAGCCTTGGGCTTGGTGACCCGATCCGCCTGTCGGCTGAACATGGCGAGGGGCTGAACGATCTTTATTCGCAACTTATGCCGATCGCCGATGGGTTCGCTGAGCGCGCTCAAACCGATGTACCCGACACAGATGTGGATCTGACAGAAGAGGAAGCCGAACTGGGTGACGAAGACGCGCCCGTTCCAGTTCCTACCAACGCCAAGCCACTGCAAGTGGCTGTCGTCGGTCGCCCTAATGCCGGTAAATCGACGTTGATCAATCAAATCATGGGCGAGGATCGTCTGCTGACCGGCCCCGAAGCCGGTATCACCCGTGACGCGATTTCCCTGCGCACTGTCTGGGACGACGTGCCAATGCGGATATTTGATACCGCGGGAATGCGTAAAAAGGCGAAGATTCAGGAAAAGCTGGAAAAACTAAGCGTCAGTGACGGCTTGCGCGCGGTTAAGTTCGCCGAGGTGGTCGTTGTTTTGCTAGATGCCGAGATTCCGTTTGAACAGCAGGATTTACGCATAGCCGATCTGGCCGAACGCGAGGGCCGCGCTGTGGTTGTCGCGGTCAATAAATGGGATCTTGAGACTGACAAGCAAGGCAAGCTGAAAGACCTGCGTGAAAGCTTTGAACGGCTGTTGCCGCAGCTAAAAGGTGCTCCGCTTGTCACGGTCTCTGCAAAGACCGGCAGGGGGTTGGACCGTTTACAACAAGCTATCATGCGCGCCTATGATGTCTGGAACCGCCGGATCACCACCGCTCAGTTGAACCGCTGGCTGGCCGGGATGATGGAGGCGCACCCGCCCCCCGCACCACAAGGCAAGCGCATCAAACTGCGCTACATGACCCAAGCAAAGACGCGGCCACCGGGCTTTGTTGTGATGTGCAGTCACCCAGACAAGGTACCGGAAAGCTATAACCGCTATCTGGTCAACGGTTTACGGATTGATTTTGATATGCCGGGCACCCCAATCCGACTTTGGATGCGTGGCCAATCTGATGCCAACCCGTACAAGGGGCGTAAAAAAGCCAAGCCATCAAAACTGCGTAAACATACTGACGGTCACCGCAAGGACCGTTGAACGCCGATATTATTTTCGATAAACTTGAACCGGAGCCTTAAACAGCTTCGGTTTTTTGCGTTTCAGGACTGCCGCCAAGATCGGTAGGTCGGCAGAATCAACGCTATGGCTCCACCGGCGGCGAGTGCTGCTACCGTGGGCGACGCATTGATGTTTTGCACGATCACAGCGACCAGTGCCCAGATTACCGCGATCCCGTAGGTTGGCGCGCGCCTCAGGGTGGATTGAACGCCAGCGGCGATCACTATGGCAAGGCCGACAAACACCAGTCCAGCCGTGTTCGCGTTCATCCAGCCATAGCCAGCAGCCAACAGGCCCAGTGACACGCAGGACGCCGCACTTAACCAGCCCGCGTAAAGCCCGACGGGCAGCGCCGCAAAACCGCGATCACCGCGCGGTGAACGGAACAGCGCATAAAGCGCCGAGATCAGCATCACCCAAATCAGCACCGACGCCCAAATCGGGCTTGCCACCGCCACAGCCAGCCAGAAACACCCGATAAAGAGTGAGATACTCAGCGGCAGGCGCATGTCATGCCAAATATAGTCATCCCGCCGCTTCCAAAGGCCCCAACCCATACCGATGATCAGCCACAGGTAGATCAGCCCCCAGATCGAAAACGCATATCCCGCAGGCTGAACCGGCGGGCTAGTTTGAGGGATAGGGAATTGGTCGGGCGAAAAACCGTTGAAACCAGACACGAAAAACGGCGACACAGCAAAACCGATCGCCAGCAGAAAGGTTATCAGGGCAATGAAGGAACGAGACATGGGGCTACCTTGCATGGAAATCACTCTGCGCATTAGATAGCCCGCCCCGGTAAGCTATCAATCAGTGCAGATTGCCATCTGCGCCCAAAGTGGTTTTGCCGCCAAGATAAGGGGCAAGTACCTGCGGTAGCTTTACCGATCCATCAGCCTGTTGGCCATTTTCCAGAACTGCGATCAAGCATCGCCCGACGGCCAGTCCAGACCCGTTCAAGGTGTGCACGAACTGCGGCTTGCCGCCATCCGCAGGCCTGAAACGCGCATTCATGCGGCGGGCCTGAAAATCACCCGTTGTGGACACAGAGCTGATCTCGCGATAGGCATTCTGGCCGGGTAGCCACGCTTCGATGTCAAAGGTACGGCGGGCACCGAACCCCATATCACCGGTACACAGCAGCACGGTGCGATAGGGCACATTCAGGCGTTCCAGCAAATCCTCTGCACAGCGCAACATCCGCTTTTGTTCATCGTCCGAAGTGTCGGGATGTGTAATTGAAACCATCTCGACCTTCTCGAACTGGTGCTGTCGAAGCATGCCAGAGGTATCGCGGCCCGCGCTACCGGCTTCTGAACGGAAGCAAAGCGTATGCGCAGTCATGCGGCGGGGCAGGGCGGCTTCTTCCAAGACGTCGCCTGCGACCGAATAGGTCAAGGTCACTTCGGAAGTTGGGATCAGCCACCAGCCATTTGTGGTCTGATAACTGTCATCGCCAAATTTAGGCAGCTTGTCGGTGCCATGCATTGCATCGTCGCGCACCAGCACCGGCGTCATATATTCGGTCAGCCCGTTGTGGTCCACATGCGTGTCGACCATGAACTGCGCCAACGCACGGTGCACCCGTGCGACGGCACCTTTTAGCATAACGAAACGCGCACCGGACGTTTTGGCGGCAGTCTCGAAATCCATCAAGGGCGTAACACTGGCAATCTCAAAATGCTCTTTCGGGCTGAAGTCAAAGCTGGGCACTTCACCCCAGCGGTTCACCTCAACGTTGTCATTTTCGTCGGCTCCATTTGGAACATCATTCGCAGGCAGGTTGGGGATCCGGGCAAGCATGTCGTTTAGCTGAGCGTCCAGCTCCTTGGCTTCAGCCTGCATGGCGGTGACTTCGGCTTTCTTGTCGCTGACAAGGCTCCGAAGCCGTTCAAATTCGGCTTCATCGCCCTTGGCCTTGGCCGCGCCGACTAGTTTTGACGCCTTGTTTTGCTCTGCCTGCGCGGTTTCCGCTGCCGAAATCTTGGCCCGCCGCGCTTCGTCTAGTGCCAACACTCCAGCCGTCACAGACGCGTCGCCGCGCCGCGCCAAAGCGGCGTCAAACGCCTCGGGGTTTTCGCGGATGGCTTTGATGTCATGCATGGGGCTGTTCCTTCTGGCTCCGAGTCGCGCGCTTTGCGTTTGCGGCGTTATGCCCGATTGTCGCGCAGGGGGCTAGATGTGGAGTAGCGCATGATTATTGCGTTTAGGCCCCGTTTTTCCTCATTTGCAGGCTTTTTGCCGGTGTAGGTCGCATGTGGGTTGGGCGCTAAGTGCGCTATACCTCGCAGGCAAGAACGCACTGCGGCCAAATACCACCCGAAGCCTCCTTGCAAAGCTCTGCGTCTGACCCTAGGTTCCGCCAAACTTCGACGGCAGGCCGATTGCGGCATGCGCCCCCATCAAAAGGACGACCTCCATGCAAGGCATTCAGCAATTCGTGCCCCTGATTTTGATCTTCGCGATCATGTATTTTCTGCTCATCCGTCCGCAGCAGAAGAAGGTGAAAGAGCACAAGGCCATGGTGGAAGGGTTGCGCCGCGGTGATCAGGTTATCACAGCAGGCGGGCTGGTCGGTAAAGTCGTCAAGGTTAAGGACGATGGCGAGCTAGAGGTCGAACTGGCGGAGAACGTTAAAGTACGCGTCGTGCAATCGACGATCGCCACTGTCGTTTCCAAGACCGAACCGGCCAAATAAGCGCCCTTCGCGGCCACGTCTAAAAAAGGCAGTACCATGCTTCAGATTGATCTGTGGAAACGGGTGTTGATCATCCTCACTTGCGCCGTTGGCCTGTGGCTGGCACTGCCCAACGCATTTTACGGCCCCGTAGAGCAACATAATGATGCCGTTAAGGCGATCAATGTTGCGGGCTCCACGCCTGAGCTAGAAGCACAAAAGGCCCTTTGGCCCGACTGGATGCCGGAACGGCTGGTGAACCTGGGGCTGGATCTGCGCGGCGGTGCGCATCTGCTTGCCGAGGTGAAGGTCGCGGATGTGTATGCCAATCGGATGGAAGCGGCTTGGCCCGAGGTCCGTGATAGTCTGCGGTCGATCACGCCGGTACGTCGGGTCGAGGCCCCCGAGGGTGAGCTGCGCGTACGGATAGGCGACGCTACAAAAATGGCACCAGCGCTTGAAGCTGCCCGTACTTTGGCGCGGCCCGTGCAGACGATCACAGGTGCTGGTCAAAACGACATCGTGGTAAACGGGGCGGGTGACATTATCACCATCACCCTGACGGACGCTGAAAAACAAGCCACAGATGAACGGACGATGCAGCAGTCGCTCGAGATCATCCGCCGCCGTATCGACGAGGTAGGCACCCGCGAACCCACAATCCAACGTCAAGGATCGGACCGGATACTGATCCAAGTGCCGGGCATCGGCTCGGCTGCGGAATTGAAGGCGATCATCGGGACGACCGCGCAATTGACTTTTAACCCCGTGGTCAGTCGGAGTGCAGATGAAAATGCGGCACCCGGACTTGGAAATTCGCTGCTGCCGGACGCCGAATCCCCCGGGGTGTTCTATGTCATTGAAACCGCGCCCGTGGTCACCGGCGAGGAATTGGTCGATGCGCAGCCTAGTTTTGACCAGAACGGCCGTCCTGCGGTCAGTTTCCGTTTTGATACGACAGGCGCACGCAAGTTCGGTACCTATACGGCTGAAAATATCGGGGCACCCTTTGCTATCGTGCTCGACGATGAAGTCATCAGCGCACCGACGATACAAAGTGCGATACCGGGCGGTTCCGGCATCATCACCGGTAACTTTACCGTCGAGGGATCAACCAATTTAGCGGTATTACTGCGCGCAGGGGCTTTACCTGCGGGGCTGACCTTTGTCGAAGAACGCACCATCGGCCCAGAACTTGGTCAAGACAGCATTGACGCGGGGAAGATTGCGACCAGCGTCGCCTTTATCGCAGTTTTGTTCTTTATGTGGGCCAGCTATGGTCTGTTCGGCCTCTTTGCCAATATTGCGCTTATCGTGAACGTCGGCATGATCTTTGGACTGTTAAGTCTAATCGGGGCAACATTGACCCTGCCAGGCATTGCCGGCATCGTGTTGACGGTCGGTATGGCGGTGGACGCCAACGTATTGATTTTCGAACGCATCCGCGAAGAGCTCAAAACCGCCAAGGGGCCGGCGCGCGCTATCAGCCTGGGCTATGAGCGCGCCCTAAGCGCTATTCTTGATGCTAATATCACGACCTTTATTATCGCCGTCATTTTGTTCGTCCTGGGATCCGGTCCGGTACGCGGCTTTGCGGTCACGCTTGGGCTGGGCATTGTCACGTCGGTATTTACGGCATATTTCGTCACACGTCTGATGGTGGTCTTTTGGTTTGAACGCCGCCGCCCAAAGACAATTACGGTATAGGAACCTCACGTCATGCGCCTGAGACTGATCCCCGATGACACGAATATCGACTTTTTTAAGCACGCCAAACTCACGTTTGGTGCTTCCATGGTGGCAGTCTTGCTGGCCTTGGTTGTCTGGTTAACCATGGGGTTGAATTACGGCATCGACTTCCGGGGCGGTACGACGTTGCGTACGCAAAGCGATGCTCCTGTAGATGTGGCCGCTTACCGTTCGGCGCTGGCTCCGCTTCAGTTGGGTGACATTTCGATTTCCGAAGTATACGACCCTGCCAGCGACAGTAAAAAGCATGTCGCCATGGTCCGTATTCAGGCACAGGAAGGCGAAGAAGCCGCGACGCCCGAAATGATCAGCCAAGTGGAAGGCGCGTTGAAAACCATAGCACCAAACGTGGTTTTTACATCAGTTGAATCAGTCGGGCCCAAAGTGTCGGGAGAACTGATCCAGACGGCGTTTCTGGCGGTGGCCGCGTCGTTGGGTGCAATCCTGATCTATATCTGGCTGCGTTTCGAATGGCAGTTTTCAGTAGGTGCGGTCGCAGCGCTGTTTCACGATGTGATATTGACCATCGGTATTTTCTCCGCACTGCAAATCCGTTTCGACCTACCGGTCATCGCCGCGATATTGACCATCATTGGGTATTCGATCAACGACACGGTGGTGATCTTTGACCGCCTGCGCGAAAACCTACGGAAATATAAAAAACGCGACCTACGCGAGATCATGAACCTTAGCGTTAATGAGACCTTAAGTCGTACTCTGATGACATCCGGCACGACACTGCTGGCGCTCATTGCGCTGCTGGTTTTAGGCGGCGATGTGATTCGTGGTTTTGTTTTTGCCATCACATGGGGCGTCATCGTCGGGACGTATTCTTCGGTATATGTTGCCAAGAACGTCGTGCTTTTCCTTGGGGTCAAGCGCGACTGGTCGAAGAAGGACAACAATACGGGTCAATACGCAAATATTGATGCCTGAGATGTTGGCAACTGCCGGATCGCTAAGCGATCTGGTCTGGCTATTTGTGACGGTGATAGTAGCGGGGCTGGTACGGGGCTTTGCGGGCTTTGGCAGCGCGATGATTCTGATGCCGGTCGCGGCGAGCATCCTTAGCCCAATCGAGGCGGTGATTTTTCTGGCCGCTTCTGAGCTGTTGGGTCCATTGCCAAATATGCCGGCTGCCCTGCGACAGGGAACCCGTCGGGACATCGTGCTATTACTGTCGGGGGTGCTGATCGCATTGCCGTTGGGCCTTTATTTTCTTTCGCACATGTCACCCGAACCTTTTGGCTGGGTCGTTTCGGCCGTGGTGTTGACCTTGGTGACATTGCTGCTGACTGGGTGGCGTTACCACGGGCGCCTCAATATGCCTTTGATGATCGGTACCGGTGCATTGGGTGGCTTCATGACTGGTTTCGCAGGGATAGCAGGGCCGCCGGTCATCATGCTTTATATGGCCAGCAAATTGCCGATCGCCATTATCAGGGCGAACTTCATGTTGTATCTCATGGGCATCGACATTTTGCTGTTTGGGATGCTGTGGATCAGCGACATGCTGGTCTTGCCAGCACTAGCCCTTGGGTTGCTGATGGGTATTCCGAGTATCGCGGCAAACATGATCGGTGCCTGGCTTTTCGACCCGAACGCCGAAAAGCTTTTCCGCAACGTGGCCTATATTGTCATCGCTGCTTCGGCTATTATAGGATTGCCACTGTGGAGAGGATGACAGCATGCGCTTGAACGAGGTCGTGTATTCAGACGCAAAGCCCGTTGAAGGGTACGGACCCGGCTTTTTCCGAATCGGTGGCAAGATATTTCACGGTCCTATCCTTGCAGGCGCTGCGGGTACGGTCAGCTGGGGCGGGTTCGACGATCTCGGCCCTTTGTTGGCATTGGCGGGCGAAATCGACATTCTGTTCCTCGGTACAGGTGCCAATATTGCCCATATTCCGGCTGAAATGCGAAGTGCGCTCGAAGAGGCAGGGATTGGCGTCGATGTCATGTCATCGCCTGCTGCGTCGCGTACCTATAATGTGCTGCTTAGCGAGGGCCGTCGTATCGCTCTTGCGATGATACCTGTCTAGCATGCCGTTAAAAGTGACCGACTTGGCCGTGGCGCGCGGCGGCAAGTCCGTGATGAGCGGAGTATCGTTCGAGGTTGCCGCAGGCGCGGCGTTGATCCTGCGAGGCCCGAATGGAGCTGGTAAAACCACCTTGTTGCGCACGATTGCGGGGTTGCAACTGCCCTTGTCCGGCCACATCGCCGGGACTCGGGAAACCATTGCCTATGCTGGTCACGCCGACGGCCTCAAGGCGATGCTCAGCGTAAGGGAAAACCTGTATTTCTGGGCGCAGGTCTTTGGGCAAGATGACATAGAAGCCGCTATTGCCGCTTATAAGCTTCAACCACTTCAGGATCGGCTGGCAGGCACCCTGTCCGCTGGTCAGAAAAGACGCCTTGGGTTGGCACGCTTGATGGTAACCGGACGTTCCATCTGGGTGCTGGACGAACCTACGGTGTCACTGGATACTGACGCGGTAGCGCTTTTTGCAGCAGCCGTCACCGCTCATCTCAACGCGAACGGATCAGCACTGATCGCTACGCATATTGATCTGGGTCTGGATGCCGGTAGCCTTGACCTCGCGCCATACCGCTCTGCGACCGACCTGCGTATCGGTGCCAGTGACGAGGCATTTTTGTGATCGCCTTGTTGCGCCGCGATCTGCTTTTGGCGCTTCGGGCCGGCGGAGGGTTTGGCCTTGGGCTTGCGTTCTTCTTGATCGTCACGGTCTTGGTGCCGTTTTCCGTTGGGCCGCAATCGGATTTGTTAACTATAATAGCCCCCGGAGTGCTTTGGCTGGGCGCGTTGCTCGCCTGCCTATTGTCACTTGATCGCTTGTTGGCTCTCGATTTCGAAGATGGCACGCTTGATTTACTGGTAACCGCACCTCTGCCGCTGGAAGCCGCACTGAGCATCAAGGCGCTATCACATTGGCTGACCACCGGGTTACCACTGGTAGTGGCATCCCCCGTTCTGGGGGTCATGCTCAACCTCGTGCCCGGCGGGTTTGTCTGGCTTGTTGCCTCACTTGCCTTAGGCACGCCAGCTCTATCCGTCATCGGCACGTTCGGTGCGGCCTTGACCGTCGGCATCAAACGCGGTGGCCTGCTCATGTCTCTTTTAGTGCTGCCGCTGTATGTCCCAACGCTGATCTTCGGGGCAGAGGTGGCCCGCCGTGGCGCACTCGGGCTTGATGCCGGAACACCGTTGACACTGCTGGCCGGCATTACCCTTGCTACCATAGGTCTCATGCCGTTTGCGTCTGCCGCAGTGTTAAGGATGACCTTACGGTGATCGATGTCATTTGCCCATTGAGAGCCTTGTAGCGGAGCGATAGAAACCAATTATGTCTTTGTGGGAATACGCCAATCCGGTGAAATTTTTGAGCCTCTCGGCTCGGTTGCAACCATTCTTGTGGGGGGCTGCGGCTCTGGGAATTGTCGTGGGCTTGGGGTGGGGCTTTTTCGCAACCCCTGATGACTACCGTCAAGGGGCGACGGTCAAGATTATCTACCTGCACGTCCCCGCTGCATTGATGGCGATCAACGCATGGTTCATGATGTTGGTCGCTTCGCTTATCTGGTTGATCCGACGCCACCATGTTAGTGCTCTGGCGGCCAAGGCGGCAGCACCGGTCGGTATATTAATGACGTTGATTGCCCTGATCACAGGCGCAATCTGGGGCCAGCCCATGTGGGGCACCTGGTGGGCATGGGACCCGCGCCTGACGTCATTTCTCATCCTGTTCCTGTTTTATCTAGGCTACATTGCCTTGTGGGAAGCTATCGAAGACCCCGACACCGCGGCCGATTTGACATCAGTTCTTTGCCTTGTCGGCTCTGTATTTGCTGTTCTATCGCGCTACGCGGTGAAATTCTGGAATCAGGGCTTACATCAGGGTACTTCGGTACCGATGGCCACAGGCGGACGAACGGTGTCCGACGTGTTCTTTTACCCGTTGGTGATCAGCATGATTGGCTTCGGCCTGCTTTTCATCGCTTTGGTGTTCTATCGTACCGGCACTGAAATCCGGCTGCGCCGTATTCGTGCGCTGATCGCGCGCAGCAAAAGGAACCTGTGATGCCGGACTTGGGGAAATACGCCGTTGAAGTCGTTTCTGCCTACGGTATCTCGGCCGCACTTCTGGCTGGTCTGATACTGCTCAGCTTGCGCAAAGGGCGCAAGGCCCGGGCAGAACTCGCTCGGATTGAACACGATAACAATGCCTAGGATCTCGCCACTGATACTCGCACCTCTTGCGATCTTCTCTACGTTAATTGTGCTGGCTGCTGTGGGAATGCCCCGATCTGATCCTGCGGGGTCGCCCCCAATACCTGTAGGCAGACCGGCTCCGGCCTTGCCAGAGCAGACCCTAGACGGTTTCCCGGTAGTCCCCGACGACGTATTTACCACCACTGACGTAACCATAGTCAATTTCTGGGCCAGCTGGTGTCCGCCCTGTCGTGCTGAACACCCGCAGCTTTTGCAAATGCAGGCCGACGGGTTTTCAATTATAGGTGTTAATTTCAAAGACACCGCTGCCGCCGCCTCCAGATATCTGTCGGACGACGGCAACCCGTTCAGAGGCATCGCCTTTGACCCGCAGGGGCGGGCCTCGATTAACTGGGGCGTGACCGCGCCTCCCGAAACCTTTATCGTTGACGGCAAAGGCACCGTGCTGTTCCGTTTTTCTGGACCGTTGGTTGGGAGCGACTACGAGCAGCGTTTTTTACCGGAACTCAACAAAGCTCTGTCGCGCTGACCTACAATTCCAAATGGTCTAAAATCCTCGCCGAAGGCACGCTTGTACAGAACGGTGCCCACACTTTGGGGAAATATGTTTACCTAGTGGTGCGACCACGCGGCATGTGCGGTCTGAACAGTAATGTATAGTCTACATGCCCCGATCGGTGGCAGCGGTCCTTACCATCCAAACCGATGTTGTACGCGAGAACGAAGTGAGGGTCAGTTTCTATGGCTGTCCGGTCCCGTATGGTTTCTATACGGATGCAGGACAAGGTGCGGTTGACCATTCGAAGTTTTACGTGGCGATGTGCCATTTGCATCGATAACAGCGTTCACTTGCTGCCGAAAGTTGCTGAAGAGCGGTGACGTGACCACGTCTACTGCTTTATCAAAGCGCAAGGTGACCGACCACATGCCATAACCGGCGATCCTGGCAGCTTTCACAACGCCTTGGAAAGGTTGGCCTAAGTAGTGCCCCAATACGCGATCGCCTGGGGTCCAACTTTGCTTTGACTCTCCCGCCATGGCGTTAAGGGTATTCCAATCGCGGGCACCCCACTGGTGCGCGACCATTTCAAGAGTAGCAGCATGCGCAACCGGATAGCCTAGGCTAATCAAGTCGACACGTAATCGTTTGGCTTGAGACTTCAGAAAATCCGTCGAAGGTAGCTTGTTGTCCATGTCAACACTCCGGGTCTCGCAAAGTCAAAAGGGGTCCGCATTGCCTGATAATCGCGAGATTGGGCGTGTTGAAAAACAAGGGCTTCACCTAAATGCGAACGGCAGGGGCCTCTCCCTTGAGGATATATGACCAGATAACGCTAAAACTGCAATGGGGCGCATATAAGAAAGTGTGAAATGCCTTCGGCGAGGATTTTAGACCATTTGGAACTGGCAGGGGGCGTGCCAATCTGGAACGCCCCCTTTTTTCCATTAACCGTCGATGCGGGCCGCCATAATTGCGATCGATTTTTGATAGACACCTGCCGCATTCCATTGCTTGATGACATTGAAATTTGCTTGCCCTTCCTGATAACCCACGCCGGGTTGCCAGCCTTTTTGGCGGAGGAAATTCGCAGTAGAGGCGAGTGCATCCGACTGATTATAGAAGTCGACACGCCCATCTCCACTGCCATCCACCCCAAACCGAAGAGCATTGCCGGGCAAGAATTGAGTATGGCCCAGTTCGCCGTGTTTGGCACCTTTGGTGGCACCTGTAATTGCCCCGGCGTCGACCAGTTTCAAAGCGCCTATCGCGTGTGGCGCAAAGAAATCTGAACGGCGGCAATCATAGGTAAGCGTGGTAATCGCTGACACCACTGATGTGTCCCCCATGAAACCACCAAAAGCCGTTTCCATGCCATGGATCGCAATGATCACACCAGCAGGTATCCCGTAACGGGTTTCGATGGAATGATAAAATTGCGCATCACGGGCTTTGCGTTTGCGCCCTTGTGCCACGATCGTGTCTGCGCCACGTACCTGCATAAATTTGTTGAGTGAATATTTGAACGACTTCTGGTTGCGGTCCGCGGAGATCGTGCTGCTGGCATATTTTGCTGACGCCAAAGCATCGAGGCCCTTTTGACCGACACCGGCTGCCGCAGCCTCTTTGGCGAATGCAGGTTTCCAAGCATTGAAACCTGCCGCGTTATTGCCGCATTCGGCTGCTGCGACAGGACTTGCGGCAGCTATTGCCAAAAGGCATGCCGTGGCGAATTCATAAATTGGGCGCATAAAAAACCTCTGCATAATCGAATAAACTTTCTCGATACTATCGTGTGCGCCGCGGGCTGCAAAGGGGGTGCCGGTTATGAAAAAGCGAAGGGCACCCCACATAGGGATGCCCTTGCATTTAGGTTAACTGTCGGGCTGACGCCTGACAGATCAGCAGCTGTAGTACATGCCGAATTCGACAGGGTGAGGAGTGTGTTCGTATTTGTGAACTTCTTCCATCTTGAGTTCGATATACCCTTCGATCTGGTCTTTGGTGAATACATCACCGGCCAGCAGGTAATCCATGTCGCTTTGCAGTTCTTCCAGCGCTTCGCGCAACGAGCCGCAAACGGTCGGGATATCGGCCAGCTCTTCGGCGGGCAGATCATACAAGTTTTTATCCATGGCTTCGCCGGGATCGATCTTGTTTTTGATGCCATCGAGGCCTGCCATCAGCAAGGCGGAAAAGCACAGGTAGGGGTTGGCTGCGGGATCGGGGAACCGGGCCTCTACGCGCTTGGCTTTGGGGCTTTCTGTCCACGGGATACGGACGCAGCCAGAGCGGTTGCGGGCGGAGTATGCGCGCAGAACGGGGGCTTCGAAACCAGGTATCAGGCGCTTGTAGCTGTTGGTTGCCGGGTTAGTGAACGCGTTCAGCGATTTTGCGTGGGACAAGATGCCGCCAATAAACCAAAGTGCTTCTTGGCTAAGATCGGCGTATTTGTCGCCGGCGAACAAGGGTTTGCCATCTTTCCAGATCGACATATTCACGTGCATGCCAGACCCGTTGTCGCCGTAGATCGGCTTGGGCATAAATGTCGCGGATTTGCCATAAGCGTGGGCCACGTTGTGGATCACATACTTGTACTTTTGCATTTCGTCCGCTTGATGCGTCAGCGTGCCGAAAATCAGACCAAGTTCATGCTGGCAAGACGCCACTTCGTGATGGTGCTTGTCAACCTTCATGCCAAGACGCTTCATTGTCGACAGCATTTCGGCGCGCAGGTCTTGCGCTTCGTCTATAGGGTTTACTGGGAAATACCCACCCTTTAGGCCCGGGCGGTGACCCATGTTGCCCATTTCATAGTCGGTGTCAGAATTCCAAGAGGCGTCGGACGCGTCAACCTCATAGGAAACCTTGTTGATGGTGTTGGAAAACTTGACGTTGTCGAACAGAAAGAACTCGGCTTCGGGGCCCATGTAAGCCGTGTCGCCGATGCCAGAGGACTTCAAATAGGCCTCTGCCTTTTGCGCCGTGCCGCGGGGGTCACGATCATAGGCTTCGCCGGTGTCTGGCTCAACGATAGAGCAATGCACGCAGATCGTTTTTTCGGCATAGAAAGGGTCCACATAGGCGGTGTCCGTGTCCAGCATCAACTTCATGTCCGAGGCTTCAATGCTTTTCCAGCCCGCAATCGAAGAGCCGTCGAACATAAAGCCTTCTTCGATAAAGTCTTCATCGACCAAATCGGAGACAATCGTGACGTGCTGCAATTTACCGCGAGTATCGGTAAAGCGAACATCAACGTATTCGATGTCTTCGTCCTTGATCTTTTTCAGGAAGTCCTTGGTGCTCATTTGGATAATATCCTTTTTCTTTAATCTCAGAATTCTACAGCGCGTCTGAACCGGTTTCGCCGGTGCGGATGCGGATTGTCTGTTCGACGGGGCTGACAAAAATCTTGCCATCACCAATTTTTTCGGTTTTCGCAGCGTTCACGATCGCTTCGATGGCGGCGTCTACCTGATCATCATCAAGAACGATCTCGATTTTTACCTTAGGCAAAAAGTCGACGACGTATTCAGCGCCACGGTACAGCTCTGTGTGACCTTTCTGACGGCCAAAGCCTTTGACCTCGATCACACTGAGACCCTGAACGCCAACTTCCTGAAGCGCCTCTTTGACTTCATCAAGCTTAAACGGCTTGATCACAGCTTCGATCTTTTTCATTTGAGGCCTCCCTGCCAGACACGGTGTCCAATTGTATTACATCAGCGTCATTTCACTGTGCAGGCTGACGGTCTAGCAACCGCAGTCGGAAGTCCACATATGGCGCTAAAAAATCAGTAGATCAGCCTGAATCTTAGGCGCTTAGATTAAAAAATGTGCAGTTTGAAAACTTGTGATTACCGGTGTTGTGATTGCTCCTTGAGCCTGCTGCCCCTTAGGGTGTTTTTACGAGCAGATTAGAAAAGGAATTTAGTGTGAAGCCGAGTCGGATTGTTCGTGAGACGATTGATATCGAGGTGCTGGATAAGCATCAGGGTCATAAGTATGAACATGGTCACGCGCTTGTGGTTAGTGGTGCCTCTGGGCGCACGGGCGCAAGCCGGCTTGCGGCTAAGGCGGCGTTGCGGATAGGGGCGGGGGCGGTTACCCTAGCGGTCCCCCCTACAGCGCAGCTTGAGGTTTCGATGCATATCACGGCTCTGATGCAGCAACGCGTTTCCGACGCCGACACCTTGCGCGGCATATTATCAGACGATCGGATATCAAGTGTGTGTATCGGGCCGGGTCTTGGCGTCGATGCACCACACCCAGAGCTGGTGCAAGCCGTTCTCGAAAGCGGAAAGCAATGTGTGCTTGACGCTGACGCGCTAACCATATTGGCGCAAAACGAACCGTTGAAAAAACTGTTGGGGCCGCATTGTGTGCTGACGCCTCACGCCGGAGAGTTCCAACGATTGTTTGGGCGGGGGAACCACGCTGCGCATGCAATGAGCGAATCAGATGACAAGGCGCACATCTGTCTGGCAAGCGCCCGAAAGGCAGGGGCCATCGTGCTGTATAAAGGTGCAATTACTGCCATTGCTCATCCCGACGGACGGATGGCCATGCACCACGCATTGCGGGAACGTGCCGCGCCATGGCTCGCTACAGCGGGGGCGGGGGACGTACTGGCGGGGATGATTGCCGGACTGATCGCGCGGAGCATTGAGCCCTTTACGGCGGCGCAATATGCGACCTGGTTGCATGTCGAGGCAGCGCGAAGCTTCGGGCCGGGGCTGATTGCTGAAGATTTGACCGAAGAGCTACCTAAGGTGTTTCGTGAGCTGGGCTTATAACCCAAGGCCATTCCGGTTCAGGGGTGGTCGTTTAAAAACTATCCATCTCTAGTGTTTTTACCTCTCGCCACCAGCGAACTTGTTTGATAATGAGCCATTAATGCGGGTGTGGCGGAATTGGTAGACGCACCAGATTTAGGTTCTGGCGCCTATGGCGTGGGGGTTCGAGTCCCTTCACCCGCACCACACTAACACTGTTGTAAATGTTTCTGATTATATGGTGTCTCATTGTGGGGTTCTTTCCCCTAAATCCTTCCCACCCCAGACCCATGATTGAATAGATCACGTCTTGAATGCGCGAAAATGCGGCGCGAACACGTTTGGGAATACCCACGATATATTTCTCATCCCATCAATCAAACGTCGTGACTGACACGCGCCACGTCAGGGGCTTTGCAGTTTCGCATGTAAACCGGTGGGTCTTTGCTATCGTTAAGAAAATCATGCCAGCGGGATTTTAAAGAAAGCAGCGGATACTGGTTTTTTTCGGCTGCGCCTTTAATGTGCCTGAGTAAAGAAATACCCAGCACCTAGGAAACTTCTTTGGATTGCAGAAACACAGCCGATGATCTTTCCTCAAAGGCATGACCTTCGTACGATGCGAAGATCGCGAACCTCTATACTGCACTGCTGTGCGCGACCTTTTGTGCGCGACCTTATGTGCGGGGGCGAACGGAGCCGAGCATTAGTGTTCGGCGGGAATTTCAGCTTCGGCTCACTGCGCGGTGGTTAACACGGGTCTTCCGTCTTCGCGCCATTCCGGCAGGCCGCCTTCGAGCCGGCGCGCGTTAAACCCGTGTTGCCGCAGTGCCGCGACGGCTTGGTGTGCGTAGACGCAGTAAGGCCCGCGGCAATAGGCGACAATTTCAGCATCGGCGGCGAACTTGGGAAGGACCAGCTCAAGCTCCGCTAATGTCACGTTGAGTGCACCTGGGATATGGGCGGCGGCGTATTCATCTGCCGGTCTCACGTCGAGCACTGTCATCGTGCCTTTTGCAAGGCGGAAGGCTAAGTCTGCGCGGCTTACCGGTTCGGGGGCGTCTTCGTCGCGCGAGAGGTCGCGGAGGATGCGTTCAACCTGCGCTAGGTTTCGTTCGGCCACGATGCGCAGAAAGTCCATTAGGTTCAAGATCTTCGCATCAGAGAGCTGGTAGATCACGGCTTTGCCGTCACGACGGCTGGTGACAAGGCTTGACCGGCGAAGCTGCTGGAGATGCTGCGAGCAGTTGGCGAGGGACAGGCCAGTCTTTTCTGCCAGCGCCTCCACGCCCCGTTCGCCTTGCGCCAGTTGCTCGAGAATTGAGAGTCGCGCCGGCGCGGACAGGGCATGCGCGACGCGGGCGTATTCTTCCAGCAGCGCTTTTTTGGGGCTGATTGACATCATGCGTCTCCTGTCGATATATCAATCAAGTGATTGATTGAATCATAGCGATTTCCGACTGCCCTACAACCCCGAAGGCCGGACTCTGATGACGAAGACCAATCTGTGTGCTGAACCCGAGATGGACCCTCTAGCCTTTCCCACCTTCGTTGGGGTTAGGGCGCTCTGGGAAGTCTTAGCGTAGCGCTTGCTACGAGAAATTCCGCCGAAAGTCTTCTGGATGAATGTAAAAACTGGGGTTGCGCAGTTCCGCACGCTTCGCGCTATGTGGCTTGGCCGGATGCTGACCCAATCTATGCGGTGTCCGGTTTCAGGCAAATCACTTAATCTGCTAATTGTGACGAAGGAACCTGCGTGATGAACAAAGACAATTTCCGCTATGGTCTCAGGGAGAATATCGGCCAAGTGGCGCATCAGCTTATCCAAGTGACTCTGGTGGGCTTCGCAATAGGCATGACGCGTACAGTGATTCCGGTAATGGCCGAGAGCGAGTTCGGGCTCGAGCGCGGCTCCTTCATGATGCTTGCGTCATTTGTGGTGGCTTTTGGCGCGGTAAAGGCAGTGATGAACTTTGTCGCCGGTCGCTGGTCAGAACGGATAGGGCGCAAATCGGTGTTGCTTTGGGGTTGGGTCATAGCGCTGCCTATTCCGGTGATGATTTGGTATGCGCCCAACTGGAACTGGATTGTCGCTGCGACGGTGCTGCTTGGGGTCAACCAAGGGCTTTGCTGGTCGATGACCCAGACTGCAAAGCTCGACATTACGCGTGCGGAGGAACGTGGTCTCACGATGGGGCTCAACGAGTTTTCGGGATACGTGGGCGTGGCTCTGGCTGGCATCTTAACTGCCTATGCGGCCGAGTGGCTCGGGGCGCGGACGGGGCTCCTTATCTTCGGTATGGGTGTCGTCCTGACGGCGCTGGTGCTGACTGCAATCTGGGTGAAAGACACGCTACCTTGGGCCGAAGCCGAGACTGCCGCGCACAAGGCTGCACCGCCAAAGAACCTACCGCGCTATCCCCAAGGCGTCGCGGAGCGCCCCACAACATCCGAGGTCTTCGCAATGATGAGCTGGCGTGATCGGCGCTTGCTTGCCATCTGTCAGGCAGGGCTCGTCGAGAAGTTTGTCGATGCGCTCGTCTGGGCCTTGTTCCCTGTCTTTCTTGTGAGCCGAGGTGCGAGTCTGACTGAGATCGGTTGGATCGTGGGCGTCTACGGCTTTGTTTGGGGCGGCTCGCAGCTGTTCACCGGGCGGCTTTCGGATCATGTTGGCCGCTTCTGGCCCAATGTGCTTGGCATGTGGATCTGCGGTGCTGGCGTAGCAATGGTCGTGCTTGGCACAGGTGCACTCTGGTGGTCTGTTTCAGCGGGGGTGGCGGGGTTCGGTATGGCGCTTCTCTACCCGAATCTCTCGGCGGCAGTGGCCGATATCAGCCCACCCGCATGGCGTGGCTCGGCCATCGGCATCTACCGCTTCTGGCGCGACCTTGGCTACGCGATAGGCGCTTTGGGGCTCGGTCTTGCCGCGAGCCTGACCGGCGCGGCGGAAGCAGCCTTCTGGTTCGTCGCGATATCTATGTTCGTATCGGGCGGTTTGCTGCTCTGGCTCTCCGAGGAAACCCACCCGCGGCTAAACCCCGCCGATCCGCCGGAAGCCGCTGATGCCTGACGCCGTTTTGAGGCAGTGATGCTGTGACGGCAACCAAAGCAAGCGCAGATGGCGGCGGGAGGCATTGAATTGCAGCAATTTGCCAGCTGGCGGTCACTGTTCGACGCCGTGCTTAAAAGGAATTGCCATAGCCTGTCGTTCAGGTTTAGCCCGAACGCGTGCGCCGGATCGGCCGCCGGTTGCGCTACGGCCTATGCACCTAACAAACTGTTACGCGGCCCATCTTCACTGCCGCTGAATATTCCGATCAGTGTCATCGACTGGATCTTACCCAGCTTCGGCAGAATTTGAACAGTCGTTCACGGGCGGTGTGGACATATGCTCCTTTATTGAGGAACATCGGGTGACATTTCATGGCTGATGGATCGCCGGTTGCGCGCTGTAGCGAAAGCTTTTTCGTTTTGGTCCCACTCGCGCAGTCCCAGAGCTAAAATGACGGGGAAGACGTCACGTTGGCATCCTCGAACTGACGCCTTTGACCCTACTCGTGGAAAGCAAAACTTATGAGAATCACTGCCGACGAACTTACCGATGTGGCGACATCAATCCTGAGCCATGCCGGTGCTAGCCGCGACGCGGCGGCCAAGGTTGCAACGCGTTTGGTCCATGCTAACCTTACAGGTCATGATAGCCACGGTGTCGGTATGGTGCCTGCCTACGTGGAGGGTATTCAGGCAGGCCAACTGATACCCGATGCAAAGATCGACGTGGTAAAGGACAAGGGGCCTTTTTTGCTGGTGGATGGGCAACAGGGTTTCGGACACGTAATAGCAGAGCAGGCGATGGATTTGGCTATAGAGCGTGCCAAGAATAGTCACTTTGCCATCCTTTCGCTGCGTAACAGCTTCCATCTGGGTCGCTTGGGGGACTGGGGCGCAATGGCGGCCGACGCCGGGTTCATCTGCATTCTATATGCCAACGTGCAGTCGCCTAGGCCATTGGTTGCTCCTTTCGGGGGGAGCGACGCGCGATTTGTGACCAATCCCTATTGTACGGCAATTCCAGCCACGTCGAGGAATCCGATGTTTTTGTTGGACATGGCGACCAGCACTATCGCTATGGGCAAAGCCCGCGTCGCACACCTAAGTGGTAAGGCCGCACCCGAGGGCGCGTTGATCAACGCAGCAGGAAAGCCGACGACCGATCCGGCGGTAATGTTCGACGAACCCATTGGCGCATTGACCACCTTTGGTCAACACAAGGGGTTTGGGTTGGCATTGCTGGGTGACATGTTGGGTGGATCGTTCAGCGGAGGTGGGGCTTATTCACCCGAACGCGAGGCACCATCGCGCATTTTTAATAATATGATGGCTATCCTTATTGATCCTGATGTCTTTGGGTTAGTCGACGAATTCAACGAAGATCTTGATAAATACACTGATTGGGTCAAGGCTTCGCCCGCTGCACCGGGGACGTCGGGGGTGCTGTTTCCAGGAGACCCCGAGCGGCGCAGTGCGGAAGACAGGCTTGCCAACGGAATAAACGTTGATGCGGGGACCTTGGCCCAGCTTGTCGAAACCGCAAAAAGCGTAGGCGTTCCGCGCGACGCGCTTCGCGGTATTGTCGATGGTGGGGGGGGGAGCGGAGGTTGAATCGCATTTACGCCGCACAAATCAATTGGCCAATGTTGTTAACTTCGGTTGACAGAGCAAAACCAAACTCCTTATCCTTTTCCACAGAGCGGAACTGCGTTTCGTAAGAAAACGAGCCGCCAAATGCGGCCAGCGTTGAGAAATGTGCGCTGGACTGGCAATTTTTGGGAGGAAACCATGAACTATTTTACCACCACCCTTGCGGTGCTTGGGCTATCGACGACGATGGTCGCGGCGCAAGAGATTGAACTGCCCAAACAGCTAAGCTGGACGGCATATGATACCGGGTCGGCAGGCTATAATCAGGCTGTGGCGATCGGTGCTGCGTTGCAAGATGCGACTGGTGTGAACCTGCGCGTACTGCCCGGCAAGAACGACGTGTCACGCACAGAACCGCTGCGCCAAGGACGGGTTGAATTTTCCGCCACGGGTGTTGGCGGCAGCTTCATGGCGCAAGAGGGTGTGTTTGATTTCGGCGCAGAAAACTGGGGTCCGCAGCCGATCCGCGTGCTGATGGCCAATAATGGCGGAGCCATCAATCTGGCCGTCGGGGTCGCTGCTGATCTGGGAATCAAAACCTATGCCGATCTGAAAGACAAACGCGTCGCTTATATCGTCGGTGCCCCGGCGCTGAACGTAAACACCGAGGCGTATCTGGCGTACGGCGGTTTGACATGGGATGATGTCGAGCGCGTGGATTTCGGCGGTTTCGGCGCGAGCTGGACCGGCTTGATCGAAGGTCAGGTAGATGCGGCATTCGCGTCGACCAACTCGGGCAAGGCGTACGAAGCTGAAGCAGGCCCACGTGGGCTGTTCTGGCCACCGATCGACCCGGCCGACACCGAGGGCTTTGCGCGGATGCAGGAAATTGCTCCGTTCTTCAATATCAATAAAGCTTCGGTCGGTGCGACTATCGACGGAACTGATGGGTATCAAGGGGCAGGCTATGCCTATCCCGTCCTAACCGCGATGGCGGCGACAGACGAAGCTCTGGTTTATAATATGACCAAAGCGATGGTTGAACTTTTCCCCAAATATGACGGCAATTCACCGGGTATCGGGGGTTGGGCTCTCGATAAGCAGAACATGGAATGGGTCGTCCCCTACCACGAAGGTGCTATCCGCTATTTCAAAGAATCCGGTGTCTGGTCCGATAAGGCGCAAGCGCATAACGACAAACTGATTGCACGTCAGGATGCACTTACCGCCGCTTGGGAAGAAACCAAGGCCGCTTCTCCTGCTGATTGGGAAGCCGCTTGGTCCGAAGCAAGACGCAAAGCGCTGAAAGACGGCGGTTTCTCAGTAGTCTTCTGATCTTTGTCAATAATTTAAACCAGCCGGCGTCTACGCCGGCTGGTTTGCTATGTTTATCCCAAGCACGAGTGTACCAATGACTGACCCCAATACAAATTCCCCTGTGATCAAGGGGCTGGAACAAGTGGCCATTGATGGTGCTACCCCGGCTGAACGCCTTGCCGGGCCCGCCCGTTGGGTGGTTGTGATCGGCACGTTGCTATCGCTTGTGTTGGTGGTAAATCAGTTGTTTAACGCCCAGCTTTTCGGGATTGTGCTGATTGAGGGGCGCTATCTTTACGTATTGGGCGGCCTGTTTTTGGCGCTTACTTTCTTAATTTTCCAGATGCGCGGCGGCAAGGGCGGCGTGCCGACCTGGCTGGATTGGTCGCTGTTCGGCCTCGCCTTGGCGAGCACGGGGTATCTGGCTCAGACGGCTCAGTTGAACCTGTCGCAGGGGTGGGAATATGCTGCACCCAAAACCGCCGAATATGTGTCGATCGTATTCTTTCTTCTGATACTTGAGGCGACACGCAGGGCGGGTGGCTTGGTGCTTTTCTGCATCGTCACCTTGTTCGCATTCTACCCCACTTTCGCGGGACAGGTACCTGATCCATTTTCCGGCTTTCAAAGCACGTTTATTCAAACGGTCGCTTACCATGTCTATTCTGCGGAAAGCTCATTTGGCATTCCGATGAAAGCATTCGGCGGCGTGGTCATCGGGTTCATCCTGTTCGGTGCAGTATTACAACGCACCGGCGGCGGCCAATTCTTCAACGATTTGGCCTTGGGGCTGGTCGGCGGCTACCGGGGCGGTGCGGCAAAGGTTTCGATCTTTGCCAGCGGGTTCATGGGGTCGATGTCAGGATCGGTTATTTCCAATGTGCTGACCACCGGCGCAGTTTCCATCCCCGCAATGCGCAAAACCGGGTTTTCCGCCAAAACTGCTGCCGCAACCGAAGCATGCGCATCAACCGGTGGCGTGCTGATGCCGCCAATCATGGGCGCTACGGCCTTTGTGATGGCGTCGTTCCTGTCACGCCCCTATGTTGAAATCGCCTTGGCGGCGGCTATCCCCAGCATTTTATTCTATTGGGGGCTTTTCACGCAGATCGACGCGTATTCAGCCAAACGTGGTTTGCGAGGTTTGCCAAAGCCAGACCTGCCACGGCTAAAGGTCGTGATGGCCGAAGGCTGGCCCTATATCTTTGTGTTCGCACTGCTGCTGTACATGATGATTGTCCTACGCAAGGAATCCTCTGCCCCATTTTACGCGACCGTGCTGCTGCTGGTCGTGAACCAATTCCGGGCAAGCCATCGGCTTAACCTTGAGCGTTTGGGCAATATGGTTGTCGGTGTCGGCATGGGGCTTGCAGAACTTACGGCAATTTTGTTGGGCGTGGGGCTTATCGTAGGCTCGTTCTCGGCAACGGGGCTGGCGGGGACGCTGGTAAACGAGCTGGTATTTCTGGCTGGGGACAACACGTTGGTCCTGCTGCTAATGGGCGCAATCACCGCCTTTATCTTCGGCATGGGGATGACCGTTACAGCCTGTTATATTTTCCTCGCGGTAGTTCTAGCCCCCGCTCTCGAAGCGGGTGGGCTGAATCAGCTCGCGGTACACCTGTTCATTCTCTACTGGGGGATGGTCAGCTACATTACGCCTCCCGTCGCGCTAGGTGCGTTCGCTGCGTCGACCATGGCTGGGTCCAATCCGATTGCGACAGGCTTCGAGGCGATGCGACTGGGCGGTGTCATCTATATCGCCCCGTTCTTCTTTGTGTTGAACCCGGCATTGATTGGTCAGGCACCTGCATGGGAAATCACCGTTGCGTTAAGTTGCGCATTGCTCGGGGTCGCGATGATCTCATCGGCTTTGCAAGGCTATGTGATACTTGTTGGGCCACTGCTCGGGCGAACTGCCTTGCCGTTACGGGTGATGCTGTTCTTCGGAGGCGTCCTGATTGCGATGCCGCAAAACAACTTGGCCAACCTAGGCTATCTGTTGTCTTTCACATTGGGGATGATCCTGTGCGCCTTGCCTGTCTTGATGGCATGGCGGGCAAACGCAGCGGCCCCCAGTCCGGCGTGAACGGCGTGGCTGAACTTGATCGCACTGAAATCTCGCGCACGGTTGGGATGATCCGCACTAACGATACGCCCGCCTAGGATCCACATGCCCCGCCTTATCGGGCACCGGTCACGTGGGTGAAGCTGCGGCGGCCCTGATACGGGCCAACAGATCATCGCTGATGGATACTCCTTCGGCTTCGATTCTGGCGCGGTTAACGGCACGGCGCTGACCCGGCAATCTTGCGCCGGGCTGATCTGTGATCGACGCGGCAAGCCGCACCATAGCGCCGTTGAACCCGCTTTCCCCTGAGCCCGCGGGATCTATCGCAATGAAAAACTGTCCTGTCCCGGGAGGACCGCCCTTGGACCCGGAAAACGGGCTGGCTTCGGTGCTGAGGTTGGCCCCGGTCAGCGCTGCTGCAAGGATTTCGACGAGTAGACCAACGCCAAAGCCCTTATAGCCTCCCGCTGGCAACATCGACCCCACAAGTGCGGCATCCGCATCGAGAGTTTCATTGCCCTCTGCATCCAGTGCCCACCCGGGTTCGATCGGCTCACCTTCGCGGCTGCGCAACAAAATCTCGGATTTGGCGATGGCGCTGGCGGATTGGTCGATTACCAGCAATGCTCCGCCTTGTGCATCAGGTACCGCGATCGAAAACGGATTGGTTCCTACGACCGGTAGTTTGCCGCCCGGTGGAGCGATTGAAGCAGGGGCATGGGTAAAACACAGCCCGATCAGCCCGTCTGTTGCAAGCCGCTCTGCGTGATGCCCCAATACACCGCAATTATAAGAATTCTTGACGCTCATCGCGGCGATGCCGTTCGCGCGCGCCGCTTGAGTCAGCTTGTCCCACCCTGCGTCAATCGCCGTATGGGCAAACCCGTGATCGGCGTCGACATGGACAAGACCGCTGCGCGGCGTGGTGACCGAAGGGATGGCCGAGACCGATACCTTGCCGCAAAGCAGATGCTCGGCGTAGATGGGAAGATAAAGCAAGCCGTGGCTGCGGATACCGTCACGTTCGGCCAACCTTGTGGAACGCGCCACGGCGCGGGCCGCAGCGGATGAAGCGCCGGCGGAGGTGAGCGTTTCAAAAGCGAGGACTTCGACTTCGTCAAGAGAAAATGAATGTTCCATATGATCCTTTCGTTTCGACCATTAAGTCGAAAAATAGCACGCACGACAATCACAGAGTCAAATTTCATCAGTCTGGTCGGATTGAAGCAGTTTCCGTATTAATAGAACTGAATTTGGTATCTGGTATGCTGATCGGGTTTATCACTTTGCTTTGTGCACGAGGGCAGTACTGAACGGCTGCCTTAGCCACGGGCGCAGATCGTTGTCAGCGCGCGTGAAACTACCGTTTAATGGCTTGTAAAACTTAAATTGTCAGGTATTCGTGCGCTATGCCTGTGACCCTATCAGATTTTGAAATTGCAGCAGCAAAACAACTGTCGCCAGACGTGCTTGCCTATCTCGAAGGCGGAGCGGATGCAGAGCACAGCGTTGCCGAAAACCGAGCCGCTTTCGCAAGGATCGGGCTGTTGCCCAAGTTACTGGCCCCATGCGCGGGGGGGCACACACGGACCCGCATTTTGGGCGACCCCGCTGCACATCCGATCATCGTCGCACCGATGGCATTCCAACATCTTTTCCACCCCGATGGCGAAACCGCGACCGCAATGGCCGCCGCCGCGCAAGACGCAACGATGGTCCTGAGTTGCCAGACCAGCACCCCCCCAGAAGATATCGCGACAATACCGGGTCGACGCTGGTTTCAGCTTTATATGCAGGGCGATCACGATACGACGATGATCTTGGTCGACCGAGCGGTGACCTGCGGTGCCCAAGCGCTTGTGGTGACGTTAGATGCGCCGATCAACGGCTTGCGTAACCGTGAAGTCGCAGCAGGTTTTGAGTTACCTGCCGACGTTCGCCCTGTCATGCTCGACGTTCTACCCCAGCCACCGCGCCCACAGTTGCAAGAGGGGCAAAGCGTTGTGTTCGACGGCCTGATGGTCTTTGCGCCCACTTGGGCCGATCTGCTGCAATTGATCAAGGACAGTCCGGTGCCGGTAATCATCAAAGGATGCCTGCGCCCGGCGGATGCAATGCGGCTGATCGAGGCGGGCGTTCAAGGTATCATCGTATCAAACCACGGCGGCCGGGTTCTTGACACATTGCCTGCACCGATCACCCGGTTGGCTGGCGTAGTGAACGCGGTAGCAGGCACGGCACCGGTCTATCTTGATGGTGGGGTCAGGCGCGGTAGCGACGTGTTCAAAGCGCTTGCCTTGGGGGCCGAAGCGGTGCTGGTGGGACGCCCTGTGATGCACGGTTTAACGGTCAGTGGCGCACGCGGGGCAAGCCAGGTGCTACGCCGTTTGCGGGACGAGCTTGAGGTGACGATGGCGCTATGCGGCTGTGCCACGATTGCCGATATCACCCCCGATGCGGTGATCGATTTCAGCGGAACCGGTAGCTGATTGGGATCGCCAGATCGAACGGACCCGTACCCATTGCCGCTGGCGGTGCGGGCAAAGCTTTCAGCCGATCAAAAATATCAAGCGCTGCTTTATCCAGCACAGGCCAACCTGAAGATTTCGACACCTGACGGGCTTTGATGCGCCCGTATTGATCCAACGAAAAAGCGACCGTCACCGTGCCTTCGGCGCGGGCTTTGCGGGCGCGACGCGGATAATCTTTGGCGGCGTTCAACGCAAGCACGAGTGACTTTTGCCAATCGGTAATCTCGGCTTGTTCGGCATCGGTCAGCCCCTGTTCCTGCGCCGCACTCTGGTCTTGTTCATCTTGGCCCGCGCTGGCCCTGGGGGCAGCCGCGACGCTTTGAGCCGCGCTTTCCTGCGAAGTTTCTTCAGGCACTTCGGTGGGGATTTCCGTTGCCTCCTTTTCTGTTTCGACCTGTTGATCCGGGTTCGCGATCTTGAACTGTAATTCCGGGTCATCTGGGGCCCGTGGGACCTGTGCCAAAAGCGGGTCGTTAGATGCTTTGGCCTCTATGCGTTCCGACGGGGATTCCATCACAGCTTGGCTGTCTTGGGCTGGGTCACCGTCAGGCAGATCGGTTTCTGGGGCGGCCATGATCATTTCGACATCCGCCAGATCAATCAGCTCGCGCCCCTGAATGCCCTGGTCTTGCACAGGTTCGGTTGCGGCCGCTTGCGTTAACCACAACGCGATCAGGGCCCCGTGAACCCCAATGCTAAGGCCAACGCCAAGCGTCAGCCCTGTTTTGGACGAAGCAGAATAGGCAAAGCTCATTTTGCGCTGTTCTGCGCCGGTGGCGCGGTGTCTGGGGCTTTTCTGCTCTCGTCCTCGAGGCCGACCAAACCAATTTTCAGGTACCCCTCGCTTCGCATCCGGTTCATCACCGCCATCACTTCGCCGTAAGGGACTGATCGGTCTGCATTGATATAAATTCGGGTGCTAAAATCGAGCTTGGTCAGCATGCCAAGCTGCATGTTCAGATCGGCCAGCGCCACGTCCCCTTCACCGACGCTTAGGCTCAGATCTTTGTGTATTGTCACAAACACTGGGTCAGCAGGGCGCGCGGCGGGGGCGCCGGTTGCCACCGGAAGCTCGACGTTTACATCGACGGTGGAAAGGGGGGCGGCCACCATGAAAATGATCAGCAGAACCAGCATCACATCGATAAAAGGCGTGATGTTTATTTCTGCATTTGGTGCCAGTTCATCGCCGCCGTCGGACAGTCGCACACCCATTGCGCTACTCCGCCGCCAGATTGCGCAAGGTGGTCCGCGCGGATGTTGTTTGTTCAGCACGGCGATCAAGATCGCGAGACAGGCAGCGTTCTACCAATGCCGCCGCGTCGCCGATCCGTGCTCGATATCCTGACACAACCCGGGTAATATGGTTGTAAAGCAACACCGCCGGGATAGCGGCGACAAGCCCGATGGCGGTCGCTAACAGCGCCTCTGCGATACCGGGGGCGACCACCGAAAGGCTGGTTGTGCCGCTTTCGGCAATGCCGATAAAGCTGTTCATTATCCCCCACACGGTACCGAACAGGCCGATGAACGGTGCCGTGGATCCGATTGACCCAAGTACCATTGCGCCCGATTGCATTGATCTGGCGGCACCCGCTTCGACACGCGACAATTCGGATGTTACCCGTTCTTTAACTCCGTCCTTACCCAGCCCCGACGATATGCCGATTTCCGCCTGAGCCGCGCTAACCATCACGCGCACCGGCCCCGAATAGGCCTTCTGGCTTGCCCCGGTCAAAGTACCAGCACGCGCCAATTGCCTATAGGATCGGCGCAGCCGACTGTTGGCCACGTTGACTTGCAGCATCTTGCCTGCCCAGACAGCCCAGCCAAGGACAGACGCAAGCGCCAGCCCGAACATCACCGATTTTACGACGATGTCGGCCCCCATGAACATGGCCAGTGGTGAATGACCGCCATTCTGGGCCGCCACGCGCATCGGTTCCGACAGGGCAGGGCCGATCCATTCGTCAGCGAAGGTGACAAGGGCAACATTCACCGAAGCTGTATCGGCGGCGGCGACCTGTGGCAGGGCGGCCAATATTGCGGTGGTCAGAACAGCTCTAAATTTCATGTCACGTTTCCGCCCATTGCCGAATAAGATTATGGTAAATGCCGGTCAAGCGGACCGCCGTGGGGTCGTTTAACCCCGCTGTCGCTGACAGTTCTTGAATGGATTGATCGAGGTCGAACAAAATCTCGCGCTGGCCGCCGTCGCGGATCATGGACTGCACCCAGAAAAACGATGCCACACGGGCACCGCGCGTCACTGGCGTGACCTGATGCAGAGAGGTTGATGGGTAAAGGACGCAATGCCCCGCAGGCAATTTGATGGATTGGGTGCCATAGTTGTCTTCAACGACCAGATCGCCTCCGTCATAGTCTTGGGGGTCGTTCAGAAATAACGTGCACGACAGATCGGTGCGTAGCCGCTGGCCGGTCTGCGGATTGACCCGAATGGCATTGTCGACATGAACACCAAAGGTTTCCGATTGCTCGTACCGATTAAACATTGGTGGTAAAATATGCAGGGGCAATGCGGCGGAAACCCACGTGGGGTTGGCCATCAACCGTTGCAGCACAAGCGTTTGCAGATCGGGAAGTACCGGACTGTTGAGCGGGATTTGCCGATTACGCTTGGTTTGCGCAGATTGCGCTCCGGCGGTTGCGCGACCGTCATCCCATTGCGCCGTGTTCAACGCATCCCGGATATCGGACAGTTCTTGCGCAGACAGAATATCTTCGACGCAGACCAACATAAAATGTCCTTTCGGATAGGAAAGGGCAGGCGATAGAGCATCGCCTGCCATGTGGTTTTTAGGTGATTAGAACTTCATGCTGACAGAGACCGATGCAGATCGTCCCGGAGCGATATAAGAAAACGGCGCACTTGAGCGGTACACAGCATCATAGTAAGTTTCATCCAACACGTTATCGACGCGGAAGTTTACCGAAGCGGCATCCGTGATCTCATATTCTGCCATCAGATCAAACCGCCAGAAGCTGGGAAGGTTGTTCCCCGTTGTCGCAGCGAATAACCCACCTTGGACAGTGCCGCGCCACGTGGCTTGGCCGCCAAAGCTCCATTTGTCGTCGTATTCATAGCGGGCCAGCAGGTTGAACTGTTCATGCGCGATGTTGGCGAAATCTGCCCCGATATTGTTTGGGTTGCTGCTGTTCAGGACCTCACTATCCATCCACGTCAAACCACCCGACACGCTAAGCTTTTCGGTCATCTTACCAGCCATGCCCAATTCGATGCCGCGAATGCGATATTCCCCGGTATCGGTTATGACCAACGGCGTGGACCCGCCGCCCGAAGTTTCGCGAGCGTTGGTTTTGTCGGTCTGGAACACGGCGGCAGTTGCCATGAAATCGCCAAACTGCCATTTCGTCCCAAGCTCAAAGGCGGTGTTCTGTTCTGGTGAAAGCGGTGCATTCGCCGCCCCCAACCCGCCATAAGCAGCACCCGCGTCCAGCTCTTGCCCCGAAGGGTTGCTTGAGGTCGCATAGGAAAGGTAGATGGACCCGTTTTCACGTGGCTTCCAGACAACGCCGGCGTTCCAGTTGAACATCACATCATCGCGGCTAAAGGTGGTTGATCCGGCTGCCGTGGTAGTGCGACTGATACTATAGTCATCAACCCGTGCGCCCAGGTTCAACTGCCATTGCGGGTTAAAGGTGATCGTGTCGTTCAGATAAAACGATTTCGTCGTGACCTTGGTCAGCGTGGCGTTGGGGTCACGAAAGGTTGTCGGGTTTGGACAGCTGTTGGGATCGGGATTGTAAATAGAAACTGTACAGTCAGAAAGCCCGCTTGTCGTTGTCGCACCTGCGCTGTTCGTCGTCTGCTCTAGGTAACCCTGCTGGCTGACTTCTTCACGAACCACCGCAAATCCGGCAACAAAATCATGCCGCGCACTACCGCTATCGAATCCAAACGACAGTTCGCTGGTATTGGCCAGAACCTCATTGACCTGGTAACGGGCTTGCGGGTGCGCGACCAACGTCCATTTGTACGGATCGGGGTTAGTGGTATCGGGATCTTCCGGGCCGGTCACGATATAGTCGTTCTCGGTTTTGCTGATCCGGGTCCGATTGGAGAAAATCATCCCGGGATTGATTTCATAGGTAGCACCCAGCGTCGCGACGTTTTGTGTGGCATCCTGAAAATCGCGATTGGTATTGCCATAAAACGTTGTGCGATCCAGCGTAGGACGCCCTGCGCCCGGCTCGGTAAAGGGCACACCGTTTTTGGCATCCCAAGGTACGCCCCAATCTGGCATCTGCTTCATCTGCAACTGGTATGCTTCCAAGTTGAAGGTCAGCTTTTCAGTCGCCTTGTACTCTGCGGCAACTGACAGCCCCAAACGGTCGTCCTTGCTGCCGTCGCGCCCAGCGACTTCGCTGACTTGCGCCAGTGCGCCGATCCGGGTCTTGAAGCGGTCGTTCCATACCTTGTTCCAGTCAAATTCCTGACGCGCCAACTTGGCCGTGCCGAACGTGGTGGTAGATTCAACAAAGTCGGTGTCTTGGGGCTTCTTCGTCACTAAGTTGACAGAGCCGCCGGTGGTAGAGCGCCCCGCAATGGACCCAGACGGCCCTTTCGTGATTTCGACCTGTTCGGTCATGAACGTTTCACGCACCGCGACGCCGGAATCGCGTATGCCGTCGATGAACACATCGTTTGACGACTGAAAACCGCGAATAAACAGGACATCGCCAAAGGCATTTCCGCCTTCGCCCGTGCCTAATGTGATACCGGGCGTCGTGCGTGCAAGTTCGCGCACCGAAGTAGCGTTCTTGTCGCGCAATACTTGTTGGGTGACTGCGGTGACCGTGCGCGGCGTGTCGACCAGGGGTTGGTTCAGCAATGAATTACCTGAACGCACGGCCTGATATCCCGCGTCGGGGTTGGCATAGGGCGAAAGCCCGTTCTCACCGGCGATCGGTCCACTGGGTACAGGGGCCGCCGCCACAATCGGCACCACAGGCGCAGGCGCAGGTGCCTGCTTGCGAGGGGCCTGACGCCGGGGCGCTGAAGGGGCCGCTCGACGTTGTTTTTTTGCTGCTGGCTTTGGTTTCGTCGCTGCAGGTTCGGATGTTTCCACTTCGATACCTGGTAACAAAAGCGGCTCGGAAGTTGATTGCGCATAAAGCGCTGCCGGTGATGCCGCGCCGATTGCGGCGGCGGTAACAATACCGATCTTACGTCTTGTCGAATGATTTCGTAGCGAGTTGGGGATTCTGTTCTGTGTCATACGGCCCTCGTAGATGCCCATTTTGGAGCGTTGTTCGGGGGCTGTGTCGCGGACGATTGGCTACCTAATTTAGAGGCGAGCTATCAAGTCTTATAAAAACAGTCAACTATTAATATCCATGAAATTCACTATATAAACTGCCAAAAACTTCGTGACGAAGAAAGTACGCGCCGCTGAATTACGCTGGCAAGATAACCATGCAGATGGTGAGACGATATTAATCGCGGGGTGGGGAGGCTGCCTGCATGCGATTGCTATCTTTGCCTAAGCAAAGCCTAGTGGAGGGTCGGTCGAGCGTCGGTAGCCCGCATGTCATGAGTAACACCAAGCCGCATTTTCTTTAACGCCAACCCAAAGTCAGCGGCGAGCGATGCAATGAGGGGGGCCATGTCGCCTCGGACGAACAGGGTCGCGATCAACATCGCATCCTCGTGGTCGCCGTCAGTCGCGGTGGCAATGAAATTGGCAAAACAGGATTCGTCTGATCCCAAACACTTGCACATCACTGAATGCCGCATCAAAGGGCGGCGGCCGTATCTGGAGAAAAGGTTACACAGCTGTTCGAAAGACCTTAGGGCCGCTTCACCGTGCGCTTGACCCAGTATAGCTTTAATGTCCGAGGTAACGCGGGCCTGAGTGGTCGGTCCGTCGAACCACATGCGAAAATACAAAACCGAGGCGGCTTCAATATCGCTTAAATCGGAGATGAGGCCGACAGATGCGCCGCCGCGTTTATAAGGATCACGGGTCATTTCGTCAGAATCAGCTTGCCGGCGCGTGTAATGCGCAAGGTGTAAGTCTGTCCGTCCAATACGATTTGGGCAAGATCCCCGCCTTCAGTCAGGTCTTTGGCTGCATAGGTGGGCAGCACATCCAGCTTCTCTTGCTTATCGGGGGGAGAATGGAACGTCATTGCGCACCTGCACAGATAAGAAATGAAGTTCTGGCGGCGACTAAAGGCGTTGCATGAAAACCGGTGCTGGATGTGACCGGTCGTAAGGCATGCTTGTAATAATAGGGGTGTGGCATCTGGAAAACCTAACATTAGACGGTGTCGGGCTTCCCCATACGGGACGAGGGGTGGCTTGACGTCGGGTATTTCTTACTGAAACTGTATGGTAAGTCAACCCGACAATTTCTGTCAGATAATAGGATTGACCCCCGCGACACAAAGATCGCGGGGGTGGGGTTGGTTTCAAACGTTTTTCAGCTCTGACCGCAAACCTCTATAGATTGCGTAGCACATGAACAGCAGAACTACGGCAAAGGGCAGGCCCGTTGAGATCACCATTGATTGAAGTGATTGCAAGCCACCGATGGATAACAGCAAGACAATCGCAACAGCACCTTCAAAGATGCACCAGAACACGCGCTGGGGAACCGGGGCATCGACCTTTCCGCCAGCTGTGATCGTATCAATTACCAGCGAACCGGAATCCGACGAGGTAACAAAGAATACGATAACCAGAACGATACCGATCGCCGAAGTAATGCCAGCCAACGGCAACGCATTGAGCATTGCAAACAATTGACGCGGCAGCTCCGCATCCTGTGCAGTGGTATACCCGTCTTGTACGACTTGCTGAATGGCCACGCCGCCAAACACGCTCATCCAAAGGATACAAACGAGGCTGGGGATCAATAGCACACAAGTGATGAATTCCCGGACTGACCGGCCCCGGCTGACACGGGCGATAAACATTCCCACGAAAGGTGACCAGCTGATCCACCATGCCCAGTAAAATGATGTCCAGCCCTGGCTAAAGTTAACGTCTTCCCGCGCGAAAGGGTTGGATAGGGCAGGCAAGTACTCTCCGTATGCCAAAAGTGAAGATGCGAAAGTTGCAAGGATCGTCCATGTGGGACCGACAAGAAGCACAAAGGCCAACAACAAGAAAGCCAGCCCCATGTTGAGTTCCGACAGGATTTTCACCCCACCATCCAGACCCCGCATGACAGATATAGTGGCGATCGCTGTGATACCCGTAATCAAAAGTACCTGTGCAGTTGCCCCGACCGACAGTCCGAATAATTCATTCAAACCCGCGTTGGCTTGGGTGGCCCCAAAGCCCAGTGAAGTCGCCAGGCCGAAAAGTGTCGCGAAAACCGCCAGAATATCAATGAGGTGACCGGGCCAACCCCAAATACGTTCGCCCAAGATTGGATAGAAAGCCGATCTGATCGTGAGAGGCAGGCCTTTGTTGTAGCTGAATAACGCTAAGGCCAGACCGACCACCGCATATATCGCCCACGGGTGAAGGCCCCAGTGGTAAATCGTAGCGGCCATTCCCAAGCGCGTCGCTTCGCCCTGATCACCAGCGGCAGCACCCAAGGGGGCCCAATCGGTGCGCACGCCATTTTCACCCAAGGCAGTACCGCCCAGTGAGCTTGAGAAATGCGACAGCGGTTCGGACACGCCGTAGAACATCAACCCGATACCCATACCGGCGGCGAACAACATCGAAAACCAGCCAAGATAGGTGTAATCCGGCACCGCATCAGTGCCGCCCAGACGGACTTTGCCCAGCGGGGTAACGATCAGAAAAAGGCAGAACAAGACAAATATGTTGCCGACGGAAATGAAGAACCAATCAAAGTTCTTCGTAACCGACGAGAATAACCAACTGAAAAGCGCACCGGATTGCTCTGGTAACGCGAGGGTGTAAAACACAAATGCCACGATGCTGACACCAGAGATTGCAAAAACCGGGTTGTGAATGTCAAAGCCAATCGGCCCTACGCTGCCTTCATGGTTATCCTGACCGATCTCGTAATCTGTATCGATCACATCCGCCGCACCGTCGGGAGCAGGAATTCCCGCCGTCGTTACATCTGTCACAAGATGCCCTCCATTTTATGTGTATTTATACCAGCTTAGATCAAATTTACCTGGTTCGCCACTGCCTAGAACGGTTTTGGGCAATAAACCTAATTGCGCCGTATGTACGTAAAGGGTTTTTGGCTTTCCTTTTTCAGCGATACGGCCAATCCTGCAACCGCCCGTATCAAAAGGAAATCAAGGATGGCAATCAGAACTGCAATTATTGGCTTGGGTATCATGGGCCGACGTATGCTTGAACATCTTGAGAAACATCCTGGTTATTCAGTCACTGCAATTTGGGACCCGGATAAAGACGCATGCGGTGCCGCATTAAACTTTTCTCCAAGTGCGACGCTAGTTGCTAGCGCAGATGATGCCATTCAAAGCGCAGATGTGGTTTATCTCGCCTGCCCGCCGATACCTCGCAAAACCTACGCACTGGGGGCTGCGCGAGCTGGCAAGGCAATTTTCCTTGAGAAGCCATTGGGCGTAGATGTCGCGGAAAGTCGCGATATGGTCGAGAGAATTAAAGCATTTAACGTCCCTGTGGCGGTGAATTTCACACAGGCTGCGGGGGCGGCGCTCACGGATATTGAAGCTGCTGTAAAAGCTGGCGATCTGGGTGACCTCGTAGGGGCGGACATTATCCTGAGCTATGCGCGATGGCCACGTGACTGGCAGCAAACGGCGGACTGGCTACGCTTTCGTAGTGAAGGGGGAATGACCCGCGAGGTGATCTCGCATTTTCTGTTCTTTTGTGAACGTGTTCTCGGCCCGCTGACACTGGTCTGGGCCAAGCCCGATTACCCTTTGGACCAAGATTTATGCGAAACTCATATCGCGGCGCGGCTGACATCGGCACAGGGTCAGATCGTCACCGTCATGGGCAGCGTTGGCGGGGCGCAACCAGATCGGCAAGAGCTGACAATCAAAGGCACGAAATCCAGTCGCAGGGTCTCGGATTTTTACCGAGATGCCAAATCCACGGGCGGTGATTTTACAGCGCTTCACAAGGATGATGCGGACCCGCGTGCTGTCAGCCTGAAGGCGCAGCTTGATGATCTGGCATTGCTCTGTTCGGGTAAACCAAACCGGTTGGCCACCATGGACGAAGCATTGCGAGTTCAGATTCTTGTTGAGTCCATGCTGACCGGCGGGGGCAGTAAACCCGACGCCACGAACTAGTCGAAGTTTCGCGGTTCGTAAGGCAACAGGAAAAAGTACCAGTTGTTTTAACGGACCGTGGACAGGTCGATATAAGGTGCGCTAATCTTACATAAATATTAAACGGACATTTTTTATTTTTCGGTTGGCGGGCTTTTTATGTACCCGATTTTTACGCTTGTGAATTGCGCAAGACGATCATTTTTACCTCTTGGCGCGATAGTGCTGAATGGGTGCAGGTGGGCTTTCGGCCATCGGGCTTTGTTCATTCTGCCCATGCTCTTTCTTGTTTCGGCATGCGAAGGGCGACAGTCCGTGCTTGACCCATCCGGTGCCGATGCGCGCAAGCTTTATGATGTTGCTCTTGTCATGTTTGTCGGCGCTGCCGTTTTGTGGCTGCTTGTGGGCGGGTTGTTTGTCTATGTCACCCGCATCAACCCTCGCGCAATGTCACGTCGTGCCGCCGAGGCCTTGATCATAGGGGGCGGCGTTATCTTTCCGGTAGTGTTGCTTGGCGGGCTGTTGATCTACAGTCTTCCACTGATGTCGGCGCAGCGTAGTGCGCCGGACGGCATGCAGGTACATGTCACTGCCGAACAATGGTGGTGGAGGGTTGAATACGAACTGCCTGACGGTACCAGGGTCACATCCGCCAACGAACTGCGGCTACCGGTTGGCCAACGCACTGGTTTGGTTCTGAACGCTCACAATGTCATTCATTCGCTTTGGATCCCAGCGTTGGGCGGCAAGGCAGATATGATCCCCGGTCGCGAAACGTATTTGTCCTTTCTGCCAGAAAAGGTCGGGATATTTAGGGGGCAATGCGCCGAATTTTGCGGCGCATCGCACGCATTAATGGCATTTGAAGCAGTGACCATGACCCCAGGCACCTTTGCAGAATGGCTTGGAGCTCAGGCAAAGGATGCTATCGCACCTGGGACACCTGCGGCAAAGCGCGGTGCCGAAGTTTTTGCCCGCGAAGGATGTGGTGCGTGTCACACAGTGCGCGGTACCCCTGCGCAAGGCCAGGTTGGGCCAGACCTCACCCATGTCGGTGGCCGCGTATCGCTCGGGGCAGGGATATTGGGCGTCACAGTAGACGATTTCGCAAATTGGCTTGGCCACACCGATGCGCTGAAACCCGAAGTCGACATGCCGACGTATGATTTTCTGACGCAGGATGATTTGGTCGCACTTGCCACCTATTTGGAGGGCCTGAAATGACTGGACGACTTTCGTTGCCCCTTCCGCAGGGGCCGTTCCCGCCGACGGAAGAAATGTTGGCACAGCCCGTACCGGAAGCGGAGCAAAAGCGCGGAGCCGCCGAACTGCGGGCGGCGTGGAGAACACCCTCTGGATGGCGCTATTGGTCCGCGGTCAATAACAGTGAGGTGGGTACGTGGTATTCGCTGACCGCGCTGACCTTTATGCTGATCGCCGGGTTGTTGGCATTGGCTATGCGGGTGCAACTGGCCTTTCCTGACAGCACCTTTTTGGATGCCGATCGGTTCAACCAGTTTTTCACCATGCATGGTTCGGCCATGATGTTTCTTTTCGCCGTGCCGATGTTCGAAGCCATCAGCATTTTACTTCTTCCCGCCTTTCTGGGCGCGAGAGATATGCCATTCCCTCGCCTCAGTGCATATGGATACTGGTGCTTTCTTATCGGCGGGTGTTTCGTGCTTGGATCACTGCTATTTGATGCAGCACCCAAAGCAGGGTGGTTCATGTACCCGCCGCTGGCGACGAAAGAGGACGGCATCGGTCCAGACATCTGGTTGCTTGGCCTGTCGTTCATCGAAGTGGCGAGTATCGCCGCAGCCGTGGAGTTGATCGTCGGGGCGTTGAAGTGTCGCCCGCCTGGTATGCGGGTCAACATCATGCCCCTGTATGCTTGGTACGTGATGGTCGTAGGGGGGATGATCCTTTTCGCGTTTCCGCCGCTGATTGCAGGCGATTTCCTGTTTGAACTCGAACGTTCGTTCGATTGGCCGTTCTTTGATCCGACACGCGGCGGCGATCCTATCCTTTGGCAGCATTTGTTCTGGATCTTCGGACACCCAGAAGTGTACATCGTTTTTCTACCCTCTATTGCCATTGCGTCCATGATCGTGCCCACGGTGGCGCGCCGACCTATCGTCGGATATTCGTGGATCGTGCTTTCCGCTGTCGGCACGGGTTTCTTGTCGTTTGGGCTGTGGGTCCACCACATGTTTACAACGGGTTTGCCGCAAATATCATTGGGCTTCTTTTCCGCCGCATCCGAGGCGGTGGTGATACCGACCGGCATCCAGCTTTTCGCCTTTGTCGCAACTTTGATGGTCGGGCGGGTTAAGATGTCTCTGCCGATGCTGTGGATCGCCGGGGCGCTTGCGATCTTCGTCGCGGGCGGGCTGACTGGTGTCATGCTGGCCATTGTGCCGTTCAACTGGCAGGTCCACGACACTTATTTCATCGTGGCACATCTGCATTACACCCTCTTTGGCGGGATGGTCTTCCCGGTACTTGCCGGGGTTTATTATTTTTACCCATTCTTGCGCAAAAAGCTGTTGTCGGAAACGCTAGGGCGTTGGGCGTTTTGGCTGATTTTCACCGGGTTCAATGTCACTTTCCTGCCGATGCATCTGACCGGGCTCAAGGGGATGCCGCGCCGCGTGTTCACGTACCCAGAAAGTTCTGGATGGGGCTGGCTGAACCTGATCTCGACAATAGGCGCATTCGTGATCGCGGCGGGGTTTGCTGTGTTCCTTTACGATCTGCTGCGGTCCAAAAAGGACCAGCCCCAGATACCGCGTAATCCTTGGGGGGCGGGCACTCTCGAGTTTTCCCACGAGGTACCAGCCGAGGCATGGGGGGTGCGGTCGGTGCCTTATATTCACAGCCGCTACCCGTTGTGGGATCAACCCCAGCTTACTGAGCGCATGGATGCGGGGCGGTTCTATTTACAGGACGCGCCTGAACATCAGCGAGAAACCATCGTGACTTCGGTGATCGACGGCACGCCGATGTATGTGCAGCGTGTCACTGGCCCGGCGTGGATAACCCTGTTAGCGGCATTTTTCACTGGCGGGGCGTTCATTTTTCCGACGTTTCACATTTACACACCCGCTATAATTTCAGGCGCATTCGCCATTGTCTGTGTGCTGTACTGGTTATGGACATCCACGGCGCGGCCCCCCAAGGACGAAATGCGCGAAGCGGGTTTGGGATTGCGCCTGCCGACCTATGCGTCAGGCCCGGATTCCGTCGGGTGGTGGGCGATGTGGATCACCATGCTGGGCGATGCCACGGCTTTTGCATCATTGATATTCGGGTTCTTCTTCTACTGGACGGCGCGACCTGATTTTCCACCGGCGGGGGCAGAGCATGCCATCGGGATCTGGGTGGTCGTCGCGGGCGCGTTGCTTGTAATCGCATGGGCCACCACGCTAGGGGCCCGAGAGGTAAATTCGCGCGGGCATGTCACGGTTACCCGAACCGCATTGCTGGTGGCTCCGCTCCTTGCGCTTGGAGGCGCGGGCGCAGCTTATATGGCAGTTAGTCAGATGGACCCGACAAGTCACGTGTATCCAGCAATCATGTGGGCATTGATGATTTGGTTGGTGGCGCATGTTCTTGCTGGGGTGATCATGCAAGGATACTGCTTGGCGGGATCCGTTTGGGGTAAGCTTACGGATAAATACGATGCTGATCTGCGCAATGTGACGCTTTACTGGCACTTCATGGCCCTAAAGGCCGTGACGACCGCAGTTGTATTAGGGCTGGTTCCGGGGTGGTTGTCATGACGGATATCCGGCAGAGCAATAATTCTTCGGTCTACCCTTCTGAAACCACAAGCGTATGGCGGATTACCTTTGCCCCCTTGGTGTGGGCGATGCATTTCATGATCTCCTACGGGGCCACGGCTTTGGTCTGTGCGAAAGGCGGTGATGTAGGATCGCTCAGGCTCGGGATCGGGGTTGCGACGGCTGTGGCCCTCGCGGCGATTATCTGGCTGGCATGGAGAGCATGGCAGCATTGGGATGTCGTGCAAGACAGAGATTGGGAGAATGACACAGGTACTAACGAAGATAGGCATCAATTTCTGGGCCACGCGGCTTTCTTGCTGTCGATTATTTCCTTCATTGGTGTTGCCTATGTTTCCCTACCGCCCCTGTTGATCCAGACCTGCCAATGACTGCCCTGGGATATATTGGTCTGCTGGTTCTTGCGGGGCTTTGGGCGTTACCTATGCAAGGCTGGCTGGCGGCGGATTTTCCGCATCACATGCTGCGGCATATGGGGCTTGTCGCTGTTGTCGCGCCGTTGCTGGTTCTCGGGTTTCCACGGCTGGCATCACTGTTCGCGGTTTCGCCATTAGCCGGTACCGTGGTTGAATTCGCGGTCGTCTGGGGCTGGCATATCCCCTATCTCTACGGGTTTGCAAAGCTGCATGTTTTAGGGCTTGCTGCGGAACAGGCAAGTTTCCTGCTGGCCGGACTACTGGTCTGGGCAGGGGCCTTTCGTGCGCACCAACCGCTTGCCGGTGCAGGCGGGCTGTTGCTGACTTCGATGCATATGACGCTTTTGGGGGCGCTTATTATTCTTGCCCCGCGAGATCTTTACGCCACTTCCTATGGGCGATCAGCTGATTTGGTTGCCCAGCAGTTAGGGGGGCTGCTGATGCTTGGTATCGGTACGCCTGTCTATTTGATCGCCGGTCTGGCGCTGGTCAGGCGGGTGCTTGAACAAGGAAAGGAAGCCGCATGAAGCGGGTTTTGCAAACAATCGTGATCTTGGGCGCGCTGGCGGGCATCGCCGGGGCATCGGTGGTGGGTTTCGGGCTTTATAACGTTTCCGCGCGGCAGGGCCATTGGCCGGGGGTCAAGTGGGTGCTTCATACCACCTACAAGCAGTCGGTGCGCCTGCGTTCGCCTGCGGCATCGGAAATCCCCGATGATCTCGCCGACCCAGACAGGGTCGCCTTGGGCGCATTGCATTTTAAAGGCGCATGCAGTTTTTGCCATGCGGTTCCGGGTCAGCTGCAAAGTGCGACTGCCCAATCGCTGAACCCCGGCCCACCCCACGTGGTCGAAGCGGTAAGCAGATGGGAGCCTCAGCATATGTTCTGGATCGTGCGGGAAGGCGTCAAGATGAGCGGTATGCCCTATTGGCCCGCAAGAGATCGCGATGACGAAGTCTGGTCGGTGGTGGCCTATCTTGAAGCAGTACGTGATATGACTGCCGAAGACCAAGTGGCGTTGACGGGGGGGGAACCTGGCGCGGCATCGTGCAGCGCATGTCACGGCGAAGAGGGCCGTAGCACCAACAGCTATGTGCCGAGATTGGATATTCTGAAGCCGGATTATATTGGCGAAGCACTTGAACATTATCGCAATGGCACGCGGCGAAGCGGAATAATGCAACAAGTTGCGCTTGGTTTGGATGATGAAACGATTGACCGGCTTGCAAAAAAATTGGGCAAGGACGTCGCGGCAAATCGCGTAAATGCAGCGCGTCAGGATAACGAGACCGAAGGGTATATTCTCGCCAATCAAGGCACCAAAGACGTACCAGCCTGTAGTAGCTGTCATGGGCCGAATCGCACTGCTGACGCACCCATTGCCCCTTCGTTGGAGGGCCAGAGCCAGGGCTTTCTGGTCACCCAGTTGAAGTTGTGGCGCGACGGAAAGAGAAACGATGGCAAACGCGCAGAACAGATGCTCAAAGCGGCGCAAGACTTGTCAGACGAAGAAATTAAAATTCTGGCTGAATGGTATGCGGGACAGTGACGATCACCAAGGGGCTATTCGAGCGACGTGCGGCGATATCACACTGGGTTTAGCCGGGCTCGGGGTCGTGGCCCCTAAGGGCAACGCAACGCCCGCACCTCACGCTCCATAAAACTCATGGGCTGACGAGGAGGAGGACCTTGTGCAAAGGTTCTCGAAGACACGCACCAGCGCGCGGCCTGCAATGTTTTCGTCACCGGATTTCTTTTGTGTGCATGCGCAACCAATTCAGCGCTCCGACGTTCACCCTTGAGCAGTTCAGGGGCGCATAGGGTGAAAAACATAGCCATTATCGGCGGAGGGCCGACAGCCGTATATACGCTGGCTGCGTTGGTCGGATCCAAAACGCCTATTGGTGTCGTGATATTTGAGAAATGTTCTGAAATAGGCAGTGGCATGCCATATAGCAGTGACACCGCGACGCCGAGTATGATGTCCAACATTGCCGGATTTGAAATTCCGCCAGTACTAACACCGCTTCGCGATTGGCTTGCTGATCTAGACCGTAAGAGCCTCGCCGATATGCGCCTAACGGCAGATGATATCGATGCACGGACCTACTATGGCCGTTTGGTTTTGGGGCGCTACTTTCAGGCCCAACTTTCACAGATGGTGTCACGTGCTCGAGGGGCCGGGCATCAGATCGAACTACGCCGGCGCACCGAGGTAAACGATGTTCTCATTAAACGAAACGGAATAACTATTTGCTGGGCCAGCCCTCTGGGTGACGGCGATGATCTGTTTGACGAAGTGGTCATTGCCACCGGGCACAGTTGGACCCGCCAGCCAAAAGGCGACGTCACTGACACCAATCTGGTTCCCCTTTGGCCGATCAAGGACGTCCATGCCATTGCCGGCGACTATATCGGGGTGTTGGGAACGTCGCTGAGCGGTATCGATGCCGTCGTCGCGATAGCAGACCTTCATGGGGATTTCGTCGAGGATCAGAACGGTATGCGCTGGGCTTTGCGTCCGGGCCACAGTTTGCCGCGCATCGCCATGTTGTCGCGAAAAGGCCTCCTCCCGGAAGCAGATTATTATTATCCATTTCCTTTGCCCGAATTGAACAGCCTGACGGAGGACCGTGTTCTCGAGGAAAGTCAGCAGGGACAAGCAGGCCTGTTTGATCGTCTTTTTTCCCTATTTATCAAAGATTTGCTCTCGGTTATAGGTAACGGTGGCCCTGTTTTACACGACGATATGAGTGTCGATAGTTTTGTCCAGACCTATTTTTTGTCGCGTATGGATACTGATCCATTTGAGTATGCACGCAGTAATCTGGCCGAAGCTCGTGCCGGTCACGCCAATCGTACACCTTGCCGTTGGCGGGTCTCTATACTTAAGGCGCACGAAGTATTCGAGATGGCAGCACCCTATCTGAACGAAGCCGATCTTGAGGTATTGAAGTCAAAGTTAGGTTCGGTGTTCGCTGACAATTACTCTAGCGTGCCGCACCCTTCGATTGAACGAATGCTGGCGTTGCATGATGTAGGCGTACTCGAGGTCATTGCGCTGGGCGATGAGTATAACGTTGAAAATACCAGTCATGGCATAAAGGTTTCAAACGGTGGGCTTATTCATAATTTTGATGCGTTGATCGATGCGCGCGGCCAGCGGCCGCTGGGGATCAACGAACTGGGGTTCGCGGGCCTCGTGATTGATAAGACTGTCAAAGAGATGGGCCAGGGCGCAGGGGTACACCTCACGCCTCTTGTGCCGACGACGGGCTACATTCAATGTGTGGCGCTACCGATCTTGTTGGCACGACGCCCGTTCGTCCAGGGTCTGGCAAGCTGCGCCAAGCTCGGAGCTGGTGCCGGCCAGTCAATTCTTGAACGGGTGAGCAAAGGTTGAGCATTCGCAGAATGCAGAGTTTTCCACACGAACACGCTGCGGGTATTATGGGGCAAGCTTGAAGGGCATTTTCAAACCGGCGAACCTTAGCGTCGGTTATCAAGAATGGTGCTGAAGGGGAGGATTGAACTCCCGACCTCGTCATTACCAATGACGCGCTCTACCACTGAGCTACTCCAGCACTATCGGCGGCTGATTAGACGCATTCGCAATATGGTGCAAGCGTAATCTGGACCATACCGTCGCGCTACGCTAGACAATCGACATGTCAAAGGATACCGCCCCTCAAAAG
>TARA_R110002012_G_scaffold57941_14_pt1 | contig 76807 bp, 75 predicted proteins | sample TARA_R110002012 | Tara Oceans TARA_R110002012 (sample SAMEA4396515) | marine metagenome | biome: Westerlies Biome; feature: [DCM] deep chlorophyll maximum layer (ENVO:01000326); material: water (ENVO:00002006), including particulate matter (ENVO:01000060) such as... | depth 40 m
GGGCAGTCCCAGCGTGACATTCACCGAGTCGTGGAAGCCGAGCGTCTTGGCCGGTATCAGCGCCTGGTCATGGTACATGCAAAGGGCTGCATCATAGGTTGCCCGCGCTTCGGCATGAAACATCGTGTCGGCGGGAAGCGGTCCGAATGCGTTAATGCCGTCGGCCTGCAACTGGGCAACCGCCGGAGCAACGATATCGCCGTCTTCGGTGCCCAGCGCGCCGTCTTCGCCGGCATGCGGGTTGAGGCCGGATATTGCGATACGGGGGGCCGTCAGCCCGAAACGGGTGGCGAGATCACGCGCGACGATGCGCCCGGTCTCCACGATGGCGCTGGTGGTCAATGCTTCCGGCACCTGCCGCAGGGGGATATGTATGGTGACAGGCGCCACACGCAGCTCGGGCCCTGCCAGCAGCATCACCGGCCTTAACGTGTCGCCGGCTCCCGCGCTAGCCAGGTGCGCCAGATACTCGGTGTGCCCGGGAAATTCGAAACCCGCGGCATAAAGCACGCTCTTGGCGATCGGGTTGGTTACAACCGCGCGGGTTCGCGCTCCACTGGTCAGTTCAACGCCAAGCCTTATGGCTTCGATGATCGCATCGGCATTGGCCGGGTCCGGGGTTCCGGGAATTGCGGGCTTGGCCAGCGTCACCGGCAAGACGGGCAGGGCGGTATCGAACTTTACCGCCGCGTCCTCCGGTGAACTCTCGGCCAGCGCAACATTCAGACCAAGTCGTTCAGCCCGCTCCGCAAGCATGGCCGGATCAGCAATGATCAGGAACGGCGGCAGTTCGAGGGCTGCACGATGTGTCCAGGCCGCAAGAGCCAGATCCGGGCCGACTCCGGCTGGATCGCCCATGGTCAAGGCCAGCGCGCGACGGCGTCCGTTTATCAAGGCACGCCCTTACTTGTTCGCGATGACCGCGCGATTGCGCAGCTCGGAGAGGTACTTCTTTGCTTCTTCCGATTCACCGGCGTCTTCGTTCTCGGCACGGAACACGAGCTCCGCCGCCTTGTCGTCAGTGACGGTTTTGGCCGAGCAGATAATGATGAATTCGACACCGCGTTCGGTTATGCGGGTGGAGGTGGTGGAGCCGGCGCTGGCCTTTTCGATCAGCGGTTTCCAGTCTGGCGGCAACTGCGGCTGCATGATGCGGCCCAGCTGGCGTAGCGAGACGTCTCTCAGTCCGGTAATTGTCGATGCTGTCGCGTCACATCCGTTGATCCTGCCACGCAACTGATCCGCTTCGCGTTTGCGGGCGTTCAGCACCGATCTGGAGCGTTTGCTGGCCGGAACCACGAAGATCACCTGTTGCAGCATGTATTCGGTGGTCGAGGCCTTGTCGTTGCCGCGCTCGAGCATCTTGGATACCAGGTCCTGGGTCGACATGCCGCCGCCGATTGCGCCGACAACCCGGGGCCAGCTCATTTGCACCCGAATGAAGTTCTTGAAGTGTTTCGGGGTAACTCCGGCCTGATTGAGAACCTTGCTCATCTGGCTGACGGAAAGATTGTTCGAGGCTGAAAATCGCTCAAAGGCGGCATTGACCTCGGAATCAGAGGCCAGCACTCGCATGCGCGCGGCTTCCTGCATTTTCAGCGCTTCCTCGGTCAGCTGTTCGCGCGCCTTCTGCCCAAGGTTGCCACCCGTGCGCTGCAGTCTGAGGAATGCAACCCTGCGTGCGATGTCAACGCTGGTAATCGCCTGATTGTTGACGATGATCTTGATTTCGCTGGCGGCGCGCGCGGCTGTTGTTCCAGCAAACGAGAGCGGCAAGGCCGTGGCCAGAGCCAACACGAGGCCGGTGAGCCGAAAGATTGCGGGAAGTTTCATGCTATCTGGTCCTTTTGTCCGGTCAACCTGTGGCGTCAATCTTGCAAATCTGCCGTCAGCCGTAAATGCCTAACGCATGCGGCAAAACCGAGGCGTGTCCGGATTGGTTTTGCTTGCCTCTGCTCGCTTGGGCCTAGAAACTCGATTTCAGCAACGGGCTGCTCACGCCGCCGCCGCCGATATCACCCAGTGTCCGGAAGCTCAGCCGTGCTCCGATCTTCCAGTCCTGTGCGTTCGTGTTGGCGTCGTCACGGGTCGTTTCATAGGCCAGAGCGAAGGCGAAGCACTCGTCTTCGTACAGCAACCCGAAGGCGGTGCTGTTGAATTTCTTGTCAAAGAGATCATAGCTGGCGGTAGCGGCCACGCGCCAGTAGTCATGTATTTTCAGCGATGCGGAACCGGTGACCTCGCGACGGTCATCTTCCGCATAGGTATTGGGGCGAGGCGCCTTGATCTCGGTATAGGTGAGTGACGTGCTGATGCGATTCTTGGCAAACCCTGCGCGCACATCGGTCCGCTCGGCGCGGAAATCGTCCTTGTTGAAGCGCGCCGAGGTCGCAAGCGAGAGACCGTTATAGGCCAGGCCCCCCATCGCGACGTAATCCGACACGTCGTTCTCAAGGCCGGAATTCCGGGTTGCCTGCGAAAGATCCGGTGCGGCGAAAGAGTTCAACCCGGCAAGGTGGTAGGACTGGCCGAAGGCAAATTGTGTGGTCAGGCCGTTGTCGTAACTGCCAGTATAGCGCATGCCGACATTGGCGCGGATGCCGCCTTCAGTCCGGTCAAAACCGGAGAACTTGTCGCGCTCGAACAGCGATGTTGCATCGAAAACGAAACTCTGGGCGTCTTCGTTGGGGATGCCGCCGGCCAGGGTTTCGTCAGGACGCACAAACACCTGCCCGATGGGTTCGAACACGTGGCTGGAACTGGCAGCCGTAACGAGCACCGGGTAACTTGCCTCGAGGCCGGCCGTTACCATGCCTCTTGCATGCGTCCCGTTGCCGGCGAAGGTGCCATTGTAATCGCTCGGCGCCGTGTCGACATTGACCGAATTGACATCGCCACGTGCAGCCAGGATAGGCGTCAGCCGCAGACCGTTCATCGTGGTGAGGGTCCGTTTCCATTCAAGTTCCGTGCTCAGGCGCGCATTCGCGCCGGCAAATCCCTTGTAGCGATCGGCATTCAGTGGATCGGTGGCGACGAAGCCACTGCGTACGGTCGTGTCATCTGCCTGCCGTGACACCGAATATCCGTTGACGTTGAGCGACAATTCCCCGCCGGCGACCGGATCAGAGAAGGTGCGCTTGTAATCAAGCGAAGGATGGGCAGCAGCCTGGCGCCTTTCAGCAGCGTTGTTTTCGTCGGCGTCCTGAATGTCGAAACGGTAGGCGCGGAGATCAAAATGACTGCGGTTTGACAGTCCTGTCAGATAGACCTCAGATTTGACCGTGCTGGTGCCATAGCCGGGGATGCCGTAGGTTTCAGAGAAATTGTTGTCGGTCTGGAGCATGCCGTCCCAGCCGAACGTCCAGCGCGGATTGATCCGGAATGCGCCCCTTGAGGCGATCATGCCGCGTGTGGTTACAAGTGAGTCGGATGTGTTGGCATCGAAATCGCCAGGGTTGGTCTGGGAGATGCCGGCCATCTGCAGTGTGTGCTCGCCATTGGCGAAATTCTGACGGAATTCAGCCTGACCAAGAAAACCCTGATTGGTATAGCCTGTCCCGGTGAAGGTTGCGTCCATGTAAGGCGATATTGCCCAGTAGTAGGGGATGGAAACGCCGGTGCCGAGGTTTTCGGCGGTAATATAGCTCGGCGCAAGAAAGCCGCTCTTGCGCTTCTTGTTGTGATCGGGGAGCTCGAGATAGGGAAGGTAGGCAATCGGCATGCCGAACAATTCAAACCTTGCCTGCTCCAGCCGAACGGTCTGGGTCTCGCCGTTCTGAATCACGCGCTTGGCCTTGACCTGCCAGAACGGTGCCCGCTCGGGATCTTTTTCGCACGCCTCGCACGCCGTATAGACCCCGTTGTTGAAGGTCGTCCGACCGTCTCCGCGTTCAGCGCTTTCCGCTGCAATGCGCGTCTCGTCGGGCGTCTCGATCCTCAGGGCGTTGAGAAACCCGTCGGCAAAGTCATCCGTCACATCCAGATTATCGGCATAAATCCGGTTGCCGCTTGGCTCGACCATCTCGACAGACCCGAATGCACGCATCCGGCCGCTCTGCTGGTCGTATTCGACCCGGTCCGCCACCAGCTTGTAATTGCCGTAATCGATCTGCACGCCGCCGCTTGCGACGACAACGCCGGTGTCGTTGTTGTAGATCAACTCATCGGCTGCCAGCAGCATCTTTGCATCTTCTGCAATATCGAAACCGCCCGGCGCCACGCTCTGCGCTGCGGCCTGCGGCGTGGCAAACGAAAAAATGGTGCAAACGGCCACGCCGGCGCACAACACGCCAGCAAACACATCTACCCTAGACCGGCGCACACCCGCCACTATCCATCCTCCTTGTGGAGAAGCACTGTAGTCCCACATGCCGAAGCCACCAACACCGGAAGCCAGGCCGCCACGATCGGCGGGATGGTTCCAGCGTTCGCAAACGCTTGGATCAACTCGGAGACGACATAAAGCACGAAGCCCGCCAGGATTCCACCCAGTATGACCGTTAAAGACTGGCCGAAGCGAACAAATTTGAGCGACACCATTGCAGCGATAAGCGTCATCGCTGCAAGCAGCGCCGGAAGCGCCACCAGACGGTGGAATTGCATTTCATAACTGGTCGCCGCGAGACCGAAAGATTTGGCCGTCGCGATCTTCCCGCGCAACTCGAAAAACGGGACCGTGTCCGGCGAACTCAATGATTCGCCAACGAACTCCGCTTTCAGGCTGGTCGGCACCGTTGCCTTGTCCATCTGTTCGACCGGCTGTTGTCCGCGAATTCTTTTCACGTTCGTCAGCTCCCAGACCCCGTCTCCAAGGGTGGCGGTCTCGGCCTCAAGCCGCTCCTTGATCCGCTGGTCCTGGTCGAACAGGAAAAAGGTCGCGCCGGACAGTCTGGTACCGCCTTCTGAACTGGCGCGGGCGCCCAGGACCGTGTCGCCTTCTTCGGTGCGCTGCCGCAGCCAGGGCGGCACGTCTGACGACCGGGCGCTGCCCAGATTGCGCTCGACGACGATTGTTTCCGCCATCGTCATCGCCTCGGCGGCAAGCGTGTTGAGCACGCCGACAGACACCACCCCGATCAAGATGTTGGCCGCGATCAGCGGTGCCAGGAACTGCCAGGCCGAAATGCCTGCTGCACGCGTCACCACGAGCTCGTATTTGCGGTTGAGCTGCATCAGCGTGGCGATGGATGCAATCAGCACGACAAAAGGGATGATCAGTTGCAGCACGGTCGGGACGCGAAGGGCGGAGACAAGCAGCCCCAGCGTTACGGTATAGTCCTCCGCCCGCGAAAGCCGCCGGCTGGTTTCGTTGAAATCCACCAGCAGGATCACCAGGAGCAGGCCGAGGCAATAGATCAGGAAGGTCGCCATGTAGCGACGGAAGAAATACCGCGACATGGTGGAAAAAGGCAGCCTCATGTCGAGTGACCTTCACCGGTGTTGCCACGGCCCTGAAGCCTGGCGAACTGTGCGGTGCAAAAGTCCATGACACGGTAGTTCAATTGCGCCCAGGCTTTCGGAATGGTCAGCGTTCTGCCGGTCAGGGCCAGGAAGCCGAACACCAGGATCAGGACCGAAGGAACCACATAGGAGAGGATCTCCATGGTCTGATCGATGCCGGAGGCTTCAGTGCTGTAAAATCCAAGACCCCGACTGCCAAGCGCAATGGCTGCCACCAGCGCTCCGTTCTGAAACTGTTCATGCCTGTTCGATCGCGCCTTGCCCAGAAAGGAAAACGCCACCAGCCCGAAGGCCAGCGGGTACATCCAGGTCGAAAACCGCTTCACCAGTTCCTGGGTGATGCCGTTCTTCGAGCCGGTCATGAAATAATCGTCCGCATCCGGGTTGAGCAGGTACCGTGTCGACCGCTCGCTCGGCCGCAGCGCCGGCGCACTGCCGGCGGGGATGAAGGCTGCCATGTCGAGTGCATAGGAGGAGAACGTGACGATCGAGATCCTGTCGCTGGTCAGATCCCGCTGCTGCAGTTCGCCGTCGACCAGGAACAGGATGTTGCTGTCGGTCTGCTCGGATTTCCGGACAACGCCGCTGCGCGCGTAATAGATGGTCTCGTTGCCTTCGGTACGGTTGTCGGACAGGAAAATGCCGCCCATCTGGCCATCGGCGAGTTTCTCGTTGATCTGGACATAAAGTCCTTCCTCGAGCTTCATGAACGTGCCCGAGCGCACGGCGACCGAGAACAGGTCCGACTGCGCCTGGGCCAGCACATCGTAAAGCTTGTTGTTCGACCAGGGCTCGACAAAATGGCTGACCAGCAGCACCGCCAGCGAAACTGTTGCCGACAGCAGCAGCACGGGCTTGAACACGGTGGCCGGGGGAACGCCGGCCGCTTCGACGACAACCAGCTCGCTGTCGGAATTCATGCTCGACAGCACCTGGCTGACCCCGATCAGCAATGCAAACGGCGCCACGATGGTCACCACCGAGGGGATCAGCGTGGCGGCAAGCATCAGGAATGCGCCGAAAGCCTGGCCGGTCGTGGTCAGCACGTTGACGCGGACCAGCACCTGCGTGGTCATGACAAGCAGCGTCACGGCTGACAGCGACCAGAAGGTCAGCAGCGCCATGCGGACAAATATGTAACGTTCAATCTGCTTCATCGTGCCTTTCCGGAGCGAGCCGGGCAGAACCATGATTCTTCAGGCACTGCGGAGTCCCGGTTGGACCAGCCCAACCATGCACCGGCCTTATCAAAGCGCAAATTGGATAATCTGTGGCAAACAAACACGGTTAACGCTTTCTTGCGGCACTGTTTCGCAAATGCCATAACGCCAGGCAGCGCCTGACCTTGAGCCTGGTTCCATCCTACCGCGAACCTGCCTAATTTTCGACGCAAAACCGGTTCGTTTTGAAGCAACAGGCGTTTTGCGCCTGAACCAGTCGCCAACACTTGCCTTCTGCCGCGAAAACGCGAAGATCGCCAGCCACGCAAATCACGTCAATCCACGGGAGCCGTCATGTCGATGAGCATTGAGATCAGTTTTTCCAAAACAGCCAAGACTACTGGAGGACTGGTTATAGCCCTTGGGTCGCTGGCCGAACCGGTGTCCGCCGCCGCGCGCAGTGTCGATTCTGCCGGCCAGCTCGACAAGGCGGTCAAGGTCGCAGGCTTTACCGGCAAGAATTTCTCTACGGCTGACATCATCGCGCCGATCGATGCGCAGGCTGATCGTGTGGCACTGGTGGGGGCAGGGGATCCGGCAAAACTGACAGCGCATGACTGGATGCGGGTTGGCGGCAAGATGTTTACCCTCATCCGCAAGGCCGAAAAAGTCACCGTGATGCTGGGCGACGCAGACATGGTCTCCGCCGATGCCGCCGCCGACATGGCGCTCGGGCTGCTGCTGCGCGCCTACAAGTTTGATCTCTACAAGACGAAAAAGGCCGACGATGACGACAACGGGTCTCGCAAGCTCACCGTTGTTTTCCAGCATGAGGACGCAGCCGGCTGCAAGAAAACCTTTGCCAGCCGTCAGGCCATTGCCGATGGCGTCAAGCTGGCCCGCGACCTGGTCAACGAACCCGCCAATGTGCTCGGCCCGGTCGAATTCGCCGCCCGCGCCAAGGCGCTGGAAGCGCTCGGTATGGAAGTCGAGATCCTGACCGAAAAGGAAATGAAGAAGCTCAAGATGGAGGCGCTGCTTGGCGTCTCGCTCGGCTCGGTGCGCCCGCCGCGGCTGGCAATCATGAAATGGCAGGGCGGCAAGGCCAAGGACAAGCCGCTGGCCTTTGTCGGCAAGGGCGTGGTCTTCGATACCGGCGGCATCTCGATCAAGCCGGCAGCCGGCATGGAGGACATGAAGGGCGACATGGGTGGCGCCGCTGCCGTCACCGGCCTGATGCACACGCTGGCCGCCCGCAAGGCCAAGGTCAATGCCATCGGCATCATCGGCCTGGTCGAGAACATGCCCGATGGCGCCGCCCAGCGACCCGGCGACATTGTCCGTTCGATGTCGGGCCAGACCATCGAGATCATCAACACCGACGCCGAAGGCCGCCTGGTGCTGTGTGATGCGCTGACCTACTGCCAGGAACGCTTCAAGCCCGAGATCATGATCAACCTGGCAACGCTCACCGGCGCTGTCATGGTGGCGCTCGGCCAGCACCACGCCGGCCTGTTCTCCAATGATGACAAGCTGTCCGAAGCGCTCAGCAAGGCCGGCAACGCCACCCAGGAGCGGGTCTGGCGCCTGCCGCTCGATCCGGCCTATGACAAGATGATCGATTCGAAGTTCGCCGACATGAAGAACACCGGCGGCCGCTATGCCGGTTCGATCACCGCCGCGCAGTTCCTCAAGCGCTTCGTGGGCGACACGCCCTGGGCGCATCTCGACATCGCCGGTACCGCCATGGGCTCGCCGTCCACCGACATCAACCAGTCCTGGGCCTCGGGCTTCGGGGTCCGGCTGCTCGATGAGTTGGTGCGCGCCAATTACGAAGGCTAGTCTGGCTGATGGTCGAGGCGCTGTTTTATCATCTGACCGAATCCCGGCTTGGAGAGGCGTTGCCGCCTCTTCTCGAAAAGAGCCTCGACCGCGGCTGGCGAGTGTCCGTGCATGTCAGCAGCGAGGAGCGCTGCGCAGCGCTGGACGCCCACTTGTGGACTTTCCGGGAGGACAGCTTCCTGCCGCATGGCAGCGCGCAGGCAGCCCATGCGGAACGCCAGCCGGTGTTGCTGACCTTGGCCTCAAAGGCCGAAAACGGCGCCACTGTCCGCTTTGTCGCCGATGGCGCCGATATCCCGGAACTGGAAGGCGTCGAACGCCTGGTGATGATGTTCGACGGCCATGACCAGGGCCAGCTCGATGCTGCCCGGGCACAATGGAAGACGCTCAAATCCGCCGGCCATTCCCTGACCTACTGGCAACAGACGCCCGACCGCCGCTGGGAGAAAAAGGCCTGAGCCCAAGCTGTGCCTGAGCAAGGCTCCGGGGCAAAGGGCGTGGCCGAATTCCTTGGTTGGATGAGGCGTGGCTATTGATGCCGCAGCGCCTCGATCGGATCCATCCGCGCCGCCCGCCTTGCCGGGAAATAGCCGAACACAATGCCGACGACAGCCGAGAACAGGAAGGCGGCCAGCACGATGCTGGGGTTCGGCGAAAACGGGATCGCCAGCAGCCTTGCGCCCAGCAGCCCGAGCGCCAGTCCCAAAAGAATGCCGATCAGCCCGCCGATAAGCGACAGCACGATGGCCTCGACAAGGAACTGCAGCAGCACCTGCCGTTCGGTCGCGCCGACGGCCAGCCTTATGCCGATCTCTCGCGTCCGCTCGGTCACCGAGACCAGCATGATGTTCATGATGCCGATGCCGCCGACGAGCAGGCTGACGGCGGCGACCGCCGAGAGCAGTCCGGTCAGCACGGAGGTGATACCGGTCAGCATCGAGGTGATCTGCTTCATGTCGAAGACATTGAAGTCGTCCTCCTCGAACGGGCCAATCCGCCGACGCTCGCGCATCAGGCTTTCAATGTCGGCCTTGCCCTTTTCGGTCGAGATGCCGTCGCGGATCGAGGCATAGATCATCGAGACGTCCTGGTTGCCCGAAATCCGCCGCTGGAAGGTTCGGATCGGGATCAGCACGATGTCGTCCTGATCGGTGCCGAAGCTCGAGGCGCCCTTGACCTCGAGAATGCCGATCACCCGGCACGAGATCTGCTTGAGCCGGATGCTGGCGCCGATCGGATCGCCATTGCCGAACAGTTTCTGGCGAACGGTTTCGCCAAGAACGCAGGCCGCTGTCCCGGTTCTCAGTTCGCTTTCATAAAACGCCCGGCCACTGACGATGGCCCAGCTGCGGGCCGTCAGAAACCGGTTGTCGGTGCCGGTCACCGTCGTGGAATAGTTTGCATTGCCGTAGATCGCGGTCATGCCGCGCGAATTGGACGGGGTGGCGACCGCGACGCTTGAGATCTGCTGTTCGATCGCATCGACATCCTTGAGCGTCAGGCTCGCGGCCGTGCCGCCGCCACCGCCCGAACCCGGCCCCTGCGATGGCTGGCCCGGGCGGATCATCAGCAGGTTGGTGCCAAGCGTCGACACATCGGCCTCCACCTGGTCGGTTGAGCCTTGCCCGACGGTGACCATGGCGATGACGGCGGCCACGCCGATGACGATGCCAAGCACGGTGAGAAACGATCGGAAGGCGTTTCTCAGGATCGCTTGCAGCGCCAGCCGAACCGCTTCATACAGCATCGGCAGACACCTTTCCGTTGAGCGTATCGGATTGAATGCGCCCGTCGACGAAATGCACCAGCCGGTCGGCATAGGCGGCCATGTCGGGTTCGTGCGTGACCATCAATACGGTGATGCCATCGGTGCGGTTGAGATCGCTCAGCAGCTCCATGATCTCCTGGCTCCGCGAGGTGTCGAGATTGCCGGTCGGCTCATCGGCCAGGATCACGTCCGGATTGGTCACGATGGCCCGCGCGATTGCCACGCGTTGCTGCTGGCCGCCCGAAAGCTGGGAAGGATGGTGGTCTTCGCGCCCCTTCAGCCCGACCTTGGCAAGCGCCTCTCGCGCCAGCTGCCGCCGTTGGGAAATGGCCATGCCCTGGTAGATCAGCGGGAGTTCGACATTGTCGAGCGCCGAGGTCCGGGCCAGCAAATTGTAGCCCTGGAAGACGAAACCGAGAAAGTTCCGCCGCAACAGCGCCAGTTGATCGCGGCTGAGATGATCGACCGCGGCGCCGCCGAAGAAATAGTGCCCGCCGCTGGGCTTGTCGAGGAAGCCCAGAATGTTCATCGCGGTGGATTTTCCCGAGCCGCTCGGCCCCATGATGGCAACGAATTCGCCACCCGCAATGTCGAGATCGATTCCCCGCAAGGCGCGCACTTCCGCGTCGCCCGTGCCGTAGATCTTGGTGATCCCTTGAAGTCTGATCAGCGGCGGGACGGCATCGGCCGGGACGGGGCTCATTCCTGCGCCAGATCGGTAATCACCAGATCGCCCTCGGCTAGATCGCCCTCGCGGATTTCCGTTATCGTACCGTCGGTTTCGCCGGTCAGCACGTCCACGCCGACAGCCAGGCCGTCGCGGGAAAGCCAGACAGTGCGGCGGCCGTCTGAGTTGGCACTGGTTGCGGTCGACGGCGCGCGCTTCGGCGCATTCTTGAACAGCATGCCAAGCAATCCGCTGCCGCCATTCTCGGCTTCCTCGACCGGCGGGGCAAACCTCAGGGCGGCATTGGGGATGGCCAGCGTGTCGTCGATCTCGGCAACCTTGATTTCCGACGTCGCCGTCATACCGGGCCGCAGCAGCAGATCTGCATTGTCGATCGACAGGATCGCCTCATAGGTGACCACGCCATCGACCGTCTTGGGCGCAAACCTGAGCTCAGAAATCACCGCCGGAAAGGTCCGGCCCTGATAGGCTTCGACGGTAAAGCTGGCTTGATCGCCGATCTTCACCTTGCCGATGTCGGCCTCGTCGATGTCGACGCGCAGTTCCATGTTTCTGAGATCCGCGGCCAGCGTGAACAGCACCGGCGCCTGCAGCGACGACGCAACGATCTGGCCGACCTCGACATTGCGCTCGAGCACCACCCCGTCGATGGAGGAACAGATGCAGGCCTTGCCCAGATTGGCTTCACTGATCTTCAGATTGGCCTCGGCGACGCGGATATCGGCTTCGGCACTCTTTCGCGCAGCTGCCGCCCGGTCGCGCGCTGCCCTGGCCTTGAGCAGGCCCTCGAGCGTGGTGACCTTCTTCTGCTCCAGCAACAGGGCCCGCTCGTAGCTGTCGTTCATTTCATTGTAGGTCGCTGTTGTCTCCGTCAGCCGGGCCTGGCTCGCGGTCAGCGACGCTCGGGCGAGCTCGACATTGGCTTCCAGCTTGTCGGTATCGAGCCGGGCCAGGATCTGGCCCTTGTGGACGAGGTCATTGAAATCGGCCTCCACCGAGCGCACGGTGCCTGAAAGCTCGCTCGATATCTCGACTTGGTCCGTCGGCTCCACCGTGCCCGTCGCCGTGACTTCGACGATGATGTCCGCGCGCTTGACCGCTTGGGTAATGTAGAGCGGCTGATCCTGCTGTGAACCGGAGCTCAACCAGAACCAGCCGCCGATAGCAATCATTGCGACCATGAGCGTAACACCCAGCGTCCGCCGCCTGCCGGTTCCGGGACTGGCGGAGTTGACGATGGATTCAATCTCGGATTTCGACGGCGCCATTTTGGTTTCCTGTTGCAGGAGATTTCATAGCACCCGGTCTGCGCAACGGATTTGACATGCATCAAGGCTGGCTGCGCGGCGCGTGATCAGACCTGCTGTCATCGCCCGGCAGTCACCGCAAATTGCAATCAGTCGGACATGAGAAAGGCCCCGGACCAGAGGTCTCGGAGCCTTGCGCAATCACAAACTTTACTGGGACAGAGGAGAGCGGTAGCCCAATGTAGCCTCCCGCCAGATCTTACTCCGATGCTTCGGCTTCCTCGACCTCGCTGGTCAGCAGCAGCCAGTCTTCCTCGGCCTTGGCCAGTTCGGCAGCCCGATCAGCCCGCTGCTTGGTCTTCTGCGCGATCTTGTAGGGCGCGTCGGCAAACTGTTCCGGGTTCGCAAGTTCCGCATCAAGCGACTGAATCTGTTTGCTAAGTCTTTCCACCAAGGATTCGAAATCCTTGATCTTTTTCTTCATCGGCGCCAGGCTCGCGCGTTCCTGTGCAGCCTTCTTGCGCTTCTCCGCCTTGGAGCCGCCGCCGTCATTGTCCGAGCCCTTCTTGCCCTTGCTGGACGACCCAACCACTTCCTGCCGGTAGTCCTCCAGGTCGCCGTCAAAGGCACTGACGGTGCCGTCCTTGACGATCCACAGCCTGTCGACCGTGGCTTCGATCAGGTGGCGGTCATGGCTGATCAGGATCACGGCGCCGGGGAAATCGTTGAGCGCCCGAATCAGCGCCGCGCGGCTGTCGATATCGAGATGGTTGGTCGGCTCATCGAGGATCATCAGGTTGGGCGCGTGGAACGCCGAAAGCCCCATCAGGAGGCGCGCTTTCTCACCGCCGGAAAGATCCTTGGCCGGCGTGTTCATCTTGTCCTGCTTCAGCCCCATCTGCGCCACCCGGGCACGGACGCGGGCTTCCTGCGCATCCGGCATCAGCCTGCGGACATGGGCCACAGCCGATTCTTCGGGGACAAGATCATCCATCTGGTGCTGGGCAAAGAAGCCGGTTGCAAGCTGCGGCGCCACCCGCAAGCGTCCGCCCTCGGCCTCCAGCCGGCCGGCGATGAACTTGGCGAAGGTCGACTTGCCGTTGCCGTTCGAGCCGAGCAGGGCGATGCGGTCATCGGCATCGATCCTGAGGTCAAGCCGTTTCAGAACCGGTGATCCCGGCGTATAGCCGACGGAGCCATCCTCGATCGCGATGATCGGCGAGGCTACGCCCCGGTCGGGCCGCGGAAACGAGAAGCCGCTGACATTGTTTTCGACGACGGCGTCAACCGTATCCATCTTTTCCAGCGCCTTGAGCCGCGACTGCGCCTGGCGCGCTTTCGAGGCCTTGGCACGGAAACGCTCGACAAAGGCTTCCATGTGCTTGCGCGCGGCCAGGCTCTTCTCGCGCGCCTTCATCTGGTGCTCGTCGCGCTCGGCCTTCTGGCGCTGGAACTGATCGAAGCCGCCGCGATAGAAGGTGAGCTTCTTCTGGTCGAGATGCACGATCGCGTTGGCGGCCGTGTTCAAGAGGTCGCGGTCATGGCTGATGATCAGCACTGTGTGTGGATAGCGGCGGATATATTCCTCCAGCCACAGCGTGCCTTCAAGGTCGAGATAGTTGGTAGGCTCGTCAAGCAGCAACAGGTCGGGTTCGGAAAACAGCACCGAAGCCAGCGCCACGCGCATGCGCCAGCCGCCCGAAAAACTCGAGGCGGGGCGCTGCTGGGCGTCCTGGTCAAAGCCGAGGCCGGCCAGAATGGAGGATGCACGGGCTTCTGCCGAATGGGCGTCGATATCCACAAGCCGCGTCTGGATTTCGGCGATGCGGTTGGGGTCGGTCGCCGTCTCCGCTTCCTTCATCAGCCTGGTGCGCTCGAGATCGGCGCGCAACACGATCTCGACCAGCGCCGTCTCTTCCGATGGCGCCTCCTGCGCCACCTGGCCGATGCGGGTGTTCTTCGGGATCGAGATATGACCGGTCTCGCTCGCCATCTCGCCGGTAATGATGCGGAACAGGGTCGATTTGCCGGCGCCATTGGGGCCGACAAGCCCGGCCTTGATGCCCGCGGGCAGCGCCAGCGAGGCATTGTCAATCAAAAGGCGCCCGGCAATGCGTGCGGAAAGGTCTGTAATCGTAAGCATGCCCGCGCTTCTGGCCGTCTTTGCGGCAAATGGCAAGGGGGAGAGTTTGCCGCATCATGGTGCAAGGTGTATATTCATGCATAGATTACACACTGGAGGTGGCAATGCGAACAAATATCGAGATTGATGACGATCTGGTTGCCGAATTGATGAAGCTGACCGGCCGCAAGACAAAGCGCCAGGTGGTCGATGACGCCTTGCGTGATCAACTCCTCCGCCGCCGCGCCGGGCAGGCAATTCTCAAGCTGCAGGGTACGGTGGAATGGGAGGGTGATCCGGACGCATTGCGCACCAGCCGGTGATCCTTGTTGATACGTCGGTCTGGATCGATTTCTTCGCAGGCCGCGCGTCGGTAAAGGTGGAGCGGCTGAAACAGGCCGCGGTTTCCGGGCATCTGCTGATTGGCGATCTGATCCTTGTTGAACTCCTGCATGGCCCCAGGCATCAGCGGGATGTTGTCCGGCTGCAGCAGGCCTTCTCCGGATTGCCGGTGGAAACCCTGTGCGGGCCGGCGATCGCGCCGCTGGCCGCTGCCAATTACCGCAGACTGCGCCGCTCGGGCATCACGCCGCGCGGAACGGTGGATGTCATTATCGCCACCTGGTGCATCGAAAGCGGGGTGGCATTGCTGCACAATGATCGTGATTTCAATGTCATGGAACGCGAACTGGGGTTGCTCTCAACGCACCCCACCGATTAGCTTTGCGGCCAACCGGTGCCGTATGGATCTGCGCCGCTCTCTAACTCATGTCCGGAAAGCGCATATTTCATGACCATCATCCTTCACGAACTCGTCGGTGCGGATACGTCACGGCCCTTCAGTCCGCATTGCTGGAAGACGGCGATGTCGCTTGCGCACAAGGGGCTGCCTTTCGAGCGCAAGCAGGTGTGTTTTACCAAGGTGCCCGAGGTCGAGGGCGGTGTGTCGAAGACGGTGCCTGTCATCCGTGACGGCAGCCAGGTCCTCTCCGACAGCTTCCTGATCGCCGCCTATCTGGATGAAACCTATCCGGACAAGCCGTCGCTGTTTGGCGGCGAGGGCGGACAGGCCATGGCCCGCTTTGTCGAAGCATGGTCGCAATCCACCCTGCACGCCGCCCTCAACGTGATCGCGCTACAGGAGATCCACGATGGGCTGGCGCCGGAAGACCAGGCTTACTTCGTCCCCAGCCGCGAAGCCCGTCTGGGCAAGACCTTTGCCGAGGTCGCCGCACTCCGCGATGCCGAGATCGAAGGCTTTTCAGCCAAACTGACACCCTTGCGGGTGATGCTGAAATCCCAGCCCTGGATCGGCGGGTCGTCGCCGCTGTTTGCCGATTACATCGTATTTGGCGCGCTGCAATGGGTCCGGCTGGTTTCCACCGCCCGCTTGCTCGAGGAGGGCGACCCGGTGACCGACTGGTTCGAACGTTGCCTGGATCTGCATGATGGTCTCGGCCGCTCGGCACCCGCCGCCGGATGACCTTCGTGGCGGCGCGTTCAGGCTGACGGTGCCAGCGAGGCGACGGCTGCGATGAACATCAAAATGCCGAAGGCCCAGTCAAGATAACGCCGGTGCCAGCGTGACGTCAGATATTGGCATCCGGACCAGCCCGCCGTGGCCCAAAGCGCCAGGCTGAAGCTGGTCAGCAGCGTCAATCCGACGAAAGCAGCCGCCAGCGTCATGGAGCCGCCTTCGGCTGACCCTGCGAGAAAGAATGCCACGGCCCAGCTCTCGGGGCTTTGAAGATGGTGCCGCGGAATCGCCGGCTGGCTGATGGCCGCCGCCGGATCCCGAACGGCTCCGGGATCGGCCATGTAGCGGCTTAGGCCGGCCACCGCCAGCACCAGAGAGGCGAATATCATTGCCGCCCCGCTGACCCACGCCGGCAACAGCTGCAAAACGCCCAGCGCAAGTCCGAACAGCAACAGCCAGCCGCAGAGGCTCGCGATCATGCCGTCGATTACCGGTTTGGCGGTGCGCTCAGCGCCCGCGGCGAGCATCGCCTGGTTCTGGGGCGCAAACCCGAAAACCGCGACCGTAACCACCGCTGAGGCTATCACCGCGTCTGACATGTCATAAAACTACAACCAAATGGTGATTGTTCCAAGCCGTGCCGCTACCGACACCCCTTGCGGATGAAAGGCCATGCGGCTATTTAGGCGCCAACTCCGGGCCGGAGATTTGTCAGCCCGGTTTTCCGCACACCGAATTTCTTGCGCAGGCAGTTGCCGGGCTCAAGTCTCGTGACCACAACCAAATGACAGGACAGACCACAATGGCGATTGAACGCACTTTCTCGATGATCAAGCCCGATGCCACCAAGCGCAACCTGACCGGTGCCATCACCAAGGTATTCGAAGACAACGGCCTGCGCGTCGTCGCATCCAAGCGCGTCTGGATGAGCACACGCGAAGCCGAAGGCTTCTACGCAGTGCACAAGGAACGTCCGTTCTTCGGCGAGCTGGTTGAAGGCATGACCTCCGGCCCGACCGTGGTCCAGGTTCTCGAAGGCGAAAACGCCATTCTCAAGAACCGCGAAATCATGGGCGCCACCAACCCTGCAGACGCTGCCGAAGGCACCATCCGCAAGACCTACGCTCTGTCGATCGGCGAAAATTCGGTCCACGGCTCGGATGCGCCTGAAACCGCAGCCGAAGAAATCTCCTACTGGTTCTCCGGCACCGAAATCGTCGGCTGAACCGGCTTCAAGGGCAGCCGGTTTACCCGGCGCTTGATCAAGTTGCAAAAAGGCGGCCTCCGGGCCGCCTTTTTCGTGTTTTCCATTGCCGCGCCGCTCAGCCGTTGGCCGCGTATTCGGCAAGCAGGTCCGGCATCTCCTCCATCGCAGGAAACACCTCGAAGCGGTGCCTGGCGGGAGTTGTGGCCCAGTCGAGCTTTTCGGCGGTCATCGTCTCAATGAACGGCGAGAACCAGCTCGGGTCTTCAAGCAATGTCGGGCGAACATTGACAAATGCATCAACGCCCTCGATCCGCGTGAACATCCAGGTCATGCAGGATGGACAGAAATGGTGATGCAGCTGCGGACCCTTGAGGCCGCCGACAACCGTATCGCCTTCGGTCACGGAGAAGCCGTTGACCGGTATCATCGCCGTCAGCGAGTAGGCGCTGCCGGACATGCGCTGGCAACCGGTGCAATGGCAGGCGGCAGTCATCAGTGGTTCAATCGTGATCTCGAACTTGACCTCGCCGCAGCGGCACTTGCCTGTCATAGGCAGTTTCGAGGGCTTCATGGTTGGTCTCCTGTGCTTGCTGGTGGGTCGAAGGATCCCGGTGAGGAGCGCGAGCGGTCTGCGCGTTCGCGGTCAATCGCATCCGGTCACGGCGTTTCCGGCAACCGCCAGTCGATCGGTTGCATGCCGTTTTTTTCAAGGAAACCATTGGCTTTCGAAAAATGCCGGCAGCCGAGAAAACCGTTATGGGCCGACAGCGGCGAGGGATGCGCGGCCTTGAGCACCAGATGACGGCCCTCGTCGACGAATTGCGCCTTCTTCTGCGCATAAGCGCCCCAAAGCAGGAACACCACCGGGTGATCGAGCTGGTTGACCTGGGCGATCACCGCGTCGGTAAAGCGTTCCCAGCCACGGCCGCGATGCGAGGCGGCCAGCCCGCGCTCGACGGTCAGCACGGAGTTGAGCAGCAGCACGCCCTGCCGTGCCCAGCTGACCAGATGGCCGTGCGAGGCTTTCGGGATGCCGAGATCGGCCTCCAGTTCCTTGTAGATGTTTTTCAGCGACGGCGGGGTGCGTACATCAGGCTGCACCGAAAAGCACAACCCGTGCGCCTGGCCGTCGCCGTGATAGGGATCTTGGCCGAGTATGACCACCTTGACCTGGTCGAGCGGCGTCAGATCAAGCCCTGCAAAATACTCGGACGGTTTCGGAAAAATCTCTTTTCCGTGAGCCAGCTCGGATTGGAGGAAGGACCGCAACTCGGCCATGTAGGGGCTCTCAAGCTCCGCCGACAGGGCGGCTTTCCAGCTCTCGTCAAGCTTGGCGGTGGCGTTCAAGGCTTGCTCCGCCAGCGCGCCTTGGCCTTGTCGTCGGCGTCCTTGGCCGACACCCATTCGCCTGCGCCGCCGTCTTTCAGGTGTTCCTTCTTCCAGAACGGCGCATCGGTCTTGAGATAATCCATCAGGAAGGAGGCGCCGTCAAAGGCCGCCTGCCGGTGCGAGGCGGTTGCCACCACCAGCACGATGTTGCCGCCGGGAGCGATCTTGCCGTAGCGATGGATGGCGGTCAGACCGGTCAGCTCAAACCGCTCGACCGCCTCTTCGGCTATCGCGCGGATGGCGCGTTCGGCCATGCCTGGATAGTGCTCGAGTTCAAGCGCCGACAGCCGGCCGCCTTCGTCGCGGCACAGCCCGGTGAAACTTGCCACTGCACCGATGTCGGCCCGGCCCGCGGTGAGCGCGCCGATTTCTTCGCCGATGTCGAAATCACCACTCTGGATCCGCACCGTCACTGGCGCTTCCGGCTTGACGGTGGCTCTGTCGCCTGCAGCCATCTCAGCCACCGGTCATCGGCGGAAACAGCGCGATTTCCCGCGCGCTGCCGATGGCCTCGTCATGCTCTGCATGTTCCTCGTCGATCGCCGCGCGAATGACCTGCGGCACTTCGAAGGCGGCGGCGTATTCCTCGCCCAGCGTTGCAAGATGCGCGATCAGGTCACCCACCGTGATCACGTTCTCGGGCAGGTCCAGCTCTTCCGATCCCTTGCCGATGCGCTCGCGCACCCAGGCGAAATAGACAATCCTCAGGCTCATTCGTCCACCATATGCTTCAATCCGGCGCGGAAATAGTCATAGCCGGTATACATCGTGATGATTGCCGCAATCCACAGCAAGCCGATGCCGATTTCCGTGGTGTAGGGCAGCACCTTGTCGCCGGCCGGGCCGGCCAGCAGAAAGCCCAGCGCCACCATCTGCAAGGTGGTCTTCCATTTGGCAATCCAGGTCACCGGCACCGAGACCTTCAGCGCTGCAAGATATTCGCGCAGGCCCGAGACCAGAATCTCCCGGCACAGGATGATGATCGCCGCCCAGATCGACCAGCCGGCAATGGTGCCGTCTGCGGCCACCAGCAACAGGATCGCCGAGACCAGCAGCTTGTCGGCGATCGGGTCCAGCATCCGGCCGATATTCGATGTCTGGTCCCAGATCCGGGCGAGGTAGCCGTCGAAGAAGTCGGTCACCGACGCGATGATGAAGATCAGCAGGGCACTCCAGCGCGCGAAATCGGAGCCGTGCAGCCGGCCTTCGATGAAGAAGCACAGCACGATCAGCGGGACGGCCAGGATCCGTCCATAGGTCAGCATATTCGGTATGTTAAGCGCGCTTGACGCCATGGGGCACCCCATCCGTTTCAGGATTTTGCGCAAGATGCGCGCGGCCAAGCCGAAAGGTCAACCGTCCAGCCGCGTATTAGATCGCGAATGCCGCAGTTTCGTGTCGCCCGCGGCATTCATTCAGCGGTTATCCTCGTGGAAGTGATTGTAGACCAGCTCTGCCACGTTGCGCGAAATCCCTTCCACGGCAACAAGATCGTCAATGCCTGCGCGCGACACAGCCTTGGCGGTGCCGAAATGGTGCAGCAGCGCCCGCTTGCGCGTCGGCCCGATACCGGCGATCTCGTCGAGCGGATTGGCGATCATGTCCTTCTTGCGCCGCGCCCGGTGCGTGCCGATGGCAAACCGGTGTGCCTCGTCGCGCAGTCGCTGCACGAAATAGAGCACCGGATCGCGCGGCGGCAGCGTGAAATCCGGCTTGCCTTCAACGAAGAAGCGCTCGCGTCCGGCCTCGCGGTCCATGCCCTTGGCGACGCCGATCGCGGTGATCTTGTCGGCAATCCCGAGCTCTTCGAGAATCGCGCGCACGGCGCTCATCTGGCCCTTGCCGCCATCGATCAGCACCAGGTCCGGCCAGGCCGGCATGCCTGACTGCGCCACCGCATCCGGGTCATCCGTAGCCTCCGGCGGGGTCGGGCCGGCATCGCCATGCTCCTTGATCAGTCGCGAGAACCGCCGCTGCATGACTTCGCGCATCATGCCGAAATCGTCGCCCGGGGTGATGTCGGTCGATTTGATGTTGAATTTTCGGTACTGGTTCTTGGCAAAGCCTTCCGCCCCGGCGACGATCATGCCGCCGACAGCATTGGTGCCCATGATGTGCGAGTTGTCATAGACCTCGATCCGGCGCGGCGGGTGCGGCAGGTTGAAAGTCTCGGCAAGGCCCTTGAGCAGCCGCGTTTGCGAGGCGGTTTCCGCCAGATTGCGGCCATGCGCCTCGCGCGCGTTGTTGAGCACCTGATCAACCAGCTCGCGCTTCTCGCCACGCTGCGGCACGCTGATTGCGACCTTTCGCTCCATCCGCACGCTCAGCGCTTCCTCGAGCAGTGACCGGTCCTCGAAATCCTCGGAGATGAGGATCATCCGCGGCGTCGGCTTGTCGTCGTAGAACTGGCCGATGAAGGCGCCGAGGATCTCGCCCGGGGCGAGCGACGGGTCAGCTTTCGGGAAATAGGCGCGGTTGCCCCAGTTCTGCCCGGTGCGAAAGAAGAACACCTGGATACAGGCCATGCCGGCATCGTGGTGGATGGCGAAAACGTCGGCCTCTTCCACCGTCTGTGGATTGATGCCCTGATGGCTCTGCACATGGCTGAGCGCCGACAGCCGGTCCCTGTAGATGGCCGCGCGTTCGAAATCGAGATCGTCCGAGGCCGCCTGCATTGCCGTCGACAATTGCGATTTCACCGCCTGGCTGCGTCCGGACAGGAACCCCTTGGCCTCGCTGACAAGTTCGGCATAGCCCTCGGCGCTGATCTCGCCGGTGCAGGGGCCTGAGCAGCGCTTGATCTGGTAGAGCAGGCAGGGCCGCGTACGGCTTTCATAGACGCTGTCGGTGCAGGTCCTGAGCAGGAACGCCCGCTGCAGCGCGTTGATGGTGCGGCCAACCGCGCCGGCAGAGGCGAAGGGGCCAAAATAGGAGCCTTTGCGCGAGCGCGCCCCGCGATGCTTGAGAATCGCCGGGGCCTCGTGGTTGCCGGTGATCAGGATATAGGGGAACGACTTGTCGTCGCGCATCAGCACGTTGAAACGCGGCTTCAGACGCTTGATCAGATTGGCTTCAAGCAGCAGCGCCTCGGTTTCGGTGCGCGTGGTGACGAACTCCATATTCGTCGTTTGCGCGATCATCCGGGTGATGCGGTTGGAATGGCCGCGCCCTTGCGCGTAGTTGGTCACCCGCTTTTTCAGGCTGCGCGCCTTGCCGACATAAAGCACGTCGCCGGCCTCGTTCATCATCCGGTAGACACCGGGCTGATTGGGCAGATGCTTGACGAAGGCCTGGATGACCTCGGCGCCTTTCAACCCCTTGGTGAGGCCGGGGCTTTCGTTCCATTCCATGCCTTCAACCGAGGCCGCATCGACGGGCAGGGGAGCCTCGACTTCTGCTTGCTCGTCCTCGTCGCTGTCGGTTTCTCCATAGATCACGCCGCCGTCGGCTTTCGCCGCGGTCATGGATGGCTTGGGGGAGGGAAGGTCAGGCTTGCGAGTCATTCCGCGATCTTATCAACTTCCGGCGCGCTGCGGGCAAGAGAGTGTTGGCTCAACATGCTGTCATCTGGCGTCAGCAAGGCTGTTTATCAAGCGCAGTCAGACCTATTCGCCGACGCCTGTCACATCCGGCGTTTCCCAGGCCAGGTGCTGGCCACCGTCGAGCGCGATCATCTGCCCGGTCACCGAGCGCGCCTCGTGCAGATAGCGGATGGTGGCGCCAAATTCGGCCAGCTCGGGACCGTGCTGCAAGGGCACCGCGGCTGCCTGCCTGGAAAAATCGTCCGATTTCTGCCGTTCATTGGCAAGCGTCGGGCCGGGCCCGATGGCGTTGACCCGGATACGCGGCGCCAGTGCCTGGGCCATGGTCTGGGTTGCGGTCCACAGCGCTGCTTTCGACAGCGTGTAGGAAAAGAAGCGCGGCGTCAGTTTCCACACCCGCTGGTCGATGATGTTGATGATCAGCCCGTCGCGCGTCTCCGGCAGCGTCGCGGCCATGGCTTCCGCAAGTATGGCCGGGGCCTTGAGGTGGATGGCAAAATGCCGGTCGAATTGCTCTTCGTCGAAGTCGCGGACATTGTCATCTTCAAACATGGAGGCGTTGTTGATGATGATGTCGGGCGCCCCCAGCTTGCCGGTCACCTCGTCATGCAGACGACGTGTCGCCTTGCTGTCGGAAAGATCGGCCAGAAACACGTCCGCCACCCCGCCGTCATCGCGGATAGAGCCCGCCACGGCCTCGGCTTCCTGGCCGCTGCTGTTGGCATGAATGGCGATCCGGTAGCCATGCGCGGCCAGATCCAGCGCTATGGCCTTGCCGATTCGGCGCGCAGCGCCGGTGACAAGAACTGTTCCCTTGGAAGATGTCATGCTGGTTCCCGGTTCCTGTCGCCGCACCCGGACGGCCGCTGTCAAAGTCAGAATACGGACAGGATATAGGCTGCAAACGCCACAAGCATAGCCACGCCGCCAAGCTTTTTGATCGGCACGTTCCAGTGCGCCAGCGCCACCACGAGCAGGCTCACGGCCAGCATCACCCACATGTCGACCGAAACGATGCGAGGATCGACATCGAGCGGCAGAATGACGGCGGTGCCGCCGAGAATGAGGCCGATGTTGAAGATGTTGGAGCCGACCACATTGCCGATGGCCACAGCGCCGGATTTGCGCCAGGCCGCCATCACAGAGGTCACCAGCTCCGGCAGCGAGGTGCCGATGGCCACGATAGTCAGTCCGATGGCGGTTTCCGTGGCGCCCATCATGCGGGCAATGTGGGATGCGCCGTCAACCGTCAGCCAGGCGCCGATTGGCAAGCCGATCAGGCCGCCGCCGATGAAAACGGCCGTCTTCCAGCCCTGTTGCGGCAGGTCGGCGACCTCGTCATGGTAGTCTGGAACGGCGGCCCTGTCGCATTCGCGCGCCGCCTTGATCTGCCAGCCGAGATAGGTGGCAATCATCACCAAGAGGATGGCGCCGTCGATACGGCTTAGCGGACCGAACCACATCATCACCATCAGGGTCAGCGACATCACGATCATCACCGCCAGCGACGAGGCCAGGCCGTTCTCGCGGCAATTGATTGTCATCAGCATTGCCGGCGCGCCAAGCACCAGCAGCACATTGGCAATGTTGGAGCCGACGACATTGCCGATGGCGATGCCGGACACATTGTCAAAAGCCGCCTGCAGCGAGACGAACAATTCGGGAGCAGAGGTTCCGAAAGCCACGATTGTGAGGCCGATGATCAGGGGGTCGATTGACAGCTTCTCTGCCAGCGCAACAGCGCCACGCACCAGGTAGTCACCGGCAAAGACAAGGACGATCAGGCCCGCGATCAGGGTCAAAATGCTCAACATGCTGTAAAATCAACGCTCGCGGTTTTATTCGGATAGTCCCCATATAGGCCATGGCAGCTTATTCGCAATGGAGACAAGGGGTCGGCAGCGGCAAAAATGTTGCCTGAAAGCCACAGCGGCCTCTGCCCTTTTTCTGCCGCGGAGTCTTCACATTGTCGGCGCTCCCCCGCCGCAATCGATCTCCATCTTGCAGCTGTCGGAAGGCATGCATCCCAATGCCCCCGTAGTTTCAGGTCCGCCATTTGTGTCGGGCCCGTCTAAACAAGGAGAATAAAATGCGTATTCGTAAACTGGCACTGCTGGCAGCAGCCGCTTCCGTCTCGCTCGCCGCCCCCGTGCTGGCCGCGGACGCTATCATCGAACAGCCACCTGAGCCGCCTATGGCTGAAGTTGCACCGCAGGCGTACCTGTGGTCCGGCGGTTATCTCGGTGGTTATGGCGAGTACAAGTGGGGCGAGTTCGACGCTGCTCCCACTCAGGACGCCAATGGTTTCGGCGGTGGTGTCTATGGCGGCTACAACTGGCAGTCTGACAACATTGTCTATGGTTTGGAAGGCGATATCGGTTATTCCGGTGCCGACTTCTCCACAGCCGGCCTGACCGGTGAGCAGGGCTTCAACGGCTCGCTGCGTGCCCGCATCGGTATGGACGTCAACCCGTTCATGGTCTACGCGACCGGCGGTATTGCTGCGACCAGGGCCGAACTCACCAGCACCGCTGGTTCGGACACCAACACCCATGTTGGCTGGACCGCAGGCGCAGGCGCGGAAGCGTTCCTGACGGAAAACATCACCACCCGTCTCGAGTATCGTTACACCGACTACCAGTCGAAAAACTACAACCTCGGTGGCACCAACGTGTCGTCGGGCTTCGACGACCACTCGGTTCGCGTCGGTATCGGCATGAAGTTCTGATCTGTCAGAACCTGACAAAGGAAAAGCCCGGACGAGATACCGTCCGGGCTTTTTCTGTTTATGAAGGCCTGGTGCCGATGAGCGGTTGCCGGGTCAGGCGGGTGCGCCAGTCAGCTGCTTGAGAATGCTGGTGTAATTCTCCGTGCCCTGGGCGCCGGTCACCAGGTGCTTGCCATCGAACACGATCGCCGGCACGCCGCGAATGCCCTGCTGCACCCAGAAGCTTTCGATCTTGCGCACTTCTTCGGCATAGCGTTGCTTTTCGAGCACCGCCTTTGCCTCGGCCTTGTCAAGCCCGGCCTCACCGGCGATCTCGACCAGAACATCGACGTCCGACAGATCCCGCTGATGCGTGAAATGGGCCGAAAACAACGCCTGTTCCAAGGCATTGCCGAGACCCTGCAGGTTGGCCCAGTGAATCAGCTGATGCGCGTTGAAGGTATTGTGCATGCGCATCTCGTCGGTGAAGTTGAAGTCGAACCCCAGTCCGGCACCCAGATTGGTCAACTGCGCCCGGCTGGCGAGCGATTGCTCGCGGGTGCTGCCGTATTTCTCGGTGATGTGCTCGCCCAGGTTCTGTCCTTCCGGACCCATTTCGGGATTGAGCTCGAACGGGTGCCAGTGAATTTCGTGCGCCGTGCCGGTCGTCTCCAGCGCCTGCTTGAGCTGGCTGTAGCCGACGATGCACCACGGACAGACGACGTCCGAAACGATGTCGATCCGCAAGGGTTGGGTTTGCTCGGTCATGGAGGCTCCGATGTTCCGGTGTTTGATCGATGAATTGAAACACAGATAATCACTGGAAGTGGAAATGCCACAGCAATGCCGGGATTTTTGACCGTGCACCGATGTTCCGCTGTCGCGTCTGCGCGGTTCAGACAGGGGTTGTCAGCGGTATTGACGTTACGCCGCAGACGGCAACCACACCGTCGCCAGAACAAAAGCCGCCCATATGCCATTGGCCAAAAGCAGGCAGAAGACGGCGAAGGAGCCCAGATCCTTGGCGTGCCTGGCCATCTCGGAATAGGCCGGCGACGCGTGATCGGTGATCTCTTCCACCGCAGTGTTCAAGGCCTCGATCGACATCGTCAGCAAGAACAGTATCGTTGCCCCGAGATAGCCCCACAGCGGTGCCCCGGAAAGAACGAACAGCCCGATGACCAGCATATAGGCCACGATTTCGTGCCGAAAGGCGGTCTCGCCCAAAAGCCGCCTGAGGCCGCCGAGCGAGTAGCGGGTGGCGGCAAGAATATGAGCGATCCCGGTTTCCTTATCCGGACGCTGGCTCACGCTTTGGGCAACATGGCGTCGAGTTCGGGAAAGCTGGCGGCAAATTTCGCGCTCCAGCGCTTGAGCTTCGGCCGTCCGCGTTCCCACTGGCCCGGAAACCGCAGCGCCAGGTAACCGAGCATCGCGGCAACGGCAAAATGCCCGCCATTGGGCGCCTTGGTGATGCGCGGCAGATTGGACTCGAGATGGTCAAGCGCGCGGGTTGCCTTGGTCCACTGTTTGTCGATCCATTCCTGATGCACGATCTCGGCCGGGCGGAAACGCCGTTCATACATGATTGCAAGCAGGCAGTCGCAAATCCCGTCGCCCAGCGCTTCCATCACTTCCGCATCGGTGCGCTTGGCGGCATTGCGCGGGTAGATCCGCTTGCCGCCGGCGCGGTCGATGAACTGCATGATGGCGCGGCTGTCGAAGATCGACTGGCCTTCATCGGTGATCAGGGTGGGGATTTTTCCCAGCGGATTGTTGTCGATCAGCTGCGCCGGGGCGGCATTGGTGTCGGTCAGCACGGCTTCGGCATCCAGCCCGGCAAATTTTGCCGCCATCCGGACCTTGGCCGAATAGGGAGAGGCAGGCGAATAGAGGATCTTCATCATGGTGTCTCTTCTTCTCGTGAAAACAGCGAGCAGCGCTCAGCCCGGCTCGGGAACATTCAGATTCTTGATCTTGCAGCCGCTGCGGTCAATCTCGCCGCAGCTGCGGTAGTCCAGTGACGGCGTCATGCAGATCCGCACCTCGCGCAACAGGCCACGCTGGCACTGCACCGCGATACCGTCGCGCGTCATGCCCGGATTGGCGGCGATGAAGGCATTTTCGGCTTCGAAGGCGTCGATCCGGGCCGGCAGCTGGTCGAGTGCAAAGGCTTTCGGCACCTTGACGTGTTCCCGCGCGGCCCGCAGCACTTCCAGATAATCGGCCTGGGACAGCCCGGAGCAGGAGCCGTGCTTGCGCCACTGGTGTCCGATCAGTCCCATCGAAGGCACGATGTCGAGATAATTCCGGCCCAGTTGCGACGGCACGCGGTCCGGCTGGCGCGACGGGCAGAACTCGGGATAGCCATTCTCGTATTGCGGCCAGAGGCCATGCACGACGAAACCGAGGTCCCGGTCTTCGGCGCATTGCTGCTGATTGGCCCGCTCGCCCTCGACCAGGCAATAGGCGGGCGACCAGGAAAGCGCCAGCACATAAAAATCAAAGCCGGAGCCAAGCGGCACGTCATGGCTGCCGGACGTCGCCTGATGGGTCTCGGCCTGTGCGGGCGGCGTGCTCTCGTCGGCACAGGCTGCTGTCAGCGCCAGCACCGGCAAGGCCAGCAGAACTCGCAGGAACCTCGTTCTCGCCATCACCCGGTCAGCGAACCGACCTGCACCAGGCGCCGTGGACCTTGAGCGGGTCGAGCCCGGAAATGCAGTATTCGAGGTTGTCGCCAAGCCCGGCAAATCCCTGGCCGCCCTCGATCAGCCACCAGATCTGGCGTTTGTGGCCATCATTCATGTAGGCGGTGCCATGGCAATAAAGCCGGGGGATCGACCAGTACTCGGTGCCGTATCTGCTGCGGTTACGGTGGACGCGGTCAATGGCCTCGATCGCCAGTCCGCGCTTGAGCACGTGGCGGTCATTCCACACGAACCGCTTCTGGATGTGCGAAAGCACCTGCGGTGCGTCACAAGCCGGAAAATGACTGCCGCCGAAGGCCAGGGCAGGACTTGCATAACTCGACAGCGAGACGCCAAGCGTCGTTGCAATTGCGATTATCAGGCTTTTCATGGTCATGACCGGGTCCTCCAGGCAGGATGCGAGTCACGGTATAAGGTGTGCTGGCGCTCTTGGGCAAGTCCGCAGCCTCTCGCCATCAAATCATTTCGGTCAGGATTTGCGCTGGCTCCCAGAAAGTCGGGAAACGGTCAATGGCTCCTCAGCCCCCTGGCCAAGGCCAGATGGTGCGGCTGGTGATGGCTGCCTTTCGCCATCAGTCCGAAGAAGCCAAGCGCCCTGGCCTTTTCGAGATCGGCGTCCGTTTCGCTCGTCAGAGAAAGGATTACACCTTCGGATATTGTATCCGCCTCCACGGTCCACGGGCCTGCCTTGTCGAGTTCCGCGGCATGGGCAGGAACCATCGCCTGGATGGCGCGCAGCACGCCCGCTTCGCCCTCGATCCGGAAGCGGATGGTTTTCTCCTCGACTGTCGAGCTTGCCTTGGCTCCGAGCATCAGACTGTTCATGTCGACCAGGTGCGCGCGAAGTGCGGCAATGTCGACTTTCGACCAGTCCGTGTCCGGATCGGCTTCGAGCATGTCAACGATTTCGGCAATCGCCGCAAAGGCGGACTGGCCGCTCTCGTCGGGCAGGGCTGTGCCACCATGATTGGCATGCGCCTCGTGGTTCCCACCGGCGGCAGGCGTCGCATCAGATGCGGCGAACCAGTGGTAGAGCGGCACGGCCCCGGCCAGAACGGCCAAGACCGCGATGATGAGGGAAAGACGGTTCATGAGCGGGGCTCCTTTGGTGACGGGAAGCTACAGTCAGAGGCGGTTGCCTGAATATGATTTCAATCATATTGTTCGGGGCATGCTGCCGTCTCCGTTTGATCTTCTGCCGTCTTCCGCCTCCACATCGCGAACGCTGAGGAAAGGCGCTGCCCTGTTTCACCGCAACGATCCGGCCACGGCGATGTATTTTGTGCGGACGGGGCAGGTGCATCTGCTCAGACATACAAGCCAGGGCGATGAGGTGGTGATTCACCGCGTCGATGACGATGAGAGCTTTGCCGAGGCGGCACTGTTTTCGCCCGTCTACCATTGCGACGCCGTTGCTGCCGCCGACACCGAGCTCGTCAGGTTCGACAAGGCCTCGATACTGGAGCGGATGAAACAGGATCCGGACTTCGCCATCGCCATCTCCGCCCGCTTTGCCGGGCAGATCCAGAATTACCGCCGCAGACTGGAAATCGTTGCCATCAGGGATGCAAGAAGCCGTGTCTTTGCCGCGGTGGCCGATGGCATTTTCGCAAGCCAGGTCAAGGCGGGTGCGGCGCAAATCGGCTTGACCCATGAGGCGGTGTACCGCGCCCTGTCGTCCCTGGTGCGGGCCGGCAGACTGATCAAGACCGGACGGGGTCGCTACCGCTTGCCCGATTGAGCCGGATTGTCAGTGCTCGCCAACCAGCATGCGCACCTCGGCTCCGGCGCCCGGTCCCTGGGCCAGCAGGCCGGCGAGTTCCGGCAGCACCTGTTTCAGCTCGGCCTCCAGCGTGAATGGCGGATTGAGGATCACCAGGCCGGTTCCGTTCAATCCGGGTGCGGTGGTGTTGGCGCGCGCCATCAGCCGCACGGTCAGTGTGTTCGGCCGCCCCAGCGCCATCAGTTTCTTGTCGAAAGCGGCAAGCGGGCTGTCGGCCTTGATCGGATGCCACAGCATGTAGGTGCCGCCGGGAAACCGCCGCGTGGCCCGCGCCAGACCGTCGATCATCCGGTCATATTCGCCCTCGGCCTCGAACGGCGGATCGATCAGCACCAGGCCGCGCTTTTCCTTGGGCGGCAGATGCGCGCCCAGCGACAGCCAGCCGTCGAGTTCGATGACGCGGGTCTGGTAATCCCCCTCAAAGACGCCTCTGAGCTGCTGCACGTCTTCCGGGTGCAGCTCGATCGCTGTCAGCCGGTCCTGCTTGCGCATCACCAGCCGTGAGAGCTTGGGCGAGCCTGGATAGCTCAGAACGCCGCCGTCCGGGTTGAGCGCCTCGACAGCCGTCATCCAAGGCGCCAGAAAGGCCTTGAGCTCTGCCGACATGTCCGCATCGGTCAGCCGTCCGATGCCGTCACGCCATTCACCCGTCTTCTGCGCTTCGACGGATGACAGATTGTACACGCCGATTCCTGCATGGGTGTCGATCACCCGGAATGCGGCATCCTTGCGCTTGAGATAGGTGATGATTTGGGCCAGTACCGCGTGCTTGAGCACATCGGCGAAATTGCCCGCATGATAGCTGTGACGGTAATTCATCGTCTGGCGTGATCTGTCCCTGTTTTGACCTGATGGACGCACGCGCAACATGGCGCGGCGTCGCGTTTTCTCTTATAGAGAAAGCATGAACGACGCGACCCCCCTTGATTCCGCTTCGCGCGAAACCGCAGCCGCCACCGCGCTCGGCCACTCGGCCTGTCCGCATGATTGCCCGTCCACCTGCGCGCTGGAGGTGGAACTGCTCTCGCACAACCGCATCGGCCGGGTGCGGGGAGACGCTGGCAACAGCTACACCGCGGGCGTCATCTGCGCCAAGGTGGCGCGCTATTCCGAGCGCATCCATCATCCCGAGCGCTTGCTCAAGCCGCTGATCCGGTCCGGCGCAAAAGGTGAGGGCCAGTGGAAGGAAGCGAGCTTCGACGCGGCCCTTGATCTGATCGCCGAGAAATTCGAGCAGGCGGAAGCGAAGTTCGGCTCCGAGACGGTCTGGCTCAACTATTATGCCGGCACCATGGGGCTGGTGCAGCGCGATGGCGTCCACCGATTGAGGCACGCCAAGCGCTACTCTAACCAGTTCGACAGTTTCTGCACCAACATGGCCTGGACCGGCTTTGCCATGGGGGCTGGCGCCATGCGCGGCTCCGATCCGCGCGAGATGGCGCAGTCCGATTGCGTCGTCATCTGGGGCACCAACGCGGTCTCCACCCAGGTCAATGTCATGACCCACGCCATGCGCGCCCGCAAACAGCGCGGCGCCAAGATCGTGGTCATCGACATCTATGACACCCCGACGATGAAACAGGCCGACATCAAGGTGCTGCTCAAGCCCGGCACCGATGGCGCCTTCGCCTGCGCGGTGATGCATGTGCTGTTTCGCGAAGGCCTGGCCGACCGGGAATATCTCAACAAATTCAGCGATGACCCGGCGGGTCTTGAATCACATCTGCAGGACAAGACACCCGAATGGGCGGAAGCCATCTGCGGCGTACCTGTGGTGGAGATCGAGGCGTTCGCGCGATTGGTCGGTACCACAAAACGGACCTTCTTCCGGCTCGGCTACGGTTTTACCCGGCAGCGCAACGGCGCCGTCAACATGCATGCGGCCCTGTCGCTGGCCGTGGTCACCGGCAGCTACCAGTATGAAGGCGGCGGCGCATTCCATTCAAATTCGGACCTGTTCCGGCTCGACAAGTCGCTGCTTGAAGGCCGCAAGTATTTCGATCCGGGCCTGCGCTGGCTCGACCAGTCCAAGATCGGCCGGGTGCTGACCGGCGATGCCGAGGCGCTGGATGGCGGCCCGCCGGTGACTGCCATGCTGGTGCAGAACACCAACCCCGCCAATGTCGCGCCCGAGCAGCGCAAGGTCATCGAAGGCCTCAAGCGGGAAGACCTGTTCCTCGCCGTGCACGAGCAGTTCATGACCGACACGGCGAAACTCGCCGATGTCATCCTGCCGGCGACGATGTTCCTGGAACATGACGACATCTACCGCGGCGGCGGTCACCAGCATATCGTGCTCGGCCCGAAACTGGTCGACGCTCCCGAAGGGCCGAAACCCAATCACTATGTGATTGAGGAACTCGGCAAGCGCCTCGGCGTCAGCGACCGCGATGGCTTTGGCATGAGCGAACGCGAGCACATCGACATTATGCTGAAAAAGCGCGGCCTGGGGGACTTCGACAGTTTCAAGGCCGAGAAATGGGCCGATGTGCAGGTCGATTTCGAAACCGCGCATTTCCTCAATGGCTTTGGCCACAAGGACGGCAAGTACCGCTTCCGCCCCGACTGGACCGGCACGCCGGCCGCCAACAGGCCGCCCAGGCGCATGGGCCCGCAAGGCCCGGTCGCGCAGCTGCCGGAGTTTCCCGATCATGTCGAGCTGATCGAAAGCGCCGATGACGCCCATCCCTTCCGGCTGGCGACATCGCCCTCGCGCTCGTTCCTCAATTCCACCTTTGCCGAAACGTCCTCGTCGAAAGCCAAGGAAAAACGCCCCGAACTGCTGATTCATCCGGACGACGCCGCGCAGCTCTGGATTGCTGACGGCGACAAGGTTAGGCTTGGTAACAGCCGCGGCGACCTCGCCATGCCGGCTAGGCTCGACGCCGGCCAGCGCCGCGGCGTGGTGATCCATGAAGGTCTCTGGCCCAATTCCGCCTTCGAGGCGGGCGAGGGCATCAACACCCTCACCGGCGCCGATTCCTGCGCGCCTTATGGTGGCACTGCGTTTCATGACACCAGCGTTTGGGTGAAGAAGGTCTGAGCCTGTTTTGGCAGTCAAAGGCCTGCCGGGCGAACACCGGCAGGCCCTGGATTCAGGTCTTGTTGATGGAGTTGCCGCCGTCTGCCATCAGTGCGCTGCCGGTGACGAAGGATGACTCCTCCGACACCAAGAACAGTGCCGCCCGCGCGATTTCGTCTGGCTCTGCCATTCGCTTGAGCGCATGCAACCCTTTCACCCATTCATGGAACGCGGGATCGTCGCCCGCCATCGCAGTCTTGGTGCCGCCGGGGAGGAGGGCGTTGGCCCGGATTCCTTCAGGCCCATGCTCCGCGGCGAGAACTTGCACAAGACCGATGAGGCCGGCTTTCGAAGCTGCATAGGCGCCCATGCCGGGAAGTCCTATGCTGTATCCGACGAAGGAGGAGGTGAAGACCATCGAGCCGCCGCCGCGCAGTTTCATCGCCGGGATTTGATGGCGCGCGGCATGAAAGCCGCCGGTCAGCTTGGTGCCAATGACCATCTCCCAGTTTTGCGCCGTCATGTCCGGAACCGGGCCCATCTCGCCTGTCGTGCCGGCATTGTTGAAGGCGCCGTCAAGTCCGCCGAACTCGGAAATTGCGAGATCAACCAGCGCCTTGTGATAGGCGCCGTCAGCGATGTCGCCCGCCAGCCATTTCGCTATGCGACCGGTTTCGCCGATCTTGCCGGCGATCAACGCCAGTTCAGTCTCCCGCCGCGCGCCCAGCACCAGATTGGCGCCTTCGCTGGCAAAGAGGTCCGCCGCAGCGGCCCCAATTCCCCTGCTGGCACCGGTGATGATGATTGTTTTTCCGTCAAGTCGCATTGTGCTCTCCTGTGTTGTGAGAGCTGATGCCTAGAGAGGTTGAAATGACCCCGACACCCGATTTGGGCACCCGAAACCAACCGCTTCGGGATTTTCAGACTTATGCTGTTGGATGCGCAAAGTGTGATCAGGGACAAACCACCAGCGCGTGCGGCATTTGGTTTATTGTTCAGCATTGCTGAACGAAGTTGCGCCAAATGGCAGGCTTTCGGGTCGCTGGTGGTTTTGTCATATACGGAGGAAACAAAACGCCGACCGTCAAGGACACCGATCATGGCCCCCTCATTTGACATGACCCGCCGCGCCGCGCTGCACTTTCTCGCCGCCACGCCGGTTCTGGCCAACACCGCAACAGCACGCGCGGCACCGCTGTCGCCGTCCTATGCGGTGACCACGCCGATCCACATCCATTCCCTGTCGCTGCGCGTCCGCGACCTGGAAAAGATGAGCTATTTCTACACCGCGGTGATGGGGCTTGATGTTCTCAGCACCGGGCCCGACGAGGCAAGCCTCGGAAAGGACAACAAGCTGCTGGTCCGCCTGATCAAGCGCCCGGATGACGAGCTGGACGATCCGACAACGGCGGGCCTCTACCACACCGCGTTCCTGATGCCGACGCGTGAGGATCTCGGCCGCTGGCTGATCCTGGCCTACACCAACGGCGTTCCTTTCACCGGTTTTTCCGATCACAGCGTCTCCGAGGCGCTCTACCTCAATGATCCGGAAGGCAATGGCATTGAAGTCTATGCCGACCGCCCGCAACAGGGATGGAAATGGGTCGACAACCGGGTTGTGATGGGCAGCTACCAGCTCGATCTAGACAGCCTGGTCGAAGGCCTGCCGAAAGAGGCGAGCCTGCCCTACAGCGCGCCAAGCGGTTTTCGCATCGGCCATATCCACATGCGGGTGGGCGACACGCAGCTGGCGCAGGATTTCTACGTCAAGGCGACGGGCCTCGATCTGACGGCACTGATCGGCAATGAAACTGCCGCCTTCTTCTCCAATGGCCGCTATCACCATCACGTCGGCGCCAATATCTGGCACAGCCGCAATGCCGGCCAGCGGCCGCAAAACATGTCGGGTCTGGAAGATGCCGCTTTCTCGGTCCAGCCCGGTTTGATGGACGGCTTGCGTGAGCGCTTGATGGCCCATGGCGCGGATATCCGGGACTCCGGCAAAAATCTCGAAACGCTCGATCCCTGGGGCACGAAGATCCGCTTCATCGCCAGCTAAAGCGGCGCTTTCCGGCGGTTGCATTCACCAGCCGTTAGGCAGAAACACCGGCGAAGGTTTGGTCAGCACACTGCCGTTAGCTTCGAAGGGCTAGGCGACCTCGGCTTCCCTCACGCTTTTGAGTGAAGTCCTGAGTTTGCCCAGCATATCGTGCAATTGCACAAATTCCTCGACCGAAAGGCCAAAAGCCTTGGCCACGCAGCCCGGGACATGGCTGGCCTTTTGCTTGAGCTCACGGCCCGCGCTGGTGAGCGTGACCCGGACCTTGCGCTCGTCGGAGGTGTCGCGCTTGCGGGCAAGCAGCCCCTGGCTTTCCATCCGCTTGATCAGCGGGGTGAGGGTGGAGGAGGCGAGATCAAGCCGGGCGCCCAGATCGCCCACGCTCTGGCCGTCGCGTTCCCACAACACGATCATCACCAGATACTGCGGATAGGTCAGACCAAGCTCGGACAGGAGCGGTTGGTAGGCCTGACCGATGGCGTGATGGGTCGCGTAGATGTCGAAACACAGCATTGATTCAGGGCGCAAGCTGAATCCGCCGGGCAAGTTGTCATTAGCCATGTCGGTCGTCTCCTGTCAGCCAAATCTATTTCGGCCATCGCACCCGTGCAACCACTTGCACGAAGCAGTTCGGACCCGTATATATCGTGCACGATTAAATCGCCAACAAAGGAAATTGAGCATGGTTACGAAAGTTGTCTACAGCACCTCGGCCACCGCAACCGGCGGCCGCGATGGCCGCTCGAAAACCCATGACGGGGCAGTGGATGTCAATCTCGCCGTTCCCACCGAAATGGGCGGCCCCGGCGGCGGAGTGAACCCGGAACAGCTGTTTGCCACCGGTTATGCTGCCTGCTTCCTCGGCGCACTGAAGTTCTATGCCGGCCAGCAGAAGGTGAAGGTGCCGGACGACGCGACTGTGAGCGTGACCGTGGGCATTGGTCCGCGCGAGGACCCGGGCTTTGGTCTCGACGTCAAGATCAAGGTCGATCTGCCGGGCATCGAGAAATCCGTTGCCGAAGACCTGATCGCCGGCGGCCACAAGGTCTGCCCTTACTCGCACGCCACCTCCGGTACGCTCAGCATCACACCAGAGCTCGCCTGAGCCGCGCAAAGGCATATGCGACGCGCATCAAACTAGCCCGGACCGGCTGCGGTCCGGGCTTTTTGCTGGCCGTGGCAAGCGTCGCATCACTTGTCCGTGAGAATGACAAGGATCAAGACATCAGCTGCGAAAATATGAGCATCCTGTCTCCACCACAATGGCGCTCCGCCATGATGGAAAAGGAGATCACGATGAACACCATGATTGCACGCAGTGCCGGTTTTGCAGCCACGACTTTGGCCATGACCGGAACTTCTTTGGCCCAGGTTGGCGAAAATGCCGGCCGGAATTTGCCGTACTATCACGGCCCCGGAATGATGTGGGGCGGTGGTCAGTGGGGCGGGTTCGGCATGGTGCTGGGTCCGATTTTCATGATCCTCGTTCTGGTCGGCATTGTCGTTGGCGTCATCTACCTGATGCGCCACTTCGGTGGCCTTGGCCCGGTGTCTGGTTCCGCACAATCGGAAGGCCGCGCCCTGGCGGTGCTCAAGGAACGCTACGCCAAGGGCGAAATCGACTCGGCCGAATTTGACGAGCGCAAGGCCAGACTTGCCGACTGACACACGATTGCAATGCGCCCGATCACCTGCCCGGACTTTACCGGGCAGGTGCATGGACATCCGCCTGATAGACGCCGGCAAGTCAGCACACCGGAGTTCCCGTCTGGTTGCGTTGAGCCCCCGATGTGGCATAATTCACAATTAGCAGTTGAGATTCCTCATGCGAAGGTGATTGCCCATGACGTGGAAACCTGCTTGCGGCTCTGCATTGTTGATGCTGACGCTATCTTCGCCTGCGAATTCCGAACAGTTTGACGTGGCGACCGTGCTCGAAAGGGCCGCGCATCTGCAGAAAACCCGTGGCTATGATTCCGACCACGTCAAAGGCGGGCACACCCATTTCGACATCGTGACTGCGGATGGCACGCCCTATGAAATCTGTCCGCACCCGAAGATGGGCCTGCTTCATGTCATGCAGGCAGGTGGGGTGCCGGGGGCGCGGCTTGTGATCGAGGTGGATCTGCAAAACAACGTAACGCCTTATAATCGCAACATCTTCACCAGCATTGTCCATTCCAACAAGGCCAGCCGCAGCGGCTTGACCTATATGGCCAACAAGGCCATGCGGGCGATCATGGCCACAAAGGAATGAAACCGGGCTGGGCACTGGCCGGTCTGGCAGCCTGTGTGACCGGCCTGCCAGCGCTCGCGCAATCGGATGTGACGGAGCGGGCGGATGTGACGGAGCTGGAACAACGCGTCCTCTCGGGTGAGCTCAGTCCGGAAGCCGCAATCAGTGCCTATTGCGAGGGCGACAGCCGCGACAAGACCCAGGATGCCTTCTGTGCCTGCCCTGAAGAGGCCTTGCGCCTGCTTGAGCAGCGGTTGAAGTCCCACCGTATGGACGCGAGTTAGCCCGCTTCAAATTGGGAGGTAGACTGCGTTGGCGTAAACGTCTTCGCTATTCATCCAACGCCTGCTTCGCGCTGGCCACGACCCGCTCGAGAAATTCCGGCTCCAGACCGGCAATCCGGGTTTCTTCCTCGCCGATATAGTCGCGCGTGATCGGCACCGCATCGCGCTCGCGGCCGATCTGGAGCTGGAACACATTGCTTGAGCCCTGCAGGAACACGCACTCGGCAATCGACAGATAAAGTTCCCACATCCGGCAGAACCGCTCTCCCATGATCTTCCCCGCAGCGTCGCGGTTGTCGAGGAACCGTTTGCGCCAGTGCTGCAGGGTGTAGCCGTAGTGACAGCGCCAGATTTCGCAGTCGAGCAGCCACAACCCGGTCGGCTCGAGGGCTTCGACCGTCTCCGACAGCGAGGGCGCATAGCCGCCGGGAAAGATGTATTTGCGGATGAACGGTCCGGTCACACCGGGCGGCGCCTTGCTCGAGATCGAGTGGATCAGGGCCACGCCGTCCTCGGCCAGCCGGTCCCGCACGGTCAGAAAATAGGGCGCCAGATACTGCACCCCGACATGTTCGAGCATGCCGACCGAGACCACGCGGTTGAACTTGCCGGTCACCTCGCGGTAATCGATCAGCTCGAACTTGACCCGGTCACTGACGCCCAGGATCTCCGCGCGCCTGCGGGCGACGGCCAGTTGCCGTTCCGACAGCGTCACGCCGAGCACTTCGACATCGGCGACATGGGCCAGATACAGTGCCAGCCCGCCCCAGCCGCAACCGATATCGAGCACTTTTTGTCCGGGCTTCAGATTGAGCTTGGCCGCGATGTGGCGCTTCTTCAGCGTCTGGGCGTCCTCGATAGTGGCCGTGCCCTCGGGGAAATAGGCGCAGGAATACTGCATGTCCCGGTCGAGAAACAGCCGGTAGAGATCCTCGCCGATATCATAATGCGCCTTGACGTTGGCGCGCGACCGAGACAGCACGTTGTTCTGGTGAAACCGGCGGATCTTGCGCGAGATACCCCGCCAGAAAATCTGGCTGGGTGAGAGGTCGAAATGGCGTTTGTTGGCGTAAAACACCTGGATCAGGTCATGGATGCTGCCGCTGTCCATCAGCAGCTCGCCATCCATATAGGCCTCTGCGGCATTGAGTTCCGGGTTGAGAAGGATCTTCCATTCCGTTGTTTTGCTGGTGAAGCGGATCGCGGCCTCGGGGCCCGGCTCCTTGCCGCCGAACACATGCACCGCGCCCTTGGCATCGGTCATGGTCAATCGTCCAGTCTTGATGGCCTTGTCGAGAAGTCCGTACAGCGAAGGCATGGTCTCTCCGTTCAGGAACGGGCGTCCTTGCAACAGTCGATGATGTTTCCCCGTTGTCCCGCTGTTACAAAAGCAGGCTGCGCTGCCAAGGTAAAGCCCTCAGCAAGGGCCAGGCCTTGTGTCATCTGTCCAGGAGGGCGCTGCGTGGCGGCAGTCCGAGCGTCTTACGAGCCGCTATATTGAGCCCGGCCATCGCTGGTCATGCGGATCTCGCCACGGGCAAGCATCGCCAGCGCCACCGGGTAGATCCTGTGCTCGGCTTCAAGCACACGCGCAGCCAGCGTGTCAGGCGTGTCGTCACGCTCGATGCGGACCGGCTCCTGCTCGATGATCGGGCCTTCATCCATGCCTTCGGTGACGAAATGCACCGTGCAGCCATGCACCCGGCACCCGGCCGCAAGTGCCCGTTCGTGGGTCGCAAGCCCCGGAAAGGCCGGAAGCAGGGAAGGGTGGATGTTGATCATCCGCCCCGCATAGCGGTTGACGAAATCGCCCGACAACAGCCGCATATAGCCCGCCAGCGCGATGATCTTGGCGCCGGAGGCGTCGATGGCGGCTATGACAGCCGCTTCGTGCTCGGCCTTGCTGGCATAGTCGGTACGCGGGATCGCCACCGCCTCGATGCCAAATCCGCGGGCATGATCGAGACCCTTGGCGTTCGGCTTGTCGGATATCACCGATACGATTTTCGCCGGAAAGTCCCGGTGCAGAGATGCGGCAATCAGCGCACCCATGTTTGATCCCCGTCCGGAGATCAGCACGGCAACGGGAACTTTCGGCTTGTCGCTCACAGCGCCAGTGTTCCCTGGTAGATCACGCCGGGTCCGTTGTCGGCGCGTTTGGCGAGCTTACCGAGGCGGATGACGCTTTCACCTTGCGCTTCAAGCGCGCTCTGGACTTCGTCGACATTGTCCTGCGCTGCGACCACGATCATGCCGACGCCGCAATTGAAGGTGCGCAGCATTTCTTCTGCCGCAACGCCGCCCGTCTGCGCCAGCCAGGAAAACACAGCCGGGGGCTGGATCGCGCCAAGATCAATCTCGGCAGCAAGCCCTTCAGGCAGCACGCGCGGCAGGTTCTCGGGGAAGCCGCCACCGGTGATATGGGCCAGTGCCCGGATCGCGCCGGTCTCGCAGATCGCCGCAAGCAGCGACTTGACGTAGATCCGGGTTGGTTCGAGCAGCGCCGCACCCAGACTGGCCGAGGCATCAAACGGCGCCGGTGCGGCATAATCGAGCCCGCTCATTTCAACGATGCGGCGCACCAGCGAATAGCCGTTGGAGTGAACCCCGGACGAAGCCAGGCCCAGAAGCACGTCGCCTTCAGCCAGGGTGCCCGACGGCAGCAGCTGTCCTCGTTCCGCAGCTCCCACTGCAAAACCCGCAAGGTCGTAATCGCCATCGCGGTACATGCCCGGCATTTCAGCCGTTTCTCCGCCGATCAGCGCGCATCCTGCCTGCAGGCAGCCTTGCGCAATGCCCGATACGATCGCAGCACCCTGTTCCGGATCAAGCTTGCCGGTGGCGAAATAGTCGAGGAAGAACAGCGGTTCAGCGCCCTGGACCACCAGATCGTTGACGCACATCGCCACCAGATCAATGCCGACCGTGTCGTGGATACCGGCCTCGATCGCCACTTTCAGCTTGGTACCGACGCCGTCATTGGCAGCCACCAGCACCGGGTCGCTGAAGCCCGCCGCCTTGAGATCGAAGAGGCCGCCGAAACCGCCGATTTCGCCATCCGCCCCGGGCCGGCGGGTGGAGCGCACCAGCGGCTTGATGCGGTTGACCATCTCGTTGCCGGCATCGATATCGACGCCCGCCTGGGCATAGGTGAGGCCATTTTTCGGATCAGCCATCTGGGCTTCCCCTCCCTGGGTTTCAAAGCAGCTTCGTATGACCAGCGGGATGGCATTTTGCAGCCAATTCCGCAAGCCGCAGCTTGAGCAGTTGCGTGACAAACGCCGGGAAAACCGTGCCCGGACGTGGGATGGCGCGCGAAAGTGATTGGAAAAGCGGTGATCAATCGCCATATCAGAAGCACTCAGGATTGATAGCTGCCCATGACGCTGCCAAATTTCATCACCATCGCCCGCTTCATCATGGTTCCCTTGATCATACTTGCGATGATCAATGATGAGATGCCGACGGCATTCACACTTTTCCTCCTGGCAGGCGTCTCCGACGGGCTTGACGGTTTCATTGCGCGTCATTTCGATCAGAAATCCGAACTTGGCGCCTGGCTTGATCCAATTGCCGACAAGTTTCTGCTGGTCAGCGTCTTTGTCATGCTAGGTTGGCTCGGCGCGCTGCCTGAATGGCTGGTTATCTTTACGGTGTCACGCGATGCCATGATCGTCGGCGCTGTGGTTCTGTCGAGCCTGCTCGGCAAACCGGTCGCGATGCGGCCGTTGCTGGTCTCCAAGGCCAATACCTTGTTGCAGATCGTTCTGCTGGTGCTGGTGCTGGCCGATCTGGCGGGCTTTGCCCAACTTGACGGAATCGTCGGTTGGATGATCTATGCGGTCGCAGGCTTGACCATCGCTTCGGCCAGCGCCTATCTCGTCACCTGGCTCAGGCACATGGCCGGCGACGATCAGGCTGATTGATGTAGAAGAGGGTGGCCGGCTCAACCGGGCCTGCAAGCGAGGTGACCATGACCACTCACATAGACCGCGCGGCACTGCGCCGCCAAATCTTCTTCTGGCTGCTGGCCCTGACCGTGGCGATTGGCTTCCTGATGGTCTTCCGCTCCATCCTGCTGCCGTTCATTGCCGGCATGGCGCTCGCCTATTTTCTCGATCCCGTGGCTGACTGGTTTGAACGCCGCGGTTTTTCGCGGCTGATGGCAACGCTTGCGATCCTGATCGCCTTCATCGCGCTGTTTGCCATTTCGCTGATTGTGGTGATCCCGATTCTGGTCACCCAGGCGGCTGATCTCGGCGGCCGGATCCCCGGCTACATCACGCAGCTGCAATCGCTGCTGATGTCGGAATCCAACCTGCTGCCAACCTGGGTCAGCGACCAGCTTGGCCAGATCAAGGACAGTTTCGCCGCTCTGCTGAAGGAAGGGGCCGGGCTGGTCGGAACCATCTTCCAGCAGATCTGGAATTCCGGCATGGCGCTGCTCGATATCGCAGCGCTGTTCGTGGTCACGCCGGTCGTTGCCTTTTATCTTCTGCTCGACTGGGACAACATGGTGGCCAAGGTCGACAAATGGGTGCCGCGCGATCATGTCGGCACCGTGCGTTATCTGGCCAAGCAGATCGACGCGACCATCGCCGGCTTCGTACGCGGGCAGGGCAGTGTCTGCATCATCCTGGGTCTCATCTATGCCATCGGCCTTTCTCTCGTCGGCCTGAATTTCGGCCTCCTGATCGGTCTTTTCGCCGGACTGATCAGCTTCATTCCCTATGTCGGCTCGCTGGTGGGGCTCGTGCTGGCTCTGGTCGTGGCGATCGTCCAGTTCTGGCCGGATTTCGTCATGATCGGTGCGGTAATCGCGGTCTTCGCGCTGGGGCAATTCTTCGAAGGCAATATCCTGCAGCCCCGTCTGGTCGGCAAATCGGTCGGCCTGCATCCGGTCTGGCTGATGTTCGCCCTGTTTGCCTTCGGCGCCTTGTTCGGCTTTGTCGGCATGCTGATTGCCGTGCCTGCCGCCGCCTCGATTGGCGTGCTGGTACGCTTTGCCATCTCGCGCTACCTCGACAGCGATCTCTATCACGGCACCCAGCGGCCGGCTCCGCAGCTCAGCGGTTCATCCGACGACATTGCAGGTGAATGATGAGCAAGCCGCCTGTCATCCGGCAATTGCCGCTTGAATTCGATCATGATGCCGCGTCCAGCCGCGACGATCTGATCGTCTCCGACCGGTTGAGCGCTGCGGTGGCCATTGTCGACCGCTGGCCCGACTGGCCTTCGCCGGTGGTGGTTCTGGCCGGGCCCACCGGATCAGGAAAATCCCATCTCGCCTCGATCTGGGCCAACCGTGTCGGCGCCACCAGCGTCAACATCAGCCGGCCCGATCCGATGGTGCTCGAAATCGCCGCGCAACGACCCGTTCTGATCGAGGATATCGATCACACCGGCTTTGATGAGACCGCCCTGTTTCACCTCATCAACGCCGTGCGCGAACATGGCAGCGCCGTTCTCATCACCAGCAGGCTCTGGCCGGCCGGCTGGCAGGTCAGCCTGCCGGACCTGGCTTCCCGGCTGAAGGCAGCGACGGTGGTCGAAATCGCCGAGCCTGACGAGGAGCTGCTGGCCAAGGTGATGGTCAAGCTGTTCTCCGATCGCCAGGTGGTCGTCGACGACAGGATCATTGCCTGGCTGGTTGCGCGCATGGAACGTTCGCTCGCCGCCGCCCGTCTTGTTGTCGCCCGCCTCGATCAGCTGGCACTGGCGCGCGGGTCGAAAATCACCCGGGGCCTGGCCGCCGAAGTGCTGGCCGAAATGGAGGCCGGGATGAGCGACATTGAACTGTCATAGTTCCTTCGTTCTTGTGCTATAGACGGTCAATTCCTGAATTGGGGCGTTGGAGTGCACGATGGACAATCTTGAGGCTGTGAGTGGGAACGAGTTGCGGATTGATCCGATTGCATCGGACATCACACCCGAGGAGCTCTTGACCAGTCCCAAGCGCTTCATCAACCGGGAATTTTCCTGGCTGCAGTTCAACCGCCGGGTGCTTGAAGAAACCCTCAACGGCGCCCACCCGCTGCTGGAGCGGGTCAGGTTCCTGTCGATATCGGCCGCCAACCTCGACGAGTTCTTCATGGTCCGCGTCGCCGGTCTGGAAGGCCAGGTGCGCGAAGGCATCACCAACCGCTCGCCCGACGGTCTGTCGCCAAGCGAGCAGCTCGACCAGATCCTCGGTGAAATCGACGGGCTGCAGCTCGAACAGCAGGCTTCGCTGGCGATCCTGCAGCAGAACCTGGCCGCCGAAAACATCTATATCGTTCGCCCCTCGGTGCTGGTGGAAGGCGATATGGAATGGCTCGAAGACCAGTTCCTGCAATCGATTTTCCCGGTGCTCACGCCCTTGTCGATCGATCCCGCGCACCCATTCCCGTTCATTCCCAACCTTGGCTTTTCCATCTGCCTGCAGCTGGCCTCCAAGGCCGCCAACGAGCCGATGACCGCGCTGATCCGCCTGCCGGTGGCGCTCGACCGCTTCCTGCGCCTGCCTGATCTCGATGGCGCCATTCGCTACATCACGCTCGAGGATGTCGTCAGCCTGTTCATCGGCTCGCTCTATCCCGGCTACGAAGTGCGCGGCTCGGGCACATTCCGGATCATCCGCGATTCCGATATCGAGGTCGAGGAAGAGGCCGAGGACCTGGTGCGGCTGTTCGAAAGCGCGCTGAAGCGCCGCCGCCGCGGCTCGGTGATCCGCATCGAGTTCGATTCGGAACTGCCGCAAAGCCTGCGCGAATTCGTGGTCCACGAAACCAACGTTCCGGAGAATCGCGTCGCCGTGCTGCCCGGCCTGCTGGCGCTCAACACGCTCTCGGAAATCACCAAGGCGCCGCGCGACGACCTCAAGTTCGAACCCTACAATGCCCGCTTTCCAGAGCGCATCCGCGAACATGCCGGCGACACCTTTGCCGCGATCCGAGAAAAGGATCTTGTGGTTCACCACCCCTATGAATCCTTTGACGCGGTGGTGCAGTTCCTGTTTCAGGCAGCACGCGATCCCGATGTGCTGGCGATCAAGCAGACGCTCTACCGCACGTCCAACGACAGCCCGATCGTGCGCGCGCTGATCGACGCTGCCGAGGCCGGCAAGTCGGTCACCGCCCTGGTCGAGCTCAAGGCAAGGTTCGACGAGGAAGCCAACATCCGCTGGGCCCGCGACCTCGAGCGCGCCGGCGTCCAGGTGGTCTTCGGCTTCATCGAGCTTAAGACCCACGCCAAGATGTCGCTGATCGTCAGGCGCGAAGAGGGCAAGCTGATCACCTATTGCCACCTTGGCACGGGCAATTATCACCCGATCACCGCGAAGATCTACACCGACCTGTCCTATTTCACCTGCGATCCGATCGTGGCTCGCGATACCGCCCATGTCTTCAATTTTATCACCGGCTATGGCGAGCCCAAGGACATGAACCGGCTGTCAATCTCGCCGCTCAATCTGCGCGCCCGCATTCTTGAAAACATCGAAGCCGAGATCGGGCACGCGAAGGCCGGGCGGCCGGCAGCGGTGTGGATGAAGATGAACTCGCTGGTCGATCCGGAAATCATCGACGCGCTCTACAACGCCAGCCAGGCGGGCGTGGAGATTGATCTGGTGGTGCGCGGGATCTGCTGCCTCAGGCCACAGGTTCCCGGGCTTTCCGAAAACATCTACGTCAAGTCGATTGTCGGCCGGTTTCTCGAGCACAGCCGGGTCTACTGCTTTGGCAACGGCCATGGCCTGCCGTCTCCGGAGGCTCTGGTCTATATCAGCTCGGCCGATCTGATGCCGCGCAACCTCGACCGCCGGGTCGAGACCCTGGTGCCGCTGAGCAACAAGACCGTGCATGAACAGGTCCTGTTGCAGATCATGCTCGGAAACATGATTGATAACCAGCAGAGCTACGAGATATTGCCTGACGGAACCTCCCGCCGGATCGAGCCGGGCGAGGGTGAAGAGCCTTTCAATGCGCAGGTCTATTTCATGACCAACCCGAGTCTCTCCGGCAGAGGCGAAGCCCTGAAATCGAATGCTCCGAAACTGATTGCCGACCGGTTGGCCCGGGCGACACGCGGTCCGCGCTAAATTGTGAGCATGTGGTCCACGGTGAGCAAGGCCACAGCGCCATTTGACGGCATGCCGCTTCGTTCGACGGATAGATTGTTCCCGCTGAACCCGACCAGCATCGGTCGCAGGCCGCTGTCCGGACGGGGGAAATCTCGTTTTGACCATCTGGAAAACTTGTGCCCGGGTGTTTCTGCGGGTTTCAGTTCCCGCTAATGCGATATATAAGGTCGCTGAATTTTGTGTCCCTGGTCTCGCTCCGCGCCTGCGGAACGCGTCGCCCTAACCATAGAGCGCCTTAGACATGGTGGAATCGGAAGCACAGGGCCGGCTGCCGGGCATACATCCTGTTTCTGTCATCGACATTGGTTCCAACTCGGTGCGTCTCGTCATTTACGAGGGGCTCAACCGGGCGCCGTCGGTGCTTTTCAACGAGAAGGTGTTGTGCGGACTGGGCAAGGGGCTGGTCGCCACCGGAAAGATGGATGAAACCGGCATTGAGCGCGCTCTCGCCGCCTTGAGGCGGTTCCGAGCGCTTTCGGAGCAGGCGCGAGCTTCGGAGATCCATGTTCTGGCCACGGCGGCTGCCCGCGAAGCCACAAACGGTGCGGCCTTTATCGCGTCCGCCGAAGCGATACTGGGTTGCGACATACGGCTTCTGACCGGCGAGGAAGAGGCCCGTTTCTCAGCCCTTGGTGTCATCGCCGGCTACCACAAGCCTGATGGCATTGCAGGCGATCTGGGAGGCGGTTCGCTTGAACTCGTGGATGTCAGGGGAAACGCGTATACCGGAGGGCAAACCCTGCCACTTGGCGGCCTGAGGCTGGCTGAAATGTCGGGAAACTCGATTTCCAGGGCACGAACCATCGCCCGGCAAACGCTGAAGAAATCTACAGTTCTGACCGGTGGGGCAGGGCGAACCTTTTACGCGGTCGGCGGCACCTGGCGAAACATCGCCAAACTGCACATGGAAATCACCGGTTACCCGCTGCACATGATGCAGGCCTACGAAATCGACGCCAAGCCTGCGATTGAATTCCTTGGCGAAGTCGCCGCCATGAAGCAATCCAAGATCAATGCCATCAAGGCGATATCGCGCAACCGCCGCGGCCTCTTGCCCTATGGCGCGGTGGCCTTGCAGGAAACGCTGGTCGCGATGAAGGCAGAGCGGGTCAGTTTTTCGGCGCTGGGCGTACGCGAGGGCTATCTCTATTCGCTGCTTGGCGCTGCCGAAGCTGCGCGCGATCCGCTGCTGACGGCGGCGGGGGAACTGGCCATCCTTCGCGCCCGCTCGCCCGAACATGCCCGCGAACTTGCCGCCTGGACCGGCCGCATGTTCCCGGTCTTCGGCGTCGAGGAAAGCGAGGAGGATGCCCGCTACCGCCAGGCGGCCTGTCTGCTGGCCGATATTTCGTGGCGCGCCCATCCCGATTACCGCGGCCCGCAGGCGCTCAACATCATTGCCCACGGGACATTCACCGGGATCAGCCACGCCGGACGCGCCTATATCGCGCTCGCCAACTATTTCCGCTTCGAAGGCCTCAACGATGATGGGATGTCTTCGGATCTCGCGGCGATTGCCGGCAAAAAATACCTCGATTACGCCAAGCTGCTCGGGGGCATATTGCGGGTGGTCTATCTTTTCTCCGCCTCGATGCCGGGCATGGTTCCGCAGCTTGAATTCGTATCTGCGGTCGCGTCCGACGGCGATGTCGACATCGTGCTCAAAGTGCCGCAATCCTGTGAAGCCTTCGTCGGCGAGCGGCTTGACGGGCGACTGCAGCAGCTGGCCAAGCTGACCGGCAAGAGGCTGGGGTTCCGCGTCGGCTGAGGCCGCTGCACGATGGCTCGCCAGAAGGGTCTCGGGCGCGCCTGCCAGCCCAAGATCAAATTCTGCAGAGCACTGGCATATCTGCTGCCAAGGGCACGATTATCCGCGCGGACAGGTGCTCGGATTAAGGTTTTGTTAACCATAAAGTTAATAAAACGTCACCAAGGAGATTTCGCCATGGTGACTCGCTGGGCAGCACTTTTCGCCGTATTGATCGTCTCGGGGTGTGCAAGTGCCCCGGGTGGGGGCCTGACCGGACTTGGCTATGCCGGAAAGCAGGAGGTCCTCGTCGCCTATCCCTACCGCAGAGGCTGGTGCTTCATCAGATACGAGGACGGCTTGCCCTTCGACGAGGTCTGCGAGAGCGGCGACGATCTCAGATACAGCACCAATGTCAGCAAATCGCGGCGCAACCGGCCCGAAGAGGTTTCCAGCCATGTACTCGGGCTGTTCGAGTACATGGCCAAAAACCGGGATTTCAATTGAAAATGACGGGATAGCCGTTGATCATGTAGTTACCCGGCGCCAGCTCGTATTCCCTGAAGACGGAATTGTCCTTGAGCACGATGATGCTGTTGCCGTTGACCGTATAGGAAAACGCCTGACTGTCGCACTCCGCGCCTGCGCCGAACATGCCAAGGTCGGCGACGAGGTCAAGCGAACTGCAGTGACCCAGGACTTCCGCATGGGCAATATTGTTGGATGAGCTCTGGATCGACAGGATCAGATCCGCATTGCGAAACAGGCTGCCTTGTTGAGGCGCTGTGCTCACCGACGAGATCTTGAAGATATCCCCAGGTGCAAGAACGTCGTTTTCCTCAAGTGCGGGGGGCGTCACTAAGGACGGTGCGGTCGAGGGCTGGATCGCCGCGGAGGACGAGAAGACCAGCGTCAGTTCGGTATAGTCCGAAGCTGCGACGGGGGACACGGCCAGAAGACAGCCGGCAAGTCCACTGACAATCAAATTGAGGCGTACCATTGCTTTTCCCTTTCAGGTGGCGAAGGCGGTCGCTGAGCGACCGCCCGAGGTTTCACCGACAGGATGTAGGCACCAGGGTCGTGTGTTCGTCCTCGAGCACACGACGTGTCTGGATGTATACTTCGGGATGGTACTTGTCCCGAACAACACTGCCGTGCCTGCCCATATTTCCGGACCAGCTGCGAGAAGAGCCTCGGACTTTGATGCCGCGTGTATTGTATTCGACCAGAGCCGGGACCTTCTTCACACGATAGCATTTATCGCGATTGATGTGTTCGCGCTTCGTGTACGTCTTCGCACTTGCAACATCAACTGAAGAAAGGATTGGCACTGACACGGCCAAAGAGAAAGTCATCGCGGAAAGCAATGACATGCAGGTGAATTTAACAATCATTGTTTGCTCCATTGTACTCCCCCCAACATGGGGCCAATTTTGTTAACACAATATTAACCTTTCCTCAAGCAATACGACCGAATATTTGCTTCTAAGGTATTGAGGATTTGAATAAAATTGTAATCTTTGGCTATGCAAAGCGAGGATTTCCGCCATGTTTGGCGCTCTTTGCGGAGCAGAAAAAATAACCAGTGATTGTGTTGATGCGGGAGGGTTTTCGCAGGGTTTTGCGCCCTGATTGCCTGGCCTGATCAACTTTTCAGGATAGGCACTGACAGCCCGACGATGCCTGCTGGAGTATGGCTGTGGCTCTGCCGGCGATCCATCATGCCTCTCGCACGCTGTGGTGCGGCATCAGGTTCGAAGCGTCCGCGCGGGAAGCTTCCAGTACAAATCTGGCCCTGTTGCCGGATGGACAGGGCAGGAAATTGTGCAGCGCGCCTTGGTCTGGAAATCGGGACAAAGAAAAAGGCCGGGCGAAATTCGCACCGACCTTCCCGACTTGCCTCAACACACCTGCCAGTACATCCGTGGTCAGGGTGGAGACAAATTTCTTTGTTGCCCTGATATGGTGTCTCAGTTTGCGATTGCAAGGGAGCCAGCAGGATTTTCTCATCAGATGAGGGGTGGGGGTCTGCAGCAGGAGAACCAAGGTTGATTACGTCTTCCCTTTAACCGCCAACATCATGCTAGGATTTCTGTCAGCTCAAAGGGTGGTGCCGTGGCGAGCCGGATGGCAACCTGCCGGACAAGACCGCCGAAACTTTGATTTCAGGAGATGAATGCGTGAGCAGTACCAGCCGGTTGAAGAGTTTCCGCAAGCTGCTGGCCCATGCCCGGCAGATCCTCGAACTGGACATCGGGTTCAGGCTCTGGGATGGCTCGACGGTTCCCGAGGACCTCGATCCAAAGGCCTTCGCCATCCGTTTCGCCGACGAGGGGCTGGTTGCGGCGCTCCTGCGGGCCCCCAATCCCGAAACCCTGCTCAATCTGTGGGTCGCCAAGCGGATCGATCTGGAAAATGGCGACATGTTCGACCTGGTCGCGCGGCGGCCGAAAGTGCGCACCCGCGAAATCCGCAAGCAGCTGAGCAAGTTTCTGTTGGTCAACAATGCCCGCAAGTTCCTCATTGTCGACAAGGGCGGGCCCTGGCCGCTGAGCGACCAGCCGGACGAGAAACCCTCTGACGGAAACGCGGAGGAAAACCAGAAGAACATCGCCTATCACTATGATGTCTCCAACGCTTTCTACGAATTGTTTCTCGACGAGCAGATGGTCTACACCTGCGGCTACTGCACCGACTGGGACAATGACATTCACCAGTTGCAGCGCGACAAGCTGGAGATGATCTGCCGCAAGCTCCGGCTCAAATCAGGCGAGAAAATGCTCGACATCGGCTTTGGCTGGGGATCGCTGGCGCTCTATGCGGCGGCCAATTACGGCGTTCATGTCACCGGCGTCACCCTGTCCGAACGTCAGCTTGAATTTGCCACCCGGAAGGCCGAAAGGCTTGGCCTGTCGGACCGGGTCAATTTCATGCTGCTCGATTATGCCAAGGTGGAGGGCGAGTTCGACAAGATTTCCTCGATCGGCATGCATGAAGCCATCGGCATCGACAATTACCCGACCTATTACTCGACCATTCACCGGGTGCTGAAGCCGGGCGGGATCTACCTGCACCATGCCATCACGCGGCCCGCCAAGAAGGATGCCAAGACCTTCCGCAAGAAGAACAAGGAGTTCAAGCTGCTGACCAAATACATCTTTCCGGGCGGCGAACTCGACCACATCGGCAACACCGTGATGAATCTGGAACAGCACGGTTTCGAGGTTCACGACGTGGAAAACTGGCGCGAGCACTACCAGCGCACCTGCAGGCTCTGGCACGACCGGCTGCTGGCCAATTACGATGCGGCAGTAGCCGAAGTTGGCGAGGTCAAGACACGGCTCTGGCTGGTCTATCTCGGCGGCTGCTCGATCGCGTTCGAGCGCAACACCGTCCGGCTCTACCAGACCGTGACAAGCAAGGTGAAGCGCGGTCCCGCGGGCCTGCCGCCGACGCGCGCTGATTTGTACCGGTAGGCTTCCGGCATCTGGTGTTTGGACACAGAAAAAGGCCGGGCGAAATTCGCACCGACCTTCCTATTGCCTCAACACATCTGCCAGTACATCCGTGGTCAGCGTGGAGACAAATTTCTTTGTTGATCAATACATGGGGTATCCGGGCGCGATTGCAAGGCCGACCTTGTTTAGAGGCGCGGATGATCCGATGGTTGTCGAAGACATCACCATTGCGGCAGGTCAAACGGCGGGCGGAAGATGACGGTAGACAATGTCCTCGGCATCCATCCGCGGGGCCGCAGGATCAACCGTTCCGCCGATCCGTTTGGCGACTGCATGCGACTGCAGATTGTCTGGATCCACATAACTCACAAGGGTCTTCAATTTGCGTGTGCGCCAGGCCCAGTCGAGCATGCCAGCGGCGGCTTCCGAAGCATAGCCCTTGCCTTCATGCCCTTCATAAAGAAGCCATCCCAGTTCCTTTTCTGGGAAAAGCGGTCCGTGATTGATGCCCACTTGACCGATGCATGTCTTCGTTGCTTTGAGTTCGATCATAAGCGCACCGTGGCCATAAAAGCTCCAGCAGGCATGGTCGTGGCAGAACATTCCCCAAGCCGCCCGCCTGTCGTACGGACCGCCCATGCCCGCGGACCGATCGGAAGCAAGAAACATCTCATACTCGGCGAAATCACCCAGACTTTGCGGCCTTAACGTCAGCCGTTCGGTGTCGATGGTTACAATCCCCTCGTACATATTGGTCCTCTCTCGAAATGTGAGAGTGCTTACCATGCCGCGATGACGGATTTGTGTGCTGTTGGGCAGGAGCCCAGACTGCCGAGAATTCGGCTAAAGCTCGACTGCTTCAACCCGCTTGTTGGCAAATCGCAGCGCCAGTTCGCCGCGAATGAGCTTGAGTGCGCGATCGCCGAAAAGCTCGCGGCGCCAGCCCTGAAGGGCTGCCACATCGGCGTTGTCGCCTTCCACGGCGATGGCTTCGAGGTCATCCGACGTCGCGATGATCTTTGCGGCGACGTTTTCCTTCTCCACCGTCAGCTTCAAGAGCACCCGCAGAAGCTCGATAGAAGCTTGCGCGCCTTCAGGCGTCTGCTTCTGGCGCGGCAGCCGCGGCATGTCTTCCTTCGGGGTCTCGAGCGCTTCGTTGACGATCTCGACCAGCGTGGCGCCTTGCTGCGAGCGTTCCCAGCCGCGCGGGATAGTCCTCAGCCGTGACAGCGCCTCGGAATCCTTGGGCTGCTGCTGGGCGATCTCGTAGATCGCATCATCCTTGATCACCCGGCCGCGTGGCACGTTGCGCGACTTGGCCTCGCGTTCGCGCCAGGCAGCCACATGCTGCAGCACGCACAGCTCAACCGGCTTCTTGACCCGCATTTTCAGACGCTTCCAGGCGTCTTCCGGATTGATCTCGTAGGTCGAACGCGATTCCAGCACCGCCATCTCGTCGGCCACCCAGAGGCTGCGGCCTTCGGCATTCAGCCGGTCAACCAGCTCGAGATAGACGTCGCGCAAATGGGTCACATCGGCGAGCGCGTAATCAAGCTGCTTATCGGTCAGGGGGCGGCGGCTCCAGTCGGTGAACCGGGACGACTTGTCGATATGCGCTCCGGTAATCCGCGAGACCAGCTGGTCGTAGGAAATCGATTCGCCGAAACCGCACACCATGGCCGCCACCTGGGTGTCGAAAAGTGGGTGCGGCACCAGGTCCCCGAGCTTGACCACGATCTCGATGTCCTGGCGCGCGGCATGAAACACCTTGATCACCGACGTGTCGGCCATCAGCTCGAAAAAGGGTTTCAGATCAATGCCTTTGGCCAGGGGATCGACAATTCCTTCATCCTCGGGACCTGCCATCTGAATGAGGCAGAGCTCGGGCCAGTAAGTGGTCTCACGCAGGAACTCGGTGTCAACGGTGACATAGTCGTGTTTGGCGAGGCGGGCGCAAAAGGCGGCAAGCGCCTCGGTCGTTGTAATCATGTCCATGCTTGGCATTTAGCGGGAATTCTCCGGTTTGTCTTCACCCTCCGGCACCTCTTTCTCGTCCATTTGCGTGTCGCGGTTGACCGATTGCGCGGCCATGCGCGCAAAAACAGGCGAGGTGCGCAGCAAACCGGCAAAGCGGCCGCGGTCGGGGTCGTCGGGTGCACCCATGATGATCCGCATCACCGTGTAGACGACAAAGGCCCCGTGCATGGCGCCGACAAAGGTGAAAAACGCCACCGGTCCCTGCCAGTCGACCAGCATGGCCGACAGCAGCGGGCCGATCGAGGCGCCGACCGCCCAGAAGAACATCAGACCCGAAGCGATCTGCACATATTCACCGGCCTTCGCCTTGTCATTGGCGTGTGCTGCCGACAGCGAATAGAGCGGCATGGTGAACGCGCCCCATAAAAAGATGCCGATGAGGTTGAGCGCCACGCTGGACCCGGCAAACCAGACCATGAACAGACCGCAGAGCGTCGAGCCCGTAGTCGCCATCAACAGCACCGAGCGGCGGCTGATGATGTCGGAAAGATAGCCCAGCGGATACTGCAGCACGATGCCGCCAATGATCCCGGCGCTCATGAACGAGGCAATGTCGCCGACCTGCAGACCCAGGCCCTCTGCATAAAGCGGGCCGACGGACCGGAACGAGGCCGTGGTCAGCCCCACCGTGATGGCGCCGGCCGAGGCCAGCGGCGAGACCTGCCACAATCTTTTCGGATTGAACGAGAACGGCGCCGGCGGGGCAGGGTTAGAGCGGTCGGCCAGCGCCACCGGCACAACCGAGAGGATCATCAGCATGGTCATCACCGCGAAGATCTCGAACCCGCCAATGCCGAAGATCGGCAGCAGGTACTGCGACAGCGTCACGGCACCCAGATCGACAAAACGGTAGATCGCCAGCGTCCGGGCGCGGTTGGTGTTGGTGATCTGCGCGTTGATCCAGCTTTCGACATTGGCAAACAGCGAGGCGCAGCAGATGCCGGTGACGAGCCGCATCAGGAACCAGAAGAACGGGTCAATCACCATCACCAGGGCCAGCGAGGCGCAGGCCGCAATCGCAGCCATCGTCGCAAACGCCCTGATGTGCCCCGTGGTTCTGAGCAGCCACGGCGTCATCCAGCAACCGATGATGAAGCCGAAATAATAGCCCGCACCGGCAAGACCGATGACTGTGGGCGAAAACCCCTCCGCCGAGCCGCGCAGGCTGACCAGCGTTCCCTGCAGCCCGTTGCCCGCCAGCAGGATGCCGGCGGTGGTCAGAAGCGGGATCAGAGGGCGGAGCGATTGCATGAAAAGCCGAAAACGAGAAAATCAATTCGCCCAGTCCTACATCGAAAATGCGGATCCGTCGCGGCGAAATCCCGACATTGCACAGCCGACCGGTGCCAAGGCGGCGGCAAAGCGGCCTTTCACCTTGACAAACCGGGTGGGTCATGCGCTTTTCCGCGCGATTTTTACCGTGCGCCGAGGTGGCGATGCGAGCCCGTCTCGCAACCTGCCGATCCGCCGATTCCACCCATTGGTCCAAGCCATCGAGGATATGCCATGCATCCCTACCGTTCCCACACCTGCGCCGCTCTGCGAAAAAGCGACACCGGCGCCAATGTCCGCCTGTCGGGCTGGGTGCATCGCGTGCGCGACCATGGTGGCGTGCTGTTCATCGACTTGCGCGACCATTATGGCCTGACCCAGGTTGTCGCCGACCCCGATTCGCCGGCCTTCAAGGCGGCTGAAACGGTGCGCGGCGAATGGGTGATCCGTGTCGATGGCGTGGTCAAGGACCGCATGGCCGACACCATCAACCCCAATCTCGGCACCGGCGAGATCGAGGTCTTCGCCCAGGAAATCGAAATCCTGTCTGCTGCCAAGGAACTGCCGCTTCCGGTCTTCGGTGAGCCTGAGTATCCGGAGGACGTGCGCCTCAAGTACCGCTTCCTCGATCTGCGCCGCGAAACCCTGCACAAGAACATCGTCACCCGCACAAAGGTGATCGCCGACATGCGCAAGCGGATGTCGGATATCGGCTTTGCCGAATACGCAACGCCGATCCTCACCGCATCCTCGCCCGAAGGCGCGCGCGACTTCCTGGTCCCGAGCCGCATTCATCCCGGCGAGTTCTACGCCCTGCCGCAGGCGCCGCAGCAGTACAAGCAGCTGCTGATGGTGGCCGGTTTTGACCGCTACTTCCAGATCGCTCCGTGCTTCCGCGACGAAGACCCGCGCGCCGACCGTCTGCCGGGCGAGTTCTATCAGCTCGACCTCGAGATGAGCTTCGTCACCCAGGAAGATGTCTGGGACACGATGGAGCCGGTGATGCGTGGCGTGTTCGAGGAATTTGCCGAAGGCAAGCCCGTCACCCAAAAATTCCCGCGCATTCCCTATGACGAGGCGATCCGCAAATACGGCTCCGACAAGCCTGATCTCAGAAACCCGATCGAGATGCAGGCCGTCACCGAGCATTTCGCAGGCTCCGGCTTCAAGGTGTTCGCCGGCATGATCGCCAACAACCCGAAGGTCGAGGTCTGGGCGATTCCGGCCAAGACCGGCGGCTCCCGCGCATTCTGTGATCGGATGAACTCCTGGGCGCAGGGCCAGGGCCAGCCGGGCCTGGGCTACATCTTCTGGCGCAAGGAAGGCGACACGCTGGAAGGCGCCGGCCCGATTGCCAAGAACATCGGCCCGGAACGCACCGAGGCCATTCGGGTCCAGATGGGCCTGGAAGACGGCGACGCCTGCTTCTTCGCCGCCGGCGACCCGGCCAAGTTTGCCAAGTTCGCAGGCGATGCACGCACCCGCGCCGGCGAGGAACTCAAGTTGGTTGATGAAGACCGCTTCGAGCTTTGCTGGATCGTCGACTTCCCGTTCTACGAATGGGATGAGGACGCCAAGAAGGTCGAGTTCGCCCACAACCCGTTCTCGATGCCGCAGGGCGGCATGGAAGCGCTCGACAGCCAGGATCCGCTGACGTTGAAGGCCTACCAGTACGATCTGGTCTGCAACGGCTTCGAGATTGCATCGGGCTCGATCCGGAACCAGTCGCCCGAGCTGATGGTCAAGGCGTTCGAGAAGGTGGGACTGAGCCAGGCCGATGTCGAAGAGCGCTTCGGCGGTCTCTACCGCGCCTTCCAGTACGGCGCACCGCCGCATGGCGGCATGGCGGCCGGTGTCGACCGCGTGATCATGCTGATCGTCGGGGCCAAGAACCTGCGTGAAGTGGCGCTGTTCCCGATGAACCAGCAGGCGCAGGATCTGCTCATGGGCGCGCCAAGCCCGGCATCCCCGGCGCAGATGCGCGAACTGTCGCTGCGTGCGATCCCGCCAAAGGCTGAATAGGCCGCAAGCCCGCGAGGCGGACTCAAATGATCAAAAAGCCCGGGCAAACATCTGTTTCCCGGGCTTTTTTGTGTTCGCGTTCTAATTGGCCGATTAGTCTTTTTCGTCTTCTTCACCTACTGGAAGATCAAGCAGGTCCTGCTTCTGCGCGGGTTCCGCAGTTTTGTTCTTGGTCTGGCTGGTTTTGGAAGGTTTGGCGGCGGATGTGTCATCAGGCTTGTCACTCGGCACGGTTTTGAAACGGATCATTGAACGGGTCCAATCTGTAGGAGAGCAGGGCAGTCGGCGCGCCGGAACTGATGCCGAATTGCGCCTGATTCAAACAACACCCTGCGCCCGCATTGCGGCACAAGCAAGCTCAACCATTGCTGAACTGCCCACTTGCAGACTGAAGCTGATGACTGCGGACGCTATGACTGCGCGCTTGGAGATTGCACCAATCCGTTTTCAGACTTGCACGCCAAGTGAGGCCATGCGGCTTTGGAGAAACGCTTTTTCGCTTTCGTTGTTGCTCAGTTCGATGGCGCGCTGGTAACTCAGTCGAGCTGCTTCCGGCCTGTCCATCCTGCGCTGGAAATCAGCCTTCGCCGCGTGAAATGGCTGGTAGTCGCAAAGCTCGGCTTCAAGCGCACCCAGTGCAGCCCAGGCCTCGTCCGCTCCCGCCGCATAGGAGACCGCGACGGCGCGATTGAGCAGATAAACCGGGTTGGGCGACAGCCGGTGCATCGCCCCATAAAGCAACGCGATTTCGGACCAACCGGTGTCCACATGGCTTGCCGCCTGGGCATGCAGGGCACTGACTGCGGCCTGTAACTGGAACAGGCCGGGACATGCGCGCTCAAGCGCTTGGTCGAGCAGGGCGCAGCCCTTGGCGATTTCGTCCCGGTTCCACAGGCTTCGGTCCTGATTGTCGAGCGCGATCATCCCGCCCTGGTCATCAAGCCGTGCCTCGGCGCGTGAATGGTTGAGCAGCATCAATGCCAGCAGCCCCTCGCATTCCGCGTCGCCGGGAGCGAGTTCGAGCATCAGCCGCCCCAGCCGGATTGCTTCGAGGCACAGATCCTGGCGGAGCAGTTCCGGACCTTCGGTTGCCGAGTAGCCTTCGTTGAAGATCAGGTAGATCACAGACAGCACCGAGTTGAGCCGTTCTGCCCAGTGCTCCGGCTCGGGAATTTCGAATGGAATGCCGGCCTTGGTGATCTTGTGCCGCGCCCTGACCAGCCGTTGCGCCATGGCTTCCGTGCTGTCGAGAAAGGCCCGGGCAATCTCCCGGGTTGTCAGCCCGCACAGGGTGCGCAGGGTCAGGGCGACGCGGGTCTTGCTGTCGAGTGCCGGGTGACAGCAGGTGAAGATCAGCTGCAGGCGTTCATCCGGGATCAGCGGCGGTTCGTCGCTGTCCACCGTCCGCTGGTCAAGCTCGATCAGCCGGCCATACTCCTCGGCCTTGCGTTCGAAATTGCGGGCCCGCCGGAACCGGTCGATGGCCTTTCGCCGCGCCGTCTGCAGCACCCAACCTGCCGGCGCGCCGGGCAGCCCGTTGCGGGACCAGTGCGCCAGCGCTGATTCCATCGCGTCCTGCAGACAGTCCTCGGCGAGCTGGAAATCGCGAACATCGCGAACAAGGGCGCCCAGCAGGCGCCCCGTCTCGGCGCGCGCAAGCGCCTCGATAGCCTTGCGCGCGCGTCTTTCCTGCTCGGAAGCCTCCGATCCCATGACGGTTATTCGATTTCCATGATTGGCCGGACTTCGACCGAGCCGTGCTCGGCAGACGGGATCATCGCCGCATATTTGATCGCCTCATCGAGATTGGCGCATTCGAACATGTAGAACCCGCCGAGCTGTTCCTTGGTTTCGGCAAACGGCCCGTCCATGGTTTCGGTCTTGCCGTTGCGCACCCGCACGGTTGTCGCCGTGGACGTGTCCTGCAGGGCTTCACCGGCCAGCATCACCCCGTCCCGCTGATAGGTTTCAGTGGCCTTGCGGTAGCCGTCCATGTAGGGGCCGAATTCCGGTGTCCCGTAGTCCGGTCCGGCTCCGGGGGCGGCGTAGATGAGTGCAAGATACTTCATGTCTGTTTCCTCTTCGTGGTGTGTTCAGGCCCGGTTTGAGCCAGAGTTTACGTCTTGGGGACGATTGCGCAGCCCCTGTTTCGACATGGCTGGCAGAAAAATTATCCGGCCCACTGATTGAAGCCGATACCGAGCATGGAAATCAGCATCGAGATCCATGTCAGTGAGCCGCCTGCGATCCGGGCAAATGTGACCGGCCGATCATGAAACAGGCCGATGGGATGCAGAACCCGCCCGATGACCAGCGACAGGCCCGCGCAGTGGATCAAGAGCTCAGCAGTGCCTCCGGCTTCAGCAAATGCCATCAGCAGGACCGCCATCGGGACGGACTCTGTGAAATTGCCGTGCCGGCGAATGCGTTCGGCCAAGGCAATGTTGCCGCCATCAAGAATGGAGATACTGGTTTTGGCACGCAGCGCACTGACATAGGCCGACAGCCCGATCATCAAGAGTGCAAGCGGTACGGCGTAAAGCCCGGTCAGGTTCATCATGGGGCAGATCCTTCGTCTGGAGTTCCGTGCGCTCCCGATTGGGCGCACTGAGAACCGGACGAACCGGAGCGGGCGAATTCGACAGACAGGCAAAAATATCTTGCCATGTGCTGCGACTGACGCCTCTTGCCCCGAATCACCGCTTCCTTTAACTCCGACCCATGGGAAAAAGCTTGGTACCGCCCGGCGGCGGCGATGACATTCAGGGCATCGACCTGAAAAAGGCGCTCGAAGAGCGCTATCTCGCCTATGCATTGTCAACCATCATGCACCGCGCGCTGCCCGATGTTCGCGATGGCATGAAGCCTGTGCATCGCCGGATCGTCTACGCGATGAACGAGATGGGGCTGAGGTCGGCCGGCTCCTTCAAGAAGTCGGCCAAGATCGTCGGTGAGGTGATGGGTAACTTCCATCCGCACGGCGACCAGTCGATCTACGACGCCTTGGTGCGTCTGGCGCAGAGTTTTGCCGTGCGCTATCCGCTGGCCAACGGGCAAGGCAATTTCGGCAACATCGACGGCGATAGCGCGGCTGCGATGCGCTATACCGAATCCAAGATGACCGCCGTCGCGGAATTGCTGATCGAAGGCATCAACGAGGACGCGGTCGATTTCCGCGATACCTATGACGAGGAAAACAGCGAACCGGTCGTGCTGCCGGGCGCGTTCCCCAATCTTCTGGCCAATGGCGCCACCGGCATCGCCGTTGGCATGGCCACCTCGATCCCGCCGCACAACGCAGCCGAACTCTGCGATGCGGCCCTTGCGCTGATCCGCAAGCCCGAAGCCACGGTCGAAGATCTTCTGCAATATGTCGAGGGCCCGGATTTCCCCACCGGTGGTGTCATCATCGACAGCCGCGAATCCATGCTCGAGGCCTACAGCACCGGCCGTGGCGGCTTCCGGGTGCGGGCCAAGTGGGAAGTCGAGGACACCGGCCGCGGCGGCTACCAGATCGTCGTCACCGAGATGCCCTACCAGGTGCAGAAGTCGCGCCTGATCGAAAAGATCGCCGAATTGCTGATCGCCCGCAGGCTGCCGCTGCTTGACGATGTGCGCGACGAATCCGCCGAAGATGTCCGTCTGGTTCTCATCCCCAAGAGCCGCTCGGTCGATCCGACGCTGCTGATGGAATCGCTGTTCCGGCTGTCGGATCTCGAAAACCGCATTCCGCTCAATCTCAATGTCCTGTCGATGGGCAAGGTGCCAAAGGTGATGAACCTGGCCGAGGTGCTGTCGGAATGGCTGGCGCATCGGCGCGAGGTGCTGCAGCGGCGTTCGCGCCACCGGCTGGCGGCGATCGAACGCCGGCTGGAACTGCTGTCGGGCTACCTGATCGCCTACCTCAATCTCGACGAGGTGATCCGTATCATCCGCGAGGAGGATGAGCCCAAAATCGAGCTGATGAAGGCGTTTGAGCTCAACGAGGTTCAGGCCGAGGCCATCCTCAACATGCGTCTGCGCTCCCTGCGCAAGCTTGAAGAGCTGGAAATCCGCAAGGAATTTGACGGTCTGACCGTTGAAAAGGCCGAGATCGAGGCGCTTCTGGCCTCTGAATCCAAGCAGTGGCAGACCGTTGCCTGGGAAATCGGCAAGGTCCGCAAGACCTTCTCCAAGGAAACCGAGCTGGGCGCCCGCCGGACAAAATTCGCCGAAGCCCCGGTCGCGGATCTGGCGGCCATCGAGCAGGCGATGATCGAGAAAGAACCGATCACCGTGGTGATTTCGGAAAAGGGCTGGATCCGCGGCATGAAGGGCCATCTGGCCGATTTCGCCGGATTGCAGTTCAAGGACGGCGACAAGCTCAAGATTGCTTTCCACGCCAACACCACTGACAAATTGCTCATCGTCACCACTGGCGGCAAGGCCTATACGCTCGGCGCGGACAAGTTGCCGGGCGGGCGTGGCCATGGCGAACCACTCAGGATCATCGTCGACATGGACAATGATCAGGCGGTGCTGACGGCCTTTGTGCACGACCCGGCACGCAAGCTGCTGATCGCATCAACCGCCGGCAATGGCTTTATCGTGGCCGAGAGCGACATGGTCGCCAATACCCGCAAGGGCAAGCAGATCATGAATGTCAGCCTGCCGCAGGAAATGCGGCTGTGCGTGCCGGTCACCGGCGACCACGCCGCCGTCATCGGCGAAAACCGCAAGATGCTGATTTTCCCGCTGGAGCAACTGCCCGAAATGAGCCGTGGCAAGGGTGTCCGGCTGCAGCGTTACAAGGATGGCGGCATTTCCGATATCAAGTGTTTTGCGATGGAGGACGGTCTGACCTGGGAAGACAGCGCCGGCCGCATGCACAATCGCAAGAAGGAAGATCTGCTAGAGTGGATCGCCGACCGCGCCCAGGCCGGCCGTCTGGTGCCCAAGGGCTTCCCGCGCTCCGGCAAGTTCAGCTGACGACAGCGCCGCTCATCCAGTCGGATGCGCAAGGGGCGCTGCAGCACCTTGAAATGATGCATGCATCAGCCCGTTGTTTCGCCTCATCCCGATCCGTCCGAAACCCGGCAGCTTCACCGCCGGGCGCATGATGTCGATGCCGAAGACCAGTCCGCCCAGGCGCAGTTCCACGCCGTAGAGCGTGCCCAGGGCAAGTCCGGCATAGCCGCCGAGCGAGAGTTCGAGATTGCGCCAGTCCGGCGACAGCGTGACGAAATCGCCAAAACTGCGGAAATCGCGGCCAACGGCTTCGGGCGGCAAGGCGACATCCAGTTCAGGCACCTGGCGAAGCACATGGGCGATGAAGGAATTCGAATTCGGCCCGGGCCAGATCCTGTAGTCACCACGGCCGGAATAGGGGTAGGTATCAACCGCCGCCTCGATCTTCGGGATCAGCGCCTCTGCCTCAGCACCATAAAGTGCCCGCAGCACCTCCGGAGCATTGGAATACCAGCGCCCGTCTGCGGGGTAGGCATTGGTGCGGATGGGATTGCCCCAGCCGACCTTGTCATAGCGGCTGTAATGCGCCGCCCCGGCGGACTTCGTCACGATCCAGCTGTGAACCGCCAGCGCGCCTTTCAGGCCGCCGGTGCGCGCCGCCATGACATAGACTGCCGCGTCGGGAGTGCTGCCCGGCTCCGGCAGCAGCCCGGACGAAGACCAGTCCGCCGTTCGCCACGAGCCCGGTTGAGAACCCGCGGCACGAACTCCGAGCGACGCGAGTACGGGCACCACGAAGCACAACAGCAGCACAAGCACGATTTTCTTCATTCCGGACAACAGCCACCCATGAGTTTCAGTCGGCGCAGATGGTCACGCAGATGAGACAAGATTAGGGCGTGACGGCAGACGGGAAAGGTGTAGGGCCGCGCTTGCAGGAACCACTTCGCGTTTCACATTGGATGTCTTGGAGCAAGCGTCCTTGCCGCACGCCGGTGCTCCAGCAATTGCCACACCGAATGCGCCACCAGCGCCACCACGATGATCGCCCCGCCAATCAGACCAAGCCGTGTCGGCATCTCCGAGAAGATCAGCCACATCCAGACCGGCGCAAGAATGGTTTCAAGCAGATAGAACATCGCCACTTCCGGCCCAGAAATGTATTTCGGTCCCGTCGCCAGGCACCAGAACGCGACCGGGATCACAACCAGCCCGTTGAGCGCCAGCCAGCCCGGTTGCGGCAGCACGATGCCCGAGGGTCCGCCGATCATGTACAGGCCCACCAGGCACGGCACCAAGGCTGCAAACAGGGGCGCAAAGCCCATGCCGGTGCGCGCCTTGCGGCTGATGGTGATGATCAGTGACAGCATCAGCGAGGTAAACAGCGCCAGCCCGTTGCCGAGCATGTTGCCGGCCTGAAGCCCGTCGGAGACGATCAGCCCGACCCCGAACACCATTGCCGCCATCGCCGCAAAGGTCTGTGGCTTCGGCTTTTCCCCGATCAGCAGCCAGCCCATCAGCGCCGAAAACATCGGGTTGAAGGCGAGAATGAACACCAGATTGGCTGTCGTGGTATGAAACACCGCCATCATGAAGCTGATTGCCGCAATGCCGTAGAGCCCGGTCACCAGCAATCCGGTCCGGCCCGGAATGACCGGTGTGCGATCCGAGCTGAACAGCCGCAACGCGCCCCACATCACCAGGGCTGCGAAGAAGGTCATGCCGCCGCGTGTGGCGACCACGGACCAGGCTTCGCCTCCCGAGAGCTTGATCAGCGGAATGTCGATGGTCAGCGCCAGCCCGCCAATTGCGGTGATCAGCAGCCCCTTGCGGTGGTCGGCGGCCTGCTGGGAAAAATCGGACATGAAAAAGGCCTTGCTGGGAACCGGTGGGCCCGGGCTCCGGACATTGAAATCGATGATCTATCAGGAGTGGTAATGCGTTTGCCGGTTATGGTTCATACCGCTGCCAGCCCTGCGCCATCAGATGTTCCTGTGGCAGAAAGCGGGTCTTGTATTCCATCTTGCGCGAACCCTCGACCCAATAGCCGAGATAGACATGCGGCAAACCCAGGGCCTGCGCGCGCTCGATATGGTCAAGGATCATGTAGGTGCCGAGCGAGCGCTCGGTCAGGTCCGGGTTGAAGAAGGAATAGACCATCGACAGCCCGTCGCCCATCCGGTCGGTGAGCGCCACCGCCAGCAATTCGCCGGTCGGCTGCTCCTGCAGCCCATCGCCTTCGTTTCTGACGCGATATTCGATGATGCGGCTGTCGACATGCGAATCCTCCACCATCATCGCGTAATCGCCGATGCTCATGTCCGCCATGCCGCCGCTCTGGTGGCGGCTGTCGAGATAGCGCCGGAACAGCTTGAACTGCTCGCTCGAGGGCTCGGCGTGATATTCGGTCGCAACCAGATCCCTGTTTCCGGCGCGGTTGCGCCGCATCGACCGGGTCGGCTTGAATTCGCTCGCCAGGATACGCACCGAAATGCAGGCCCGGCAGGCTTCACAGGCCGGGCGGTAGGCGATGTTCTGCGACCGCCGAAAGCCGCCCTGGGTCAGAAGATCGTTGAGTTCCCGCGCCTTGTCGCCCACCAGATGCGTAAACACCTTTCGCTCCATGTGGCCCTCAAGATACGGGCATTCCGACGGCGCGGTCAGAAAGAACTGCGGTGAATTGACAGGTTTGTTCATCATCTCGTGTATTCGATGCTGGTCACAGTCCATAGTACCATGGCGCAAGTAACGAAAACGTCAACCATATGATGATCACAAGCGGCGTGCCCGCGCGAAGAAAATCACTGAACCGGTAGTGTCCGGGTCCCATCACCAGGAGATTGGTCTGATAGCCGATCGGTGTGGCGAAAGACGCGTTCGAGGCAAAGATCACGGCCGCGATGAACGGTTCGGGCGGTGCGCCCATACCCTTGGCGATTCCGAGCGCAATCGGGGTAAACAGCACGGCGGTGGCGTTGTTCGACAACACGTTGGTCAGCGCAGCCATCACCAGGAACAAACCGGACAGGATGACACCCGGCGGTGCGCCCTCCATCAGGCTGAGCGAGCTCGAGGCAATCAGCGCTGCGCCGCCGGTTGATTCGAGCGCCGTGGCGAGCGCCACGGACGATCCCACCAGCAGGAAGATCTGCCGGTCGAAGGCGCGCCCCGCCTGCAGGATCGACAGGCATCCGGTCAGCAGCATCAGCACGGCGCCGCAGATTGCGGCGACCACGATGGGAACCACTGAGAAGGCCGAAAGCAGCACGATGGCAGCGAAGATCGCCACCGCAATGCGGGCCTTGCGCGATTGCGGCACCGCTTCGGCGGAGTATTCGAGCAGCAGCAGGTCATGGTTGCCCCTGAGCTGCTGGATCGCCTCCACCGGCCCGCCGATCAGCAGCGTGTCCCCGGGTTCAAGCCTGATGTCGGAAAGGGCGACACGCGCCATCCGGCTTTTGCGCTGGACGCCAAGCACGGAAATCCCGAACTGCGGCCGCAGGCCCGAGAGCTGGATGGTTCGCCCGGCGTAGCGCGACCCGGGCGAGATCACGGCTTCGGCGAGGTGATAGTCCGGGCCCGGCGGATGCTCGTGCTGGGTCTCCTCGACAGGCCCGTCATCGGCCTCAAGTCCGGTGCGCCCGCGCGCCAGCGCCTTTGAGAAGGCCTTCCGTGTTCCGGTTACCACCAGCGTGTCGCCGATGGACAGGGTGAGGTCCTCGAAGGGCGGCAAGACCGGCACGTCGCGGCGCTGCAGCATTCTCAGCGTCAGGTCGCCAAGTCCGGGAAACATGCCGGCTTTGGCCGAGATCCCGACAAAGGGATGACCCCGCGTCAGCGTGATCTCGCCGATGAACTGCGCGCCGGATTTGGCGCCGGCAGAGAGTTCCGCCTTGCGTTCCGGCAAAAGGCGCGGCAGCACTGCCAGCACATAGACGCCGCCGACCAGCGCCAGGATGACGCCCATGCCGGTGATGTCGAAAAAGCCGATCTCGTAGCCGTAGTCCCGCACAACGCCGGCAACCAGCAGGTTGGTCGACGAGCCGATCAGCGTGGTCATGCCGCCCAGGATGGTGATGAAGGAGAGCGGGATGAACACCTGGCTCGGCGAAATCGACCGCTGCGCCGAAATCACCACCAGGATCGGAATGAAGATCACCACCACCGGCGTGTTGTTGAGGAAAGCGGAAAATATCGCCGCGCCCACGAGAATGAACAGGATCGGCCGAAACGTGCTGGCGCCGCCCATCCGCCCGAGTTTTCGGGCCGGCGCTTCCATCGCGTCGGTGGCAAACAGGCCCTGTCCGACAATCAGAAGCGCAATGACGGTGACAAGCGCCGGGTTGGAAAACCCCGACAGAAGCCGTTCGGGTTCGAGGCTTGTGCCATCAGGCCCGGTGAAGGGTACCGCCCCGAACAGGATCAGCACGGCTGCAAGCGAGACCAGCGAGACCGTCTCCATCGGCCAGCGCTCGGACGCATAGGCGACAATGGTGGCCGCGATGATGACAAACGTGGCGATGAGATGGAAATCTGGCATGAACGCGGTGCGACTCCGGTGGCGCGAGTTGCTACCACTTTACCGCGTCGCCGCCTCGCACGCCTAGGGCGAATATTTCAGCTCGAGCATAAGCGGCGCAACAGGCGCAGCAATGGTTGTGCCAACCCGGAAACGAAAGTTCCACTCAGCGAAGTCGAGAATAGTCCGCATCAGCAACAAGAGAGCCCGGTAGGTTTCCGGTCAGGCCGAAATCTGGCGAGCCAGAAGAGCCTCCCCCTGGGCCCGCACCTTGAGCACGGCTTCATGTTTGACCGGTCCGTACCCGCGGATCTCCATGGGGGCCGAAAGCACGTCTGCCCACATAGGAGCATTGGTCGGGGAAATTTCCCGCTCGCAGCGCGTCATCAGCGCCTCGAACCAGCCGATCAGCTCCCGCTCCATCTTGCGCTCGGCAGTGTAGCCGAACGGATCGAACACCGTGCCGCGAAGAGATTTGAGCCGTGCCAGCAGGGACAGTGCAGGCCGGATGGCGGGACCAAAGGCCCGTTTCAGCGGCCGGCCGCGCGCATCCTTTCCGCTTGCGAGCAGGGGTGGCGCAAAATGATGCACGAGCTTGAAATCGCCTTCGAAACGGTCCGTAAGGCTGGCGAGAAAGGCCTTGTCGCGGTGCAGTCGCGCCACCTCGTACTCATCCTTGTAGGACATCAGCTTGAACAGCGACCTGGCCGCCCTGGTGGCCAGGTCATCCGCCTCAGCGGCTGGCATCCTCGCAATGAAATCCCTCATGCGGCCGCGGTACCGGTTTGCCCAGGCGGCATTCTGATAACCTTCCAGAAACGCGGCACGCCGGTCGATGATCTCGTCAAGCGAGGTGGCAATATCGCTTGAGGGGTTGAGATGCTTTGTCAGAGTCGAGGGATCAGCGGCCATCAGCCGGCCGCAGGCAAGCGCGCGCTTGTTGTTGTCGACGGCGACATTGTTGAGCTCCACCGCCCGCATCAGCGCATCAAGCGACACCGGCACCAGCCCGCGCTGCCAGGCAAAGCCGAGCATCATCACATTGGCGAAGACCGCGTCGCCAAACAGCGCCTCAGAGGCCGCGTTGGCATCGAACGCAGCAAGGTTGTCCGCACCGACCACCGCCTCGATCGCTGTGCTGCGGCCCTCAATGTTGAGATCCGCATCCCGTTTGAGCACCAGGTCTCCGGTTGGCATCGAGGCGGTGTTCAGCGCCACGCGAGTCCGGGCCGAATAGGTGCCCGACGCCTTGGGCGAGGAGGACACCACCACGTCGCAGCCGATTACCGCATCGGCCATGCCGGTGTCGATCCGGACCTGGTGGATCTGGCCGGGGTCCTGACCGATCCGCACGAAGCTCAGCACCGAGCCGAATTTCTGCGCGAATCCGGTGAAATCGAGAATGCTGGCGCCCTTGCCCTCAAGATGCGCCGCCATCGAGATCAGCTGGCCGACGGTGACCACACCGGTGCCGCCAACGCCGGTCACCAGCAGGTTGAACGGCGTCTCAAGCGACGGCAGCGCGGGCAGGGGCACCCTCTTCATCAAGGCATCGATGTCAATGTCGGCCGGCTTTGGCTTGCGCCGCTCCGCACCTTCGATGGTCACGAAGCTCGGGCAGAAGCCATTCAGGCACGACATGTCCTTGTTGCAGTTGGACTGGTTGATCTGCCGCTTGCGACCGAACTCGGTCTCCTTCGGCTCGACGCTGAGGCAATTGGACTCGGTCGAGCAATCGCCGCAGCCTTCGCAGACAAGCTCGTTGATGACGGCGAATTTCTTCGGATCGGGCAGGGTGCCGCGCTTGCGGCGGCGGCGTTTTTCCGTCGCGCAGGTCTGCTCGTAGATCAGCACCGAAACGCCCGGGACTTCCCGCAACTCCCGTTGCACCGCGTCCATCTCGCCGCGCGCATGGATGGAAATGCCGCGCGGGAAATCAGCGGCGGCGAACTTGTCCGGATCATCGGACACCAGTGCGATCCGCTCGACACCCTCGGCGCGGCAGATATGCGCGATCGCCTGAACGCTCACCGGCCCGTCGACCGGCTGGCCGCCGGTCATGGCGACGGCGTCATTGTAGAGGATCTTGTAGGTGATGTTGGCCTTTGCCGCGATCGCCTGGCGGATCGCCATGGAGCCGGAATGATACCAGGTGCCTTCGCCGAGATTCTGGAAGATGTGATCCTTGCCGGTAAAGCGCGATGACGCCGCCCAGTTGACCCCTTCACCGCCCATCTGGATCAGTGACGAGGTCTCGCGGTCCATCCAGCTGGCCATGAAATGGCAGCCGATGCCGGCCAGCGCCTTCGAGGCCTCTGGCACCTTGGTCGATGTGTTGTGCGGGCAGCCGGAACAGAAATAGGGGGTGCGAGTGGCGCCCGGGTCGCTGAGCGCAACCAGTGGTTCGGCAATGATCTCGGCAGCGCGTGCTGTAAAATTCTCGCCGCGGAACACGCCGTCCAGCCGCTTGGCAATCAGCGGCAGCAAGTGTTTCGGAGACAGTTCCCCGGTCCACGGGATCAGCCGCCGGCCGGTCTCGTCATGCTTGCCGACCATGCGCTGCGGCTTGTCGCCAGGCCAGTCGTAGAAATACTCCTTGAACTGGCTCTCGATGATGCCGCGCTTTTCCTCGATCACCACCACTTCGCGTTTTTCCCGGACGAAATCGAGCGCGGCGCGCCGCGCCAAGGGCCAGACCATGCCGACCTTGTAAATGTCGATTCCGAGCGCCCGGCAACGGGCCTCATTCAGCCCCAGCAGGCGCAACGCCTCCATCAGGTCGAGATGCGCCTTGCCGGTGGTCACGAAGCCGAAGCGCGCGTCATCAATGCCATAGATCGCCCGGTCGATCGGGTTGGCCTCGGCGAAGGCGAAGACCGCATGTTTCTTGGCCTCCATCCGCTCTTCGATCTGCGGACCGGGCAGATCCGGCCAGCGGTAGTGCAGGCCGGTCGCCGGGATATGGAAGTCGGGTTTTGCAAAGACACGGTCGGGCTTGAGCAGGAAGGAGCTGGCGCCCTCGACCGTCTCGGAGATCGCCTTGAAGCCGACCCACATGCCCGAATAGCGCGACAGCGCGTAGCCATACTCCGCAAATTCCAGATACTCCGAAACGCTGGCCGGATTGAGCGTCGGCATGAACCAGGCCATGAAGGCCACGTCCGACTGGTGCGGCATCGAGGACGAAACACAGCCATGATCGTCACCCGCCACCACCAGCACGCCGCCATGCGGCGAGGAACCGTAGGCGTTGCCGTGCTTGAGCGCGTCACCGGCCCGGTCGACGCCAGGCCCCTTGCCGTACCAGAGCCCGAACACGCCTTCGACTTTGCGGTTCGGATTGGTTTCCACCTGCTGTGAACCAAGTACCGCGGTCGCCGCCAGATCCTCGTTGACGGCCGGCAGGAACTCGATGCCGTCTTCAGCCAGCCGTGCCTTCTGCCGCCACAACTCCATGTCGAGACCGCCCAGCGGCGAGCCGCGATAGCCGGACACGAAGCCACCGGTCTTCAGCCCCGCCTCGCGGTCACGCCGCGCCTGATCGAACACGGCCCGCACCAGCGCCTGCGTACCGGTCATGAACACCCGTCCGCTTTGCAGCGTGTAGCGGTCCGACAGGGAATAACTGGATGGCGCGGATGTGTGAAATGTCATGGGCATGTCCTCCGCCCGCGATCCTAACATTTTCATGCTGGCAGAACTTGCCAGATTTGCCGTGTTGCGTCAGGAATACGGTAGGAATATTCGAATTATGCTATCTAAGTGAAAGGAGTATCCGAAATGGCGGAGAAAATCGAAATCCATCAGGCGGACCGGCAGCTGCTCAACGCCCTGCAGGAAGACGGCCGCATCTCCAACCAGGACCTGGCCGAGCGCGCCGCCATGTCGGCGTCCGCCTGCTGGCGGCGGGTCAAGGCGCTGGAGGAGGGCGGCGTCATCGAGCGCTACACGGCTCTGGTCAATCCCGAAGCTGTCGGCCTGGCGTTCCACGCTATGGTCCACGTCGTGCTCTCGCGCCATCAGGCGGGCCATGTCGAAAACTTCATCCAGGCCGTGATGACCCGCCCGGAAGTCCTCGACTGCTTCGCCACCACCGGCGACGCAGACTATCACCTCCGAATCCGCTGCCGCGACCTCGCCGCCTACAACGTGTTCCTGGAGGAGTTCATGTTCTCGCTGGAGGGCGTCTCGACGGTGAAGACCAACCTCATTCTAAGGCAACTGAAGCATGAGACGCGATTGGTGGTGTAGACTAACTCCGCACCACCACGGTCCCGAGCATCCAGTCATGCACGGTCTGCTTGCGGTCGAGCACCAGCGTAGCGAGCAGGATGAACGGGGTCAGAACGGCGTTGAGCGCCCAGAACAGCACGCCGTGAACCACGGCCAGCATGAAATCGACCGGGCGGCCGTCGAGGCGGGCGAGGCGGATACCCATCATGCGCATCCCGGGCGTGGCCTGGTTCGGTCCACCCATGGTCAGGCCGATATAGGGAATGGCCACCAGCAAAAACAGGATCGGATAGAGGAAGAAGCCGAGCCCCAGCGTGAAGATGCCGATGAAGAACACCAGGATCGCCATCGGAATGCAAAGCGCCAGCACGATGGCATAGTCGACAAAGAACGCCAGCACGCGCTTGGTGCGAACGCCGTCATAAAGCGCGATGTCGTCATACGCGCCCATGGCGTGATTGTCTGCACTCTCGCGGATCGGCTGGCTCATCGATTTCTCCTGTCAACGGATGCGGGCAAAGGCCTCGCGCCCTGAAGATGTAGGAACTCACGGTGCAGAGTTAAAGGGTTGGACCCGGGGAGGACGGGCGATGCGCAATCTTGGCGCGAGAATTCATGGTGTTGCAGGACGCTATCTCACACCACCGTCATACCGGACTTGATCAAGACAAGCGTAGCGACGTCGTAGCCTCCGGCATCCAGCAGGCGAGCATCCGCGAGCCGCTAGACTCTGGTTCGTTTTGACGCCGAAGAGTCTCCCACCGCGCCGACGCGCGGTGGCGGGATGCCGGGTCGAGCCCGGCATGACGGAGGCGGGGGAGTTGCCATCCGGGAACGAGGTCGTGGGTTTCAGGCGCGCGCGCCCCGCTTCACCAGCCGCCCTTGGCGATCAACCTTGCCGCTTCCGGCGCGAAATAGGTCAGCACTCCGTCGCAGCCGGCGCGTTTGAAGGCGAGCAGCTTTTCCATCATCACCCGTTCGCCGTCGATATAGCCCGCCGCGTGGCCGGCTTTGATCATCGAATATTCGCCCGACACCTGGTAGGCGAAGGTCGGCAACCCGTAGGTGTCCTTGAGCGCGCGGCAGATGTCGAGATAGACCAGCCCCGGCTTGACCATCAGCATGTCGGCGCCTTCCTCGACATCCATTCCGGCGTCGCGGATCGCTTCCACGGTGTTGGCCGGATCGAGGTAATAGGTGCGCTTGTCGCCTTTCAGCAGCCCCGAAGTGCCGATCGCCTCGCGATAGGGGCCATAGCAGGCCGACGCAAACTTGGTTGCATAGGACATGATCGCAACGTTCTGGTGTCCGGCCGCATCCAGCGCCCGTCGGATCGCGCCGATGCGCCCGTCCATCATGTCCGAGGGCGAGATGATGTCGGCGCCCGCATCGGCCTGGTGCACCGCACCCGCCGCGATCTGCCGCACGGTCTCGTCATTGAGGATCTCGCCGTCGCGCAAAATGCCGTCATGGCCGTGACTGGTGAACGGGTCCAGCGCCACATCGGTGATGACGCCGATATTGGGGACGGCCTTCTTGATGGCGCGGGTGGTCTGGTTGATCAGATTGTCCGGCTCGAGAATGTGCGAGCCGGTCTCGTCGCGCTTGTCCATCTCGACATTGGGGAAGGTGGCGAGAGCTGGAATGCCGAGATCGGCTGCCATTTTTGCGGCTTCCACGGCCCGGTCCACGCTCATTCGGTTGACGCCCGGCATGGCCTCGATCGGCTCCACCACATTGGTGCCCGGAACAATGAAGATCGGCCAGATCAGATCGTCCACCGTCAACCGCGTTTCGCGCACCATCCGCCGCGACCAGTCGGCCACTCGGGTGCGGCGCATGCGGCGGTGGCCGGTAATCTCGTCGACATTGCTTGCTGCTGCTGCCGCAAGTCCCGCCGCCGTGTTGCTCGATTTCTCGCCCATGGTCTTCGTCCCTCAGCTTGCCGTGCGCCGGGTGTCCTTCGGACCAGCCCCGGGCTCATATCCGGTGCTTTAGAGCGCACAGGGGGCAGGGCGGTCAAGCAGGACAATTGATCTCACGGTTCCATCCGCCGAAGCTGCGGACTTGCGCCACAAGCTGCGGATTGGCTATGACAGCAGCGCGACCGGGATGGCCGGAACTTTCCTGCCCCGAAGCCGAACGCTGAACCCGTAACCCCTGAACAGGAGACGCCTTGCATGGCGATACTGCAGATCGGCACCTCGCCAGAAGTTGGCACCGGCGCGCTTGAAGCCAGCTTCCGGTTGTTTCTCAGGCTGGTGGCGTTGAGCTGCCTTCTGGCCGGGTTGCAATACTGGGCCCGGCTGATCGGCTATTCCGAGGGTGGTGCTTTCCGCTTTGACCTCATTCCGTCCTACTGGCAGCTGGCCTCCGCCTCGCTGGCGGTGCTGCTGCCGGTGGCGGCGGTAGGGCTGTGGATGCAGGTCTCGTGGGGGCCGGTTCTGTGGGTGGTGGCCGCCGGGTCCGAGGTCATCATGCACAAGGGGCTGCCGCTATGGTTTGGCGAACGCCCGATGCTGATCGTGGCCCATGCCGTCGTGGTCTGTGTCTATATCGGATTTCGCGCAGCGCTGTTCTTCAAGCGGCGGCATGATGCCAGGCAGGTAACAATCGATTCACTGTGATTGTCACTCGCACGCCGGTAACCCCCTGTTAAGCCTGCATTTTAAGTAGAATTTTAGCCGTATTCGATAGGGTCTGTCTCAAGGCGGGAACAAAAGCCGCCACAACAAACAGTGAGGCAGTCATCATGTCATATACCAATTCAGCAGTCGCATCGGCTCCCAAACCAACCGTTGCAAACGACGACTCCGAAGTTCTGCGCGATCTCTATCTGGAATCGCTTCAGCTGGTCGAGCGGCTCCACCGCCGCCTTCTTGATGTCATCAAGGATGAGTTCGACCGCGCCAACCGCACCGATATCAACGCGATCCAGGCTCTGCTCTTGTTCAACATCGGCAATTCGGAGCTGACCGCCGGCGAATTGCGCAGCCGCGGCTACTATCTCGGCTCCAACGTCTCCTACAACCTCAAGAAACTGGTGGATCTCGGCTACATCAACCACCAGCGCTCCCGGGTCGACCGCCGCGCGGTCCGCATCAGTCTGACGGAGCACGGTGCGGAGATCGCCGAAACCGTGGCAGCGCTCTACGACCGGCACATCAGTTCGATCGCCAAGGTCGGCGGCATCGGCACCAACGAGTTCGAGGAACTCAACAAGCTGATGCAGCGTCTCGACCGGTTCTGGAACGACCAGATCCAGTATCGCCTGTAAAGCGGCAGACCATTTACGATCCAGAAGGCGGCGGGCTGGAACCCGTCGCCTTTTTGTTTTGACCACCCTTTCATCCAGTTCCCGGCCGCCGCGAGACCGGCAAGGCTCCAGGCCCTGTCCATATGTCGTGCATGCGAAGCAGGGAGGGCAGGTGGCCCGTGGCATTGATCAAGCGGGTTATTCAACCCCGGACCACGAATTAGCCATATTGCCGTGAGAGCAAATATGCTATCAACAAGCCTGACATCAGGGAGCCGATCTATCGGATCATTTCTTCGCTGCGCGTTCACGCGAAAGTGTTGCGGCAGGCTTGAAGGACCGGTTTTGGTCCCCAATTTTTAACGTTAACAATGCTACCCTGTGTGGCGAGACCTAACGCTAGACCCGAATGCATGGTGGACGACGCATGAAGAAGCCAACCCGACCTGACACACTCTCCCGCCGCCGTTTCATCGGTCGCGCCGCAGCGCTGGCGGCGACGACAGTCGCGGCAGGTCCGGCCCTGGCTCAGACTGCGATCGAGGACATCATCAATTCGCCGCGGCGCGGCAGCTGGGACGATCAGTTCGATGCCAAGAGCTCGCGCTCCGTGGCGTCGACGGCAACCAGGCACCCGATTGCGAGCGCCGACACGATTGCTTTCGTTGAGCGCGCAATCTTTGATTATCAGAATCTCGTCGCCCAGGGCGGCTGGCCGTTCGTGCCGCCGACCAAGAAACTGCGCATGGGGGTTTCCGAGCCCGAGGTTCGCATCCTGCGCCAGCGCCTGATGGCGTCGGGCGATCTCGACCGCAGCGCCGGGCTTTCCACGGCCTTTGATTCCTATGTCGATGGCGCGGTGAAGAAGTTCCAGGCCCGTCATGGCCTGCCGCCGGATGGCGTGCTGGGCAATTACACCTATCAGGCGCTCAACGTGTCCGCAGACGTGCGTCTCGGCCAGCTCGAAACCAACCTTGTCCGGTTGCGCTCGATGTCGGGCTTCCTCGGTGACCGTTACGTTATGGTCAATATTCCGGCAGCCCAGATCGAAGCTGTGGAAAACGGCTCCGTCGTTCTGCGTCACACGGCGATCGTCGGCAAGATCGACCGCCAGACCCCGATCCTCAATTCGAAGATCCACGAGATCATTCTCAACCCGTACTGGACTTCGCCGCGCTCGATCATCGAGAAGGATATCGTGCCGCTGATGCGCAAGGATCCGACCTATCTGGCGCGCAACAACATCCGCCTGTTCGACAATGAGGGGAACGAAGTCCCGCCGGAAATGGTCGACTGGAATGCCGAAAAGGCGCCGAACCTGATGTTCCGCCAGGATCCGGGCAAGGGCAATGCCATGTCCTCGACCAAGATCAACTTCCACAACCCGCATGCCGTCTACATGCACGACACCCCGCAGCAGGGCGTTTTCAACAAGCTGATGCGGTTTGAATCGTCGGGTTGTGTGCGGGTGCAGAACGTCCGCGACCTCAACACCTGGCTGCTGCGCGACACGCCCGGCTGGAACCGTCAGGCGATCGAGGCCACCATCGCTTCGGGTGAGAACACGGAAATCGCGTTGTCGACGCCGGTGCCGGTCTACTTCGTCTATTTCTCGGCCTGGGCGTCGGGAGACGGCGTGGTCCAGTTCCGCGACGATGTCTACCAGCGCGATGGCGTTGAGGAGCTGGCGCTGCGCTGAGCCCTCGGCACCGAGACGATATCAAGGCCGCCCCCGCGAGGGCGGCCTTTTTCGTTGGCGCGCTGCAATGACGCAATCGGGACGGCGGATATTGCCCTTGCCGTGCGACAGGGGTAAACAGCCGCTTCCGGTCGGGCACTCCCAGCAGGCCGGATTCGAGCACTTTCCCGGAGCGCCGCGACGACCGTGACGGCGCACTGCCAGACCCGAGCCAGACAAGGAACCTGGAATATGTCCAACGCGACTTCTGACCTCTTCAATCGGCCGCTCGCCGAATCCGACCCCGAACTCTTTGGCTCGATCACGAGCGAGCTGGGTCGCCAGCGTCACGAGATCGAGTTGATCGCTTCCGAAAACATTGTCTCCCGCGCCGTGCTTGAAGCGCAGGGCTCGGTCATGACCAACAAATATGCCGAGGGTTATCCCGGACGGCGCTACTATGGCGGATGCCATTTCGTTGATATTGCAGAGGATCTGGCGATCGATCGGGTCAAGAAGCTGTTTGATTGCGGCTTTGCCAATGTGCAGGCAAATTCCGGCTCGCAGGCCAACCAGGCGGTGCTTCTGGCGCTGGCCAAGCCCGGCGACACGCTGCTTGGCATGAGCCTGGATGCTGGCGGCCACCTGACCCATGGCGCCCGGCCCAATCTCTCGGGCAAATGGTTCAACGCCGTGCAGTACGGGCTCGACCTGGAAACCGGCACCATCGACTATGATCAGGTCGAAGCGCTTGCCAGGGAGCACAAGCCGCGCATCATCATCGCCGGCGGGTCGGCCTATTCGCGCCGCATCGACTTCGCCCGTTTCCGTGCGATTGCCGACTCGGTCGACGCCATTTTGTGGGTCGACATGGCCCACTTCGCCGGCCTCGTCGCCGGTGGCGCCCATCCAAGCCCGTTCCCGCATGCCCATGTCGCCACCTCGACCACCCACAAGACCCTGCGCGGTCCACGCGGCGGCATCGTGCTGACCAATGACGAGGACATCGCCAAGAAGATCAATTCGGCCGTGTTCCCCGGTCTGCAGGGCGGTCCGCTGATGCATGTCATCGCAGCCAAGGCCGTGGCCTTCGGCGAAGCCCTGACGCCCGAATTCAAGGACTATATCGGCAACGTCGTGCGCAATGCTGACGCCCTGGCTGAAACCCTGGTGGCAGGCGGCCTGCAGATTGTGTCTGGCGGCACCGACACCCACCTGATGCTGGTGGACCTCCGCCCCAAGAACCTGACCGGCAAGGCCTCCGAGGCAGCCTTGGGCCGCGCCTTCATCACCTGCAACAAGAACGGTGTCCCGAACGATCCGGAAAAGCCGACCATCACCTCGGGCGTTCGTCTTGGTACGCCGGCAGGCACCACCCGTGGCTTCGGCCAGGCCGAGTTCCGCGAGATCGGTGCGCTGATCCTCGAGGTGCTGGATGGCCTCAAGGCCGCCAACTCGGAAGAGGGCAATGCCCAGGTCGAGGCCGAGGTGAAGGCCAAGGTCATGGCGTTGACCGACCGTTTCCCGCTTTACCCGCATCTCGGGTGAGGCCAGATGCGCTGTCCCTATTGCAGTTCCGAAGACAGCCAGGTGAAGGACTCGCGGCCCGCCGAAGACGGCGCCGCGATCCGTCGCCGGCGCGTGTGCCCCGATTGCGGCGGCCGCTTCACCACCTTCGAACGCGTGCAGTTGCGCGATTTGCAGGTGCTCAAGAAAACCGGACGGCGGGTGCCGTTCGACCGCGAGAAGCTGGCGAAATCGTTCCAGATCGCGCTGCGCAAGCGCCCGGTTGATCCCGAGCGGATCGATCGTGCGGTCTCAGGGATCGTGCGCCGGCTGGAAAGTTCGGGCGAGACCGAGATTGCCACCGATGGCATCGGCCTCTTGGTGCTCGAGGCATTGAAGGCGCTCGATGATGTCGGCTTTGTCCGCTACGCCTCGGTCTACCGGGATTTCTCCGGGCCGGAGGATTTCGAGCGGACCATCGCCGAATTGACCGCCCGCATTGCCGGGGACAGCAAGGTCGGGGATCTCTGAGCTCATGACCGCAAGCGCGCTCGATCGTCGTTACATGGCGGCGGCAATCCGTCTGGCGCGCTGGCATGAGGGCCGGACCGGTTCAAACCCCTCCGTGGCGACCTTGATCGTGCGCGAGACCGACGGTGCGCCGGTCATCGTCGGGCGCGGCGTCACCGCTCTTGGCGGTCGGCCTCATGCGGAACCGCAGGCGCTGGCCGAAGCCGGCGAGCTGGCCCGCGGCGCCACAGCCTATGTCACGCTTGAGCCCTGTGCCCATCACGGCCGCACGCCGCCTTGCGCCGAAACGCTTGTCTCTGCCGGCGTTGCCCGCGTGGTGGCGGCCGCCACCGATCCCGACGAGCGGGTGTCGGGTCGCGGCTATGCAATCTTGCGCGCGGCTGGGATCGAGGTGGTCGAGGGGGTGTTGGCCCGCGAGGCCGAGCGCGATCTTGCCGGTTATCTCAAGCGCCGCACCAGCAACCGCGCCCACGTGACGCTGAAGCTGGCGGTGTCGGCCAACGGCAAGATCGGGCGTCGCGACGGCGGGCAGGTGGCTATTACCGGCGAGGTGAGCCGGAGCCAGGTTCATGCGCTGCGCGCCCAGTCCGATGTGATCCTTGTCGGTGTTGGGACTGCCATCAACGACCATCCGGAGCTGACCTGCCGACTTCCTGGTCTTGAGGACCGGTCGCCCGTGCGAATGGTGCTCGATACGCATTTGAGACTGCCGGTCAGCTCCAGGCTCGCGGCCACGGCCCGTGACGTTCCCCTGTGGATCGCCACCGCCGCGGATCCTGAG
>TARA_R110002012_G_scaffold318214_2_pt1 | contig 76783 bp, 67 predicted proteins | sample TARA_R110002012 | Tara Oceans TARA_R110002012 (sample SAMEA4396515) | marine metagenome | biome: Westerlies Biome; feature: [DCM] deep chlorophyll maximum layer (ENVO:01000326); material: water (ENVO:00002006), including particulate matter (ENVO:01000060) such as... | depth 40 m
GTGGGCGTCACCCGTTCGCCCGCGATGCCGTCGTCGTGCCAGTCGTAGCCTTGCAGGATCAGCGCCGTCGCAGGGGCCGGCACCGGCAGTTTGCCATGCGCCGTGTCCACCAGACCGCCGCCCAGCGGCAGGGGGGACAGGCTGTAGGTCGCCCCACTCAGCGCCGCGCAAATGCTGCCCGCCGCCGTCACGTCCATCAGCGCGTCCCAATCCGCGATTTCATGGAAATGCACGCGGTCGATGGGAATGTCGTGCACCTGCGCCTCGGCCTGCGCGATACGGTGCAGGATGGCACAGGCGGCGTCGGCCGTGCCGTCAGACAGCGGCGCGGTTTCCAGCAGGGCGCGCATCGCCTTGTAGGTGGTGTCGGCCCCGTGCCGCGCATTGGTGCCGCCCTTGGCCAGAACCAGCTTGAACTGGCGCGACATGATGCCGGATGCCACATGTTCGGTCAGCTCGGGATGCCCCACCTCGGCGGGCAGCACAGCGGCCACATCGGCCAGAACGCGGTCGGTCAGGTCGGGGCGCGCGTGCAGCATGGCGGCGATGAACATATCGCCCGCCGCACCACCGACAGGGTCCAGATGCAGATGCAGCCCCATCAGTGTGCGTCCGGCCAGGGGTTGACCAGCCGGCCATCCTCGAACTGCATTTCCTCCAGCTCTCCGATAATCTCGAACCCCGGACGGTCGCGCAGCTCGGGCAGCATCGCCTCGGAGGCATAGAGGTATTCAAGGTGCAGCGTGTTGGGGATACGCAAAAGGCGCGGCTTGGTGATGTCATCGGCACCGCTGGTTTTCACCACCGTTTGAATGGCCGACCGCGCACAGGGCATGACCATCGGCAGCTTGGCCTGCACCAGCACCTGCGAGGTCAGACAGTTGGCATAAACGGCTTCGCGGTCAAAGTTTTCCTCGATCTGCGCGGTGATCACATCGGCCCGCGCGGCCCCGTTGCCATTGCCGTTGCTGCGCGGCGACAGCCCCAGCGCCACCAGCCGTTCGATGTGCAGGTGCACCTGCATCTTGGGGCTGGAAAAACGGTGGGTGATGTTGGGGTCCATACCGGTGCCGGAAAACTCCTTGCCGATCTCGTCCACCACCAGCACGTCCAGCGTGCCCGATGCCGTGGGCTGGTCCAGCGGCCCGACCGGCAGGCGCGGCATGTTGGCCATCGCCTCTTGCAACAGGGGTGCCTCGGCCTCGAGCAGTCCGTCGCTGTCCAGCACCTCGACCCGCGCCAGTTCGTCATAGGCGTTTTCGATGGTGCCGATGCCGAACAGCACCTTGCACCGCTCAAGCTTCATCCGCGCCATCTTGGCGACAAAGATGCCGACGTTGTCGATGCCCCGCGCGTGGCAGTTTTCGGCCCCCGACTGTTTGCCCAGCCCGATCGACAGCATCTTGGCCAGACCGCTTTCGTTGGGCGCGCGGAACGACGTGTGCGGCTTGATCCGGTTGAACAGGATGATGCCGTCGGCGGCATTGGCATAACGGTCCATGCGCACCGACATGCCGTTGTCCAGCACGCCGATTTCGTCTGTCTCCATCGACGACCGGATCGGGCAGCCGATCACGTCCTCGGTCACGCCCAGCTTGGCCAGCAGGGCGGTCTGCCCTTCGGCGGTGGCGCCGCCGTGGCTGCCCATGGCGGGCACCACGAACGGATCAGCCCCGCGCGCGCGGACCTCGGCCACGATGGCGGTCAGCAGTTCGGGGAACACCGCAATGCCACGGCTGCCCGCGGTGATGGCGATGGACATGCCCGGTTTGACCTTGTCGCTGCACGCGGCTCGCGCCATCGCGTCGCGCACGGCGGCGGCGGGGTCGCCGGCGCGGGTGGCGGCAAAGGTCTGGCGGCACAGCGCGATGCGGGGCAGCACGGTGTCCTGCACCAGTTTCACATAATTCGGTGTCATATTGCGCTCTTCCCTGTCAGCCCGTCACGCCAATCGGCCACGGCGCGAATTCTTCTTCCCCGACGCCCAGTGCTTCGGATTTGCTGGCCTGCCCTGACGCCACGGCCAGGATATGGTCGAAAATCTCCTGCCCCAGCTCGGCAATCGTCTTGTCCCCATCAATCACCGTGCCACAGTTGATGTCCATATCGTCCTGCATCTGGGTGAACATCGGCGTGTTCGACGCCAGCTTGATCGTCGGCGACGGATACGACCCAAAGCAAGAGCCGCGCCCGGTGGTAAAGCAGATCAGATTGGCCCCGCCCGCGATCTGCCCCGTGGCAGACACCGGATCAAAGCCGGGGGTATCCATGAACACCAGCCCCTTTTGCGTGACCGGCTCGGCGTAACGATAGACTTCCATCAATCCGGTGCTGCCGCTTTTCTTGGCCCCGCCCAGCGATTTTTCCAACACGTTGGCCAACCCGCCCGCCTGATTGCCGGGGCTGACGACGCCGTTGATCTGCGTGTCGCGGCCACGGGTATAGTCCAGCCACCAGTCCATGCGCTCGACCAGCTTGCGGCCCACGGCCTCGGATCGGGCGCGGCGGGTCAACAGGTGTTCGACCCCGAAAATCTCGGGCGTTTCGGACAGGATCGCGGTGCCGCCGTTGCGCACCAGAATATCCGCCGCCGCCCCAAGGCCGGGATTGGCCGACAGCCCCGACAGCCCGTCCGAGCCGCCGCATTGCATCCCGATGGTGATGTGTTCGGCGCTGCATGGGCTGCGCTGCACCTGATTGGCAGCGTCCAGCATGTCGCGCACGGCGGCCTTGCCTTCGGTGATCGCGCGCGCGGTGCCGCCCACATGCTGCATGGTGATGGTTTTCAGCATCTTGCCCTCGGCCAGGCTTTGTTCTTCGAAGAACTGCGCCAGATTGTTCCGCTCGCAGCCCAGCGACAGCACCACGGCACCGGCCATGTTGGGGTGCCGGATATAGCCCGCCAGCGTGCGCCGCAGCAGGTCCATCGGCTCGCCCGTCATTTCCATGCCGCAGCCGGATTCGTGGATAAACGGGATCACCCCGTCGACATTGGCCCAGTCTTCCATGCGCTCTTCGTCGAAATAATTGCCGATCTTGCGCGCGACGGTGGCCGAACAGTTCACGGTGACGAACAGGCCGATATAGTTGCGCGTGCCGACCTGCCCGTTGGCGCGGCGGATGCCCATGAAGCGGGCGCGCTGGTCCTCGGGCAGGATGTCGGTGGGCACGTAATCGCGGGCAAAGGCATAATCCTTGTCCACCGCGTCAAACGTGATGTTGTGGCTGTGCAGCCAGTCGCCGGGTGCAATGTCATGGGCGGCATAGCCGATGACCGTCTCGAATTTCAGGATCGGCGCGCCGCTCTGGATCGGGCGGATGGCGATCTTGTGGCCCTGCGGCGTGTCGTGGTTGGCGGTCACCGCGTGGTCGGGCAGCGCCGTGCCTTTGGCAATCGGTCCGGTGGCAACCACCACATTGTCGCCATCCGACAGCAACAGTACCCTTGCGGTGGCGTTTCGGTCTAAGGTGGGGCTGTCCATCGGCTGTGCGCTTTCGGTTGGCTTGAAAAAAGACTTCGGGTTCGGGATACGAACTGATATATTAGGATTAACAGGAACAAAGTGCCCTCGCAATGAATGAATCCAACAGATCCCAAAGGTCCGCCGCGACCCTGCTGCCCAAGTCGATGCACGGGGCCGACACCGGCATGGCCCTGTTCGAGGGCGGGCCGACCGGGCGCGGCGTCTACGACAGCCTGCGCGACCAGATCGTCAAGCTGGACCTGCCGCCGGGCACGCCCTTGTTGCGGGCCGAGCTGGCCGAAACTTATGGCGTCAGCCTGACACCGCTGCGCGACGCCTTGCAGCAACTGGCCAAAGAGGGGCTGGTGCATATTTTCCCGCAGTCGCGCACGCTGGTCACGCCCATCAACGTCACCGCCATCCGCGAGGCGCAGTTCATGCGCATCGCGCTGGAAACCGAAGTGGTGCGCGAGCTGGCAGGTCAGATTGCGCCCGAGGATCTGGCGCGGCTGCGCAGCATTGTGGCGCTTCAGTCCGGGATCGCGCAGAATCCAGGCGATGTGCCGACCTTTCAGGAACTGGACGAAGCGTTTCACCAGACGCTGTTCGTGGCCGCGCGCCACGTACAGACCCAGCGGATTTTGCGCAGCCACGCGGGCCACCTGGAACGCCTGCGCCGCCTGCATCTGTCCGACACGGATGACGCGGGCCGGATGCACAACAACCAGCAGGTGGTCGAAGGGCACGCACAGGTTATCGACGGGATCGAGGCCGGAGACGCCCCCCGCGCCATGGACGCCCTGCGCCGCCACCTGCAACGCACGGTGGACCGGATTGCCGAGAAGCGCGCGGCCTTCCCTGATTACTTCGCGCCGGAGAAGGGGTAGCTCTGGACCTGTTTATGGGTTCAGTTGCTGGTGCCGTCTTGTTTTGCAGGGTCGCCCAAAGCGGTCCTTCGCGCGTCGCGCTAGAACCCGTTCAGCATGCCCCCGCGCGGGACAAGGCCGCAGGCCGCCGCGCATCGCCGGGCCGTCCGCCGGCACGGCGATTTGGCTGCTGTTGCGCGGGATGGATAGCTGGGAGGTGCTTGGCTGCCATAAAGTGCCAGTCACTGCGGTTGGATCGCCGCACCACGGCCCAACGATGCGCGGCTTGGCGAACGTTCACACCGGCGCGCACGTCCATCCGCATCTGCCTACAGCCCCGCCTGCCGGCATCCGGTCGCCCAGTGCGGACTGCGCAACCTCAGGGCCACATCTGCGCCGCATGAAGAACGCGCAGAACCGTTACCGCCGCCGTGTTTTCAGCATAGACGACGATATAATTGGGCCGGATCACCAGCTCTCGCGTGTCGTTCACCCTGCCGGGGCGGCCGGATCTGGGATGGGTCAGAAGCCCAAACACCTTGTCTTGAATGTCGTCCATCAGGGCACTTGCCGCATCGGGATTGTCATCCGAGATGTAGTCGACAATCGCCATCAGGTCCGCGACCGCCACTGCCTTCCACTCAAGGTCAGGCACCGCGTTTGCCGTCGATCAAGGCGCGCGCGTCTCGCATCACCTGATCGTGCGGCTTGGCCGGTCCTGCGTCGGCCAACGCGTCCTGTACCTTGGCGCGGAACCAGGCATCGTAGGCGTCAGGATGTGCCGTCAACCCTGCGGGCAAGCCGCCTTCTGCCGCCACGCGGGTCAGCAGAATGCGCACGGCGTCCGACAACGTCAGGCCGACACCGGACAGGGCATCTGTGGCCTTTGCCTTAAGCTGATCATCTACACGAACATGAATCATCGAGGTTTGAGCGGACATGATTGCGCCTCCTTGGAGGCTTCAGTATGTATCTCAATTGAGATACTTTCAAGTCCGCCGTGCAAGCCCTCTACACCCCCGCCAACCCGTTCGCCTTTACAAACCCGTCCAGCGCCGCCTGCTGGCGGTCGGTCAGCGGCCATGCCGACGGCGGGCGCGTTGGGCCGCAGTCCTGGCCGATGGCCATCAGCGCCGCCTTGACGCCGGTGACGTTGGTGCCGTTCTGCTCTTCGGCGCGGATGTCTTCGAACACGCGCATCTCGTCGATCAGGCGGTTCGCGGTGGGATAATCGCCCGCGTCCAGTGCCGCATGGATGTCCATCGACCGCTCGGGCCAGACGTTGATCAACCCCGAGGTGAACCCCCGCGCGCCCACGGCATACAGCGGCGGCGCCCAGACCTCGGCCAGACCGCCGACCCAGACGATATGATCGGGACAGGCCGCAATGGCCCGGGCCAGGTTCAGCGGGTGCGGCGTGGCCCATTTCACGCCCTTGACCCCCTCGACCTCGCACAGGCGGGCGATGCCCTCGGGGCCCATGGCGTCGTTGCGCAGGTACAGCATGACGGGCAGCCCGCCCGACGCGTCGCGCACTGCCTTGATGTAATCCACCGTCCCGCGCGGCGACACGAAGGGATCGGGCGGCTGGTGGATCATCAGCGCATCTGCGCCTGCATCGGCGCTGGCGCGGGCCAGCACACAGGCGTCGCGGATGCCGCGCCCGACACCGGCCAGCACCGGCGCGCGGCCTGCCACCATCTGCGTGACTTCGCGCACCATGGTGCAAGCCTCGTCCGTGGTCAGCGCGTAGAACTCGCCGGTGTTGCCGTTGACGACAGGGATATGCACCCCCGCCCCGATGGCACGGTCGATGATCGGCGCCAGCTTCTCGGGCGCGATCTCGCCGGCACCGTCATAGGGGGTGACCAGAATGCCCGAAATACCGGTAAGTGCTTTTGTCAGATCATGGGTCATGGGCCTGCCTTTAGTAAATGTCCGGCTCGGCCGCAGCCGCACCGAATTGCGTTGTCAGATAGTCGAAGTCACAGCCCTGATCGGCCTGCCCGACGTGGCGCTGGAACATATAGCCCCAGCCGCGTTCATAGCGGGGCGCGGGCGCGACCCAGGCGGCACGGCGCGCCGCGATCTCGGCGTCGTCCACCAGCATGTCCAGCGTCCGCGCCTCAAGGTCCATGCGCACCATGTCGCCGGTTTTCAGCAGCGCCAGCGGCCCGCCGATAAACGCCTCGGGGGCCACGTGCAGGATACACGCGCCGTAGGACGTGCCCGACATCCGCGCATCGGAAATCCGCAGCATGTCGCGGTGGCCTTGCTTCAGCAGCGCCTTGGGCATCGGCAACATGCCCCATTCGGGGAAACCGGGGCCACCCTGCGGCCCGGCATTGCGCAGCACCAGCACGTGATCGGGGGTCACATCCAGATTTTCATCGTCAATGGCCGCCTTCATCTCGGGATAGCTGTCGAACACCAGCGCGGGGCCTTCGTGGTGGTAGAATTTCGGATCGCAGGCGGCGGGTTTGATCACCGCACCATCGGGGCACAGGTTGCCGCGCAGCACGGCCAACGAGCCTTCTTTATACACCGGATTGGACAGCGGGCGGATCACGTCGTCATTATAGACCGGCGCGCCCGCGATGCCGTCGGCCAGCGGTTTACCGGTGCAGGTGATCGCGTCGCGGTCCAGCTTGTCGCCCAGCTGGTCCATCAGCGCGCGCAGACCGCCCGCGAAATAGAAATCCTCCATCAGGTAATCGGCCCCCGAGGGCCGGATGTTCGCGATCAGCGGCGTCGTGCGCCCCAGCGCGTCCAAATCGTCCAGCTCAAGCGACACACCGGCGCGGCGCGCCATGGCCAGCAGGTGCACCACCGCGTTGGTGGAACAGCCCGTCGCCATCGCCACGATCGCCGCATTGCGCACGGACGCGGGGGTGATGACCTTGTCAGGCGTCAGATCCTCCCAGACCATATCGACAATGCGCCGCCCGCAGGATGCGCTCATGCGTTTGTGGCCCGCGTCGGCGGCAGGGATCGACGACGCACCGGGCAAGGTCAGCCCCATCGCTTCGGCAATCGCGGTCATGGTCGATGCGGTGCCCATGGTCATGCAGTGCCCATAGGACCGCGCGATGCCGCCCTCGACGCCGACCCATTCCTCGGATGTGATGGTGCCCGCGCGCCGCTCGTCCCAGTATTTCCAGGCGTCCGAGCCAGACCCCAGCGACTTACCCGCATAGTTGCCGCGCAGCATCGGACCGGCGGGCAGGAAAATGAACGGCACTCCGGCGCTGATCGCGCCCATGGTCAGGCCGGGGGTGGATTTGTCACAGCCGCCCATCAGCACCACACCGTCCAGCGGGTGCGACCGGATCGTCTCTTCGGTCTCCATGGCGATCATGTTGCGGTACAGCATCGACGTCGGCTTGGTAAAGCTTTCGTCGATCGAGATGGTGGGAATTTCCAGCCCCAGACCCCCGGCCTGCGCGATGCCCTTTTTCACATCCTCGGCGCGGTCGCGGAAATGCAGGTGGCAGGGGTTCATCTCGGACCATGTGTTCAGGATGCCGATGACCGGGCGGCCTTCCCAGTCCTCGGGGCCAAGGCCCATCTGCATCATCCGCGACCGGTGGCCAAAGCTGCGCAGGTCATCGGGGCCAAACCAGCGCGTGCTGCGCAACTGATCGGCGGTTTTCTTGTGCTGGGTCATCCTGGCCCTCCCAAAGTGGTGGATTTTGTTCAAGTTCCGGCGTTTGGGCCTTAACTTTTCCCAACTAATATATTACCATATCAGGCAAGATGTCGAGCTTGTTTTGGAAAACGCCCCGCTGCCGGATCGCCACAACGGCACGGGCACGGGGGCGGTGCGTCGCCGCTGGTCCGGTCCGTTGGTTGAACCCGTTCAGGCGAAAACCTACAAGTTCGCACAAATGGTACAGGACCGCTGTACCGATACGCATATGAATCAGGAGCATTTCATGACCGCAGACACCAATGGTTTCACCCCCCACGGCAAACATCTGATCGCAGGCGAATGGGTCGCTGGCGAGACCACGTTTGAAAACGAACCGACCACGGGCCGCCGCGACACATTCTCGGTTGGGACACCCGCCCACGTGGACACCGCTGCCGCCGCCGCCGAGGATGCATTCTGGACCTACGGCTATTCCACCCGCGCCGAACGCGCCGCCTTTCTGAACGCCATCGCGGACGAGATCGAGGCCCGCGCCGACGCGATCACCGACATCGGCAGCCGCGAATCCGGCCTGCCCACCGCGCGCCTGCAAGGTGAACGTGGCCGCACCACCGGCCAGTTGCGCCTGTTCGCCGACCACATCACCAGCGGTGCCTACCTTGACCGGCGCGTTGATGCCGCCCTGCCCGACCGTCAGCCCGCACCGCGCCCCGAAATCCGGCTGATGCAGCGGCCCATTGGCCCCGTTGCCGTGTTCGGCGCGTCGAACTTTCCGCTGGCCTTCTCCACCGCCGGTGGCGACACCGCCGCAGCACTGGCTGCCGGTTGCCCCGTCGTGGTCAAGGGCCACTCGGCCCACCCCGGCACCGGCGAGATTATCGCCGAAGCCATCCATGCCGCGATCAAGTCCTGTGGCGTGCATCCCGGCGTGTTCTCGTTGATCCAGGGCGGCAAGCGCGACATGGGTCAGGCGCTGGTGCAACATCCGCTGATCAAGGCCGTGGGCTTTACCGGATCGCTGGCCGGTGGCCGCGCGCTGTTCGACCTGTGCGCCCAACGCCCCGAGCCGATCCCGTTCTTTGGCGAGCTGGGGTCGGTCAACCCGATGTTCGTGCTGCCCAACGCCGCCGCCGCACGCGGGGCCGACATCGGCACCGGCTGGGCCGGATCGCTGACCATGGGCGCGGGCCAGTTCTGCACCAACCCCGGCATCGCCGTGGTGGAAAAGGGTGCCGATGGCGATGCCTTCGTGGCCGCCGCCAAATCCGCGCTTGAGAAGGTTGACGGGCAGGTCATGCTGACCGACGGCATCGCGCAGGCCTACCGCGACGGGCAGGCCCGCTTTACCGGCCGCAACGCGGTGCAGCCGCTGCTGGAAACCAAAAGCGAGGGGCGCACGGCCAACCCCAACCTGTACGAGACCGACGCCGACACCTACCTGCAAGATCACGCGCTGGGGGAAGAGGTCTTTGGCCCGCTGGGTCTGGTGGTGCGCGTCAATTCCGCCGACGACATGCGCGATCTGGCCAAAGGGTTCGAGGGCCAGTTGACCGCAACGATCCACATGGACGACGCCGACGCCGATGCCGCCCGCGCCCTGCTGCCGGTTCTGGAACGCAAGGCCGGCCGCGTGCTGGTCAACGGCTTCCCCACCGGCGTCGAGGTCAGCGAGGCGATGGTGCATGGCGGGCCCTACCCTGCGTCCACCAACTTTGGCGCGACATCCGTGGGCACCATGTCCATCCGCCGCTTCCTGCGGCCGGTGTCCTATCAGAACGTGCCGACCTCGATCATGTCTGACGATCTGGCCGAAAGCTGAAGGTCATGGCCACCAAATCACCCGGCGGTCTGATCGGCCCCGTCGCCGTGCTGGACGTGCTGACAGCGGAGGTGCAGGAACAGGTGCGCGGCTATGCTGCGGGTCTGGACCTGCGGTTCACCCCCTCCGCTTCGGCGCAGGACTTTGCCGCCACGGTGCAGGGCGCGCCCTATATCGTGGCGCGCAGCCGGGGCTTGCCGGCCGAGGTGCTGCAACAGGCCGACGCGGTGCAACTGGTGCATCAATGGGGCACGGGCACCGACGGCATTGCGCTGGACGTGGCCCGTGCGCGCGGCATTCCGGTGGCGCGCAGTCCGGGGCTGAACGCGCCGACGGTGGCCGACCTGACCATCGGGCTGATGCTGGCCACCCTGCGCCGCATCCCGCAGATCGACGCCACCACGCGGGCGGGCAACTGGGGACCGGCGGCGCTGATTTCCGGCGCGCGGGATCTGAACGGGATGACCGTGGGGCTGGTCGGTTTCGGTGCCATCGGGCAAATGGTGGCGCGGCGTCTGTCGGGGTTCGACTGCACGGTGCTGTATCACCGCCGCTCTGGCCCCATCGCAGGCAGCACCGCCCGCCATGCGACGCTGGACGAGGTTTTCCGCACCAGTGATGTGGTCAGCCTGCACGCGCCGCTGACCGACAGCACCCGCCATCTGGTCGGGGCGGCGCAGTTGGCGCAGATGAAGCCGGGGGCGTTCCTGATCAACACCTCGCGCGGCGGGCTGGTGGACGAGGCGGCTTTGACTACGGCGCTGGAGAATCGCACGATTGCCGGGGCCGGTCTGGATGTGTTCGCCCAAGAGCCGGTGAACCCGGACAACCCGCTGCTGGGCTTGGACAACGTGGTCGCGCTGCCCCACATCGGCGGCCGCACCGACGACAATCTCGCGCGGATGGTGTCCCATTGGGCGGCGAACATCCGCGCCTTTGACGCGGGTCAGGGGATCGACGCGGCGTGTATCGTGCCGTAGGCGCGTCACGCACCAAAGCCCGGAGTCAAGGCTCGCAGAGCCGCCGGGCAGCGCCCGACCGCCCCATGGGCGGGCGCTTCTTCACCGTATTGCGTGTCGGCATCCCCACGCCGAAGCGGATAAATAAAGTGGCATGAACCAAGGTATCTGCGCCCACCCGCGGTCGGGCGCTGCCCTATGTGGCAAGGTCCCATTTACCACAAGACGAACCACCCCCTACCCCTCAAAAAACGGCGCAGGCGTCAGGATCTTGTTGACCTGGCTCACCAGATACCCCGCCTCGGCGCTGCGGCGCAGGTAATCCTGCCAGTCCGCATCCGCCATCAGCCGCGCCCGTTTCGCGGCGCGGTCGGCGGCGTCGTCATAGGTCCAGACGTGCACGAACGAATTCACGTCCCCCGTTTCCACCTGCGCAAACATCACCGGCGCGCCCAGAATCCGGCGCTGCGCGGGATAGCCATAGGTGCCGTACAGCGCCAGATGTTTCTTGATCGTGCCGGGGCGGCAGACATAGGTGCGGTGGTCGTAAATCATGGGCTTTCCTCAGGTGTTGCGGCTGTGGTCGGTGACACGCTGGCGCGCTTGCAGCAGGTGATAGGACATCGACACCGCCGCCGCCTCGCTGTCGCCGGATTTGATCGCCTCAAGGATCTGCCGGTGCTCGCGCAGCACCGTGTCGATGCGTTCCTGCGACCCTTCGCGCGTCAGCTTTTGCGCCACGTCGATCGACTGTTCGACCACCTCGCGGGTGCTGTCCAGCATCCCCGCAAACACCGGATTGCCCGAGGCCTCGGCGATGGCGCGGTGAAACAGGTAATCTGCCTCGACCGACGGCGTGCGGGCCTGCATCGACGCCTCCAGCTCGGCCAGCGTCGATTCAATCCGCGCGATGTCCTTGGCGCTGGCGCGCAGGGCGGCCATGCGGGCGGTGGCGTGTTCCACCACCATCCGCGCCTCCATCGCGCGCATCAGACCGGCGACCGATCCGGCAGTGGCAAATTCGATCAGCTTTTCCGGCGGGCGGCGGCGCACGAACGACCCCACCCCGCGCCGCGCCTCGACCAGCCCGTCCTCTTGCAGCTTGCGCAGCGCCTCGCGCACCACGGGGCGCGACACGCCAAAGGCGGTGGCGATGCGGTGTTCCGATGGCAGACGCTCGCCCTGTTTCAGGGTGTTTGAAACGATCTGTTCCAGAATCTGGCCGTACAACTGGTCGGCCAGTGTCTGCCGCTTGGTGATCATCAGCTTCGGATTGTCCATCGGCAGCCCCCCTTGCGTCATGTGGCCGGTGCAGCGCGGCGCATCATGTTGGCCGTGCGCAATGCCGCGGTGGCCGCGCCATAGCCGTTGTCGATGTTCACCACCGTCACGCCCGCGGCACAACTGGCCAGCATCGCGTCCAGCGCCACGCGCCCGCCGGTGGCGACACCATAGCCGACCGAGGTCGGCACGCCGATCACCACGCCGGGCACCAGCCCCGCCAGCACCGACGGCAAAGCCGCGTCCATGCCTGCAAAGACAATGACAATATCCATCGCGCGCAACTGGTCCTCGCGCGCCAGCAACCGCCACAGACCCGCGACCCCCACGTCGGAAATCGCGGTGGCGTCGAAGCCGGCAAAGGCCAACACCCGCTGCGCCTCGGCCATCGGTGCCGCGTCTGATGTGCCGGCACTGACCAGCGCAATGCGCGGTGTTGTGGCAAGCGCGGGCATCTGGCCAAGGATCGCAGTGCGGGACAGCGCGCAATAGTCCAGCACCCCGCGCAGATCATCGGGCAACCGGCCATGTTGCGCGGCATCCAGACGGGTCAGCAGCAGCCGCCGCCCCTCGCGCACAGCGTCCCCGATGATCGCCGCCACCTGCGCGTCGGTCTTGTGACCGCACAGAACCGCCTCGTCGATCCCGATGCGGGCGGCGCGGTCGCGGTCAAAGGTGACATGAGGATCACCGTCTTTCGCAATTTCAGACATGAACGAAGGTGCTTCCCTGTTTATACGCCTGCACGGTTACCGGCAGCGTACCACCAATCACCCCGCGCGCCAGATCATGCAGGGCCAAACGCCGGTCGGGGGTCAGCGCGTCATACACGCCCCCCTCCAGCGCAATCACCCAGCCGCTGTGCATCCGCCGGCAGCGCAGGGTGATGTTCCCCAACTCGGCGCGCAACAGGGTCTCCACGCGGTCGATGGTGGCCAGCTCCTCCGGCTCCACCCGCAGGCCGGTTTCGATCCGGCTGGCCAGACAGGGCGCCGCAGGCAGGTCCGACAGATCGCCCAGCCCCAGCACCCGCGCCAGCGCGCGCACATCCGCCTTGGCCATGCCGGCCGCGACAAAGGGGTGGATCACATTATGTTCCTCCGCCGCGATCAGGCCGGGGCGGTAGTCGGACAGATCGTCGGTGTTGGTCCCCGCCGCCACCACATCGCCCATGCGCGACAGGGTGCCGTACAGGTTCACCTTGCAGAAATAACAGCGGTTCACCGGATTGGCGCGATAGGACGGATCGTCAAATTCCCCCGATTGCACCAGCTTCAGGGTCAGCCCCCGCGCGGCGGCAAAATCATGCACGCGCGCGGTGGCCGCCGCCGGCACCGCAGGGGACACCGCGTGGCACAGGGTCACGCCATCCGCGCCCCGCGCAATTGCCGCCGCCGCCGACAGGGTCAGGCTGTCGATGCCCCCGCTCAGCGCCACGGTCAGCGATGCGGGCGCTGTCAGCGCATCATGCAAGGCTGCGGGCAACATCATGCATCCCCCGCCTTGATCTGCCGCAGGTTCCCCAACAGCCGCTGGCCCGACAGTTGCAAATGCACCCGCATCCGGTCGCGCGCCAGACCGCTGTCGCCTGCCGCAATCGCCGCTGCGATGTCGTGATGCTCGGCCACCGCGTCGCGGCTGTTGCCACCGCGTTCCACCGCCTTCAGCCGCCCGGCCAGCATGGTCTCGCGCAGGCTGGCCCCCAGATAGTTGAACAGCCCCAGATAATAATCGTTGCCCGTCGCATCGCTGACCGCACGGTGAAACCGCAGATCGGCCTCGACCCCCTGCGACACGCCCGAGGTGCCGGTTTCGGCGTGGTCGAACATATCGGCAGCGGCCTGAATTTCGGCACGGTGCGCGTCGGTGGCGCGTTCGGCGGCAAAGGCGGCGGCCTCGATCTCCAGCCCCATGCGCAGCTCAAGGATATGCGACAGCTTTCGCAGGCTTTCCACGTCCTGCTTGTCGATGGCAAAGCCCATCTGCGGCCGGTCGCTGGACACAAACGCCCCGCGCCCCTGCTGGCTGGACAGCATCCCCTCGGCCTTCAGCCGCGACACCGCCTCGCGGACCACGGTGCGGCTGACATCCAGATCCTGCGCCAGCGTGGTTTCAGACGGCAGCATCGACCCCACGGGCCAGGCCCCGCTGACCACGTTGTGCCGCAACACGTCGGTCACCTGATCGCCCAGCGTGGCCCCCCGTGCCAACGGTGCCGAGGCTTGAAATAGGTCGCTCATCTGTTCGCCCCTTTTGACCGAGTGATACATCTGTCTGACAAGTTGTCAATATTGATGACAACCACGCGAAATATGGCGTTTTCACTGGTTATTGCAGCATTCAACATGACAGCAGAAGCGATTTAGGCAGGTTTTTGTATTTTTATTTGACAAGTCACCCGAAGCGGCACAGTCTGCCCCCAGCGTCGGCACAGCCGTGTCGTCACAGGAGGAGCAAGCCCGCGCACCTGCGGGTTTCGTCTATATTCGAACTCGGGAGGGGTTTCATGTCCATGTTTTCCAAAGCGGTCCGTCGCACCACGGCGGCCACACTTATATTCGCCGCCGCAGGCGTCGCAGCACAGGCCGAAGAATTTGTCATGGCCACCGGCCAGCAGGGCGGATCGTGGTATCCGGTCGGCGGCGCCATCAAGGCGATTGTCGAGCGCGAGCACCCCGACATCACCATCACGGTGACCCCCGGCGCGGGTGTGTCGAACGTGGTCGGCGTGGATGCGGGCCGGTTTGCCATCGCATTCGCCAACTCGATCTCGACCGTGGACAGCCTGACCGGCAAGGAACCGTTCCGCAAGGCCACCACGAACGTGTGCAACCTGGGCATCCTGTATCCGCAGTATTTCCAGATCGTCGCGCTGGCCGATTCCAACATCAAGACTGTGGCCGACATGAAGGGCAAGGGCCTGACCACCCAGCAGCTGGGCAACACCGGCGAATTCCTGACCCGCGAACTGCTGTCGACCGCCGGTCTGACCTATGACGATCTGGGCAGTGTCGCGCACACGTCCTATTCCGACAGCGCCTCGCAGATGAAAGACGGTCATGCCGATTTCTTCACGCTGGGCTCGTCGCTGCCCACCGGTTCGGTGATGGACCTGGCGTCCTCGCGCAAGATCACGATGGTCGATGTGGACCCCGAGACGTTCAAACACTTCAAGGACCAGAACGCGGCCTTCCAACTGCGTGAAGTCAAGGCAGGCGTTTACCCCGGGTTCGACGAAGTCGTGCACGCCATCAGCTACGACACGCATATGGTCGCGCCCTGTGACTACAACGGCGACACCGTCAAGGCCGTGCTGAGCGCGATTGCCGACAACCCCGACAGCTTTGCCGCGATCAGCAAGACCATGGCGAACCTGACCGTCGAGCAAATGGCCACCGACATCGGCGTGCCCTTCCACCCCGCAGCCAAGGAATTCTACGCCGAACGTGGCGTGGCGGGCATGGAATAATCCAGCTCTGACATCCTGATCGGGCGGGGCCGCTGGCCTCGCCCGTTTTCGACTTTCACCCTTACCAACTGCGCGGGGACCTTCCATGAGTCTGGCGATTCTCACCGACAAGATGCCTCTTTTTGCCCGGATTTCGCGGCTGATGCTGATCGGCATGGCCATGTGGCATCTGTATGTTGCCTTTGCCGGTCCCCCGAACCCCTATATCATGCGCGGCGTGCACGTGGCGCTGGCGCTGGTGCTGATCTACTGGACCACCGACCGGCGCGGCGTGCGCACCGACACACCCGGCTGGATCGACGTGATCCTGGGCGCGGTTGCCTTCAGCGCGGCGCTGTATCCGTCGTTCAACCTGAATTACATCACCCAGCGGTTTCTCTACGTTGACCCGCTGCTGCCCATCGACATCGTGGTGGGGATCACGCTGGTGGTCCTGCTGCTGGAAGCGACACGGCGGATGCTGGGGCCGATGCTGCCGATCACCGCGATTGCGTTCATGGCCTATGGGCTGATGTTCACCTCGACCCTGCCGTCGGTCATTCTGGAACAGTTGTTCATGACGCCCGAGGGCATCTTCGGCATCCCGATCGCGGTGTCGGCGACCTATATGGTGCTGTTCATCCTGTTCGGATCGCTGGTCGAAAAGATGGGCGTGGGGCAGTTGTTCATGGACTTTGCCGTGGCGCTGACGGGCCGTCAGGCCGGCGGCCCGGCCAAGGTCGCCTGTGTCACCTCGGGCCTGTTCGGCTCGGTGTCCGGCTCGGCTGTAGCCAACGTGATGACCACGGGCACCTTCTCGATCCCGCTGATGAAACGCATGGGCTTCAAACCCGCCTTTGCCGGCGCGGTCGAAGCGGTCGCCTCGACCGGCGGGCAGATCATGCCGCCGGTGATGGGCGCTGCGGCCTTTGTCATGGCGGAATATCTGGGCGTCGGTTACCTGACCGTCGCCAAATACGCGCTGGCCCCCGCCGTCCTGTTCTATGTCGCCCTCTTCGCCGCCGTGCATTTCGAGGCGAAGCGCAAGGGCATCGGGTCGGTCCCCAAAGAGGACCAGATTCCGATCAAAGAGGTACTGCTGGAACGCGGCCACCTGTTCATTCCGCTGATCGTCATCGTTGGCGTTCTGATCATGGGCTATTCCGCCCCCTATGCGGCGCTGTGCGGCATCATCTCGGTCGTGCCGGTGGCCGCCATGCGCAAATCGACGCGCCACTACGTGACCATCGACAACATTCTGGACGCCCTGGAAAACGGCGCGCGCAACGTGCTGTCCATCGCGGCAGCCTGTGCCTGTGCGGGTATCGTTGTGGGTGTCATCGACATCACCGGCCTTGGCCTGACCTTCTCGAACTTTGTGATCGAGGCGGCGCAGGACCGTCTGGTGATCGCGCTGATCCTGTCGATGGTGGCGGGGATCATCCTGGGCATGGGGATGCCCACGACGCCCGCCTATATCGTGCAGGTGGCCCTGCTGGTGCCGGCACTGGTGAAACTGGGCGTACAGGTCGAAGCGGCGCACCTGTTCGTCTTCTACTTTGCCATCCTGTCGGCCATCACGCCGCCCGTGGCCATGGCGGTCTATGCCGCCAACACCCTGTCCCACGCCAAGATTGTCGAGGCCAGCTGGGCCGCCGTCAAACTGGGGGCCACAGGATTCATCGTGCCGTTCATGTTCGTCTATGAACCCGCGATCCTGATGCAGGGCGACTGGGTGCACATTGCCATCGTCATCACGCAGGCCACCATCGGTGTGATCCTGCTGGCGGCAGCGTTGCAGCGGTATTTCTTCGGGCGCATGGATCTGATCACCTCGGCGGTGCTGTTTGCCGCATCCTTGTGCCTGATCTATCCCGATTACCGGATCACGCTGGTGGGCCTTGCCATTGCAGGCGGCGTTCTGGCACTGCAAAAGGTGCGTCACCGCGATACGGTGACACCATCACCCGCCAACAACTGAACCGAACGGAGCGTTTTCCACATGACCCAGACCACCCAGACCAAAAGCCGGACCGGCGGACAGGTTCTTGTTGACCAGCTTTTGATTCACGGGGCCGACCGCGCCTATTGCGTGCCCGGCGAAAGCTATCTGGAAGTGCTGGACGCGCTGCATGACGTGCAGGACCGGTTCACGCTGATCAACGCCCGTCACGAGGCAGGCGCGGCCAACATGGCCGAAACCCATGGCAAGCTGACGGGCCAGCCCGGCATTTGCATGGTCACCCGTGGCCCCGGTGCCTGTCATGCCGCCATCGGGGTGCACATCGCCCAGCAGGACAGCACGCCGATGATCCTGCTGGTCGGCCAGATCGCCCGCGACACCACCGACCGCGAAGCGTTTCAAGAGGTTGATTACCGCGCCATGTTCGGCCCCATCGCCAAATGGGCCACCCAGATCGACGACGCCCGCCGCATTCCCGAATACATGGCCCGCGCCTTTCGCGTCGCCACCTCGGGCCGCCCCGGCCCCGTGGTGATTTCACTGCCCGAGGACATGCTGACCGACGTGGTCACAGTCGCCGACGCGCGCCCCTACACCGCCACCCATGCCCAGATGTCGGACAGCAGCCTCGATGCGCTCAAGGCGGAAATGTCCACCGCCGAACGCCCGCTGCTGCTGCTGGGCGGCTCAGGCTGGTCGGATGAAACGGCCGCCAACATCACCCGCTTTGCCGAAGCCAACAACATCCCCGTCACCACGTCCTTCCGCCGTCAGGACATCGTGAACAACCTGTCGCCGGTCTTTGCAGGCGACTTTGGCACCTCGACCGCACCCAGCCTGTACGCGCACCAGCGTGACGCCGACCTGCTGGTGGTCATCGGGGCCCGTCTGGGTGAAATGACGACCAAAACCTATACCACCATCACCTCGCCCAACCCCGCGACCCGTTTGGTGCATATCTACCCCGACGCGGACGAGATTGGCCGCGTCTATTCCCCCGATCTGGGTCTGGCCGCCGCCCCCGCATCTGTCGCCGCAGCCCTGGCGGATGTCGATCTGGGCCGCGCCGATGCATGGGGCGGCTGGTGCGAGAAACTTCACAACGATTACCTGACCGATTCCGAAGCCCCCAACGGCGGCGACTGGGAACTGGACATGGGCGTCGCCCTGACCCAGATCCGCGACAGCCTGCCCGACGACATGGTGGTGACGCTGGACGCGGGCAACCACACCGGCTGGGCGCAGCGGTTCCTGCGCTTTGGCCGTCCGGGGCGCATCATCGGGTCAACCTGTGGCGCGATGGGCTATTCCGTGCCCGCCGCCGTGGCCGCATCGCTGGAAAACCCCGACCGGCTGGCGCTGTCCTTTGTCGGTGACGGCGGTTTCATGATGAGCGGCAACGAACTGGCCACCGCCGCGCAATATGGCGGCTGTCCCATCGTTCTGGTGTTCAACAACGGCGTTTACGGCACCATCCGCATGCATCAGGAACGCGACCACCCCGAACGCGTGTCGGGCACGACGCTGATCAATCAGGACTTTGTCAAAATGGCCGAAGGTCTGGGCGCGCACGCCGAACGTGTGACCAAAACCGCCGACTTTGCCGATGCCTTCGCCCGCGCCCGCGCGGCGGGCCGTCCTGCGGTGATCGAACTGGTGACCAACCCCGAACAAATCTCGACCCGCACCACGATCACCAAACTGCGCGACGCCGCGAAACAAAAAGCAACCGCCGGATAAGGGTCTGCCAATGCCCCCCACTGCACACCCCTCTGCCGCCATCGTGGCAGAGGATCACAGCGCCCTGATCGCCAAACTGACCGACGCCATCGGTGCCGCCTATGTGCTGACCGATGCCGCCGACATGGCGGGCCGTCTGGTCGAGGATCGCGGCCTGTACACCGGCACCGCCATCGCCCTGCTGCGCCCCGGATCAACCGACGAGGTCGCCGCCTGCGTGCGCCTGTGCGCAGCGGCAGGCGTGGCGATTGTCCCGCAGGGCGGCAACACCGGACTGGTCGGTGGCGGCGTGGCGGATGGCGGCGTGATCCTGACCACCGAGCGGCTTAACCGCATCCGCAACGTCGATGCCACCAACGCCACGATGACCGTCGATGCGGGCTGTATCCTGGCCAACATCCAGCAGGCCGCCGACGCCGCCGATGCGCTGTTCCCGCTGTCGCTGGCCTCCGAAGGGTCCTGCCAGATCGGTGGCAACCTTGCGACCAATGCGGGCGGCACCGCCGTGCTGCGCTATGGCAACATGCGCGATCTGGTACTGGGGCTTGAGGTTGTCCTGCCCGATGGCCGCGTGCTGAACGACCTGAACGGGTTGCGCAAGAACAACACCGGCTACGACCTGCGCAACCTGTTCATCGGGGCCGAGGGCACGCTGGGCATCATCACCGCCGCCGTGCTGAAACTGTTTCCCAAACCGGTCACCCGCGCCACCGCCTTTGTGGCCTGCGACGGACCGGACGCGGCGCTGGCGCTGTACACACGGATGCGCGCGCAGAACGCCGACACGCTGTCCACCTTTGAATATATCGAACGCATGGCGCTGCAAATGGTGCTGGACCACGCCCACGGCTGCACCGACCCGATGGCCCAGGCACACCCCGCCTATTGCCTGATCGAACTGACCAGCGCCAATGCCGCCGACACGCTGGACGCCCGCATGGAAACCGCGCTGGAAGCGGCGTTCGAGGCGGGCGAAATCCACGACGCGGTGATAGGCGCATCCGAAGCGCAAAAAGACGCGCTGTGGGCGCTGCGCGAACACCTGTCGGAATCGCAAAAGCCCGAGGGCGCGTCGATCAAGCATGACGTGTCGGTCCCCGTCTCGCGCGTGGCCGATTTCATCACCACGGCCAAGGCCGCCTGTCTGGCCCACATGCCCGACCTGCGCCCCTGCCCCTTTGGCCACTTTGGCGACGGCAACCTGCATTTCAACCTGTCGCGCCCCGTGGACATGGACGACGCGACCTTTCTGGCCGAATACCCCACCTTCAACCGCATCGTGCATGACATCGTGCACCAGATGAACGGCTCTATTTCCGCCGAACATGGCATCGGTCAGGTCAAACGCGCCGAGCTGCGCCGCTACAAGGACCCCGTGGCGCTTGAGCTGATGCAACAGTTGAAATCGGCGATTGATCCGGCCAACATCATGAACCCGGGCAAGGTGCTGTAACCGCCCCAGACAAGGAACCTCCGATGATCGACCTGTACACATGGACCACCCCGAATGGCCGCAAGGTCTCGATCCTGCTTGAGGAACTGGGCGTGCCCTACACCGCCCATGCCATCAACATCGGCAAGGACGAACAGTTCGCCCCCGATTTCCTGAAGATCAGCCCCAACAACAAGATCCCCGCCATCGTCGATCAGGACACCGGCCTGTCGGTGATGGAATCGGGCGCGATCATGTATTATCTGGCCGACAAGCACGGGCAGTTCCTGCCATCGGGTGCCGCCGAGCGGGCCAAGGTGATGGAATGGCTGATGTGGCAGATGGGCGGCCTTGGCCCCATGGCCGGACAGGCGCACCATTTCCTGCATTTCAACCCGGGCAAGGCCGCCTACGCCGAAGAGCGTTACGCCGCCGAGGTCAAGCGGCTGTACGGCGTGCTGAACACCCAGCTTGAGGGCCGCGATTACATCTGTGACGATTATTCCATCGCCGACATGGCCTGCTGGCCGTGGGTGTCGCGGTACGAATGGCAGGGGGTTGATCTGGCCGATTTCCCCAACGTGCGCGCATGGTACCAACGCCTGCTGGCGCGCCCTGCGGTGCAAAAGGGCTATCACGTGCCCAAGGTGATGGGCGAGATTCCGGCGGGATAGGGTGGACGTCCACCAAAGCCCGGAATCAAGGTGCTTTAGCACCGCCGGGCAGCGCCCGACCGCCCCATGGGCGGGCGCTTCTTCACCGTATTGCGGTTCATCACCCACACGCCAAAGCGGTTAGATAAAGTGGTATGAACCACGGTATCGGCGCCCACCCGCGGTCGGGCGCTGCCCTTTGTGGCAAGGTCACTTTACCCCCCCAAACCCAAGACTGTTGCGCGCGCGGCCCCATCGCCTGTAGGCTGCGCGCACCCGCAACCGTCAAAGGTCCGCAATGTCCCGCGCGCCGTCCCATGCCGACAAGGTCCTGCAAGCGACACAGTCGTCGTCGGCAGCCGCGCGTTCGCAGATCGCGGCAAGCTGGCACCGCTCGGTGCAAAAGCACGGGCTGAACCCCGACGAACACCGCGCCCCCGAACGCATCGAACAAACGGAACTGAACCACCGGCGCGCGGCGCTGGACACGTTCATGATGCTGGCCGCCCCGCGCCTTGATGCACTTTACACCCTGGTCGGGCAGTCCGGCTTTGCCGTGTTGCTGACCGACAAGGACGGCGTGGTGCTGGACCAGCGCATTTCCGACGCCGACACCGCAGCTTTTGAAAACTGGGGCCTGTGCACCGGTGCCGACTGGAGCGAGGAACGCGAGGGCACCAACGGCATCGGCACCTGCCTGACCGAACGGCGGCGCGTCATCATCCATCAGGGCGACCATTTCCTGTCGCGCAACACCGCGATGAGCTGTATCGACGCGCCGATCTACGGGGCCGATGGCGCGATCATCGGGGCGCTGGACGTGTCCTCGGCCCGCGCCGACCAGACCGAAGCGTTCAACCGGCTGATCAGCGCACAGGTGGCCCAGACCGCCCGCGCCATCGAGGAAGCCAACTTTCGCAACACCTATACGCCCGCGCGGATCATCAGCGCAGGCGACGACGCCGACGGCGCCACGCTGCTGGCGGTGGACGACAGCGACCTTGTGGTCGGGGCCACCCGCGCCGCGCGCACGTTGTTTGGCATGGCAGGCACCGGCCCGCTGGTCGCCCGCCCCGCCGCCGATGTGCTGGGGCGCGAGGACGGCCCGACCGGGTTCGAGCGCGCCGAACGCGACGCGGTCAAACGCGCCCTGGCACGCGCCGGTGGCAACGTCTCGCAGGCCGCGCGCCAGCTTGGCGTGGGCCGCGCCACCCTGTACCGGCGGCTCAAACGGCTGGGGCTCGACGAAACCTGAACCCCCCTGTCTCATTGCTGAGACAGTTTTGCCCAACTTTCGATTTCCGCCTGATGACGGCAGCCGTGCATGTCGTCAGCTATAGAGCAATCCGGGAGGGAGACCCGGTAGTCTCAGGAGGAAACACAGATGAAAGATCTCGCACATACCGAAACCGGCACCTACACATCGCCGTTCAAAACCCGTTACGAAAACTTCATCGGCGGCACCTTTGTCGCCCCCGTCAACGGGCGCTATTTCGAAAACGTTACGCCGATCACCGGCGACAAGATCAACGATTGCGCCCGCTCGGACGCCGCCGACGTCGAACTGGCGCTGGACGCGGCCCACGCGGCCAAGGATGCGTGGGGCAAGACATCGGCCACCGAACGCGCCAACCTGCTGCTGAAAATCGCCGACGCGATCGACGCCAACCTTGACCTGCTGGCGCAGGCCGAAACATGGGACAACGGCAAGCCGATCCGCGAAACCATGGCCGCCGACATTCCGCTGTCCGCCGACCACTTCCGCTATTTTTCCAGCGTGCTGCGCGGGCAGGAAGGGTCCATGAGCGAGATCGACGCCGACACCGTCGCCTATCACTATCACGAACCGCTGGGCGTGGTCGGCCAGATCATCCCGTGGAACTTTTCCATCCTGATGGCCGCGTGGAAACTGGCCCCCGCGTTGGCCGCCGGCAACTGCGTGGTGATGAAACCCGCCGAACAGACCCCCGCCGCGATCATGGTGCTGGCCGAGATCATCGCCGACATCCTGCCCGCCGGTGTGCTGAACATCGTCAACGGCTACGGCGCCGAGGTCGGCGCGGCGCTGGCCACGTCCAAACGCATCGCCAAGATCGCCTTTACCGGATCGACCGCGACGGGCCGCACGATCATGAAAGCCGCCACCGAAAACCTGATCCCCGTGACGCTGGAACTGGGCGGCAAAAGCCCCAACCTGTTCTTTGCCGACATCATGCGCGAAGACGACGCGTTTCTGGACAAGGCGGTCGAAGGGTTCGTTCTGTTTGCCTTTAACCAGGGCGAGGTCTGCACCTGCCCGTCGCGTGCGCTGGTGCAAGAAGACATCTACGACGCCTTCATGGAACGCGTCATCGCACGGGTCAAAGCGATCAAACACGGCGACCCGCGCAACCCCGAAACCATGGTCGGCGCACAGGCCAGCAAGGCGCAGCAGGACAAGATCCTGTCCTATTTCACCATCGGCCGCGAAGAGGGCGCCGAGGTGCTGATCGGCGGCGCGGCGGCCGCGTTCACCGGCGAATTGGCGGGCGGCAACTACATCCAGCCGACCATCCTGAAGGGCCACAACAAGATGCGCGTGTTCCAGGAGGAAATCTTTGGCCCCGTGGTGTCCGTCACCACCTTCAAGGACGAGGCCGAAGCCCTGGCGATTGCCAATGACACCATGTACGGGCTGGGCGCCGGCGTGTGGTCGCGCGACATGAACACCTGCTACCGCGTCGGCCGCGCGATTCAGGCGGGCCGGGTCTGGGTGAACAACTACCACGCCTACCCCGCCCACGCGGCCTTTGGCGGCTACAAACAGTCGGGCATCGGGCGCGAAAACCACAAGATGATGCTGGACCACTATCAGCAGACCAAGAACCTGCTGGTCAGCTACAACCCCAACAAGCTGGGGTTCTTCTAAGACGCGTTCAGGCCCCTCGCGCGGACAGCGCGGGGGGGTGTCCTGTCCGTCATCGACCGCGACATCGCACAGCGCGCGGCGGCGATGATTGCGATCTGCAAGAACCGGCTTGCGGGGTTCACCTGACCACAAAGGGCAGCGCCCGACCGCGGGTGGGCGCCGTAACCGTGGTTCATGCCACTTTATGTCTAATCTTTGGCGTGTGGGTGAAGAGGTGCAATACGGTGAGGAAGCGCCCGCCCGTCGCACCAAAGGTGCGCCGATTGTCTTAGGCACGCCTCCGGCGTGACGGGCGGTCGGGCGCTGCCCGGCGGTGCTACGCACCTTGACTCCGGGCTTTGGTGGACAGAATAAAAGTCACTTATTACAATTGGTTACGGTTCGCGTGACCCCCCCCCTACAACTCAGGCACCACCAAATCACCCACATCCCCGTCACGGTGCAATTCCGCCCCCGTCACCGATTGCAGATCCTCCAGCGACACTGCCGCCAGCTTTTCGCGCAGCACGAACCGCCCGCCCGTCACGTCCACCACGCACAGCGACGTATACACCCGCGTCACACAACCCACGCCGGTCAGCGGCATGGTGCAGGTCTCGACCAGCTTCGGGTCGCCCTTTTTGGTGACGTGATCGGTGATCACCGCCACCCGCTTGGCCCCGTGGACCAGATCCATCGCACCGCCCACCGCAGGCACGCCACCGCGCCCGGTGGACCAGTTCGCCAGATCGCCGTTCTGCGCAATCTGGTAGGCGCCCAAAATCGCCACGTCCAGATGCCCGCCGCGCACCATCGCAAAGCTGTCGGCGTGGTGGAAAAACGCGGCACCGGGGTTCAGCGTGATCGCCTTTTTGCCCGCGTTGATCAGATCCCAGTCCTCGTCCCCCGCATCCGGCGCACGGCCAAAGCCCAGCACGCCGTTCTCGGTGTGAAACACCGCTTCGCGGCCCTCGGGCTGAAACTTGGCCACCATCTCGGGAAAGCCGATGCCAAGGTTGACATAAGCCCCGTCTTCAATGTCCTGCGCCGCCCGCCATGCGATTTGCGCGTTGCTCAGTTGGATGTCGTTCAGATCAACGCTCATGGGTACACCGCCTCTTGCCGGTTCAGGACTTCTTCCTGCTGGGGGTTGGGAACATGGACCACGCGGTTGACGAAAATCCCCGGTGTGACCACGTTTTCAGGGTCCAGATCGCCGGGGGCCACCACATGCGACACCTGCGCGATGGTCACCGCCGCCGCCGTCGCCATCACGGGGTTAAAGTTGCGCGCCGCCATGCGATACGTCAGGTTGCCCATCAGGTCGCCCTGCTGCGCCTTGATCAGCGCAAAGTCGGCCTTTAGCGCGCGTTCCTGCACATACATGCGCCCGTCGAATTCGGCCACCGGCTTGCCCGTCGCCAGATCGGTGCCATAGCTGGTGGGCGTGTAAAACGCCGGTATCCCCGCACCGGCCGCGCGCATGCGTTCGGCCAATGTGCCCTGCGGGACAATCTCCAGCTCGATGCCGCCCGCCAGATACAGATCGGTAAACACCTTTGCATCGGCCGAGCGCGGGAAAGAGCAGATTATCTTCGCCACCTGCCCCTGTTCGATCAGCGCCGCCAGCCCCACATGCCCGTTGCCCGCATTGTTGTTCACAACGGTCAGGTTTTTCGGGCCCGCGTCGATCAGCGCATGGATCAGCTCGATCGGCGCGCCCGACCCGCCAAAGCCGCCGATCATCACGCATGCCCCGTCCGGTATGTCAGCCACAGCCTGCGCTGCGGTGGTCACTGTCTTGTCCATCGTCATCCCCCGGTTTGATCCTCTGAATGTGATGTCAGGGATCAAGGGGCATCGGGCAAGGGTTTTCGTTCGTATATTGAAACTTGTTCACATCCCGATAAGATCGGTGCGCATGGCGAACAAAACAGACATCATCGGATCACTGGCCAAGGGGCTTCAGGTGCTGGAATGCTTTGGCAGCGACCGGCCCCGCCTGTCGATTGCCGAAGTGGCGGCGCTGACCGGACAGGACCGCGCGTCGGCGCGGCGGTGCCTGCTGACCCTGCACCACATCGGCTATGCGGCCTATGACGGGAAATATTTCAGCCTGACGCCACGGGTGTTGCGGCTGGGCATGGGGGCGCTGGCCGCGCTGCCCCTGCCGCAGATCGTGCAGCCGTGGCTGGACCAGTTGTCAGACCAGATCGGGCAGTCGTGTTCCGTGTCGATGCTGGACGACACCGAAATCGTCTACCTTGCCCGCGCGGCACAGCGGCGGGTGATGTCCATCGGACTGATGCCCGGATCGCGCCTGCCCGCCCATTGCACATCGATGGGCCGCGTGTTGCTGGCCGCCCTGCCCGAGCAACAGGCGCAGGCGGTGATCGACGCCTCGGACCTGACACCGCGCACGGTCCACGCCCTGCACGACCCCGCCGACATCATGGCCGAGATCGCCCGCGTGCGCGCACAGGGTTTTGCCGTGATCGACCAGGAGGTCGAGCTGGGCCTGCGGTCGCTGGCGGTGCCGATCATGGACGCCAAGGGCCGCGTGGTCGCGGCGCTGAACATCGGCATGGCCAGCCTGCACGCCACCCCGACCGCGCTGCGCGACACCTATCTGCCCGCGCTGCTGAAGGTGCAGGAAGGGCTGCAAAGGGTGCTGTGAAGGCCGCGGCTGGCGGGGCAAAGCCGCGCATCGACGGGCCGAGGTGCGGCGATCAGACCACAGTTACTGCCACTTAATGGCAGCCAAGCACATCCGACCTATCTGTTCCGCGCAACAGCAACCAAATCGCCGTGCCGTGGGGCGGCCCGTCGATGCGCGGCGGCCTGCGGCCTTGTTCCGCGCGGGGGAATGCGGAAAGGCCTCTGCGCGCTAAACCATCAGCTTTCGGGACGCACCCGCGCGCCGGTCTTGTCGGCGAACGCCTCCAGCCGCGCGCGCGCTGCCGGTTGCGTGTTCACCATCCCCGCCACCACGGATTCGGCATAGGCCCCGTCCATCGCCGACATATTGCGGATGTGGCTGATGGCCGAACAAATCGCAAAGTTGGTCAGCGGCAGGTTCGCCGCCGTCTTGTCCGCAAGCGCGATCGCCTTGTCCAGACTGGACCCCTCGACCAGATATTGCGCCAGCCCCAGATCCACCGCCTCTTGCCCCTGATAGACGCGGCCCGTCAGAACCATGTCGATCATCCGCGCCTTGCCGATCAGATCGCTGACCCGGATCGTCGCACCACCGCCGGTGAAAATGCCGCGCTGGCCTTCGGGCAGGGCGAAATAGGTGGTCGCGTCCGCAACCCGCACATGCGCCGCACTGGCCAGCTCAAGCCCGCCGCCGACAACCGCCCCCTGCAACGCCGCAATCACCGGCACGCCGCCGTATTCCATCTTGTTGAACGCCTCGTGCCAGCGCAGGCAGACGTGCATGAATTCGTCGGGGCTGCGGTCGGCCTTCCAATGTTCGATCAGGTCCAGACCGGCGCAAAAATGGTCCCCCGCCCCGGCCAGCACCACCGCCCGCACACCATTGCGATGGGCCGAGCTGAAGAACCGCACCAGCTCGTCAATGGTCGCCACGTCCAGCGCATTGCGCTTGTCGGCGCGGTCCAGCGTGACAATCACCACACCGTTGTCGCGCACCGCGATGTCCAGATTGCTATAGTCGTCGAATTGCGAAGCGTCGAGCAAGGCAAGGTCCTTTCGTGTTTCGTCGGGGGGCTGCCCCCTGATGCTGAGCCGTCAACGGGGGCGCAGTGTGGCGTGATGTCCGGGCGGCAGAGGTCGGCAATGCGGCCCCGTAATGCTGTCGGGCCACAAATATCCCAGATGACCCAACGGTTCAACGCACAGCGACCCGCGCGGCGCGGTCGTGACGCCGCGTGACACCCCGCCGAAGTGGCCCCTAATCCTCGTCGCAGATGTCCAGCAGGTATTGCCCGTAAGCGTTCTTGGCAAAGGCCGCCGCCCGCGCGCGCAGCGCGTCGCGGGTGATCAGACCCATGCGGTACGCCACCTCGTCCGGCGATCCCACCTGTTGCCCCTGCCGCATGGTCAGCGTGCGCACGAAATTGCTGGCGTCCAGCAGGCTGGCATGGGTGCCGGTGTCCAGCCAGGCATAGCCGCGCCCCATCGTCTCGACGGTCAGGCTGCCCTCGGCCAGATACAGCGACAACAGGTCTGCAATCTCCAGCTCCCCACGCGCCGACGGCTGCACCTGCTTGGCCAGCTCCGGCGCGCGCCCGTCCAGAAAATACAGCCCCGTGACCGCGTAATTCGACGGCGGCACCTGCGGCTTTTCCACGATCTGCTGCACACGCCCCTGCGCGTCAAACCCGACCACGCCGTACCGCTCGGGGTCGGACACGCGGTAACCGAACACCGTCCCCCCCTGCGCCTGCGCATCCGCCGCCTGCAACTGCTCGGGCAACCCATGACCGAAAAAGATGTTGTCGCCCAGCACCAGAACCGACGGCGCACCGGCCAGAAACCCCTCGGCCAGCAGATAGGCCTGCGCCAGCCCGTCCGGCGACGGCTGCACGATGTATTCGAACCGCAGCCCCCATTGGCTGCCATCCCCCAGCAGCCGCCTGAACTGGTCCTGATCCTCGGGCGTGGTGATGATCGCAATCTCGGTCACACCGGCCAAAATCAGCACGCTCAGCGGGTAGTAGATCATCGGCTTGTCATAGACCGGGATAAGCTGCTTCGACAGGCCCATGGTGATCGGATACAGCCGCGTGCCAGACCCGCCCGCCAGAATGATGCCCTTGCGTTTCATGTCGCTGCCTTTCCTGTGGCTGTGCCCAGCCGCATGCCCACACCGTCGCGCGCCAGCAGCGGTTGCCACCAGTCCGCATTGTCCAGATACCACCGCACCGTCCGCGCGATCCCCTGTTGCAGCGTGACCGACGGCCGCCAGCCCAGTTCGGTGCGGATGCGCGTGGGGTCGATGGCATAGCGGCGGTCGTGTCCGGGGCGGTCGGTGACAAATGTGATCAGGTCGGCGTGCGGCGCGGCATCGGGGCGGAGCCTGTCCAGCTCGGCACAGATCATGCGCACCAGATCAATATTCGTCGCCTCGTTCTCGCCACCGATGTTATAGGTCCGGCCCACCGCCCCCTGCCCCAGCACACACAGCAACGCGTCGGCGTGATCCTCGACAAACAGCCAGTCGCGCACGTTCAGCCCGTCGCCGTAAACCGGAATAGCCTCGCCCGCCAGCGCCCGCAGGATCACCACCGGGATCAGCTTTTCGGGGAAATGATAGGGGCCGTAATTGTTGGAACAGTTGGTCACCAGCACCGGCAGACCATAGGTTTCCCCCCAGGCCCGCACCAGATGATCCGACGACGCCTTGGACGCGGAATAGGGCGATCGTGGGTCATAAGGCGTATCTTCGGTGAACAGCCCCACCGCGCCCAGCGATCCGTATACTTCATCGGTCGAGATGTGGTGAAAGCGAAAGCCGGCAGGTTGCCCATGGGCAACCCAATACTGCCGTGCTGCCTCTAACATATTGAAGGTGCCGGTGATGTTCGTCTCGATAAAATCCGCCGGCCCGTCAATCGACCGGTCCACGTGGCTTTCCGCGGCCAGATGCATCACCGCATCGGGCTGGTGGGCGGCAAATATCCGGTCCAGCGCCGCGCGGTCGCGGATGTCGGCCTGCTCGAACCGGTACAGCGGGCTGTCGGCCACCGATGCCACATTCTCCAGACAGGCGGCATAGGTCAGCGCATCGACATTCACCACCGCGTGCCCCAGCCCCACGGCACGGCGCACCACGGCAGACCCGATGAACCCCGCACCGCCTGTGACCAATATCTTCACGCCGCCCCCTCCATGTGAAAGGGCGAGGTCCAGTCGCCAAAGGCAGGTGCCGCGCGGTCCTTGTCCGACAGCACCGGCGCGCCATCCAGCCCCCAGTCGATGCCCAGACTGTCCCACGCGACCGACCCGTCGGCGTCCGGCGCATAGTAATCGGTGCACTTGTACTGCACCTCGCAATCGGGCGTGCGGGTGACGAACCCGTGCAGGAACCCCTTGGGCACGAACAACTGTTCGCCACCCTCGGCGGTCAGGTCCACGCCAACCCACTGGCCATAGCGCGGCGACCCGCGCCGCACGTCCACCGCCACGTCCCAGATCGCGCCACGGGTGCAACGCACCAGCTTGTCCTGCGCGTGGGGCGGGGCCTGATAATGCAGGCCGCGCAGCGTGCCCACATCCGCCGACATCGAATGATTGTCCTGCACGAACTCCGCCGCAATCCCGCCCTGCGCCAGCGTGCGCTTGTTCCACGTCTCGGTGAACCAGCCGCGCGCGTCGCCAAAACGGCGCGGCGTCAGCAGGATCACCTCGGGCAGGCGGGTCGGCTGGAAATTCATCGTCTGGTGCACCTTTGGCCGGGAAACCTGACCCTTCAAGAGCCTGATTTCCCGCCCGAATGCAACTCGTCTGGCGGGATCAGCCCGCTATTTCCCCCATTTCAGCGCGATCAGGTCCATGTCACCGGCCAGTTGCAGCAGCCGCGTGCGGGTCCGCTCCGACAGCGGTTTCAGCGGATGGCGCACATGGTCGCTGCGAATGACCCCGCCCGCCGCGTAAACCGTCTTGCAGGCGCGCAGCCCGCACTGGCGGTTTTCGTGGTTGATCAACGGCAGACACACCTGCCACTGTTTCAGCGCCGCGTCGTGGTCGCCTGCCAGATAGCTGGTGACGATGGGCCGGATGTGTTCGGGAAACAGCCCCGAGGTCATGGTCCCCGTCGCCCCCGCATCCAGATCCGCCAGCAGCGTCACCGCCTCTTCGCCGTCAAACGGCCCCGCGATGTGGTCGCCTGCCGCCGCGATCAATGCGGCCAGCTTGTCGGCGGCAAAGGGGCATTCGATCTTGAAATAACTGACATTCTCCAGCTCGCGCGCCATCCGCGCCAGCAGCGGCACCGGCAGGGTCACACCGCTTAGCGGCGCGTCCTGCACCATGATCGGGATCGAAATGGCGCGGCTGACCGCGTCGAAATGTTCGAACACCCCCGCCTCGGCAGGGAACAGGCCCGACCCGTGATAGGGCGGCATCATCATCACCATCGACGCGCCCATGACCTGCGCCGCCTTGGCGCGGGCCACCACGATGTCGGTGGAAAAATGGCTGATCGTCACGATCACCGGCACACGGCCGGCCACGTGTTCCAGGCTGATCCGCATCAGCGTGGCGCGTTCGGCGTCGGACAGCAGGAACTGTTCGGAATAGTTGGCAAGGATGCAAATCGCATCCACGCCCATATCAATCAGGCAATCCAGCACGCGGCGCATGCCGTCTTCGTCAACCTGTCCGTCGTCCAGAAACGGGGTGGGGGCCACCGGCAAAATGCCTGTCAAAGTCTGTGTCAAAGCGTCGTCCTTTCGGGTGTTCAAATGTCTCGGGGCTTACCAGTCAAAGGCGTCAACCGCCTGTCTGCGGCCCAATGTGAAGGCGTCCGACACATGGATCATCGGGCGCAGGTCCACGTCGATCTCTCGCGCCGCGACAGCTTCGGCAAAGCGGGCGTAAAGCGCGCGGTATTCGTGATCGGGTCCGGCGCTGACCTGCGTGCCGTCCACCACCAGCCGCGCGCCGCCATCGCTCAGCGTGGCATTGCCTTGGGCCGTTTCGATGCGAATGTCCCACGTCTGCGGCCCGGTCTGGCGCCAGTCGAACGCGGCAGTCATATCCGCGCCGCCGGGGTCGTGGAACGTCAGGTCGGCAGCAATCGGCGTGTCACGGTTGGCGGGGAAATACAGCTCGGCTCCCGTCAGATGCACCGCACGCGGGTAAATCTCGGACAGCACCGACAGCGCGTTGATGCCGGGATCGAACACACCCAAGCCCCCCGCCTGCCAGATCCAGTCCTGCCCGGGATGCCAGCGGCGCACGTCCTCTTTCCAGATGACTTCGACGCGGGTTATGTCCTTGCCCTGCAACCAGTCCCGCGCCGCCTGAACGCTGGCGGCATGGCGCGAATGCCACGTGGCAAACAGCGCCACGCCCTGCGCGCGGGCCAATGCGATCAGGTCGTGCACCTCGCTTAACGTCGCCCCCGGCGGCTTCTCCAGCATCACATGCCGCCCCGCCAGCAGCGCCGCCCGCGCATCGGCGTAGCGTACCTGCGGCGGCGTACATAAGGACACACAGGAAATCTCGGGATGCGCCGCCAGCAGATCCTCCAGCCGGTCATACCGCGCCACGCCCTCGACCCCCGCATTGCGGCTGGCGGTGGCCTGCAAGGTGAACGCAGGCGTCGCCGCAATCGACGGAATATGCTGGTCGCGGGCGATCTTGCCCACGCCAACGATGGCCAAACCCTGCCCCGCCATCAGTGCGAATCCCGCGGCACGGCATTGCCCCGACAGCCGACAAGGAAATCGAAATCCGCCCCCGTATCGGCCCCCTGCACATGGTCATGGAACAGCCGCGCGTAGCCGCTGGCGGGCGGCACAACGGGGTTTTCCCACGCCGCCAGCCGCCGCGCGATCTCGGCGTCGGGCACGTCCAGATGCAGCCGCCGGTTGGGCATGTCCAGCTCGATCATGTCGCCGTTCTGCACGATGGCCAGCGGCCCGCCCGCTGCCGCCTCGGGGCTGGTGTGCAGGATCACGGTGCCATAGGCGGTGCCCGACATCCGCGCATCGGAAATCCGCACCATATCGGTGATGCCCTTTTTCAGCACCTTCGGCGGCAGGCCCATGTTCCCCACCTCGGACATGCCGGGATAGCCGCGCGGGCCGCACATTTTCAGCACCATCACACAGGTTTCATCAATGTCCAGATCGTCATCGTTGATCCGCGCCTTGTAGTCGTCGATGTCCTCGAACACCACGGCACGGCCCCGATGGGTCAGCAAATGCGGGCTGGCGGCGGACGGTTTCAGCACCGCGCCCTTGGGTGCCAGATTGCCGCGCAGCACGGCGATGCCGCCCTGTTTCGCCAGCGGCTCGCCTGCGGGGCGGATCACGTCCTCGTTGTGGTTCACCGCATCCTTGACCTGATCCCAGGCAGTGTCACCCGACACGGTCAGCGCATCGCGGTTCAGCAATCCCGCCTCGCCCAGCCGCTTGATCACCACGGGCAGACCGCCGGCATAAAAGAACTCTTCCATCAGGTATTTGCCCGACGGCATCAGGTTCACAATCGTCGGCACGTCGCGCCCGAAGGTGTCCCAATCGTCCAGCGTCAGATCAATGCCCACACGCCCCGCAATCGCCATCAGGTGAATGACCGCATTGGTCGACCCGCCAATCGCGCCATTGGTGCGGATCGCGTTCTGGAACGCCTCGGGCGTCAGCACGTCGGACGGTTTCAGATCGTCCTTGACCATCTGCACGATGCGCCGGCCGGTCACATGGCTCATGACACGGCGGCGGCTGTCCACGGCGGGGATGGCGGCATTGCCCGACAGCGCCATGCCCAAGGCCTCGACCATGCTGGCCATCGACGACGCGGTGCCCATGGTGTTGCACGATCCGGGGCTGCGGCTCATCGCCTGCTCGGCTTCCAGAAAATCCTCGCGCGACATCTTGCCCGCCTTGATGTCCTCGGACATCTGCCACAGCGCCGTGCCCGACCCGACCCGCTCGCCCCGGAACCAGCCGTTCATCATCGGCCCGCCCGACACCATGATCGCCGGCAGATCAACCGACGCCGCGCCCATCAGCAGCGCGGGCGTTGTCTTGTCACAGCCGCACAGCAGCACCACACCATCCAGCGGGTTGGCGCGCAGGGCCTCTTCCACGTCCATCGCCGCCAGATTGCGGTACATCATCGCCGTGGGCCGCAGCGCGCTTTCGCCGGTCGAGAACACCGGGAATTCCAGCGGCAGCCCCCCCGCCTCGTAAATCCCGTGCTTCACCCGCTCGGCCAGATCGCGCAGATGCGCGTTGCAGGGCGTCAGTTGCGACCAGGTGTTGCAGATCCCGATCACGGGCCGCCCGTCAAACAGATCGGCCGGCAGCCCCTGGTTCTTCATCCAGCTGCGGTGGTAAATATGGTCACGGCTGTCGCCCCCGAACCATTCCTGCGAGCGCAGTTTGCGGGGCCATGCGGCGGGTTGAAACGTCATTCTCGGATGCCCCTTAGCGTTGTTTCTGTTTGTTGTAGACGTCAAAGATCACGGCAGCGAGCAGCACCAGACCCTTGATCACCTGCTGGTAATCAATGCCGATGCCCATGATCGACATGCCGTTGTTCATCACGCCCATGATGAACGCCCCGATCACCGCACCGACAATCTTGCCGACACCGCCGGACATCGACGCACCGCCGATGAACACCGCCGCGATCACGTCCAGCTCGACGGCAAAGCCCGCCTTGGGCGTCGCCGTGTTCAGCCGCGCGGCAAAGATCAGACCGGCCAGCGCCGCCAGCACGCCCATGTTGACGAAGGTCAGGAAGGTCAGCCGCTCGGTCGGGATGCCCGACAGTTTCGCCGCCTTCACATTCCCCCCCAGCGCATAGACCCGCCGCCCGATGGTCGTCTGTTCGGTGATGAACGCGTAAACGATGGTCAGCAGCCCCATGGTCACCAGCACGTTGGGCAAGCCCCGGAACGTGGACAGCTTGTAAATCACGAACAACAGCGCCCCCGCCACAATCGCATTGCGCACCACGAAAAAGCTGACCGGCTCGTCCTCGATCCCGTAGGCCATGTTGCGCGCGCGTTTGCGCATCCCAAGGTAAACGATGGCACAGGCGGCAATCACGCCAACGGCCAGCGCCGTGGCATTGGGCCGCCCCACGCCGAACACATCGGGAATGAACCCCGTTGACAGCAACTGGAACGACCGCGGGAACGGCCCCACCGATTGCCCCTCAAGCAGCCACAGCGACAGCCCGCGAAACACCAACATCCCCGCCAGCGTCACGATGAAACTGGGGATGTTCCAATAGGCCACCCAGTACCCCTGCGCCGCCCCGATCAGCCCGCCAACCACCAGACAGACAGGTATGGTAATGGCCACCGGCACGTCCAGATTGACGATCATCACAGCCGCCAGCGCCCCGACAAAGCCCATGACAGAGCCCACCGACAGGTCGATGTGCCCGCCGACGATGACGATCAGCATCCCCAAGGCCATGATGATGATATAGCTGTTCTGCAAAAACAGGTTGGTGATGTTCACCGGTTTCAGCAGCGTGCCGTCGGTCACCACCTGAAAGAACAGCATGATCGCGATCAGGGCGAACAACAGCCCGTAGTCGCGCAAATGGCCCAGCAGATAGGCCCCCATATTCGGTTGTGTGGCGGTTTCGCCGGTGTTGGTATCGGTCATTCTGCCGCTCCCTTAATCTGTGACGATGAACGACATGATGCGTTCCTGACTGGCCTCGGAGGCGTCCAGCTCTCCGACAAACCGCCCCTCGTTCATGACGTAAATGCGGTCGCTCATGCCCAGCAGCTCGGGCATTTCGGAACTGATCATGACCACCCCTTTGCCCTGCGCCGACAGCTCGTTGATAATCCCGTAAATCTCGAACTTGGCACCCACGTCGATGCCACGTGTGGGTTCGTCCAGGATCAGAACCTCCGGCCCCGCGAACAGCCATTTCGACAGAACCACCTTTTGCTGGTTGCCGCCCGACAGGTTCATCACCTGCTGGAACACGCTGGGTGTGCGGATGTTCATCGCCTTGCGATAGCGTTCCGCCACCCGGGTTTCCTCGGCCTCGTTGATGACGCCGGAACGGGACACGTCCGCTAGGTTGGCCAGCGTGATGTTGCGCTGGATCGTGTCTTCCAGCACCAGCCCCAGCTCCTTGCGGTCCTCGGTGACATAGGCCAGCCCGCTGCGGATCGCCGCCGCCACGGTGGACGTGTCCACCACTTGCCCCTTCAGCTTGACCGTGCCGCTGATGTTCTGCCCGTAGCTGCGGCCGAACAGGCTCATCGCCAGCTCGGTGCGCCCGGCGCCCATCAGCCCGGCAATGCCCACGACCTCGCCCGCGCGCACGTGAAAGCTGATGTCCTTGATCATCTGCCGCGTGGCGTGTTCGGGGTGCCAGACGTTCCAGCCCTGAACCTCCATCAGCATGTCCCCCGCGCGCCGCACCCGTTCGGGATAGCGTTGCGACATGTCGCGCCCCACCATGTCGCGCACGATGCGGTCCTCGGTAATCTCTTCCGTCGCTGCATCCAGCGTCGACACCGTCGCGCCGTCGCGGATCACCGTGATGGTGTCAGCCACGCGGCGCACCTCGTTCAGCTTGTGGCTGATGATGATCGACGTGACCCCCTCGGCCTTCAGCTCCAGCAACAGGTCCAGCAACGCCTGACTGTCCGATTCCGACAGCGCGGCGGTGGGTTCGTCCAGGATCAGCAACCGCACATCCTTGGACAGCGCCTTGGCGATTTCGACCAATTGCTGCTTGCCCACACCCAGCCGGTCCACCGGCGTCGCGGGGGCCTCTTTCAGCCCGACCTTTTTCAACAGCGCCTCGGTGCGCCGGAAGGTTTCGGGCCAGTTCATCACGCCCTTGCTGGCACATTCGTTGCCGACAAACAGGTTTTCCGCAATCGACAGCAACGGCACCAGCGCCAGCTCCTGGTGGATGATGATGATCCCCAGCGCCTCGCTGTCCGCGATCCCGCCAAAGCGCGCGACCTGTCCGTCATAATGAATATCCCCGTCATAGGTGCCCTGCGGATAGACCCCCGACAGCACCTTCATCAGCGTGGACTTGCCCGCGCCGTTTTCCCCGACCAGCGCGTGAATCTCGCCCTCGGCCACCTTCAGGTTCACATTGTCCAGCGCCTTGACCCCCGGAAAGGTCTTGGTGATGTCGCGCATTTCCAGAAGAGTTGTCATTGCCCTGCCCCCATTCCTGCGACCTGCCCCTGCGGCCTTTCACGGCACGCGGGGCAGGCGATTTTGCAATCGCGATCCGGTCTTACAGATCGTCTTTGGAGTGGTAACCAGAATCGATCACGATCGTCTGGTAGTTGCTGGCATCCACCGACACAGGCTCCAGCAGATAGGACGGCACAACCTTGACGCCGTTGTCATAGGTCTCGGTGTCGTTGATCTCAGGCGCGCCGCCTTGCAGCAGCGCATCGACCATACCAACCGTCACGCGGGCCAGTTCGCGGGTGTCCTTGAACACGGTCGAATACTGTTCGCCCGCGATGATCGACTTGATCGACTGCAATTCCGCATCCTGACCGGACACGATGGGCATCGCCAGATCGCCCGACCCATATCCCACACCCTTGAGCGAGCTCAGGATACCAATCGAAAGCCCGTCATAGGGGCTGAGCACACCATGCACGACCTGATCGGTGTAATGCGCCGACAACAGGTTATCCATGCGCGCCTGTGCCACCGCACCGTCCCACCGCAGGGTGCCGACCGTGTCCATGCCCTGCTGACCGGACACGATGTTGATGGTGCCATCGTCGATCAGCGGTTGCAGCACCGACATGGCACCGTTGTAGAAGAAATAGGCGTTGTTGTCGTCGGGCGACCCGCCGAACAGCTCGACGTTCCAGGGGCTGACATCGGGGAACCGTTCCTTCAGCCCGTCCACGATGGAGCTGGCCTGTTGCACGCCGACCTTGAAGTTGTCGAAGGTCGCGTAATAATCGACATATTCGCTGTCGCGGATCAGCCGGTCATAGGCAATCGTCTTGATGTCGGCAAAATGCGCGTTCTCCAGCGCATTCGACAGGGTGGTGCCGTCAATCGCGGCAATCACCAGCACGTCAACACCCTTGGTGATCATGTTTTCGATCTGGGCCAACTGGTTGGGAATGTCGTCTTCGGCATATTGCAGGTCAACGGTATAGCCTGCCGCCTCGAACTGTTCGACCATCGAATTGCCGTCAGAAATCCAGCGGGCCGAGGATTTGGTCGGCATCGCAATGCCAATCGTGCCCTTGTCCTGAGCCAGTGCAGGCGCGGTCAACAGACCCACGCCAAGCGCAAGGGCGCTAAGCCCCGAAATAAGTTTGTTCATGTCTTCCTCCCAAAAGCTGACCGCGCCGCAGTTGGGTTGGCCAGGTCCCGCATGCGGGACAAAATGATGGACATTTTTCTGCGTCCGGTGTCACGGTATCACCGGCATGACATAGCGATCAAATTACATAAGTTGACATTGGCATAACGAAATTGGAATGTCTGAACGATGCAAGACCTGACATCCCGCCTGCAATGGCGTCACCTGCGGCTGATCCATGCCATTGACGAACACGGGCAGTTGTCCGTGGCCGCCGACCGCCTGTCCATCACCCAGCCCGCCGCCTCGCGGATGCTGGCCGAGGTCGAGGCGATGGTGGGCCAGCCGCTGTTCGCCCGCACGCCCAAGGGGATGGTGCCCACCGACATCGCCCATGTGCTGATCCGCCACGCGGGCGCCTTGCTGCGCGGGCTGGCCGACACCGTGGACGAGGTCACCGCCTTTGGCGCGGGCCGCACCGGCACGGTGCGCGTGGGGTCGGTGACGGGGGCGGCCATCGCCTATGTGGTGCCCGCGATCCAGCGGCTGAAACAGGACGTCGAGGGCGCCGAGGTCTATGTCGGCGTCGGCCCCAGCGACACGCTGATGCAGGGGATGCTGGACGGCGAATACGACTTTGTGCTGGCCCGCGTGCCCACCGATCTGGACCCGCGCGCCTTCGACATCATGGAATGGCGCAATGAAACCGCCGAATTCCTGGTGCGGTCCGGCCACCCCCTGACCCGCATCGCGCGCCCGTCGATCACCGATCTGGCCGGATACGGCTGGGTCGCGCAGGCCACCGGCACCCCCATGCGCCGCGCCGTGGAAGAGGCGTTTATCGCCCACACCGTCCCCCTGCCCGACGACGTGGTCACCACCACATCGCTGTTGGTGATGATCGCCTATCTGCAAACCTCGGACCTGATCTCGCCCGTCTCAAGCGAGGTCGGCGACCTGGTCCGCAGCTCGGCCGTGGGCGGGATTCAGGCGATTGCGGTCAGGGAACCGATGGTGATTTCGCCCTATCACCTGATTCAGCGCAAATCCGCAATGCTCAGCCCCCTGGCCCAACGCCTGCGCAATCTGGTGGTGGACGGGCTGTCGAAACCGCTGGCCTAGGGTCTTTTTCCGCCCGCCATGTCACATCCCGTCCGTTTCACACGTCTTACTCATATGCCGGGACACACCCGGCGCAACCGCATGAGGAGACACCATGTACGGCCTGATTATCGAACACCGCACCCTGCCCGGCAAACGCGACGCCCTGCGCAAGACCTGGGACGCGCTGATGCAACCCGCCATCGCCGCCAATCCCGACCACATCAGCTATGCCTATTCCTTCGGTCAGGACGCGGATGTGGTCATTGCCTTTCAAGCCTACAGTTCGCAAACTGCGGCGCAGGCGTTCCTGAACCATCCGTCCTATCTGGAATACCTCGCCCGATCCCGCCCTTACCTGGCGGGTGACCCGAAGATCACGCAGCTGGATGTGCAATGGCTGAAACCCGCCGCATAGGCTCTGACCCCATGACCGACCCCGCCCACAGCTTTGACAGCGCGCGGCCGGGGCTGGTCAAACTGGCCTACCGGATGCTGGGATCGGTCGCCGATGCCGAGGACGTGGTGCAAACCGCGTTCTTGCGCTGGCAGGCGGTTGACCCCGCGTCGGTCCAGTCCCCGCCCGCCTATCTGCGCCGCATCGTCACCCGCCTGTGTCTGGATGTGCACCGCACCACCGCCCGCCGCCGCGAGGTATACTTGGGCGAATGGCTGCCCGATCCGGTTATCACGGACCCGTCCGAGGACATCACCCTGATGCTGATGCTGGCGCTGGAGCGCCTATCACCGCTCGAACGCGCGGCCTTTTTGTTGCACGACGTGTTCGGGCTTCCCTTTGACGAGGTTTCGGGCATCATCGACCGCACCCCCGCCGCCGCCCGCCAGCTGGCCGCCCGCGCGCGGCAGAACGTGCAACAGGACAACGCCCGGTTCAGCGTCGACGCGACACGCGGCCAACAGATCGCCGCCGCCTTCTTTGCAGCCTCCCGCACGGGCGACATGGCCGCACTGCGCACGCTGCTTGCCGAAGACATCAGCCTGCACGCGGACGGCGGCGGCCAGCGCCCCACGGCCCTCCAGCCGGTCCTTGGCCGCGACGCGGTGGTACAGGCCCACGCGGGCTTTGCCGATCACTTCCGCGACAACGGCTCGACGCTGATTGCACTCACGCACATCAACGGGCTGCCCGGCTGCATCAGCCGCGAAAGCGACGGCCAGCTTCAGACCACGGCGCTGGACATCGAGAACGGGCTGATCCGGGCAATCTATGTCACCCGCAACCCCGACAAACTGCGCCACCTCAAGGCGTCGGATGCCATGCCAAAGCGACTCTAAGTTCCGGTTTCCCTGAATCGCGGCGGCAAGCCATGCCGACCCGAACCAGACCTTCGCTGCAACCCGTACCAAGGTCCGCTATGCGGACAAAGTGAGCCTTCGCTGCGGTCGCGCGAACGGCCGCCTTCAGCAGCGTTCCAAAATTGGTCCTTTTTGAACGGTCTGCTGTGGGGCGGCGAAGGTCGACTTCAAGCTCGATTATACCTTGCAAGAGCTCGTGAGTTGAATACGTTAATCTGTCTGAAAGAACCACAACTGGGGTAACAATGGCTTACGAAATCCATATCAGACGAACGAATGATCAGCCTATCAGTTTAGAGGAATGGGTGAAGACAGTAGATAATTCTGAAAACGTTCGGCTGGGGGATGCTGTTCCCATCGTTCTTACTAATCCCACTACGGGCGAACAGATATCCAACCCACAATTGCAAGGCGTTGCAGAGCTATACGACGTTGGAAGTCAAGTTTGGTTCCCAGCATTTAGGTGGTTTGAAGGGAGAATTACGACCCGAGCTTCCCGTGACTTTGATACTTTTCATAGTCACCAAAGATCAGTGATGCGTGCGTTAGCTTCTCAGCTTGGAGCCCAGATTGTAGGCGATGAAGGTGAGAGCTACGACTAGGCGAATGCCAGACCAAAATCCCCTTCCAAAAACCCTCCTTTTTGGAACAAGCCAAAACCACTCCGATTGACGCTACCAAAAACCCCGTTCAAAACCTAAGTGGTTGTTGGAGGTTTTTGGAAGGTCTCATTATAGCGGACATTCGTGCAATTCGCAGCATTTGTCAAAGTGGCCTCTTTCCAGACCTTCGCTGCAACCCGCGTGAAGGTCAGACAAGCGGACGGAGTTGCGATTGGCATCCGATCTCACAATGTGGCCAAGAGCGCTCTCGCTTCCACATCAACTTCCTCAGACACGTCTTCATCAGAGGGCCGGTCTGCTAACCGAGCGATATCGGGTATCAATTGAACCAGGTCCACTGGTGAAAGCCTGCCGCAAAGCCTGCTCAAGACCCAGTATTTCCATACAGAATCGTCGGACACGAGCACTCTTCGGATATGTGGTACAATCTCAGGGCCAGAGCCGGAGAGAAGCTCAACCGTCTGATCCGCCACCGGCCAGTTTATGTCCTGCAGCCATTCCAGCAACTCAGGCAAAATCGGATTGATGGCGGGAAATCCCGCTGCTCTCGCGCGGGCGATCGCAGCCAGGTCGAATTTGTCCTGGGGAACACAGCTTCGCAAATCCATTGGGTCGAAATATCAATGCAACGGTGTGACCGCAATGGGCTCATAACGTCCGGTCGCTGCGCTCGGCACAAGCTGCGCCACCTCACCCCCCCTACCCGTCCCCCACCAGCACAAACGGCGCCCAATAGCGGGGGTGCGCGTATTTCACCTCTGGATCGTCCCGCATCAGCCGCAGCATCGACCGACGCAAGGCATCGCTGCGCGCGGTGCCCGCCTGCATCTCGGCCACCATGCCCGTCGTCAGAACCGAGGTCGCGTAATCGTCCACCGGCCAGTGCGACACCAGGATCGACCGCGCCCCCGCATAGATGAACGACCGCGCCAGACCCGACAGCCCCTCGGCCCCCGGCGTGCCGTCACCCGACGCGGTGTTGCACGCCGACAGGATGATCAACTGCGCCGACAGCTTCAGCCCCGCCGCCTCGGTCGCGGTCAGCAGCGCGTCGTCCTGGGGCCCCGGCGCGTCGGGCGGGGTGAACACCAGCGCCGGTTCGGCCAGCCCCGACAGCTCGCCCGCCAGCAGCCCGTGGGTGGCAAAGGCGACGATGTCCACATCGCGCAAATCCGCCCCCCGCACCGCCGTTTCGGTGGCGGCACGGCCCAGAAACACATCGCCCGCCACGGCCCCCGTCAACTGCGCCAGCCGCCGCAATTCGCGCGCGGTGCCGGGCAGCGGGGCCAGCCCGGCCACCGCGCTGACCTGCTCGAACACACCGCGACTGACATAGGCACCGTCCGTCACCAGCCCCGTGGGCGCATCGCTGTCGGCATAGGCGAACACCGGATCGCCAAAGCCCACGAAGGGACGGCGCGGGCCACCCAGATCCGTCTTGTCCACCTTGCGCCGCAGCGCCCGCAGGCTTGAGACATTGGGCAAAACCGTCATCGCCGCCCGCCCGATCAGCCAGTCGGTGTCGCGCAGCGCCTGCGGGTCGGCGTCGTCACCGCTGGGAGGGCTGGCCACCAGCAGACCAAAGGGCAGCGCCGTCAGCGGCCCGTCGGGCACCACGATCAAATGATCCGCCCCGTCGATCTCCGCCGCCAGCGGGCCCAACAGCTTTTGATACAGCCCATGCGCCACCGCACGGTCGAACCCGTCCGCCGAGGCCCCGATGCTGGGCGCGTCGTCCAGCGCCGCCGCTGACCGGTTCTGCGTCGTCACGTCCAGCATCCGCCGCAGCAGGCTGATCTGCGCCACAAGCGCACCCTGTTCAAAGTTGGCCGCGTGCCAGTCCGCCGCCGTGGCCGAAATGGCCCAGACGAACACGTCGAAATCTGCGGCCAGCGTGACGATCATCACCTCGCCGGGGTGCAGGGTTTGCTGCACTTCGGTCACGGTCATCGGGCGCGGGTTGGTCAGTTCGCGGAACGCCGGAAACCCCGCCTCGATCTGCGCGTCCAGTGCGGCGATCTGCGCGCGGATGCGGGCCAGGCTGACGCGCACGCGCTCCACCTCGGCCTCGGCGGCGGCACCGCGCGCGCCGACGGCTGCGGCCAGCGCGCCCTGTTCGGCATCGGCCAGATCGGTCAGGTCACTGCGCTGGCGCAACAATCCCGCCAGCGCCGCATTGCCCGCCTGTTGCCGCAACGCCGCCTGTTGCAGCGCCGCCCCCGCCACGCTGGACGTGGCCCGCTGCATCGTCACGAACACATCGTCGCGGATGCTGTCGCGGGTGGGCGCACCCTGCGCCAGAACCCCCGTACACAGACCCCCCGAACACAAAAGAAAAAGGGCGCACAGGATCACCCCTGCGCGCCCCGATATGGTGCGGGCTGTCACGCCCTGCCTCAGTTGGTCAGGATGTAATAGCTGTTGCGCTTGCGGCCCTGGTTGGCCACCGCAACAAGGAAATATCCGTCCCAAGCCGGCGTGAACGAACAATAGATCTTGTCGGTATAGGTCTTGTCCAGACAGATGGTGTTGCCGTTTTCGTCGGTGACCAGCAGGTCAAGGTTGGCGTCGCCGTCACCCACGACCGCCAGTTCGGCAAAGCGGCCACCGTAGAAGGGCACCTTGAACAGGTCGATCTTGCCCGCAGGCAGACGCGACAGGGTGCGCGACGCGCCACCGATGCGGCCCCGCGATCCTTCGGCCTGGGCGTCTTCGATCAGACCGGTCACGGCAGGGTCACCGCCCGCGTATTCCAGCGCGGCGGTCAGCATCGCCTCGGCGTCCATCGGCGCGTCGGCACCGTCGGCTTCTTCGGTCACGCCGGCCATGTCTTCGTTGTCCGAGGTGGTTTTCTCGCGCTCGACATCCTTGGCGTCAACGCCCTGCATGATCTGCGCGGCAGCCAGCGCGGCAACGGCGTTCTTGCTTTCCTGCGCGTGGGCAAACAGATCCTGCGCCAGCGCGACCTTACCCACGGCGCTCACCTCGGCGGTGGGTTCGGTGGGCTGGACGTTCTCGCCGGACTTGTCCTGCGCCAGCGCGGTGATCGGGGCCAACGCCAGTGCGGCGGCGCTGACCATCGAGAGAAGTTTGGTACGTGTCATGTGTGGAATTCCTTTCGGTCAAAACGTGGTAAGGGTTGGGTAATTGATTGGATCATGCCCGCGTAACCGTACGTTTTCCAGACATTTTTTATGACAAACACCGTCAGGTATTCCTTACCTTTGGCCCCCGCTGCGCCATTATTCTTGCTGCGGTTGAACTTCGGCCAGCGACCGGCTGAGCACCCAGCCAAAGACCGCCTCGTCGACCGCGCGCAAACGGTCCTCGGCCGGCTGGCGGGCCACGTCGGCGCCGCCGCTGGCATAGCGGTCATAGCGGTCGAACCACAGGTCGTTCGACTGCGCCATATCCAGATAGGCCGCCTGCGGCTGCGCCTGATCGTGAAAGAAACTGGCGCGCTTGCGCAAAGCGTCGGCCATGGTCTGCCCGCTTTGATATTCAGGATAGGGCACCACGGCCACCGCCCGGTCATAGGCGGCAGCGGCCAGATCGGTCAGCCCCAGTTGCGCCAGAATGTCGGCGTGCTGGGTGTGCAGGCGCGCAGCGTTGGCGGGCGTCAGCCGTGCCATCATGTCGGCCTGTCCCAGCGCCTCTTCGATCACCGCGCGCGCCTCGTCCAGCCGCCCCTGATAGCTGCGCACAAAGGCCTGGGCAAAGCAGACTTCGGACCAATACAGCGGCCCCCAGGTGTCCGGGTCGCGGCTGGCATAGGCCTGAGCGATGATGCTTTGGGCCAGCTCGGGGTTGCCGTTGCCCCAGACCAGCCAGCCATAGGACACCGACAGGAACGCCGCCGTGCCTTCCTGATGCCAGGGCGACCGGCGATAGCTTTCCAGTGCGGCGCGCGTCAGCTCGGCCGCCTCGACCCGGTCGCCCCGCCGCGCCAGCGCCGAGGCATAGGCGAACCGCGCCGCCACGCTCCACTGGTGTTCCTCGGGCAACATCGACGCCAGCGACCGCAGATGGAACGCCATCGTCTGAAACCCCTGTTCGGTCAGCATCGCGTCGGGGTCGGCGTTCAGGGCAAACATCTGCGTGCTGACCAGCGCCAGCGCCCGGTCCGGCGTCGCCTCAAGCTGTTTGGAATAGCTGTCGACAAAAGCGCGGGCGCGGTCCAGATCGTCCAGTTCCAGCGCCAGGTTCAGCAGCCCCAGCCCCAGGATCACGCCCCAGGGGTCGGTCGTGACCCGCGCAAAATCCGCATCGGCATTGTCGAAATAGACCTTGCGCGCGCCGGTCATGTCATGGCCGTAAAACGACTGTGTGGCGCGCAGCATCCGCACGTTGGCCTGTATGATGTCGGGCAGATCGTCCCGCGCCTCAAGCCGCGCCAGCGGTGCCAGCGCCAGATCGGCGTCATAGATACGCGCATACAGCATCAGCAACGCCTCGGCGAAATCCGGTTGCCACGGGTCGGCCTCCAGCCCCTCGTGCTGTCCGTCCGCCAGCGCCGCGCGCACCCGTTTCAGTTGCGCCTGCCCGTCGCCCACGTCCCCCAGCAGCGCCGCGATATAGGCGCGGTTCAGCGCGGCCATCGCGGCGGGCAGTTCGCCCTTGGCTTCGGCCCGCTCCAGCACCAGCGTGATCTGCGCAAAACGCCCCGCCAGAACCGCCGACACCACATCATCGCCGTCGGCGGTGACAAAGATTTCGCCGGGACGGTCCAACCCCAGCTCGGCCGCATAGACAAAGCGGGCCGGATCGACCAGCGTCTTGTCCATCTGAACGGCCAGTTCCTGTGCGGCGGGGTTGTTGGCCGACCGTGTCTGGCGCACCGCGACATAGGCCCGCTCAAGCGCCTCTTGCGCAATCAACGGCGCGCCCATCCTGTCGGCGGCCACCCAGATCACCTGTTCCAGCGTTGACCGCACCGGGGCGAAATCGTCGCCCTGCCCGTCGGGCAAGGCGTCCATTTCCCCCAAGGCCGCCTGCGCGGTGCGCATCGCTGCGGGGAAATCGCCCTGAAGGTTGTGAATGCCCGCAAGGTTCTGCGAGGCCCAGAAATATTCCGGCGTGCCGGGGGCCTGCGTGCGCATGAAATCCATCCGCGCCTGAAGGATCGGGACCGCACGGTCAAAATCGTCATTGTCGGCAAAAATCCGGCCCAGCATCCCGTAAAGAAGCTGGTATTCCGCCATGTCCCCCTCGTCCGAGTTTTCGATAAACGCCGCGACATGGCGGGCATCGGCCAGCAATTGCGGATCGTCATGCGACGCTCTGCGGCGCGCCTGAAAATCCAGCAACCACAGCCGCAGATACAGCCCGTCATGCCCGCCGGGCCGGTCCAGAAACCCGTTCAGCAGATCGCGCCGGATTTCGGCTGCATCGGGGGCAAAGGCGCGGGTGGCGGCCTGGGCCAGCAGATAGGCGGCCTCGGTCACGTCGCGGCCATCGACCTGCGTGCCCGGCTCCAGCCCCAGCGCCACGAAGCTGCGCAACACCGCTTCGGCGGCGGTGTAGTCGTCCATGTAGTACAGCGCCCGCCCCAGCAGCAGCATCGCCTCGACCCGCATCGCACCGTCATGCTCCGCCGGCGTGTCCAGCGCGATCACCATGGGGGCGGCCACTTCGGCGGCCTGTTGGAAATTCCGCATCTCGATCGCCAGCCGAAGCACCAGAAGATCGGGCACCCAGAACCCTTTGTGATCGCCCATGAAATCGGCGTATTTATCGACCTCGGCGTTCAGCGCATCGGCGGCGGCCATGGCTTCGGCGCGCTGGCCGGCAAAGAAACGGCTTTGAATCGCCTTGGACTGGTCCAGGATCCAGTCCGCATAGCTGTCCGGCGTATGGGTCTGCGCCATGGCAACAGGGGCCAGCGTCGGGACCAGCCCAACCGCCAGCACCAGCGCCATGATGCAGACCCGCGCGCCCATCAGTTCGCGTTAATCGTCTGGTCCAGCCACGGCAGGTAATTCGACACCCGCGTATAGGCCGAGAATTGCGCCGTCTCCAGGCAGGAATGCGTGGCCTGATTGCTCAGCCCCCAGCTGACGATGCCCGCCTGAATGAACGTCCCGTCCTCAAGCGGCACCACCAGCGGCCCGCCGCTGTCACCCGAACACGACCCCTTGCCGCCGCCAAAGGTGCCCGAGCAGATCATGTTTTCGGTCATCGGTTCGCGGACATAGGTGATCAGCTCCTGCCAGACCTTTTCCGCCTCGTTGTCTTTCAGACCAAACGCCTTGGCGGCATAGCTCAGCCCTTCGGCGGCGGCCTTGGCGCGGCCTTCCAGCATGACCTGGTTGCACTGGTCGCGCGACAGCATCTGGATCTCGGCCTGACGCATCACATCGGTGCGTTTCGCGCCCTCGATCAGACCCCAGCCGGTGACGACCGTGCGCACGCCGGGCTGGTCCAGCAGGTCACCAAATTCGGCATCCGGCACCTTGATCGTCTGGTAGGGCACATTGGGCGCACGGGCCAGTTTGATCAGGGCGATGTCATTGTCGAACTCGGTCCCTTCATAGCCCGGATGGCGATAGATCGCCTCGACCGGCACCGCGTCGCCCTTGCCTTCGGCAATCTCGTTGGTGCCGACCAGCACCGAAATCGCCTGCGGGGCAAGGTCACGGTAGACGCCGTTGGGGTCCTGCATGTGGATGCAATGCGCCGCGGTCAGAACCCAGGTGTCCAGCACCATCGACCCGCCGCAAAACTGCGCGTCCACGGTCTGGGGCTGGCCCGCGATCAGCAGGGCCACCTGCCACGGCCACGCACCTTCGGCGGCCTCTTCGCCGCCAATCACACGGCCTGCGCTGTCGGCATCCTGTGCGGCGGCGGCCGCTTCGGCCTTGGCGCCGCTTTCGGCATAGGCAAAGGGCGAGGCTTGGGCGGGGGGTGTTTCGGGCAATTCCAGCGTCTGGGCGTTCAGCGCCAATGGCAGGGCCAATGTGGCCATCACTGCGGGTAGAAATCTCATTTGGGTCAGTCTCCTGTTTGAAATGGGGTCAGGGTCAGGTCCAGCCGGTGTACCGACAGATCCGCGCCCTTGGGTTTCAGTGAAAATCCACGGCTTTGCGCCGGATCGGTGACGCTGGCCATATATTCGGCCACGGCACCCATGCTGCTGGCGGGCACCCCGCCACCGCCCAGAAAGGCCAGCGTGGTGCGCATGCTGCCGGGGTCGGCGGGGACCGACACGACGATCACCTGTTCGTGCAGCACCGCATCGGCCACCAGCGCAAAGTCCATTTGCTGGCTGCCGCCTGCCTCGATCCGGTTGGACAGGTTGCGGGTGGGCCACAGGGTCGTGATGCTGTTGTCGGCGTTGATATACAGGACCGTCACGTCCTGCATCCCGCCGGTGGAGTTGTCATAGCGCAGGCCCAGCACGTCGCAATTCCGTGCGGTGGCCCGTCCGGTCACCGGCTGCGGCGTGCCGTCGGGCGAGGCGCATTTGCCGCCGCGCATCCGCCCCGTGGTCAGGGTAAAGCCGACGGTCGGGCCGGTGGGACCAAGGGCAAAGCCGGTCTTGACCGTTCCCCGCCCCATCTGCGCCAGCGCCTTTTCCAGCCGCAAGCGTCCCACCGCCAGCCCGATGCGCTGCGCCAATGCGTCGGCATCGCCCGCGCCCAGCCGGATGCTGGTGCCGTCACCGCCCGCATCCAGCACGCCATCGGGACCGATCAGCGCAAATTGCGCCCCGTCCCAAACCACGCGGTGCGACGGGGTGGCAGCGTCCAGCGGCACGTCCACGCGGGCGGCCAGCGCGTCAAAACCGTAAGGCAAATGCGCCTGCGCCTCGGTGCTGAAATTCAGGGAAATCGAGGTGTCCAGCGCGCGGTCGGTGATCTGGGCATAGGTCACCTTTTCCGTCGGGAAGGGGTCCAGATACCGCAAATCCGCCTCGGTCGCGCGGGCTTCCGTCACCTCGGCCTGACCGGCGGGGGTGTCGTCCAACTGCCCCGCGTACAGCGCCACGATGGACCCTTTGGTCACGCCACCCAGCAGCCCCGCGCGCAGGGTCTGGCCGTCGACCTGCATCCGCAACAGCCCGGGCGCATCGCCGCCGATCACCGGCGCACCGGCCAGCGGCCCCTCGACATCAGGCGTCTGCGCCGCCTGCCCGCCTGCGGTCCGCATCCGCGCGGCGGCGGCTTGGACAAGGGCGGTGTAGGTGATGTCGGGCACCTCTTGCATCACCGAGGTCAGCGCACGGGTGAAATCGCCGTGCCACAGGCGCGCATCGCCAACGGGATATTCAAACGCCCGCTGGTCGGATTGCGCCGCATAAAGAAACACGTAATCACCTGCGGGGGCCTGGCCTTGCCCCACCGCATCGCTGACCTGATCGTCAGGCAGGCCAAGCTGCGCGGGCGTGATGTAGCGGGCCGCCGCGTCCCCATCCGGCCCCGCGCGGAAACCGGTGCCGGAATGGCAGGCGTCCAGGATCGCCACCAACTGCACCCCCCGGGCTGCGGCCTGTTCGGTGAAGGTGCCGAATTCGTCGTCCAGAATCGCGTTTTCCACCGCCCCCATGCCGCCGTTCCAACCGCGCGTGTCGCGGGGCAGGAAAATCTCGTCCATGCCGCCGCCCTCGTCGCCGTTCAGGTCGGGGGCCTGCGCGCCGTGGCCCGAGAAATAGAACACCACCGTATCGCCCGCGCCCGAAGCCGCAATCGCCCCGCCCAAAGCGTCCAGTATCGCCACACGGTCCGGCACCCCGCGCACCGCGCCATCCGGCACCCGCGCCGCGTCGTCCGACAGCACCGTGATCGCCGCCGCCGCAACACCGCGCCGCATCAGCGTGTCGGCCATCAGACCCACGTCGTTCACCGGTCCCTGCAAATCCGCATCCAGATACAGATAATCCCCAACCCCCACCAGAACCGCACGGGTTTCGGCGTGGGTGCCAAGCGGCCACAGGGCCAGCAGCAGGGGGATCATACGGTGCAACATGATCCAAAGATTACGAAGGGGAAGGCGTTCCGTCTACGGCTCTGATCAATCCTAACAGCGTTTTTCATCTGTCCGGCCAAGCCTCTGGCCCGAAAACACAAAAGCCCCCACACCATCGCTGGCATGGGGGCGCGTGTTCACACCTTAAAGGCGAGTAGAGCGCTTAGGCCGCAACGTCGCGGCTGTGTTCGCCTTCTTTCACCTCTTCGATGATCTTGGCCACGAACGCGGGCAGATCGTCGGGGCTGCGCGAGGTGATGATGCCGTTGGAAATCGCCACCTCTTTGTCCACCACATTGGCCCCTGCGTTCTTCAGGTCTGTGCGGATCGAATGGTACGAGGTCATCTCGCGCCCCTCGACCACGCCCGCCTCGATCAGCAGCCACGGCGCGTGGCAGATGGCGGCGACGATCTTGTCGTTTGCGACGAAATCGCGGACCTTTTGCACGGCTGTTTCATCGGCGCGCAGGATGTCGGGGTTGATCTGACCGCCCGGCAGGACAAGGGCGATATAGTCATCGACATTCACGTCCGAAATCTTCAGATCGCCATCGACGCTTTCGCCCCAATCGCTTTGATCCCAGCCTTTGATCGCCTTGCCGTCCAGCGTGGCGACGTGGACCGTGGCACCGGCATCGCGCAGCTCTTTCAGCGGCACTTGCAGCTCGGATTGTTCAAAACCGTTGGTGGCCATGATCAGGATTTTTGCATTGTTCATATTGGGCATTGGGTGATCCTTTCCTCAGATATGTTCGGCAGGTCGTTGCCCGCCGTTTCTAAGGGTACAACCACCGCCCCCCGCCCTGCGTTCCATGGCATTTGAAACGCGGGCGGGAAACAGCCCAAGTGCCAATGCACCATAAGCTTGCACATTCCACCCGCGCGGAATCAAGGCCGCAGGCCGCCGCGCATCGCCGGGCCGCCCGCCGGCACGGCGATTTGGCTGCTGTTGCGCAAGACGGATATGTCGGATGTGCTTGGCTGCCATAAAGTGCCAGTCACAGAGGTCGGATCGCCGCACCACGGCCCGACGATGCGCGGCTTCGCGTTCCATTTCAGAAGCCCGCTTCGTCCGCCATGAGCCGCCATTCACGACGGCCATGATCAATGTCCCGAAACAGCCGGTCGTCTGTGCAAGCTTATGGTGCATTGGCACCAAGGCACCGTCAGTTGCCCGGCGTGATCCGCCGCGCCCCGATCCGCCGCGCATCCGCAGGGGCAGGCACCGCGTCTATCGCGCGCAGGAAGCCGTTGAATTCCGGCGTCAGCCGCGTTGCCTGTTCGCCCGCCGCAATCACCGCGTCCACCTGTGGCGTGTCCAGCCGCAGGCGCGTGGGGATCTGGTTCAGGTCGTCGCGCTGGTCATTGTCCAGCACCTCGAACGACACCTGCCCCACGAACAGCTTCACGTCCTTGCAATCCCACCCCGCCAGCGACCCGCGCAGCGCCCGGACCCGCGATGCGGGCAGGCTGCACCGGTATGCGATCAGATCGTCGGCGTATTGGTCCAGCGTCAGCCGCAGCACGTCATAGCCCACGCGCGTTGCGGCCCCCATGGACGAATTGGCGATCGCCATGCCCAACTGCACCCCGCCCGGACCGCGCAGCCGCTGGTTCCATTTGTAATCCTGCTGCACGCCCGCGTTGGCCACCAGAAACAACATGCGGTTCACGCGCACGGCCTGTTCCTCGGTCATCGGGCCATAAGCGGTCTGCGATTTGACCCGCGCCACCGACAGGCCCGTGGTGCCGAAATTGTCGGTGATGGCCCCGTCCAGCAGCTTGACCAGCTTGATCTTGTCGGGGTCGCGGTAGGTCTCCAACGCCTTGCCGTAAGCCCGCAGCGCCGAGGTGCTTTCGGGATTGAACCGCGCCGCGGTCAGCCAGTCGGGTTCGGAATAATCGCAGCCCTCGCGGTGCGCGGCCAGGGTGATCGGCGCAAACACCAGCGGAAAGGCGGCCGAGGCGGCAACAGCCTCGGACACGGGCAGATCGGCCAGGTTCGAGCACAGCGCGTCAAAGGTTTCCTGCGAGAACAGGAACGGCGTGTTGTTCGCCACGTCCGACGCGTTGATCCACGTGGTCGCGTGCCCCTTGGCCCACAGGTCGCGGAAGGTCGCCTTGTGCAGAATGCTTTCGTCCAGGAACCGCGCAAAGGTCTGCCGCCCGTTGGCCCCGCCCGACAGCCCCTTGACCAGCGTCACGGGGTTCCACACGGCGGTGGCCATGTATTTTTCGGCGTTTTTGATCAGGTATTGCTCGCGGTAGACATCCAAGCCCCGCGGCCCGTGCAGCCCGTAATAGGCCGCCGTGACCGACCCGCCTGACACGCCGGTGACCAGCCGCACGTGGCGCAACAGCCCGTCGGGGTTCTCAGACGTTCGCGTGGCATCGCGCAGCGCCTTCAGCATCCCGTAGGAAAACGCCGACGCCCGCGTGCCGCCGCCCGAAAACGCCAGCCCGATGAACACATCGTCGCGGCCCGTCACGTCACCGCCAAAGTCAGGTTCCTGCACCGATCCGGGATCTGCCAGATAGGGGTTGATCGGCGGGTTCAGCGCCGAACAGGCCGCAAGAACCATGGCGCAGACCAGCGCCGTGCAAAGCCGGATATGAATCATGTCAGGCGCCCCCAAGCGCATGTGGAAAAATGGATTAAGCAGCTATTCCTGCGCGGAAAAGTGCAAGGCTTCGACTTCGATTGCAAATCCTTTTTCGGTGGCGGGCGCACGCGGGATAGCCCCGTGGCGCAGCGCAATCGCCCGCACCAGTGACAGGCCCAGCCCGTGCCCCGGCTGCGCGCCCGTGTCATGACCGCGCGCGAAGGGCGTGAACAGTTGTTCGCGCAGGGCATCGTCCACCCCCGGCCCGTCGTCCTGCACACGCAGGCGCACCAATGCGCCGTCGCGGCGGACGGTCACGGTGATGGTGTCGCCGGTGCGGGTGTATTTCAGACCGTTTTCAATCAGGTTCGACAGCAGTTGTGCCAAGAGGTGTTCATCGCCCAATATCTGCGTGTCAGGGTCGATTTTCGTGGCGATCGTACGGCCCTCTTCCTCGGCCACGGGCTGGTACAGCTCGACGATACCCGCCGCGATCTGGCCCAGATCGACGGGGTGCAGGGTGGTGGTGTTGCCCGCCTCGGCGTCCATCTGCGCGATGCTTAACAGGCTGTCGAACAGCCGGATCGTGGCGCGAATTTCGTCGTCGAGCCCGGCGCGCGCCACCGCGTCCAGATCCAGCGCGTCCAGCCGCGTGCGGATGCGGGCCAGCGGTGTGCGCATTTCGTGGGCCACGGCGTTGCCCAGCCGTTGATGCGCGTCGAACAGATGCGCGATGCGGGCCAGCATGGCGTCGATATGGTCGGCCAGTTCGGCGTGCTCCGACCCGCCCGCGCGCGGCATCCGCAGGCCAAGGCCCCCTGCCCCGCCGACCTGCGCCAGCGCCGCGTTCATCCGCGCCGTACGCCGCTGTGCCTGCCGCGCCACGCCCCATGCGGCGGCCAGACCGGCAAACAGCATCGCCAGACCAAAGGCGGCAAAGACGCGGCGCATCTGGCCCAGCGTCTGTTCCACCGGCAACAGGCTGACCCCCACCAACAGGCCAAAGCCGCCGCGCAACTCCTGCGCGCGGGCCAGAAACGGGCGCCCGTCGATCTGCACCTGTTGCGGCGTGTCCTGCACCGCGATCCCATCGGGCCAACCGTCCAGATTGCCCGCCAGCACAGCGCCCGCACGGTCGGTCAGCACATAGACGCTGCCCGCCGGATCGCCGCGCGTGCTGCGATAGGCGATTGCTTCGCGCAGGGCCACGATGCGGCGCTGGTCATAGAGGGCGGCAAAACCCTGCGCCTCGGCCAGCAGGCGGGTTTGCGTTGCCTCGACCAGTCGCGCGCGCAACTGCGATTGCAGCACCAGCACCCCCGCCACGGCCATCACCAGCGGCACCAGCGCCACCAGCGCGACCGAGCGGAAGGTGCCGTTCCTCATGCCCCCTCCGGCCCGAACCAGTAACCCGCCCCGCGTGCGGTGTGAATCCACGCGCGGTCGGTGTGCTGTTCCAGCTTGCGGCGCAGACGGCCCACATGCACGTCGACCACATTGGTTTGCGGGTCAAAATGCAGGTTCCAGACGTGTTCCAGCAACTGCATCCGGCTGAGCGGAGTGCCCGCATGGGTGGCGAAATACATCAGCAGTTCGAATTCCTTGGGCGACAGGGGAATGTGGTCCTGCCCGTGATGCACCGTGCGCGCCTTGACCCGGATTTCAAGCCCGTCGAAGACCAGAAAATCGTTGTCTGTCGGCTGTGCCTTGGTCCGGCGCACCAGCGCGCGGATGCGGGCGCGCAGTTCCTCGGGGGCAAAGGGTTTGGCCAGATAATCATCCGCCCCCCGGTCCAGCCCGTGACTGCGGTGGCCTGCGTGCGCCAATGCGCTGACCATCAGGATCGCGCCGATGGTGCCGGCGTGGCGCAGTTCGGCCAGCATGTCGATGCTGTCGCCGTCGGGCATCATCCGGTCCAGGATCGCCAGCGGGAACTGCCCTGCCTTGGCGGTGGCCAATCCTGCGGCGCATGTTGTCTCTAACACAGGCGAATAGCCCAGTTCGCTGCACGCCTCGGCCAGCGCGCGGGCCATGTCGGTGTCGTCTTCGACGATCAATATGCGGTCTGTTTCAGTCAAAGCTTACCACCTCTTTGTCCAGCACGTTGGCACCGCTGGCCAGACGCAGCGCGGGGCCGTCCTCCCACGGGTCCAGCAGGTAATGCCGCGTCGCCCCGTCCGGCAATGAGATGCGCAGCAACACAGGCTTGTCAAAGGTATAATCGCGGGTCCACCCATCGGGCAGATCGGCAATGGCGGTGCCGTTGATCGCGACAATCCGGTCGCCCCCCGTCAGCCCCGCAAAGAACCCCGCGCCCTGATTGACCACGGCGCGAATGGTGCCGTCCGCGTCCAGGGCCAGCCCCATGTCGGTCAGCTTGTACTGATCGCGGCGCTGCACCTGTTGCGGGGTCGCGGGGGTGATGTCGGACTGGGCGGATGTGCGCGAAATCGCCAGTGTCAGAGCCTGATTTCCCCGCCAGACCGTCAGCCTCATATGCGTGCCGCCCTGTGCCAGCGCAAAGGCCAGATCGCCCGGCGTGGTGATCGCATGATCGTCCACCATGGTCAGAATATCGCCCGCCATCACACCGCCCAGATCGGCGGGCGTGTCGGGCTGCACCTGTTCCACCAGCGTGCCGGTGCCGTCATAGCCCAAGGCCGCCTTGATCCGTGGCACCAGCGGGCGCAGTTGCACGCCAAGCGGGGGATATTCGGGCAGCGCACCGTGCGCGACAAAGTCAGCCACATCCGCGACCGGCACGGCGTAAGCGATGCCGACAAAGAAGCGCGAACCGTCACTGATACGGGTGTTTATGCCCAGAACGTCGCCTGCGGCATCCACCAGCGGCCCGCCGCTGCTGCCGGGATTGACGGCTGCGGAATGTTGCAGATAGCCCACGGGCTGCGTCGGGTCGATCTGCCGCGCCAGCGCGGACACGATCCCCTGGGTCAGGGTGAACGCCGCCTCAAGCGGGGCGCCGGTGGCGAAGACCCCCTGCCCGACCGCAACGCCGGACGCAGGCTGCAACACCGTATCATGCGGCGTGGCCAGTTGCAGGACCGCCAGATCGCGCTGTTCGTCCACGGCGATCACCGTGGCGTCGATGCGCGTACCGTCCTGGGTCACCGCCACCACTTGCGCCGCCTTGCCGACCACATGGGCGTTGGTCACCGCGCGGTCGTTGCGGCCAAAGACAAAGCCCGAGCCAAGGAAACGATCCCGCCCGTCGGCGCTGCGCAGCATCAGGGTGGCGTCCAGCACACGGGCGGCGGCTTGTGGGGCCATCTGGGCCGTGGCAAGGCGGGGGAATACGCCGATGCACAGCAATAAAGCCAATAATATCAATCGCATAGAATATCTTTCATCAATGTCATTCCAATCTAAACCGGAATCCCCGCCCGTTCATGTGAAAAATACCGTCATGAAAATGCGCCCGCTTGGCAGGTGGGCCGCACATCGCTAACTTTACCATAATTCCAAACCAAAAACCCATTTCCAAGGATGCTCAGATGACCCGTTTTACCGCCCTGACCGCTGCCCTGATCCTGTCGGCCCTGCCTGCGCTGGCCGCCGACCCCGCCCCACTGAAACAGGCCGAGGCCAGCCGTGTGATCTATGACACCGGCGTCGCCACCCGCGATCCGCTGCTGGTGCTGGCCGCCGCCAAAATGCGCCGGGGTCTGGGCCTGTCCCCCACCGACCGCATGGCCGAGGATGGCACCCCCGGCGACGGCGCGCTGGATGCCGATGCGATGCTGGCCACCGCGCGGGATCTGGCGGCAGGCGACGACATGATGCTGGGGCTGATCGACGACGTGGCGTCCGAAAACACCAAGGGCGTGGTCAGCGGCCCCGTCTACAACAACGCGCGCATCGGCGGCGGGCAGACCGACACATACCGCGCCGTGCCGTTCGAGGGCGGCACCTATGCCGAGATCTACGTCGAGGCCAAGGGCAGCAACGACCTGAACCTGAAGGTCACCGACGATCAGGGGCGGCTGGTCTGTTCCGACACCGACGCCAGCGCCATCGCCTATTGCGGGTGGAGCCCGCGCAGCACCGGCGATTTCACCATCGCCGTGCAGAACGCCAGCGGGGGCAGCGCCGATTATGCGCTGATCACGAACTGATGGGACGCGTCCTGCTGCGCCCCGCGCTGACCGCCCTAAGCTTGCTGGCCCCCCTGCCCGCGCTGGCCGAAAACTTTGCGCTGCTGATCGGCGCGTCGACCTATGACAACCTTGAGGAACGGTATTGGCTGCAAGGGCCTGCCAACGACGTGGCGCTGGTGCGGACCTATCTGACGGACAGCGCGCCGGTGCCCTTTGCCGCCGACCACGTGACCGTTCTGGCTGATGGCGTCGAGGGCGCGGGCGCACCGACATTGCAGGGCATCCGCGACGGGTTTGCCGCGATGGCGGCGCGGGTCGGTCCGGGCGATTTCGTCTATTTGCATTTCTCGGGCCACGGCACGCAGGCCCCCGCGCTGCACCCCGAAACCGAGGAGGACGGGCTGGACGAGATGTTTTTGCCGGTCGACATCGGGGCCTGGGACGACAGCGTCGGCAGCGTGGAAAACGCGCTGGTCGATGACGAGATCGGCGTGCTGATCGGCAGCCTGCGGGCCAAGGGCGCGACCGTCTGGGCGGTGTTCGACGCCTGCCATTCCGGCACCGTCACCCGCGCCGCCCCTGCGGATGGCGAAGAGGTGCGGATGCGCAAGCTGGACCCGTCGGCGCTGGGTGTGCCCGACGCCGCCATGGCCGACGCCGAGGCAACATCGCGCGCCCTGCCCGACCCGCGCGCGCGCCCCGCCAGCCCGGTCGAGGGCGGCGAAGGCGACGGCGCGTTCATCGCGTTTTTCGCGGCCCAGACCACCGAGACGACGCCGGAAAAACGTCTGCCCCGTGGCGCGCCCGGACGGGTGTCGCAGGGGGTGTTCACCTATACGATTTTTGAAACCCTGGCCGAAAACCCCGGCGTGACCTATCGCCAGTTGGGTCAGGAAGTGCTGCGCAAATACGCGGTGCAGAACCTGGCGCTGTCGACCCCGATGTTCGAGGGCGATCTGGACGGCTACGTGTTCTCGGGCGAGGCTGGGGAGCAGATCCACCAGTGGCCGGTGCGCGAGGGGGCCTTTGGCCTGACCCTGCGCGCGGGGCAGTTGCAGCACATTGTTCAGGGCGAGATTGTCGCACTGCTGCCCACTGCGGCCAGTGCGATCGGCGATGCCGTGGGCTATGCGCAGGTGACGCTCACCGACACGTTCACATCGGAACTGGAGCCGGTCGCGCATGACGGCCTGCCTGCACTGGATGTCGCGGAGGTGCCGAAGGGCAGCTATGCCCGCAAGCTGGCCGATGTGGTCGATTTCACCCTGCGCGTGGCGCGGCCGGATGGGGATGTGCCCGCCACAGTGACCGCAGCGCTGGACCTGCTGGAACAGGACGCGGGCGGTCGGCTGGTGCTGGTGCCTGCGGGGGCCGATGCCGATGTGCGGCTGGCGGTGATGCCCGACAGCACGCGGCCCGATGCCATCTGGCTGTTGCCCGGCACGGGGTATTTCGAGCCGTCCAAGGCCGCGCAAACGCCCTCGGTCGGGACCACAGACCGGCAGCCCGCCGAGGTGGCCGCGCTGATGCAGGATTCGCTGACCCAGATGGGCCGCGCCATCAACCTGCTGCGGATGGGCGGACAGTACCGCGACACCGACCTGAACGTGGACCTGCGCCTGCAAACCAAGACCCGCCAACAGCGCGATCTGCGTGATCTGGACACGGTGGCTGTGCCGGTGCTGGTGCCCGACGATCAGGTGCACGTGCTGGCGCAGAACAACGAGGCGTTTCCGGTGGACGCCAACGTGCTGCACATCGGGTCGGATTACGCGATCACCCATTTCTACAGCGGGCGGCTGCACCCCGGCGACACGCTGAAAAAGGGGCTGTTCCGCATCACCGACGACGCCTTTGGCCGCGACCGTGTGGTGGTGATCCTGACGCCTGCCGAGCCGCAATCGGCGGTCGAGGATCTGCGGTTTCTGGGACAGTCTGCGGTCGAGGTGATGCGCGGCAACGACCAGTCCAGCAGCTTTGCCGCGTCGCTGCGCAATGCCGGTTTCGGTCAGGTCACACGGGGGGCCGTGGCGCTGGAAGATGACAGCGGACCGGCACCTGCGATCCTGCAATTCGACATTGATACGGTGGCGGGAAACTAGGCGGGCAGGGGGCGGATTTTCGGGAAATTGCCCATGGGCAATTTTTGCCCGCCCCCCCTGAAATGGAAAAGTTGCCCATGGGCAACTTTTTCTAAGGTCAGCTTTTCTTGCGGTCTTCCAGCACCCGTTCAAAGCCGAACCGCAGGGCATCGTCGGTGATGTCCGCATCGAATTCCAGCACGATCGAGCGGCCCTTTTTGCGCATGGTCACGCCCTTGACGCCGCCCGTGCGCACGAAATGCCGTTCATCCACGGCACGCGGTTTCGGCACAGAGGCCGGGCGGGCCGCCCCCTTGAGCCGTTTGATCACCTCGAACCCGTCCAGCGTGGTGCCGCGCGCCTGTTCGCGGATGATCGCGCGGGCTTCTTCCAGCACCAGCTGACCGGTTTCGGGCCGCGCCAACAGCGGCTTCAGATCGCGGGCATGGCGTTCTTTGATGTCGCGGATCGAGGTGAACGCCTTGACCACGTCGCCGGGCAAATCCGCCAGCGCCAGGTAACGCGACAGCCACGGTGGGCTGACCTCAAGCCGGGCGGCCATCGCCTTTTGCTTGCCGCCGTAATAGCGTTTGATCGCGTCGGCATAGTCAATCGCGCGCTCGTAATCCGAGATGTCCTCGCGGTCGCGGTTTTCGATGTCGGCCAGGCGAAACGCCTCTTCGTCGGTCAGGTCGCGCACGTCGATCAGGTATTTGAACTGGGTGTAATTGTTCGCCCGCAGCCAGCTGACGGCAAAGTGCCGCCGCGCGCCGCAGATCACCTCGTAGGCGTCCCCCTTGCGGCGCACGATGGCGGGAAATTCCTGACGGCCCTGAGCGCGGATGCCGTCGATCAGGTCGCGGCAGTTTTCTTCGGTCAGCAGGTCATAGGCGCGGTTGTGCCGGTCCCACATGACGCAATCGGCGGGGTCGACCCAGCGCAGCGTTTTCTCTTCGATTTCGCCGGTGACGTGATCGGCGATGGTGGTTGACCGTTTCAGGAACCGGCTGCCGCGGGCCACTTCGGCGGCGGCGGGCGCGGGTTCCGGTGCGTCGAGGTTCCCCAGAACATCATCATACAGGGCGTCGTGTTTCTTGCTCATAACAGTCCTTCCTTGCGCAGATCGGCGTGGTGGCTGGGCCATGTCTTGCGGATCAGCAATTCGATCTCGCGGTTGACAGAATCCAGATAGGCCCGGCAGCGTTTATGTGTCTCTGTGCGGGTCGCAGGGCCTGTTATTTCATAGACCGTGCCCAGATCGGCGGCGGCGTTGTCGAACTCGGCGCTGTCTTTCAGAACCGCGCTCATCATGTCCATGGGGAACACCGCGTCCATCATCCGCTTGATCGCGGTGTGGGCCGATTTGTTGTCGTTCATCTTGGTCGCCAGAATGCGCAGGAACGCATAGTCGCGGGGGCCACCGGCGGCGGCCAGTTCCTTGAGCGTGGCACCCATCATTTTCAGGAAATGCGCGGTGCTGCCAAAGTCGATGTTGTTGGGCGGCGCGGGGATCACCAGCGCGTCTGCCGCACGCAGAACCGACAGCGACAGCATCCCCAAGGCAGGGGGCGGGTCCATCAGGATCACGTCGAACTGATCGCGGATCGTGGCGATGCCGTCGCGCAGACGGTCCAGCACGAACGACTGTTCGCGCACCATCCGTGCGGCGAATTCATATTCGGCGTCATACAGCCCCAGGTTCGCGGGGATCAGCGCGATGCCCGGCCAATAGGTCGCCCGCAGCGCATAGTGCAACGAGGTCGGGCCGCCGTGGCGGAAGAACGGGTACAGCGTGTCCTCGTCCTCGTCCACGTCGACATCGGGGTTCAGGCCGAACACCGACGTGGTGCTGGCCTGGCTGTCGCAGTCGATCACGCAGACGCGGTAACCTTTCAGCGCCAGGTATTGCGCCAGATGGCAGACGACGGTGGATTTGCCGACGCCGCCCTTGAAGTTCTGCACCGCCAGCACCAGCGCCTCGTCACTGTCGGCGCGGTGGGGCAGGGTGCCGAACAGCGCGCGCATCCGGTTGATGTCGGCCAGCTCGTATCCGGTGCGGCGGCCGGTTTCGGGGTCTTTGTCCGGGGCGGGCAGGCGGCCATCGTCCTCGGCGTCGCGGATGGCCTTTTCGCTGCGGCCCACCATCTCGGCGGCGCGGCGCACGGGGAACCGCAGGTCCAACTGTTTCTCGGTGCCGGGGGCATAGATGCGGTCGCGCAGCCGGCCGATCACGGTGTCGGCGCGGCGGGCGAGGTTTTCTAGGTCTTCCAGACGGACGCGGGGAAGGGCAGGGTTGTCCATGACGGCTCGCAATACAATGAGGATGCGCCGAATCATGAACCCTTGGGGCCAGATGGTAAAGTGCGAAGTTTCACGATAGACGCCCGAAAAACCGCAAGCTGGGGGTTCAGCCGTCAAAGAGTGGAAGTTTGCGTGTATCACCGGCCCAACACCATCATTCTACAGGGGTTTCGGCACGGTGCACCCGATTTGTAAGCTTTGGGTTACCGGTGCGTGCGGTGATCTGTCGAAACGCGCAACACCCCACAAAAATCAAATATGAAAAACCCTGTCTGGTTCTGGATTCTTATAGTTCTTGTTCATGGAGGGTAATATGCTGAAAACACGCCTAAAACAGGCTCTACGCTTACATATCGGGGCCGCTTGGCTTACGGCTGGGGGTGGGTGTTCTTACGTCTTGGGGCCTGTCGGCTTACGGATCGGGGCGGTGCGAAACCTTACATATCGGGGGGCCTCCCGGGGGGGTGAAAAAGGCCCCATTTTCTGCAACAATTCCAGTGTGATGCGAATCGGGTGCCTGTTTTGACCCGAATCAAAGCTTACGTTTCGGGTGATTTACCAATCGGCCCTTTCGTGATAGCTTACACGACAACAACTACAAAAGTAAGTTTGAGCAGGTAAGTCCAATGGCGAAGGACGTGAAACCCAAACCCGTTCGCACGGTCGAAGCGCGGCCCAATGCCGACACGCTGGTGAAACCCGGTGAGCTGGTGGACCTTGTCGAGGTCACACCGCTGACGCTGGCCGACCGGCGCATTTACAACCAGCTTCTGGAAAACGCCTGGGATGCCATCGACAAGCCGGTGACCCATGTGATTTCCAAGGGCGATTTGCGCGGGTCGCACAATTCCAACGACCGTGTGGGCGAATCCATCGAACGGCTGATGGCCTGTATCGTCAAGGTGCGCATCACCCGCGACGGGGCGCCCGCGATTGAGCGGGTGCAGTTGCTGGGCGGGAACATCGAATCCAGCCGCCGCGACGGGTTGTTCGAATATGAAATTCCCACCCGTCTGCGCAAGATCATCAAGGACAGCACCGTGTTCGCCCGCCTGCAACGCGAGGTGATGTTCGCGCTGTCGTCGAAATATGCGCTGACCCTGTACGAGATGATCCAGAAACGCGGCAAGCTGCGGTGGCGGTCGTCGGAACGGTTCAGCCTGGAGGATCTGCGCGGGATTCTGGGCGTGCCCAAGGGCAAGCTGACCTCGTGGTCGAACCTTAAGCTGCGGGCGATCGAGCCTGCGCTGGTCGAGGTCAACGCGCTGAGCGATTACGTGGTGTCGGTCGAGCCGATCAAGACCGGGCGGCGGGTGACCCATGTGGAACTGCGCTGGTGGGCCAAGGACGCCAGCGGCACGGCAACGGCTGAGCGCGAGTTGCAGTTTTCCAAGGTCGGGCGCAAGCAGCGGACGCAGGGCGATACGGTGCCCGCGCGGCCCGGCTGGCTGGAGGCGCGGGGGCAGGCGCTGCGGTCGGAGACCTACGAGACGGCGCGGCTGCGGCATCCGGGGTTTGACATTTACCACGTCGAGGGGGAATGGCGGGCATGGGCCAAGGACCGCGCACCGGCAACAGACCCTGACAAGGCGTTTCTGGCGTTTTTCCGCACGTTTGCAGAGCGCAATCCGCTTTGAGGGTTGGGTGACACGAAGCGGCGCAGGATAAGCGCCTAGCCCGGAAGGCCGTCCATCCTTGGGATGGCCTCCAGATCATTGTCCCAGGTCGCGCGGTCGGCCATGCAGATATGCGCGGTGGGCCGCAGGTCGATGGGGCTGTCCAGGCATCCCGCCGGCACGACAACAAACCCGCCGTCCGTCTGAGACATCGGCAGCGCCGCGCCGCAGGTGCTGCAAAAGCTTTTCGCATGGCGTGAGCCGGGCAGCGTGAATGTACTGATCCGGTCCGTGCCTGACAGCCAGGTGATCGTTGCCTTGGACGAAAACAGGTTTGCCGCATGGGCCGTGCCTGTGTCCTTGCGGCAGCGGCTGCAGTGGCACAGGAAAAAGCTTTCGAATGTGCCGGATATGCGGAATGTCACCGCCCCGCACAGGCACTGTCCGGTGGTCAGTTGGTCGTTCATTCATGTTCCTTTCGACAGGGATGCACAGTGCCGTCTGGCGTTGCGCGTGTCACTGTGGCCTTAGGGCTGTTGCAGGACAATCGTGCACAGCTCGATCCCCACGACCTCTTGGCACAGGCCCGGTGGGGGCGGGGTGCCGTCGGGGGGCTGGGCGGCCACGTCGAACCCGTCTGCGATGGTGATGTCGGCGGTGGCGCGCAGGGTCTTGCCTTGACCCGCCACTGACGCGCCGGCCTGTGCCGTGGCGCGTTGCACGTCGCGCATGTATTGCCAGACCTCGATCCCCGCCACATGCGCCAGATAGCCGTGGCCCGCGTGGTCAAAGGCCCCCACCAGCCGGCCGGCCACGTCCACCCGCACGGCGGCGGCGATGCCGTCGGTGTCGAACACCGCGCGAAAGGCGTTGGCCAGCGCGATGTGGTCGACGGGTCGCCCCTCGGCCACGGCGATGTAGGATTGCAGCTCGACCAGCTCAACCTCGGCCATGGCGCGCACATCCGCGTCCAGATCGGGCAGGGCCAGCAGCGCCTGCACCGTCTGCGCGGCGCGGGGCCAGTCGCCTGCGATCCGGTAATCGTTCACGGCAAAGCTTAACGCCCGTATCTCGGCCTGCGCGTCCTGCGGGGCCAGCCCGTCAAGCCAGCGTTGGGCGGTGGCGCGGCGCGACGCCGATCCGCCGGTGCGGTCGCTGTTCACCACCATGTCCAGCACATCCGCCACCATCTGCGCGTGCCCCGCATCGGCGACCATTTCGGGGCGCAGGGTGGGGGGCGTGACGTCGGGCACGGACAGGTCGGTGATGATCCGGTCGAACACGGCGCTGTCGTCCTGTCCCATACGCCCGCTGATGACGGCCAGCAGGGACAGGGTCGACAGGTTGGAAATGCGCACCAGCGGTTCCTGCGCCAGCACCTCGGGCAGGTTCAGCCCGATCAGCAGGCTGCGTGCCTGATCCAGATCGCCCGCGTTGAACAGATCCGCCGCGTCGCGGGCCACTTCGGTGCAGTTCAGAAAACCGGGGCTGTCGCTGACCGAGACCGGACCCGCCAGCCAGCCCTGCAACTGTGTGGCATAGTCCCCTTCAAGGTATGTCGCGGGGTCCACGGTGACGCGGTCCAGATCGGCGCGGGCCAGATCGGGGCGGCCGAAATAGGCATAGGTATAGGCGCGCCAGATGCGCACGAATTGCTGCATCTCGGGGGCGTTTTGCGCCACGGTCAGGGCGCTGTCATACAGGTCCAGCGCGCGCTCGGCCTTGCACAAGCCGGTGGCGATCAGGCTGGCGGTGACGACCATCACCTGCGCCCAGTCGGGGTCCAGCGGTCCCTGTGCGCGGGCGGCACGCAGGGCGCGGGTCAGCTCCACGTCAAGGCCAAGGCCACCGCTTTCGTCCAGTATCCTGTCCACGTCGCTCAGCAGGTCCGCCGGGCTTTGCGCCTGCACCGGCTGGGCCAGCGTCAGCGCCAGCAGCGCGGGGATCAGCCGCCGGATCATCGGTTGCCCACCACAAAGAACGGCGCCCATGCGACGGGGTGCGACAGGCTGGGGTCGCTGGTGTCGTCCATCAGCGCCAGCATCGCGCGGCGCATTGCCTCGGCCTTGCGCAGGTCGGGGTGGGCGCGCATTTCGGCAAAGGCGGATGCCGTCAGGCGGGCGGCGGCATCATCGCGCACGGGCCAGTGGCTGACCAGCAGGGCCTGTGCACCTGCGGCAAAAAACGCGCGGGCCAGCCCCGACAGCCCCTCGGCCCCTGCGCCATCACCGGCGGCGGTGTTACAGGCCGACAGCACCACCCAATCTGCGGTCAGCGTCAGCCCCGCAACCTCGCCCGCGGTCAGCAATCCGTCATCGGTGCCGGTGATCGTGGCGGGCGGGGTCAGCGCCAGCGCGGGTTCGGCCAGCCCCTGCAATTCGCCCGCGATCAGCCCGTGGGTGGCAAAGACGATCACGTCGCGGTCGCTCAGGTCCATGGTGTGTAGCGTGGTTTCGGAGGCATCCGCGCCCAGCAACACCTGCGCGCGGCCTTGGTCAAAGGCAGCGGCGATGGCGCGGACCTCGCGGCGGGTGCCGGGCAGGGGGGCAAGCTGGCTGACATCGACGGTGCCGGTGGCGGCACGCACCACGGCGTCGGTGCCCTGGCTGCCGGTGAACACCGGATCGCCGATGGCCAGCAGGGTGGTGGTGGGCAGGCCGCTGTCAGGCAGCGGGGCAGGGCGGTGCGCCCGCGCCGCGCGCAGGCTGACCGCGGATGGCAGCATGGTGATGGCATGGTCGCGCAGCATCCAGCTGGCGCGGCGCAGCATGTCGGGGGTCGGGTCGGTGCCCGCCTGCGCCGGATCGGTCAGCAGGGTCGCAAAGGGCATCCCGATCCACGATTTGTCCGCGACGATCATCAGGTGGGGGTATTGCGCCAGCTCGGCCTGAAAGGGTGCGAACAGCCATTGGTACAGGATCGCCGCCAGCCGCGTGTTGAAGGGCTGCGTGGCGGTGGGTGCATCGTCCAGCGCGGCGGCGGCGCGCAGGGTGCCGGTCAGCCCCATGGTGTCGCGGTACATCGCCACCAGTTCCACCGCGTCGGAGTGCGTCACCGGCAAGCGGTGCCACAGCACGTGCCGCTTGGAGATCAGCCAGAGCGTCAGCCAGTTCTGCCCCTGATGCATCTGGATCAGCGCCTCGTCGGGGTCGAGCAGCGCCTGCGCCTCGGCAATGGTCAGCGGGTCGGGGGCGACGATGTCGAGGTAGGCGGGAAACCCCTTGGCCAGCGCCTGATCGTTGACGCGCAGGGCGACGTCCAGTTCTTCGAGTCGCTGACGGCGGGTGGCGTCGTCCAGCGCGGGGTCGGCGCGGGTGCGGGCGATGCGTTCGACCAGATCACGGCGGGCGATGGCCAGCGGCTCCAGCCCCTGTTCCTTGGCGGCAAGGCGCAGGGCGATCTGTTGCACCGCCTGTGCAGCGCCCGAGTTTTGCACGGTCTGCGCCATCTGGAACATCAGATCGGTGCGCTGCAAGGGCGTGGGATCGTCCTGCGCGCGCAGCGGCAGGGGCAGGAACAGGGCACAGGCAAGGATCAGGCGCAGCATGGGGGGATTGTTCGCGAGGGCGGGTTGAGGGGTCAAGTGACAAATGCGGTTTGGTGAGGGGGGAATGGGGGGCTTGCCACTGAGGGCAGCGCCCGACCGCGGGTGGGCATCACGACGCCCGTGACTGCCACTTTATGTCTCGGCTTTGGCGTGGGGTTTTTGGATCTCAATACGGTGAGGAAGCGCCCGCCCATGGGGCGGTCGGGCGCTGCCCGGCGGTGCTACGCACCTTGACTCCGGGCTTTGGTGGACAGCAGCAAAGTCCCGCGCGGTCAATTTGTCCTGCCCCTAACGTGGCGCACGAAAATCTGCGGACAGCTTGTCCGCGACGGGCACATTCGTGTCTGACGGGTCTGGCGTCGGACAAAATGTCCTGACACTCTGCCCGCGAATACGGTTGGGCGCGCCCAGCCGCGCGGGGGAGGGGGCCAGTCTCGCATGGTCGATTTATGGAGCGGTCTGGCGCAAGCCTTCTGGCTGGTCGTGACGCTGGACGCCGAGCTGGTCGAGATCGCGCTGCGGTCGCTGCGGGTGACGCTGAGCGCGCTGGCGGTGGCCTGTGTCATTGCCCTGCCGCTGGCGGCCTTTGTCGCGGTCAAACGGTTCCGGGCGCGGCGGTTTGTCATTGCCATTCTGAACGCGCTGATGGGGCTGCCGCCGGTGGTGGTGGGGCTGATCGTTTACGTGTTCCTGTCGCGGTCCGGCCCGTTCGGGGTCATGGGGCTGTTGTTCACGCCCACGGCGATGATCATCGCCCAGACCATCATCATCGTGCCGCTGATCGCGTCGATCGCGCATCAGTCGATCCGCGATCTTTGGCAGGAATATCATGATCTTCTGATTTCGATGAACGTCACGCAGGGGCAAAAGATCCGCACGCTGCTGTGGGATTGCCGCCGCGCCCTGCTGACCGCCGCGCTGGCCGGATTTGGCCGCGCGATTGGCGAGGTGGGCGCGATCATGATCGTGGGCGGCAACATCGACCACGCCACGCGGGTGCTGACCACGGCGATTGCGCTGGAAACCGGCAAGGGCGAATTCGCGCTGGCGCTGGCCCTGGGCTTTGTGCTGATCGGGCTGGCGGTGGCGGTCAATCTGGCGATCCACTGGCTGGGCCGGACCGAACGCGAGGGGGGCTGGTGATGCAACTGTTCCCGATGACGGCCAAGGGCATCGAAAGCCGCAGGCGCGGGCAGGTTCTGGTGGGGCCGATCGACCTGACGCTGGACGGAACCGGTGCCTGTGTGGTGGTCGGGCCGAACGGGGCCGGCAAGACGACATTGCTGCGGCTGCTGCACGGCACTGCGCGGCTGTCGGCGGGGCAGATCAACTGGGCCTGCCCGACGGACGCGGCGCGCCACCATCAGGGGTTTGTCTTTCAGCGGCCCGTGATGCTGCGGCGCACGGTGATGCAGAACCTGATCTATCCGCTGCGGTTGCGCGGGGTGCCGTTGGCCGATGCCCGCGACCGCGCGCGCGACTGGGCCGGGCGTGTCGGGCTGGCGGATATGCTGGACCGTGCCGCGCCCGTCCTGTCGGGGGGCGAGCAGCAAAAGCTGGCGCTGGCGCGGGCGCTGATTTCAGAGCCTAAAGTGCTGTTTCTGGACGAACCCTGCGCCGCGCTGGATGGCCGCGCCACCCGCGAGATCGAGGAAATTCTGACACATGCGAAATCCACCGGCACGCGGCTGATCCTGTCCACCCACGACATGGGGCAGGCGCGGCGGCTGGCGGATCAGGTGCTGTTCCTGCTGGGCGGGCGCATCCATGAAAGCGGCCCGGCAGAGACATTTTTCAACCAGCCCGAAACGCCACAGGCACGGGCTTTTCTAAGAGGAGACATAGTCGAATGATGAAACGGTTTGCACTTACGCTGGCGGCGCTGGCCATCGGCACCGCCGCACAGGCGACGGACGTGATGAAAATGGCGGTGACGACGTCGTTCAACAACTCAGGCCTGGCCGAGGTGCTGTTGCCCGAGATCAGGAAGGATCTGGACCTGGACGTTCAGTTGCTGGTCGTCGGCACCGGACAGGCGATCAAGCTGGGCGAGGCGGGCGATGTTGACGCCATTCTGGTCCATTCGCGCAAGGCCGAAGAGGCGTTTGTTGATGGCGGATTTGGCACACATCGTACCGAGATTATGTACAATGATTTCGTCTTCATCGGCCCCAAGGCCGACCCCGCAGGGATTAAGGATGCCGATGCCGCCGCCACCGCGCTGACGTCGATTGCCGAGGCAAAGGCCCCCTTTGTCAGCCGTGGCGATGACAGCGGCACGCATAAGAAAGAGCTGTCGTTGTGGAAAGCGGCCGGCATGGACCCCGCAGGCTTTGGTGACTGGTACAAGGCCGTCGGTGCCGGCATGGGCGCTGCGCTGAACACCGCGTCGGGCATTCCGGCCTATATCATGTCGGACCGCGCAAGCTGGCTGAACTTTGGCAACAAGGGCGATCTGGACCTGCTGTATGCAGGCGATCCGGTGCTGTTCAACCAATACGCCTATATCCCCGTGAACCCCGAAAAGCACGCCCATGTCAAAACCGATCTGGTGGACAAGCTTGAGGCATGGCTGGTGTCCGACCGCGCCGCGACGCTGATCAACGATTACAAGATCAACGGCGAAACGCTGTTCGTGTTCAACGCCAAGGCGGCGGAATAACCCCGCATCAGTGACGCATCGCGCCCCTGTAACGGGGGCGCGGTGTTATTCCGGCAGGTCGCCGTGAATGGCGAATTGTTCCAGCCCGGCATCCTGCGGCTGGATCACGCGAAAGCTTTCGCGCACGCCTGCGTCGGTCAGTTCGCGCGCCACGGTCAGCAGGCTGTTGGCGTCGTGGTCGGCGCACATGTCCATCATCTGCGCCAGTTCCTCGGCGGCGACGGGGCGGGCGGCGGCGACGTCCGGTGCGCCGTAGTAGGTGACGAAATGCTGTGCCAGCATGTCGGTCAGGGTGGCAATCTCGGACGGCTCGACCTGCGTCACCGCGACGAATGTCACGCGGCCGAATGTCTCCAGCCCCAGCCAGCCGTTGGCAAAGGCCTGTCGCGCCTTGCCGGTCAGGTCGCCCTCGGTCCAGTCGGAAAACTCGAACCCGCCCGACACGCACCATTCCCCCGTCCGCGCGGGGCTGGAAAACACGTTGCGGTCGCTTTCGTCAAAGTGGATCGCGCGGGCAAGTTTGCGCAGGTCGGGCTGGGTCACGGGCTGGGCTCCAATATGGCGGTCAGCGGGATCAGGTGGGTGGTGTCGGCGTCGCGCAACAGCAGGCCAAAGCGTTCGTCGACGCCAAGATAGGTGCCGGTTTTGCCGCCTTGGGTGGTTTCCTCGCCGATGCCGTAGGCCAGCCCGCGCCATTCGCTGTGCAGGGGGGCCACGCCCTCGCCGTCCCAGCGGTTGATCCAGTGCAGGCTGTGGCGGGCCCATGCCTCGACCAATGCGGGCGGGGACACTTCGGAGCAGCCTTCGGCATACAGCGCGGTCTGGTCCGGGCGCAGGCCGGTTTCGGCAAGGTCGGGATCGTCCAGCGGATACAGCGGCAGGGTGAACCCCACGACCAGCCAGTCGGGCACCGCGTCGGGGTCGGTGGTGGACGCGATGCAGCGGAACCGCCCGCAGGCCGCGTTGTTGATGCGAATGCCGCCGTCCCAATCCAGATGCACGGCAATCTCGGGCGGGGCCAGCGCGCCCAATGCGTTCTGAAAGCCGATGCCGCACAGCGGCAGCATCGCCATGGCGTCGCGCAAGGGCACCTCGGGGGCAAAGACCAGCGCCGCCTGCACCACGTGACCGGCCAGCGCATAGACCACCAGCCCCGCGTCACAGCCCATGGCGGCGCGCATGGCGGCGTGTTCGAAGGCATCCGTGGCCACGGGTTCGCCCCACAGCAGCGGCGGAAAGGTCAGCGTGTCGGTCATGCGTGGCCGCCGTCGATCAGCGTCTTGGCGATGGCCTGAAAGCTGGCCGCCTGCGCGCTGTCGGGCTGGCTGACGGTGATCGGCGCGCCGCCGTCCGAGGCAAGGCGGATTTGCAGGTCCAGCGGCACCTCGGCCAGCAGGGGCACGCCCATTTTCGCGGCCTCGGTGGCAACACCACCGTGGCCGAACACATGTTCCTCGTGGCCGCAGTTGGTGCAGATGTGGGTCGACATGTTTTCGATCATGCCGATGATCGGCACCTTGAGCTGGTTGAACATATCAATGCCCTTGCGCGCGTCCAGCAGGGCGACATCCTGAGGGGTCGAGACGATAATCGCCCCGTCTACCTGCGCCTTTTGCGCCAGCGTCATCTGCACGTCGCCGGTGCCGGGGGGCAGGTCGACGATCAGCACGTCCAGCGCGCCCCATTGCACCTGTGTCATCATCTGTTGCAGCGCGCCCATCAGCATGGGGCCGCGCCAGACCACGGCCTGATCCTCGTTGGTCATCAGGCCGATGGACATCATGGTCACACCGTGGTTGCGCATCGGCAGGATCGTCTTGCCATCGGGCGAGGCGGGCCGGCCGGACACGCCCAGCATCCGCGGCTGGCTGGGGCCGTAAACATCGGCGTCCAGCAGGCCGACACGCCGCCCCTGTTGCGCCAGCGCGCAGGCCAGATTGGCGGAGACGGTGGATTTGCCCACGCCGCCCTTGCCCGAGGCGACGGCCAGGATACGGTCGATGCCGGGGATTTTCTGCGGGCCGCTGGGTTCGGCGGCGCGTTGCGGTTTCAGGTCGGGCGGCGGGGCCTTTTCGCTGTGGCCGGTCAGCACGATGGACACTTTGCCGATGCCATCGACCTGCGCCAGCGCGGCTTCGGCCTGTGCTTTGGCCTGCGCGTAGGCGTCGGCCAGTGCGGGCGGGATTTCCATGACGAAACGCACCGCGCCGGTGGCATCGACGTTCAGCGCGCGCATCACGCCGCTGGCGACGATGTCGGTGTCGGTTGCCGGATCATTGACGGTCTTGAGCGCGGTCAGAACCGCCTCTCTGCTGGCTGCCACGGTTTAGTCCTGTTCTGCGTCTGGCGCGGTGATGGTGCCGGTGACCTCGTGGGTCATGCCCAGTTCGGGGATGGTGATGACGGCGCGCACCGGCACGGCCTGACCGGCGGTTGCACCTTCGCGCATGGCCTTTTCGATGGCCTGCTGCGAGGTCACGCCGACCTGTTTGAGAAACTTGCGCATCGACATGTTGAAGTCATCGCTCATGGGGGTGGCTCCCTGTGTTCGGGCGGATCAGTGATCGCGCCGCTTGCTAAGGTAATCGTCGGTTGTGCGGGGGCGGGGGCGTTCGGCGCCCGCCAGCGGGTTGTTGGCGCTGTGATACTGCGCGTTGATGCGGCAATCATCACACATCTGGATCATGCGCAACTTGCCCTCGTCCGCGAACATGGAATGGTTGCGCAGTTTGTCGGTGATCCGGTCGATGGTGGATTTGACGCCAAAGAGCGTGCCGCATTCGACGCAAGGGAACGGCTCTTCCTCGTGCAGCACGCGCTGTTCCAGTGCCGCGCCGGTCAGGTTCAGCTGCGGGGCCAGGGTGATCGCATCCTCGGGGCAGATGTTGGCGCACAGGCCGCATTGCAAACAGGCGTCTTCCTGAAAGCGCAGTTGCGGCAGGTCGGGGTTGTCGCCCAATGCGCCCGAGGGGCACAGCGACACGCACGACAGGCACAGGGTGCAGGCGTCACTGTCGACCACGACGGCACCGTATGGCGCACCGGCGGGCAGCGGCAGCACCTCGGCGTCGGGGTGCAGGGCGCGGGCGGCCTGACGGGTGATCTGGCGGCGGGTGCCCATGGGGCGCACGGGGCTGGTGACAGGTGCCGGGGGGGCACCGTCATACAGCGTGTCGGACATGGCGTCAGGGTCGGGCGTGTCGATCAGCTGCACGCGGGCATCGCCGCCGATGGCGCGGGCCAGTGCGATTTGCGTCTCGATCGCGTCGCGGTCGGATTTCGGCCCCAACAGCAGGCTGACACCGGCGAAACCGGCGGCCAGCGCCGCCAGCGCCTCGGCATGGCCAAAGGCCGCCAGCGCGGGCAGGGCCATGGGGATCACATCGGCGGGCAAGCCACGCCCGTGGCGGGCGGACAGGCGGATCATTTCGGAACCAAAGGTGTCGTCGTGGACCAGCAGGCGGGGGGCGGTGCCGCCCGCGTCCAGATAGGCCCGCGCCAGCGTCTGCACCCGCAGCATGGTGAAATCAACGGGCGGCGCGTCATAGCTGATGGCACCGGACGGGCAGGCGGCAGAGCACGCGCCGCAGCCTGCGCAGATCATCGGATCAACGCTCACGTGGTCGCCATCGGGGGTGATTGCCCCCGTCGGGCACAGGTCCAGACAGTTGGTGCAGGCGGTTTGCCCCGCGCGGCTGTGGGCGCACAGCAGCGGTTCGGTGCGCACATAAAGCGGTTGTTCAAACGTGCCAACCAGATGCGACGCGGCCAGAACGGCGGCGGCGACGGCAGGCGGGTGGGCCGGATCGGCGCGCAGGTAGCCCTCGCGTTTCTCGTGGGCGGGGAACAGCGGCTGCTGCCCGCGCATATCCAGGATCACGTCGCAGTGGCTGATCGCGCCGTCCTGCGGCGCGGTATAGGTCAACTCGCCACGGCCACCGGGCACGACCTGACGCAGCGCGTCAATCGTGACCTCGAAATGCCCCAGCGCGCCCTTTGCCTTGCGCAGGGTGCCGCCGATCACGTCAAACGCGCGGGTGTCGGGCAGGGGCTGTGACGGGTCGGTCAGCAGGGTGACGGCAAGGTGGTCTTTCAACTGATGCGCGGCCTGCACCGCGGCATCACCCGTGCCCAGGATCAGGCACAGCCCTTCGGATGTGACATCCAGCGACTTTTCGGCCGGGGCGTTCAGCAGCGCCTCGGATGCCAGCGCGGACATTTTGGGCAGTTTCGACGCGGGGTCATCGGACCAACCGGCCCGGTCGCGCAGGTCCAGCAGGGGGGGCGGGGTGACCCCCAGTTCCTCGGCCAGTTCAGTGAAGACCCGCGATTCCTGGGTGCAGCAGAAAATTGCATCACCTGCGGTCAATGCAGCCGCGGCACGGTCGATCTGGCGGGTGCACAGGGCCGAACAGGGGGGCGTGACCGCATGGCCAAGGGTCTGTGACAGCGCATCGGAATCGATGTGCTGCGAGCCTTCACAATCACATGTTATCAACGTCTTTGCCATGATTTTTCCCTTGCTGGACGCGCCGTTTCAGGCGGTTCGCGGATGGCGATCAGGCCCCAAGCTAGACGGCTTTCAGCCCCGCCCACAACCGCAATTCTGCGGCGGCACAGGCACAGCGCCCGCCATCCCGCGATGCCGCGCAGCAGCATTCGGGTCGGGTGATTCGTTTTTGGGCGTCCCGGCTTTTTCCTATGAAAACAGTCGGGTTAGACAATTCGTCCGACAGCGCCCGTTTGCCCCTCGCGGACTGGCCAAGTTGTCTGGAGAGCAGGATTTTTTGGGCCGGCGGGGCGTTAAGGCTTTGCACCGGACCAAGGCCGCGAGAGGATAGACGCCGGAGGAGCATCTTGATCTACAACCCGAACATGTACCGGACCTTGCCCGTGGGCGTCGTATTGCGGCGGACCCCCGGCGTGACCCGTTGGGCACGCTGGAGCTGGAAGGCGACCGCGGTGCTGCCCGGTGCGTCGGACGCGCAATGGCGCGAGCTGCGCCGCGAGGGCGAGATCACCGAATACCACGCCGCCACCCTGCCGCTGGAGCTGCACGGGGCCGAGACCGAGGCCTATGTGCACGGGCTGGGCGCCGAGGTGCCGTGCGTCTACGTGGTGATGCGCCCGATTGCGGGTGCCACGGATCGCCCGTTCGAGATGCTGCTGGTCACCGCGTCGCCCTACGAGGCGCAGGATTATTGCGACAGCGCCGAAGAGGTGGTCGAAAAGGTCGCCATGCCGCAGGGGCTGGAGGCGTGGGTGCGCGACTTTGTCGAGCAGTTCCATCAGGACGAGGTTTTTGTGAAGCGCCGCCGCGACAAGCAGCGGGTGGACCAGACGCAGGACGGCATCGGTGACCCGCGTGTGCAGACCGGTGCCGATGTCTATGCGTCGCCCACGTTGAAACGCAGGCGGATGATATGAGCGGATTCTGGGACCGCCGCCGCGCTGCCGTCGCCGCCGAGGCCGAAGGCGAGGCGCAGGCTGTTGCCGCCGCCGTGCAAGCGCAAGAGCAGGCCGCGCTGGAGGCGCGCGACGATGCGGAGCTTTTGGCGGAGCTGGGCCTGCCGGCGCCGGACAATCTGGTGGATGGGGCGCAGTTGCGGGAATTTCTGAAAGCGCAGTTGCCGCAACGGCTGAAAACGCGGGCGCTGCGCGGGTTCTGGCGCAGCAATCCGGTTCTGGCCTGTCTGGACGGGCTGAACGATTACGACGACGATTATACGCTGGCGTCGACCGCGGGTCAGACGGTGACCACGCTGTATCAGGTCGGCAAGGGCATGGTGCAGCCGATTGCGGATATGCTTGAGGACGACACGGCGCAGGCTGAAGTGATCCTTGCGCAGACCACCGATGTGGACGTGCCCGAGCCGCAGGCGGCGCAGATTGAAACCGCGCCGGCCTATGTTCACGAGGACAGCGAAGACGACGATGCACCGCTGACCGCCCCGACCCACCGCCGGATGCGGTTTCAATTCGCAGCGGCACCCGACGCAGAAAGCACAGGCGCATGAACCAGATGACCGGCACCCAGATCCCCGAAGAAGACCGCCTGCGCGCGGACCTGTACAACTTTATGGGTCTGATCCTGTCCGGCCCGCCGGACCGCATGTTGCTTGACCAGTGCGCGGGGCTGAACGGCGATGACACCGAGCTGGGGCAGGGGATTGCGACGCTGGCCAAACTGGCGCGGCTGACCAAGCCCGCGACGGTCGAGGCCGAGTTTAACCGCCTGTTCATCGGGCTGGGGCGGGGCGAGTTGCTGCCCTATGCCAGCTATTACCTGACCGGTTTCCTGAACGAAAAGCCGCTGGCGCTGTTGCGTCAGGATATGGCGGCGCGGGGGCTGGCGCGGGCCGATACGGTGTTCGAGCCCGAGGATAACATCGCATCGCTGATGGAGATGATGGGCGCGATGATCGCGGGCCGCTTTGGCTCGCCCGCCACGCTGGACCAGCAAAAGACGTTTTTCGGTAAACACATCGCCCCGTGGGCGGGACATTTCTTTTCCGATCTGGAGGGGGCCAAAACGTCGGTCTTTTACGCGCCCGTGGGCAAGATCGGCCGCGCGTTTATGGAGGTCGAATCCGAGGCCTTCCGGCTGAGCGGCACCTGAGACCGACCCGTGCGGGCAGGTCGCCCGCTGACACTTTACGAAACCAAGAGGAGGCAAAGATGACCAAGCAATCCGACGCACCCGAGGTCCGCCGCGACCGGCGTGCGTTCCTGAAATTCGCGGGCACCGCCGCACCGCTGGCGGCGGTGGCCGTGGCCACCGGCACGACCGAGGCGCAGGCCGCCCCTGTCGAGGCAGACCTGTCATCGGACAAGATGCAGGACACCGCACACACCCGCGCCTATTACGCCAGCGCGCGGTTCTAGGCCGGGTTCAGGCTGCGGCCCGGACCCAAGACACCGCACGGCCCGATCCCGGACCCTGCAACACCGGCAACAAGCGACTGGTTGCGTGACGCCCGACTGCGAATTGCCATCCATTAGCCACCAGATGCGGGCGAAGACCCGCGTTCAGGGAGTGAAGATATGTTGAGGAAAAAGACCAACGGGGTTGCGCGACGCCCCCAGCGGACAAGTATCCTGTCTGACGTGGCCCGGTCCAAGATTGACCGCCGTGCGTTTCTGCGCGGTTCAGGGCTGGCCATTGGCGGCCTTGCTGCCATTGCCGCGACAGGCGGCACCGTCCAACAAGCCAATGCCGCAACGGCAGCGGCGACAGGCGCCATCGAGATCAAGAAATCCGTCTGCACCCACTGTTCGGTGGGTTGCACAGTCATCGCCGAAGTGTCGGGCGGTGTCTGGGTCGGGCAGGAACCCGGCTGGGACAGCCCGTTCAACCTGGGCGCGCATTGCGCCAAGGGCGCATCGGTGCGTGAACACGCCCACGGCGAACGCCGCCTGAAGTACCCGATGAAGAAAGTCGGCGGCGAATGGCAGCGGATCAGCTGGGAGCAGGCGATCAACGAGATCGGCGACAAGATGACGTCTATCCGTGACACATCCGGTCCCGACAGCGTCTACTGGCTGGGCAGCGCCAAGCATTCGAACGAACAGGCATACCTGTTCCGCAAGTTCGCGGCCTATTGGGGCACCAACAACGTCGATCACCAGGCGCGTATCTGCCATTCGACGACCGTTGCGGGTGTTGCGAACACATGGGGCTACGGCGCCATGACCAACAGCTATAACGA
>TARA_R110002012_G_scaffold38863_1_pt1 | contig 76778 bp, 70 predicted proteins | sample TARA_R110002012 | Tara Oceans TARA_R110002012 (sample SAMEA4396515) | marine metagenome | biome: Westerlies Biome; feature: [DCM] deep chlorophyll maximum layer (ENVO:01000326); material: water (ENVO:00002006), including particulate matter (ENVO:01000060) such as... | depth 40 m
CGGCATGCCACGTGGGCCGGACGCGCGGAACGAAGCTGGCGTATAGGGCGGAGTAGCGGCCAAGGCAAGCGCAAAAGCGCGCTCTGGGTGCTACCAGAACCTGTACCGTGCAATCACATGCGTGATCGCCATGGGAATATCCTGCAGCGTGTACCCATCGGGATGGTTGCGAAACGCGTAAATAATCATCGCCCCCGCGATGACGATTGTCAGCGCGGAAACGCGCGGTACCCGCCCATCTGAAAATGCTGACACGGCGGAGGGAATTGAAAGAAATGCAAGGGCAAGGCCTATCACCAAAATTAGATCAGAATCCATATAGCTCGCCCTTGAAAATCTTGCTTCATGTTGTCAGGCAACGCTACTCTGGATCGGTGTTGAAAATCAAACGCTCGTCACACGGTGCGACACGCAGGATATTCGTACTACCTTCGACGTTGAATGGCACACCGGCGACAACAACGATCAGATCGTCGGGTCCGGCATATCCTTCTTCGCGTGCGGCGCGGGCCGCGCTAACGACAGCCATCTTGAACCGGTCAAGCCGCCCAGTCAGGACGCAGTTGGTCCCCCAGCTTAGGGCCAATCGCCTTGCCGTCTTGATCAACGGCGTCAATGCGATGATAGGGACCCTGGGGCGCTCTCGTGCAGTCAGTACCGCAGTAGTTCCGCTGTGTGTGAAACAGCAAATTGCCTTGATATTCGCTGTTTCCGCAATCTCACGGGCGGCGGCCACAATACCATCTGCAACCGTCACCCTGTCTGCCTTACGTGAAGATTCGATGATTTGGGTATAAGTGGGGTCCTTTTCGACCTCGGTGGCAACGTTGTCCATCGTGCGCACTGCCTCTATCGGATAAGATCCTGCTGCCGATTCAGCCGATAACATTACTGCATCCGCGCCTTCATAAATCGCAGTCGCTACGTCAGACACTTCAGCTCGGGTCGGCATTGGGCTTTCAATCATAGATTCAAGCATCTGGGTCGCTACGATCACCGGCTTGGCCGCCGCACGGCACTTGCGTACCAACCGTTTCTGAATGGGCGGGACATTCTGCACAGGCAGCTCTACGCCTAGATCACCCCTGGCGACCATGATACCATCACTAACGGCCAATATATCGTCAAACCTCTCTACAGCAGAGGGTTTTTCGATCTTCGACAACAGTGCGGCTCGGCCCTTGGCCAGAGCGCGGGCTTCGATTACGTCTTCGGGACGCTGCACGAAACTTAAGGCAAGCCAATCCACACCCAATTCACAAACGAATTCCAGATCGGCACGATCCTTATCTGACAATGCCGCCAACGGCAAAACCACGTCAGGTACATTAACGCCCTTGCGGTTTGAAATGACACCCCCGGTCACCACGACACAATCAGCAAAATCGGGGCCACACTCTTTGACCTTAAGCCGTATTTTGCCATCGTTCACCAATAGACTGGCACCCGGCTCTAAGGCTTGAAAAATTTCGGGATGCGGCAGGCAAACGCGTTCGGCATTCCCGGCGGCATCGTTCAGATCCAATCTAAAGTCCGCCCCTTCCACCAACTGTTCGCTCTCTTGTGCAAAGACGCCAACCCGCAGCTTGGGGCCTTGCAAATCCGCCAAGATACCTATCGTCGACCCGGTTTCCTCTTCGATCTGACGAATGATCTGATGTTTGGTCCGGATTTCCTCGTGGCTGCCGTGGCTCATGTTCAGTCGAAAAACGTCCGCCCCCGCATTGTACAGCGCCGAAATCATCTCGTGCGTATCCGACGCTGGCCCAAGAGTAGCAACTATCTTAACATTGCGCGTGCGTTTCATGCTTAGGCTTTCCTTTTTGTCTTTGAAGCAGGCCTCGGCCCTTATTTAGTACACCTTATAGCTGCTTTAACATGCTCAGCCACAGGAAGGGATAGCAAAAATGTTAGCGATAACTGCTATTCAGCAAATATTAACGTTCTCGCAATCACAGAGCGCTCTGCACTACAAAATTCGATTTACGCCTTCGCAGAATAATGTTGAGCATCGCTGACAAAGAGTTTCAGACTTTCATTCCACAGCGTACAGACGTTACGCAATCCGCGGCAAGCCTAGCCTATGGCAGTTTGACATAAGAAGTGTGCGACCCCAGATTTGAGATCATAACGAATACCCCAAGGAGACGTCAGCATGACCAGCCAACAAGAAATCGAACTTCAAGCCGCAGCCTTCCGTCGTCTGCAACGCCACCTGATGACAGACCGTACTGATGTACAGAATATCGACATGATGAATCTTGCGGGCTTTTGCAGAAATTGCCTGTCCCGCTGGTACCAAGAAGCCGCCAACGAGCGCGGTATCGAGATGGGCAAAGAAGAGGCTCGTGAATTGTTTTACGGCATGCCGATGGATGACTGGAAAACCAACCACCAGACAGAGGCGAAAGACACGCAAAAAGAAGCGTTCAAGGTGGCGTTTGAACAGAACGTCGAAAAGGGCTAGCCTAGACCGGCCAGCCCTTGGCGTGGGTTACACTGCGGCTTTACGCATTTCTTCCAGATAAATTTCGCGCAGGCGCGGTGCGACACGCCCCGGCACACCATCACCCAATGGGACTCCGTCGATCTCGACCACCGGCATCACAAATGCGCTGGCGGATGTAGTAAACGCCTCATCCGCCTGCTGCGCTTCCTCGATGGTAAAGTTGCGTTCTTCGACTACCATCTGCGCTTCTTGTGCAAACCGCAGCACCGCCGCGCGGGTGATGCCGTGCAAGATATCATTGCTTAATGCGCGGGTGATAATCTTGTTACCCTTTACGATATAGGCGTTGTTGCTGGTCCCTTCGGTGACAAACCCCTCCTCGACCATCCACGCATCATCACACCCCGCTTTTTTGGCCATCATCTTACCCATCGATGGGTACAGCAGTTGTATCGTCTTAATGTCCCGACGGCCCCAGCGGATATCTTCGATGCTGATAATCTTGGCACCTTTCTTGGCGGCAGGGCTATCTGCCATCCCGGGCTTGGACTGCGTGAAAAGAACAACCGTCGGTTCAGTGGTTTCGGGATCAGGAAAGGTAAAATCGCGGTCACCATCCGAACCGCGTGTGATCTGCAAATAGATTAACCCGTCGTCAATCTCGTTCACCCGCACCAGCTCTCGGTGTACGTCCAGAAGGTCATCCTTCGAGATCGGGTTGCGCATCTGCAACTCGTTTAGCGACCGACTCAGGCGAATGGCATGGCCATCGAAATCAATCAACTTGCCGTCCAGAACCGAAGTCACTTCATAAACCCCGTCCGCCATCAGAAACCCGCGATCAAAGATCGAAACCTTGGCTTCATTCTCGGGCAGGTATTCGCCGTTCACGTAAACAGTCCGCATCTCTTATCCCCAAAGCTTGGCCGTAGGTGGATGCACCCCGGCTGCGTCAAATATCAAAGCATCCTCGCGGTCTTCGGCCAGAAGCAGTGGGCCGTCAAGGTCCACAACCTTGGCCCCCTGCGCCACCAACGTCGCAGGAGCCATTGCCAACGACGATCCAACCATACAGCCGACCATTACCTCATAGCCTTCGGCCAGCGCCGCAGCGCGCAGCGCAAGCGCCTCGGTCAGACCACCGGTCTTATCAAGCTTGATGTTCACCACATCATACTTGCCCTTTAACCGTGCCAAGCTACCCCGATCATGGCAGCTCTCGTCGGCACAAACGGGCACAGGCCGTTTCATCCCCATCAGGGCATCATCTTCGCCAGCCGGCAAGGGCTGCTCCACCAGCGATACGCCAAGCCGCACCAAATGCGGGGCAAGATCAGCGTAAACCGCAGCCGACCAACCCTCATTGGCATCAACAATAATCCGTGCACCCGGTGCCCCCGCCCGCACCGCCTCCAGCCGCGGCATGTCGTCGGGCGTCCCGAGCTTAATCTTCAGCAATGGCCGATAGGCATGCACCGCTGCCTGCGCCTGCATATTCTCAGGCGTATCCAGTGACAGGGTATAGGCCGTTATCTCTGGCCCCGGCGTCGCCAGCCCGGCCAGTTCCCAGACCCGCTTACCAGTTTGTTTGGCCTCAAGGTCCCACAATGCGCAATCGACTGCGTTGCGCGCTGCACCAGCTGGTAACAGGTCATACAGCTCCGCGCGGGTGAACGCGTCTGGCAGGCCCTCAATCTCGGCGGTCACAGAATCCAATGTTTCACCATAACGGGCATAGGGTACACATTCTCCGCGGCCCCACACATTGCCCTCGGAAATACATGCCGTCAAAACCTGCGCCTCTGTCCGCGACCCGCGCGAAATCGTAAACACTTGCGCCAGTCGAAATACATCGCGGCTTATCTCTATAGGCATATCCGCCCTTTCATTTTGCCGAAAAAACTCTCCCCGAAGGGTCGGTCAAAGGCAAGCCAAAGCCTCCGCCAGTCTTGCGGCTCCCTGTCGAAACGGATCAACCGCAGGCAGCCCGAACCGCTCTTCAATCTCTGCCAAATATGCCTCTGCTTCATCCTCCCTCATATGCTGGGTGTTGATAGATATCCCCACCACTTGACAATTCGGGTTGCTGACCCTGGCCAAAGTCAACGCCACATCGCGTACCGCTTCCAGTGTAGGCAGTTCATAATCCGGCAAGCCACGCATCGTTTTGCGGGTCGGTTCGTGACACAGGATAAGCGCGTCGGGTTGTCCACCATGGATCAGGGCCAGTGTCACACCCGAATATGAAACGTGGAACAGGCTACCTTGTCCCTCGATCACGTCCCAATGATCGTCGTCGTTTGGAGGTGTCAGATATTCTATCGATCCTGCCATGAAATCGGCAACCACCGCATCCAGCGGCACACCCTCGCCGGTGATCAGGATACCGGTCTGCCCTGTCGCCCTAAAACTGCTTTTCATGCCCCTTTCTTGCATCGCTGCATCCAGCGCCAAGGCCGTGTACATCTTGCCAACAGAACAATCCGTCCCCACCGCAAGCACGCGCTTTCCGCTACGCTTTACGCCGCTGGCGATAGGGTATTGAACCGACGGGATACGGACATCATGCAACTTGCATCCGTTTTTTTGTGCGACCGAAACCAGCTCTGGCTCGTTTCGCAAAAGATTGTGCAAGCCGGATGCCAGGTCAAATCCTGCTTCCAACGCCTCGACCAACACAGCACGCCATGCCGCACTTATGGTACCACCCCGGTTGGCAACGCCGATCACCAACGTCTTCGCCCCGGCCTCTTTCGCCTGCGCGAGGGTCATATCAGTTAACCCTACGTCGGCTTTGCACCCTTCCATCCGAAGTTGTCCGACAGCATTGTCAGGGCGCCAATCCTTGATCCCTTGGGCCACCTTTACTGCAAGTTGATCCGGTGCATCGCCCAAAAACAAAAGATATGGTGTTTCAATCATCGTCGCGTTCTCCCGCATTAAGTCTTTGAGCAATTTTCACAGCTTATCGCCGAAATGAGCTTGCAAATCCATCGAGCATCTTAGTTTTTGCGCAGATATCTTGCAAAAATTTTGCGATATAGGCGCATTAATTGCACAGCCCAGCTCTGTGCAATGCTGCAACTGCGAGATCGACCTTGCAGCGCTAGGGGTAATTTAATAACAACCTGGTATAAAATACCGTAACTTTATTACTCAAGGAGTTCCGCCCATGAGCTTTCGCCTTCAGCCTACTGCGCCTGCACGTCCCAACCGGTGCCAACTTTTCGGGCCGGGGTCGCGTCCCGCAATTTTTGAAAAAATGGCCAGTTCCGCCGCAGATGTAATCAATCTTGATCTGGAGGACAGCGTTGCCCCTTCGGACAAGGAAAGTGCGCGGGCCAATATAATCAAAGCCATTAGCGATGTCGATTGGGGTGACAAGACGTTGTCGGTGCGCATTAACGGGCTCGATACACCCTATTGGTATCGTGACGTGGTCGATTTGCTCGAACAAGCTGGCGAACGGTTGGACCAGATCATGATCCCCAAGGTCGGCTGTGCAGCGGATGTCTATGCCGTAGACGCATTGGTCACGGCTATCGAAACCGCCAAAGGTCGCAGCAAAAAAATCTCGTTCGAGGTAATCATAGAATCGGCTGCGGGTATCGCTCATGTGGAAGAAATCGCCGCTTCCAGCCCGCGTTTACAAGCGATGAGCTTGGGTGCCGCAGATTTCGCGGCCTCGATGGGCATGCAGACCACTGGCATCGGCGGCACGCAGGAGAACTATTACATGTTGCGTGAAGGTGCCAAGCATTGGTCAGACCCATGGCATTGGGCGCAGGCTGCGATTGTCGCCGCATGCCGTACCCACGGTGTGCTTCCGGTCGACGGCCCGTTCGGTGATTTTTCGGATGACGACGGCTTTCGCGCTCAGGCACGGCGTTCGGCGACCCTTGGCATGGTGGGAAAATGGGCTATCCACCCCAAGCAGATTGCCGTCGCTAACGAAGTTTTTACCCCTTCTGAAGAAGCCGTCACAGAAGCCCGCGAAATTCTGGCCGCAATGGAGACCGCAAAGGCCAATGGCGAAGGGGCCACTGTTTACAAAGGCCGTCTTGTCGATATCGCCAGCATCAAGCAGGCCGAGGTCATCGTACGTCAGTCCGAGATGATCGCGTCACGCTGACGCTTCAACGCGTAGCGAATGTACTGTTCGCTACGCGTCCACACCTTTTGAGGCTTGGCTTAGCTGAAAGCTTGCAACATCATAATTTGGTGACCTTCGAAGCGCTGTTGATACCAAGCTTTTTGAATATATGCCCTGTCTGACCGTTTCTGCTAACAGTCAGGTCTAGCGGGCTTAGGGTGGGTTCTTTAGCCTCGCCCCGACGGTCACGTTGCAATAGTATCCAATCAGCGCCATATAGCGATAAACTGAGAGCGGAGCAGCTGATGACACAGTATCTGGATTTCGAAAAATCTTTGGCGGAAATCGAAGGCAAGGCAGAAGAGCTGCGTGCCCTTGCACGGTCGTCTGAAGGTATGGACGTCAGTGCAGAGGCAAAAGCTCTTGATCAGAAAGCCCACCAGATGCTTGATGATCTGTATAAGTCCCTAACGCCATGGCGAAAATGTCAGGTGGCCCGTCATGCGGAACGGCCTCATTGCAAAGATTATATTGAAGCGCTGTTTACAGAATACACCCCGCTTGCCGGCGACCGAAACTTTGCCGATGATCATGCGGTGATGGGGGGGCTTGCCCGATTTAATGACACCCCTGTGGTCGTGATCGGTCACGAAAAGGGCAACGACACCAAGTCACGAATTGAACGCAATTTCGGCATGGCCCGGCCCGAAGGGTATCGCAAAGCTGTGCGCCTGATGGAGTTGGCCGATAAATTCGGGCTACCAGTCATCACGCTGGTCGACACCCCCGGAGCATATCCCGGCAAAGGCGCAGAAGAGCGTGGCCAATCAGAGGCGATTGCCCGGGCAACCGAGACATGCTTGCAGATTGGCGTGCCTTTGGTGTCGGTTATCATCGGCGAAGGCGGGTCAGGCGGAGCCGTGGCGTTTGCGACAGCCAATCGGGTAGCGATGCTCGAACATTCGGTCTATTCAGTTATTTCGCCCGAGGGCTGTGCATCGATCCTGTGGAAAGACGCAGAAAAGATGCGCGAAGCTGCCGAAGCCCTGCGCCTGACTGCTCAGGATCTTAAGCAGCTCGGCGTTAATGATCACGTCATCCCCGAACCACGCGGCGGCGCGCATCGCGATCCAAAAGCTGCCATTGCCGCTGTCGGTGACACCATCGCGACGCTGCTCAAAGACCTGAGCGGCATTGATCGCAAAGCCTTGATCGCTGATCGGCGCAAGAAGTTCATGGATTTGGGAGCGAAGGGACTGGCGGCCTGAGCCAGTTCAGCAGTTCCAAAATACCGTCGCGTCTAGGTAGCCAGCATACGCAGGCCCTGGGTTACGTCTGTTCTTACCGCTAAACGCAGCCCGGGTTCATCACCCGCCCTTAGCGCGGCAATGATGAGCTTATGAAAGTGCGGAGGTTCGGTCCGACGTAGACGACCGTAAAGTGCGCGCATGGTCGGCCCTAACTGCAGCCAAACCGTTTCGGCCATCGCCAGCATGGCAGGCGCTTGGGCACGCAAATACAGCGTACGATGAAATTCTAGATTACTCCGAATGTAACTGACGGCATCCCGATGGGCTACGGCTTCCGAAACCGCATTGTTTATGGTTTGCAGCCGATCAATCAATGCGTAATGCGCTCTTGGCATCGCCCGGCTGGCCAATTCCACCTCGATCAGCGCCCGCAAGGCCGCGAGCTCTTCGATTCTTTCGTTGCTTAGCGCCGGGGTGGAAACGCGACCGGACGCAGACATCGTCAACGCACCTTCGGCCGCCAGTCGTCGCACGGCCTCGCGTGCTGGCGTCATGGATACGGCAAATTCCTTTCCGATCCCCCGTAAAGTAAGGGCCTGGCCGGGTGCAAGGTCGCCGTACATTATGCGGCTGCGCAGATGGCGATACACGCGATCATGGGCCAGAAGATGAGTGTCAAGAGGGCGCGGTGCTTGTGTCATTCATCCCTTGTGATCACACCTTGGCTTGTCGTCAATCCCACCTGACCAGTTGTCCACCCCCCTTGGAAGATTAGGCAAATCGGTAACGATGCAAATCACTACCATGGGTCCGCAGCCACGCACGCGCCTCCTTATAAGGCCCATAGATGCGCTCAACCTCGGCCCAGAATGCGGCTGAGTGGTTCATCTGCGCCAAATGCGCGACCTCGTGCGCCGCTACATAGTCTAGCACTTCGGGTGGTGTCAGGATCAAACGCCACGAAAACATCAACCCGCCATCGGCGGTACACGATCCCCACCGCGACCGCGTATCGCGCAACGTCAGCTTGGTATAGGGCTTGCCTAGAATCGCCGCATAATCGTCGCATGCGCCCGACAGTCGATCGCGCGCAAGCTCTTTCAAATGCGCGGCCAACCGCGCCGGAACCCGATCTTCACGGCCCGGCACCAGCACTGTTTCCTTACCCAACTGTATACGCCTGCCCTGCCCCGGCTCGATTCGCACCATTTTGCCCCCAAGCGGAAACTGTGCCCCGATCCCAATGGCCACATCCGCGCCTCTGGCTTCAAGATGCCTGCGAATCCAGCTTTCCTTTTCTCGGGCAAACGCCAGCCCCTCTGCCTCCTTCAGGCTTTTCGGCATGGTGAGGGTCACGCGCCCGTCAAGCTGAGATATACGCAATGAAATACGCCGCGCTTGGGCTGAACGCCGCAAAATCAACGGTATTGGGGGGTTGCCGGGCAGGAAGGGGTCGGACATTTAGGCTTCCGGATAAAGTTGTAGTGGCAATAGCCTTTGACAGTGCCTATGTCATATGGCACTTGGCCTGAATCATCTATACGTAACAACAATATTCAAAAAAGGGGACTTCGATGCCCAATGAAGAATGGGGAACCAAGCGCCTGTGCCCCACAACGGGCAAGCGGTTCTACGACCTGAACAAAAACCCGATCATTAGCCCCTATTCCGGCGAAGTGGTCGAAATCGACAACTCCAAGTCGCGCATGATCGCCGCCGATGCCGAAGACGCCGTCACAGCCAAGTCCAAGAAGGGCAATGTGGATGACGAAGAGACATTGGTAGATGACGATGATGTAGACGTGGATCTGGATGACGACATTCTGGATGACGACGATGAGGATGATGATACCGTCCCGCTTGACGAAATCGCCGACGTTGCGTCTGACGACGACGACTGATTGAACTTTGCGTAGGCGGGAGTAGATTTTCCTCTTGATCCCGCCTTCGCTTGCGCCTATTCAGCGGCGCACCGGCCTTGGTTGGTTGGTACACGACCCGGATCTTTGATCCACGATGGGGCCTTAGCTCAGCTGGGAGAGCGCCTGCATGGCATGCAGGAGGTCAGCGGTTCGATCCCGCTAGGCTCCACCAAACCACTCCCGTACGACATGTATCAACATCATCTTCCTAACAGAGGCTGAATAATGTGCGACCGCCTTGCGTTCACTCTGAGGCAGCGTTGGAATTCCCACTAGGTCCCCCATCGGTCGTATTTTCCTTTATACCATACCCTATCTTTAAAGAGGCTTCACGCCTCGGCCGGGCCTATCCAGTCGAGCGTAGAACAGGATAAACAACGCATGATTACTGGCAGAAATATTTATTACGCCCACTAGACGACCGGTCTATTTCTATTTAGGCCAACAGAATGAAAGAGCTTAAAAAATCAGATCAAACACGTCAGAATATTTTATCCGCAGGCCGAATGTTGATCGGCAAGCATGGTTATAGCGCTGTCGGGCTGGCGCTGATTCTGAAAGAAAGTCGCGTACCGAAAGGGTCATTTTACCATTATTTTCCTTCGAAAGAAGCATTTGGCCAAGCGTTGTTAGATGACTATGTGACCGATTACCTAGCCCGTCTCGACAACTTGTGTAACGGCCCGGGAACGGCTGGTGACAAGCTGGCAGCTTTTTGGACGGCTTGGCTGACCCAATCGGAATCAGAGGGGATCGCCAGCCAATGTCTGGTCGTAAAACTAGGTGCCGAGATCGCCGATTTGTCCAATGAGATGCGCACCGTCTTGGATCAGGGCGTTGCAGCTTTGGTTGACCGGATTGCGGACCTTTTGGTCAAAGGAAACCGCGACGGATCGGTAAGGGCGGTCGCCGATGCCCAGGCCACCGCGCAGATGCTGTATGCTAAATGGCTAGGCGCTGCGATTCTCTCCAAACTATCACGTGATGAACTTCCCCTTAAGCGCGCCCTAGCGGAAACCAAAGCGTCCCTTTTCGCCCCAAATTGAACACCACATACAATAAAAGTGAGACCCACATGAAAGCTGCGATTCACGACACCTTCGGAGAGCCCGTTGACGTACTAAAGGCACGTGATGTTGCCAAACCTACTCCGTCTGCGGGCGACGTCTTGGTCAAAATGACCCTATCCCCTATCCACAATCACGATTTATGGACCATCCGCGGGAATTATGGTTACAAACCAGACCTGCCCGGTGCGATCGGCGGTACCGAAGCTGTAGGGGTCATCGACGCAGTCGGTGACGGCGTGGACACCGCATTGATCGGGAAGCGTGTCGCTATCGCAGGCGTTCACGGTACTTGGGCAGAATATTTCACAGCTCCTGCCCAAGGTGTCTTGCCTTTGCCCGATGCAATTTCCGACACCGCGGGTGCCCAGTTGATCGCGATGCCCTTCAGCGCGATTTCGCTGCTTGAGACCCTCAAGGCAACCAAGGGCGACTGGATCATTCAAACCTCGGCAAATGGGACCGTCGGCAAGATCATCGCGACCCTTGCAAAGTCCCGCGGCATTCATTTGTTGAACCTCGTGCGGCGCGACGAAGCCGTGCAAGAACTGATTGATCTGGGTGTTGAAAACGTCCTGTCAACCTCAGACGCTGATTGGCAGCAAAAAGCGCGCGAGATGATGGGCAAAGCTGGCGCGACCTCTGCCATCGATTCTGTGGGTGGCGACGTGTCAGCTGATCTGGTTGAACTTCTCGGGCTGGATGGGGAACTGATCGTGTTTGGCACGGCGACCGGTGCGCCTATGCCCCTTTCCTCGGGATCGTTGATCATGAAACACATCACGGTTAAGGGCTTTTGGGGCTCGCGCGTCAGTAGCGAGATGGACCCTGACGAACGCAAACGCCTAATCACCGAACTGGTCACCCTTACGGCAACCGGAAAACTCGCGCTGGAAGACGGCGGCGTGTTCTCAATTGACCAAATATCTGCCGCCCTAAAGGCCGCATTGACACCAGGCCGCACAGGCAAGGTGATGATCAGCGGTTAAGGCCGAGGTTCAAAAATCAATCTCAATTATACGGCCTTTACAGCCATGTAGGGGCCGTTCAACCACAACCGCATGGGGCTGTTTCAAAATGGCAGGCCTACATAATTTTCCGCCAAATCGCGACGGGCCGTCTCACTTTGGGACAGATGGCCAAGGGACGCTCTGCGCATTTGTGCGGCAAAACTGTCTTCGTCGTCAAAGCGGTGCAGCATCGTGGTCATTTGCCAACTAAAACGCATCGCCTTCCATATCCGTGCCAAAGCACGTTGGCTATATGCGTCGATACCCGATTGATCGTGTTTTTTCAGCGCCGAAATCAACGCGTCATGCAAATAATATACGTCAGACACCGCGAGATTAAGGCCCTTGGCACCTGTGGGAGGCACGATATGGGCTGCGTCGCCTACGAGAAACAGATTACCCCATCGCAAAGGTTCACTTACAAAAGACCGCAACGGTGCAATTGATTTCTCAAGCGATGGGCCTGTGACGAGATCGGCCGCGATGGAATGCGGAAAACGCATTTTGAGCTGCTTCCAAAAGCGATCATCATCCCAGTCGGCGACATTATCGCTAAGCGGCACCTGAACATAATACCGGCACAGGTTTTCACTGCGCATCGATGCCAGAGCAAACCCGTCTTCGGAATTTGCATAAACCAACTCTTGACTGACGGGCGGTGTAGCAGACAAAACGCCAAGCCAGCCGAAAGGATAGATACGTTCAAATTCTGTACGTTTTTCTAGTGGAATGGTCCGTCGGCTAACACCGTGAAACCCATCGCAGCCCACAACATATCTGCTGTCTATCCGATGCCGCACCCCGTCTTTGGAATACTCTACATACGGTGTATTCGTTTCTGCTCCGTTGATTATAACATCGTCGACATTGTGAATGATTGGGGTGCCCCGCGCATCCAGCGCATCATAAAGATCATGAGTTACTTCGGTCTGACCGTAAACCAAAACCCTTTTACCCGTCAGTTCATGGAAGTTGATCCGCACCATGAGATCGTTATCTGTCAGAAAGCAGCCGTCGTGAGGCAAGCCTTCCTTATCCATGCGCGCACCTACCCCCGCATGGCGCAGCAAGTTGACGGTCCCGTCCTCTAAAACGCCCGCACGAACCCGTGCCAGCACCCGCGCCCGGCTTGTACGTTCAAGAACCACGGTATCGACGCCACCACGGTTCAACAGCTGCGAAAGCAACAAGCCTGACGGCCCACCGCCAATAATGACAACTTCAGTTTTCATTTGATACCTTGTCCTGCCTGCATAACTTACTAGCGCATCAATGGTATTTGTTGGAATGGACCAGTCATGCAATCTCTGGTACTATTCGTGCATGCGTAATGTGAATAACATCCCCGACTATGCGTTATTCGGAGAGACTGATGCGTTCCCTGACGTGCTGCATTGCGAACATTTTGAAGACCGTGCCCCGAGCCATGGCTGGCAGATATCACCCCACAGACATGCGCAGCTCGCTCAGATTTTTTATATAAAAGAAGGTGAGGGTAAAGCATTCGTAGATAGCGAAATCTTCGACCTTTTCGAGAATGTTGTTCTATATATACCACCTCAGGCGGTTCATGAATTTCACCTTGCCCCGTTCATTCAGGGCATGGTGCAATCATTCCCATATTCCTTGTTACGCAATATCAGCCCGAACAGCGCAGAATTGGTCGATTCCTTGTCGCGTCCTATTGTGGCCAACGCCAATGAAGCCTTGGTCACACTGTTGACCCAGCTCGACGCCGCATTAAGAGAAAATGGACCTTTTCGGTCACAGATTTCGATAGGGCTTGGACATGCGGCTTTGGCCCGTATCGCCGCTTTGGGCGTCGCGAAACAGAACGGGGGTGCGACCTTGCCAGACCAACGCTTGGCACGACTTGATCAGTTGATCGCCAAGCACATGGGCTTGACACGAACGGCCAGAGAATATGCTACCGACATGGGTTTGAGCACCGGACACCTTACCCGGCTATGCCGCGCGACCAGGGGTCTTTCTGCCGCCGCATATATAGAATCTGCGACCATGCAAGAGGCCTGCCGCCTGTTGGCTTTTACGTCCAATTCAATAGCAGAGGTAGGATATCGACTGGGGTTCTCGGACCCATCCTATTTTTCGAGGCGCTTTCGATCAGTGCAAGGCGTTACGCCCTCGCAGTATCGCAAGCAATTCATTAGCTAGGTACACTGACAAGGCCACCGATCTAGGGCAAACGGAACGGCTGCGTCTCAGCCAGACGACATCGGTAGTGCCTATTTTCTAGCCGATATAGTGTCGATGAAATCCAAGACTTTTTATTCAAGGATGCTCCAAATTAAGTTTCCCCAACGGCCCGCTTCGTATTGGGGTTGGCGGTTCAGTAGGTGTTGGCAAGACGACGTTTACCGCTAACTTTTGCAAAGTTATGCGGACCACTGATCAATCGGCGTCATCATCAACGACATTTACACCCAAGAAGATGCCGATGCGGTAATGCGCATGCAAGTCTTGCGGCGGGGCCGAATTATTGGCGTTGAAACTGGGGGCTGCCCCATACCGTAATCCGCAAGTGCTACTAGGATGCCTAGGTCAACCTTTCAGCTGCGACGCACCTATCGGAACCGCATCCAAACCGCGATTGCATCTTGATCAAATCGGAAGCGACAAGCGTATCAACGAGGTACTGGATCCCATCAGTAAAATCGATGACCTTGAAACGGTTCCCAAAAATTAACAATTTGCAATATTAGCGGCGGAATGTTGCCAGTTAAAAACGATGCGCTTTGTTTTCCGAATAAAATCGTCGAAGCTCCGGCTTACTTTACCGGGACAGTAAAGCTTCAGATAACAGGCAACGGATAAAATAAATGAGCGTGAAACGCCAATGGACGACGAAAATCGGAATGACCCTTCTATTTGCGGCATTGCTGTTGTCAGCAGCCTGCACACAGGCCCCCACTGAGATACAGACGATATCTTCGGCGGGTATCAACCCAGACCTTAAAGCCTTGGCGATACGCGAAGTTCGCAAGCTTCAATCCAACGGCCAACGGGTCTGGTGCGTTCCTTTTGCACGCAACGCCAGCGGCGTGAACATTCGCGGAAATGCGAACACCTGGTGGGGCAAGGCAGAAGGATCATATGCCAGAGGCAAAACACCTGTCTCAGGTGCGGTGATGACGTTTACGGCAACGAACTCTAACCCGATGGGTCATATCGCCGTCGTGTCAGAAGTCGTCTCTCCCCGTGAGATTCGGGTGGATCACGCAAATTGGAAGCGCAATAAGATTTCTTTAAAAATGAGCGTGATAGACGTCTCTGAAGCCAATAACTGGTCAAAAGTACGGTTAGAAAGCCAAGAAAATTCCTATGGCCGCGTTTATCCTGTCACGGGCTTTATTTACCCTGACCCTGCCGGTAACTGGCAAGATCAATCGCTGAATGCCCCGGTATTTGCCTTTGCGGCGAATTCGCTACAGGTCAACTAAAACGGTCACCTACCTGCCGCCTTTTTGGCCGGCAGGTAAGATACTTGATTTGCAAATTTCGCGGTACTGGCGTTGGATGGTAAAAACACAACTTCAGGAATACCCCCGATGACCCAGCCGCAAAACAAATCTTGGCAGATTTCCAAACCCGCGCTTCATAGTCGCCACGGAATCGTAGCTTCGCAAAGCCGTGTGGCCGCCGAGGTGGGGGCCGATATAATGACGCAGGGTGGCAATGCTGTAGATGCAGCGATTGCCACTTCCTTTGCCTTGGGTGCCGCTGAACCTTGGATGAGCGGAATGGGCGGCGGCGGCTTTATGATTGTGCGTATGGCAGGCGAGAAAACTGCCAAGGTGATCGAATTCGGAATGAAATCGCCCATCGGCCTAGACATTGATGACTATCCTATCGTCGGGGGCAAGGCGGGCGACCTGTTTCCTTGGCCTTCGGTACTGGAAGACCGCAATGTGATGGGGGCAAAAGCAGTCGCCATCCCGGGTCAGGTCGCGGGAATGGGACTGGCGCATCAGACGTTTGCGACAATGGATTGGGCCGACCTGATCACCCCGGCCATAGGCTTGGCGCAATCCGGCCTGCCCGTCGACTGGTACGCGCAATTGATTATTGGCGGGTCCGCCAAAGACCTTGCACCTTTCCCTGCATCGGCAGACACATTCCTAGATAAAGGTGGTTTCCCCAAAGCGTCCGGATGGACCGCGTTGGGCGAAACCAGCTGCAATCTCGACCGGCTGGCGGCCTCGCTCAGCGTCGTTGCCCAAGGTGGGCCGCGTGCCTTTTACGAAGGGCCGCTTGCGCAGTCGATCATCGACGACTTGACCGCGGCTGGTGGTCGGCACGGCCTTGAGGACCTTGCCCGGTATCACGCCACCATCGTGGATGCGATGCATTTTCCCTACAGAGACCATGAAGTCATTGCGACCCCTACGCTTACTGCCGGTCCGACAATGCGCCGCGCGCTTGAGCTTATGTCTGCTTGGCGTCCGCGTGGCGAGTTTCCCGACGGCGAAACATACGTCACCTATGATAGGGCGATCCGGCAGGCCAACCAAGAACGCTATGCAACGATGGGAGATACCAAACACGAGCCTGATCCGTCGTGCACCACCCATTTCAGTGTCGTCGACGCACAGGGTAACATGGTTGCGGTCACCCAAACGCTTTTGTCGATATTCGGCTCGAGATTTATGCTGCCTGGGTCGGGAATCTTGATGAACAACGGCATAATGTGGTTCGATCCAGAACCTGGCAAACCCAACTCGCTGGCACCAAATAAACGGTGTTTGGCCAATATGTGCCCCACCATCTTGGCCCGATCAGACGGTTCGCAGTTCGCCATCGGCGCGTCTGGGGGGCGCAAAATCATGCCAGCCGTGGTCGAATTGACGTCGTTGCTGCTTGATTTTGGTATGGATCTTGAGACGGCTTTTCACTGTCCTCGTACTGACATGAGCATGGACGATGTAACAATCGTTGACGACGCCATGGCACCTGAAGTGATCCTAACATTGAAGAACAGTCTTGCAAACGTAGTCACGGCGCCGCGCACGATTTTCCCCTACCATTTCGCATGTCCGTCGGGGGTGGGTCGGAAGGACGGGGAAAACGTTGGAGCAACCGAAATTATGTCGGCGTGGGGTGACGCGGTCTGCGCTGACGTTTAGCGATCTTTACCACGGCAGATGCGCTTTCGACACCTACGCCGCGCACCTAACAATTCTTGTGCAGCAAGCCTACGTTATGATCCGTCAGGCGTTCCAGCAAATCATTAAGCTGTCGCAACTCTTCCCCCGACAACGGCGCAAGCTCGGTCTCGCTGCGCCGTACGACTTCTTTCAACAGCCGATCATGAACCATGTGGCCTTTGCCCGTCACGTGGATCATCGTTGCCCGTGCATCTACCGGATCGGATGTTCGTTTTATCAGCTTTTTCGCCACAAGGCTTTTGATCAGACGGCTTAGCTGGCTTTTATCCATGGCAAGCATATCCGCAATATCACCTGCCCTGACAAATTGATGGGCGTGGGTTACGGCAAGCAGCCACCATTCGTTCAAGCTAAGGTCAAACTTACGGTCCGTCCAATGCTGACCGGCCCGATTCTGCACGGCCACCAGCCGCGCCATTCGGAAGGTCACCACATCCATGATCGACGCGACTTCGTGGCACATTGAGGGTGAAATGGTTCTGTCATCAGCGACTTTGGCCATGCTCCCCCCTATTTTTGCTCATCCAAAGCTTAGGTACTGTACCACATTTGCCGAATGGCTTCCAGATAAGCGCAATCTGACAAAGTCATGTACATCTTGGACACAAATGATTAGGGACGGGCGCAACCCTTGGCTTAGCGACACGCTTTTGCCTCTACGCGCGTATTTGAAGCGCGGTATTTTCTCAGACAGGACATTCCTTTGATCCAGACCATCGCCGACGCTCTTGCCAAACAAGGCTACGAATCGCTTACTCCCGTGCAGGAAGCAGTAACGGACCCAGCACTGACTGACGCCGACCTTTTGGTATCGGCGCAAACCGGATCGGGCAAAACTGTTGCATTTGGTCTGGCCATTGCCCCGACTCTGCTGGGTGACCGCGAGAAGTTCGGACACGCTGGCGCTCCGCTGGCGCTGATCATCGCACCAACGCGTGAATTGGCGATGCAGGTCAGTCGCGAATTGACTTGGTTGTATAGTGAGGCAGGTGCCGTCGTCACCACCTGTGTGGGCGGTATGGATACCCGTACAGAACGACGCGCCCTTGACCGAGGTGCACATATCGTTGTTGCCACGCCGGGTCGCCTTTGCGATCACATCAAGCGCAACAACATCAACTTATCTGACATCCGTGCAGTCGTACTTGATGAAGCAGATGAGATGCTTGATCTCGGTTTCCGCGAAGAGCTTGAGTACATTCTTTCCGAAGCCCCCGAAGAGCGCCGCACATTGTTGTTTTCGGCAACGGTTCCGGCTGCCATCGCCAAATTGGCCAAATCATACCAGCGTGATGCGCAGCGCGTCGAAACCGTCGGCGAAAAGAAACAACACAGCGATATCGCATACCGCGCTTTGACTGTGCATCCTCGCGATACCGAAAACGCTATCATCAACGTCTTGCGCTATTACGAGGCGAAGAATGCCATCGTGTTCTGCAACACTCGCGCCGCTGTGGCGCGCCTGACAACGCGTTTTACCAACCGGGGTTTTTCGGTCGTGGCTCTATCGGGCGAATTGTCACAAACAGAAAGAACGAACGCGCTGCAAGCGCTTCGTGATGGCCGTGCCCGGGTATGCATCGCGACCGATGTGGCAGCACGGGGTATCGATCTGCCCAACCTCGAGCTGGTGATCCATGCTGACTTGCCATCGAATTCCGACACGTTGTTACACCGGTCTGGCCGTACCGGGCGCGCCGGGCGCAAGGGCGTGTCCGCCCTGATTGTTCCCGCCAAGTTGCGCAGCAAAGCCAACCGCCTGATCGGGGGCGCAAAGCTTAAAGTAGAATGGGCGAACCCGCCCTCGGCTGAAGAAGTGAATGCCGAAGATGAAAAGCGGTTGCTGGCCGATTCAGCTTGGTCCAACCCTATTCCCGAAGACGCGACTGGTTTCGTCGCCAATCTGGTTGACCAGTTCAGCCCCCAACAACTGGCAACAGCCTTCGTAAACCTCTATCGTGCGCGGCAATCTGCCCCTGAACAGCTGGCAGAACCTGGAACGCCGGCCGATGAAAAGCCGCGCGGCGATTTCGGCCCCTCGGTCTGGTTTTCGATCTCGGTCGGGCGCAATAATGATGCCGAACCCCGCACGATCCTGCCGATGATTTGCCGAATGGGGGATCTGACAAAGGACGACGTTGGCGCGATCCGGGTTCAACCCAGCCACACCTTTGTGGAAATTCTTGCTACTTCAGCGGACAAATTCACCAACGCGCTTGGTCCCGACATGAAGGTCGAAGACGGGGCAGTGGTCACAAAGCTGGACAAAGCGCCGGATCTCTCTCGCGGGCCAAAGCCCGCCGGAAACCGCGGTCCACGACCGGATCGTGGTCCACGGCCTGAACGTGCGCCCCGGCCCACTTACGATTCCGATGCGCCAAGCCCGCCTCGCAAACCCCGACCCGCTCCTGCCGTAACGACTGACAAACCCCGCGCACCACGCCCTGACAGGGCGGCAGAAGCCAAGCCGCGCGGTGACAAACCCAAGTTTGATAAACCTCGGGCGGCTAAAGGCGAGCGTCCGCCGAAGTCTCATAAAACCGAACGTAGCCCTCTGAAACCAGGTGCTGCGCCAAAAGCCAAGACCAACCCTAAACCTGATGCGTTTGACACGTCGAAGGCCCCAAGGGCCAAGGCCGTTTGGAAGAAGGAAAAACCGTCTGACCGTGGGTCCGATGCCGCACGGTCTGACAAAAAGCCAGCGGCGGACAAACCATTTAAAGCGCGTGCTGCAGACCCGTCCAAACGGTTTGTGCCACCTAACAAATTAGGTAAGCCTGACAGCAAGTCCAAAGGGGGCAAACCATCGAGCAGTCCTCGTGGTGGCGATGGTGCGCCAAAGCGCGCCAAAAACAGCTTCCGGCCGAAATAGTAGACAGGTTGACCCGCCGGTGCGTTGCGCCGACTGGCCACTCCGCAATACCTTAAACGTTGAGCCGGAATTTCCCCCAATTCCGGCTCATTTTCCATGTAGTGTATTCGCGTTGGCCGCGTGATCAGTAAACCAAGTCACTCACTCAGCGCTAAGGCTTGTCACGCGGTCGATTTACAATGCAGGCGACCTACACCAAGATCTGCGGGCGCGCAGCATACAACACGCTAAGCGTTAACTCTGAAAGTTTTCCTTCACAGTCATGAAACTAACCCTAACAATCTGTGCATAGAGGGCAGAATTACACTTTTCTTTTAACGCCGGCCCTATACGCTGCGGGCAAAAAGACAATGCTCACCCTACTTCCAACTTGTGAAAGGTCAGACCATGGACGGTACATTCAACGAGAACGACATCTCCCGTGTAGTCGAGGCCGATCGCGCCCACATCTGGCACCACTTAAGCCAGCATAAACCGTATGAAACGACAGACCCCCGCATCATCGTCGAGGGAAAAGGAATGCGTGTTTGGGATCAAAAAGGTAAAGAGCATCTTGATGCTGTGTCGGGCGGTGTCTGGACAGTGAATGTCGGCTATGGCCGTGAGAGTATTGCCAATGCCGTACGCGATCAGTTGATCAAGCTAAACTACTTTGCAGGGTCGGCAGGATCCATTCCCGGGTCGATGTTTGCCGAGAAATTGATAGAGAAAATGCCCGGAATGAGCCGGGTCTATTACTGCAACTCGGGGTCAGAGGCCAATGAGAAAGGCTTCAAGATGGTTCGCCAAATCGCCCATAAGCGTTATGGAGGCAAGAAACACAAGATTCTCTATCGCGACCGCGACTATCACGGCACAACCATCGCGTGCCTGTCGGCGGGCGGTCAGGATGAACGCAACGCCCAGTATGGTCCTTTTACTGACGGGTTTGTAAGGGTCCCGCATTGTCTGGAATATCGCAAATTCGAACAAGATGGTGCGCCCGAAGATAACTATGGAGTTTGGGCGGCTGATCAGATTGAAAAGATCATCCTTGCCGAAGGTCCCGATACCGTGGGTGGGCTATGCCTTGAACCCGTTACGGCCGGAGGGGGTGTTATCACCCCGCCCGATGGATATTGGGAACGTGTTCAGGAAATTTGCCGCAAATACGATATCTTGCTTCATATTGACGAAGTCGTGTGTGGCGTCGGTCGTACCGGTGAATGGTTCGGCTACCAACACTATGGCATCCAGCCCGATATGGTCACGATGGCCAAGGGCGTCGCTTCGGGCTATGCCGCCATCGCCTGCTTGGTGACCACGGAAGAGGTGTTTAACATGTTCAAAGATGATGCTGCCGATCCAATGAACTACTTCCGCGATATTTCGACATTCGGGGGCTGCACTGCCGGCCCTACCGCAGGTCTTGAAAATATGGCGATCATCGAACGGGAAAATCTGCTTCAGAACACGCTCGACATGGGCCAGTACATGCTTGAAGAACTCGAAGAGCTGTCAGACAAGTACTCTGCTATTGGCCAAGTCCGCGGTAAGGGTTTGTTTCTTGGGGCGGAATTGGTCGAAGACCGAAGCACGCGCGTACCAGTATCTGAAAAGCGTGTTCAGGCTGTGGTCGCAGATTGCATGGCGCAAGGGGTCATTATCGGGGCGACCAATCGGTCGCTGCCAGGCAAGAACAACACCCTGTGTTTCAGCCCCGCATTGATTGCCACAAAAGACGACATCGACCAAATAATCGCTGCCGTAGATGGTGCCATGGGTCGCGTGCTCGGCGAAGGAATGTAACCTCTTAAGATCGGTATTTTGGCTTTGAATTCTAGTCTAGCAGCCAAAATCCGCCGATCATATTATTCTTACTGGAACAAAGTGCCCGTCACTGCGTTTATCCGTATGCTTAGTATGGAGTACATCATGAAGAAGCTTTTGTTGATCCTGCCACTTGTTGGCGCACTTGCCGCTTGCGAAACTCAAACACAATCCTCACTTACCGGCGCTGCTGCCGGTGCAGCACTGGGCGCAGTCGTTTCTAACGACGACGACCGTACAAAAGGTGCCGTTTTAGGTGGTTTGGCCGGTGCGGCTGCTGGTGCGTATCTTGGTCGCGGTGCCAATGGTCAGTGCGTCTATCAAAACTCTGCCGGTCAGCGCTATACCGCTGCTTGCCCATAAGAGTACTCTGCGCCCGAAAGCAGATTATAAAAAAAGGCCCCAGCTTATTGCTGGGGCCTTTTTTTTGCTCGCTCTTAATGTGATCGCTGAATTGCAAGCGAATGCAGGCTAGACCTAAGTAACCAAGGCAATCGCCTTTAGGCTATTCGCACGAATTGTCAGCCCAAGAGGCCCGCGTGGCGCAAGCCGTCTTCTACTAATGCTTTAGTCTTGTCCGTCAGCGGCACCAATGGAAGACGCACATCAGGTGCGCAAAGCCCTAGGCAGGACATGGCGTATTTTACCCCAACCAGGCCTGGCTCCGTGAAGATCGCCTTATGCAAGGGCATGAGCTTGTCCTGAATCTCCAGCGCTGACGCATAGTCGCCCGTCAGGCAAAATGCCTGCATCTCGCTCAACAGCTTTGGAGCAACGTTTCCGGTGACCGAAATGCATCCAACCCCACCTTGGGCATTGAACCCGTGCGCCGTGGCATCTTCACCTGAAAGCTGGATAAAATCCGGCCCGCAAAGCATCCGCTGGTCACAGACCCGCGCCAGATCGCCGGTGGCGTCCTTGACCCCGATGATGCGGGGCAGCTTGGCGAGTTCGGCCATCGTGGCAGGCATCATGTCCACAACCGACCGGCCTGGAATATTATAGATGATGATCGGCAGGCCGCAGGCTTCGTGGATCGCGGCAAAATGAGCAATCAACCCGGACTGGGTTGGCTTGTTATAATAGGGCGTCACCACCAGCACCGCATCGGCTCCCACGCTTTCGGCATGTTGTGCAAGACGGATACTTTCAGTGGTATTGTTTGACCCAGCACCCGCCACTACGGGAATGCGGCCTGCTGCGGCCTTGACGACCTCGGCCACAACGGTTTCGTGTTCCGCATGGGTCAGCGTGGGCGATTCACCCGTGGTACCGACCGGGACCAAACCGTTTGACCCTTCGGCGATGTGCCATTCGACCAGTTTCTTGAGCGTGTCCAGATCCAGCGCGCCGTCCGTGAACGGCGTGACGAGTGCAGGTAATGAACCTTGTAACATAAACACGCTCCTATTCTTGCGTTGCTGGGCAAGCGCCCGATTGCTGACGGCAACACGATGAGTTGGAACCCACCACACCATAGCCTATGTTGAAAGGCTGTAGCCTTTGACCAGTAGGAAATGCAAGTGATGAGAAGCGCCTTCGCAACACTGATGATGGTTTTTGCCCTCGTCTTGCCAGCACAAGCTGAACGCCCCAGACCGCTGGGGTGGGCGATGGACGCCATGCGGGCAGGCAATTGGGACAATGCCGCCTTGATCGCACAACGCGACGGACCTGTCGCAGCTGATGTTATCGAATGGCATCGGCTGCGAGCTGGCGGCGGTACCTATACAGAGGTCATGAATTTTCTTGCCCGCCGCCCTGATTGGCCAGGCGAGGCCTATCTGCGCAAACGTTCCGAAGATGCAGTGATCAGGGAAGGCGATGAAGCTATCCTTAAATTTTTCAAGGCGCAGCCACCACAGACGCCCCGGGGCGTGCTGGCCCATGCCGGTGCATTGATCCGTGCCGACAGGCTAGGTGAAGCTCAAGTGCGTTTGGTCTTGGCGTGGCGCACGATGCCAATGGACAATACCTCGCAGGCGCTGTTTCTGGCAGATTACGGCGATTTACTCAACCCGCACCATGCGGCACGGCTTGATGAAATGCTGTGGCAGCGCGATCACAACGATGCGCAGCGAATGTTTGATCTGGTAAGCGAGGCCGACAAGGCCCTTGCCCAAGTGCGCATGGCTTTGCAAAAACGCGAAGGTGATGTGAACGCCATGATCGATGCTTTGCCTGCAAGCAAGGCAAGCGACCCGGGCCTCCAGGCTGACCGCTTTGAATGGCGTATCCGCAAGGGGTTTCAGGACAGCGCGAAAGAATTGATTCTGTCACAATCCGTTAGCGCCACTGCACTTGGTCAACCATCGGCGTGGTCGAACCGGCGGCGGGCACTGGCACGCGATGAAATGCGAAATGGCGACCCTGAACGAGCCTATGAAATCGCATCAAAGCACTTCCTTGAAAGCGGGTCTGATTTTGCGGATCTGGAATGGCTGTCCGGCTATCTTGCCTTGAGGTTTCTGAAGAAGCCCAAGCTGGCGCTGACCCACTTTCAAAAGCACGATGATGCTGTCGAATCTCCCATTAGCCAAGGTCGTGCGGGCTATTGGCAGGGCCGTGCCCTAGAAGCCATGGGCGACGCCGATGGGGCTGCCAAGGCTTATGCACAAGGCGCGAAGTTTCAGTCTTCTTTCTATGGGCTTTTGGCGGCGGAACGCGGCAATGTACCCTTTGATTTAGAGCTTGCTGGCGAACCCCCGAAACAGGATTGGCGCACATCCCCCCTGTCACAGGCACCGCTGTTTCAGGCTGGCATGCTATTGCAGGCGTCTGGAGAACTGGACACCGCTGAACGCTTCTGGACACATTTGGCGGGACAATTGGTCGCCGATGATGCTTTGTTGCTGGGTCAGGCCGCGATCGACGTCGGGCGGCCCCACCTCGCGGTTATGATCGGCAAGCGCGTTGCACAACGCGGGATAACGATAGCGGCCCCCTACTATCCGCTGCATTCCGCCATAAAACTTGATCTGAATATGTCCCCGGAAATGGTGTTGGCCATCGCGCGGCGAGAAAGTGAATTTGACCCCGGTGTCCAAAGCTCTGTAGGCGCAAGGGGGCTGATGCAACTAATGCCCGGAACTGCGCAAGATGTCGCAAAAGGTCTTGGCGTCATTACACAACACGCTACAGACCGTTTGATAGCGGACCCCGATTATAATGCGCTCTTGGGGTCGGAATATCTATCTCAGATGTCAGGCCGGTTTGACGGCAATGTCGTCATGGTGTCTGCGGCATACAACGCAGGCCCCTCGCGCCCTGCGGGCTGGATGCAAACCTATGGTGACCCGCGCAAGGGCGATATAGATATAGTCGACTGGATCGAAATGATCCCGTTTCGGGAAACCCAGAACTATGTGATGCGCGTTACCGAAAGCCTGCCGGTCTACCGGGCACGTTTAGGCAAGGACCCTCTGCCGCAGCTATTCAGCGAGGAGTTGACCGGGTCGACGCTGTTGCCGTTCGCGCCAAAACGTAAATAGCCCCGCCGCCACGATAAGCCCCGCTCCGACTGCGACGTTGGTGCGGATATTTTCACCGAATACCGATATCCCGATTATGCTGGCAAACACCAATTGCAAGTATGCAAAAGGCTGGACCGCGCTCGCTTCAGCGACCTCGTAACAGCGGATCAAAAGCCAGTGTCCCGTGACCCCCGTGACACATAACAAACCCATGTACACCCAATCTGGGCTGGTCATTGGTTCCCAAAACCAGATGCCAATAAAGGTCATGGCTATGGCCCCCGTCACTCCTGTCCAGAAAAAGCTTGTTGCGGTTTTGTCTTTGCGGCCTGCGTATCGGGTCAGCAAGCCATAGACCGCAAACAGCGCCGCTGCGACCAGCGGAATGGCGGCGGCCGGGTCGAAAACGTTCATCCCCGGCTGTAGGATAATCAGCACTCCGACGAACCCCACGCCTATCGCCGCCCATCTGCGCCAACCCACACTTTCACCAAGCACGGGGCCCGAAAGCGCAGCAACCAACAACGGATAGCAGGTAAAGACTGCGTGGCTTTCAACCAGCCCCAAGATCGTGAAGGCAACGATCATCACGCAAATTTCCGCCGCAAGCAAAAGTCCGCGACACGCCTGCAAAATCGGCTGGCTAGTCTTGGCTGCGGCACGCAGACTGCCACTATGGCGTTTAGCTATCGCGATAACAAAGGCTGCGAAGAACCAGTACCGGATCATCACCACCATCAGAACATTGTATTCAGACGCTAGATGCCGCGATAACCCATCCTGAACCGCGAATATAAATGTAGTGAGAACCATCAGGGTGATGCCCAGCGGAACGTTGTTGGATTGCGCCATCGCAGCGGCGCGGTTTGTATCGCGGCTCACACGCGTACAGCCCGCGTCATGTGACGTTTGCGGCCATATCCTGTGGTACGCTCTACGGCGAAACCCGAAGTCTCCAAGGCGCGACGCACTACACCGGCAGCAGTATACGTCGCAGCCGTACCGAACTGTGCGGTATGGCGCCAGACATCAGCCATCAAGTCAGGCTCCCACAGCTCTGGGTTTTTCGCCGGCGAAAATCCGTCAAGAAACCATGCATCTGCTAACCCTTGCCAACGCGGCACAGTCTGTCGGGCATCCCCGATGATCACCGTCAGTTTAATATCCCCAAATTCAAATTCGCCCCCCTGAGGGTTCCACGCCGCAAGCAGCGCATCGCGCTTGCCGCCAAAAGCTGGGAAAGCTTCATGCGCCTGCGCCATATCCGCCTGCGTCATCGGGAATGCCTCAAACGAGGTGAAATGCAGGCTGCCCAAGCAGCCTTTCTTTTGCCATGCATCCCATGCGACAAGAAAATTCAAACCGGTGCCGAACCCCAGCTCTGCGATGCGGAACCCGTCACCAAATCGGTTCGGAAGATCATTGCCCTCTAGATATACGTGGTGAGTTTCTTCGACACCGTTATCAAGACTGAAGTATGGGTCGTCGAATTTGGTCGACACAGGCACACCGCTATCATTCCATTCTATATCAGCTGTGTGGTTCTGCATGGTGCGGCCTTGTGCTAAGCGGGCTTTCGCGAACACTGTGCAAAAAGGACAAGGATTGGCAATGGCCGATATAACAATACGCGGTGCTGGGATTTTTGGTTTGTCGGTGGCTTGGGCCTGCGTGAAACGCGGTGCCTCTGTCAGAGTTATAGATCCGAACGGCCCGGCATCCGGCAGCAGCGGTGGCATTGTCGGCGCTTTAGCCCCCCATGTTCCAGAGAATTGGAATGCCAAGAAAGCCTTTCAGCTTGATAGCTTGCTGATGGCCGAAAATTTCTGGGACGATGTGGATTCCACCGGAGGAGGCCAGTCAGGCTATGCCCGCAATGGCCGGTTGCAACCAATTGCCGATAGCCACGCTTTGGCGCTTGCTTATCGTCGTGCCGATACTGCGCGGGCCCTGTGGCAGCAAAGCGCATCTTGGGAAATCGTGCCCGCCACCGGTGCCCCATGGGAACCCGCGAGCCCGTCAGGCTGGATCATCCGCGATAGTCTGAGCGGGCTGGTTCACCCTCATCGAGCCTGCATGGCGCTGGTTCAGGCACTCGCGGTCAAAAGTGTCCAAGTTGACGCGGATGGGCCAGACATAGGCCAGGTACTATGGGCCACCGGGGTGACGGGACTGCACGATATGACTGCCAAACATTCTCGCGCGGTCGGGAACGGGGTCAAGGGTCAGGCCGCGCTATTGGCACATGATGCCCGGGGCTTGCCGCAGCTATTCGCGGGGGGCGTTCATGTTATTCCCCACGGCGACGGCACCGTTGCAATTGGGTCAACCTCAGAGCGCGAATATACCAGCCCACACCTGACTGACGCCCAATTGGAAGACGTGATTTCGGCGGCGCGTACGGCGGTACCTGCCCTGCAAGACGCATCGGTAATTGCGAGGTGGGCAGGCGTACGCCCACGAAGCCGAAGCCGTGCGCCAATGCTGGGGCCTTGGCCGGGAAAACCTGGCCATTTTATCGCCAACGGGGGCTTTAAGATCGGCTTTGGCATGGCCCCAAAGATAGCAGAAGTGATGGCCGACCTGATGTTAGAAGCGCGCGATACCATCCCGGAAGGTTTTCGAGTCGAGGATAATTTTTAGGCTTGCGCCACCATGCATTGCCGTCCGTCGGGGCCTCGCACCCACAGGTCGCGCCCATTTCGACACAGCGATGCTGTTTCAGAATGTATCAAAGGTGCCGTCGCGCGAAAGTTGAACCTCGACAATGGCCCCAGTTCATCTTGTGCCTTCAACATGAGCATTTGAGCCAAAAGCGGCCCGTGAACCACCAACCCGCCATATCCTTCGACTTCACGAGCGTATTCTGAATCATAATGAATCCGATGCCCATTAAACGTCAGGGCGGAATACCGAAACAACAAGGTAGAGGTAAAACCGACCGCGCAGATGGTTTCTGCATCTTGGCGGGCTGGGGGGACTGGCGGCTTCGACACCCCTGATATCGCATCCGGTAGATATACCAGATCCTGAAACTCAGTCAGGCAGAGCATTTCGTTCTGCCAAATTTCGTGGCGCAGGGTCACAAACCCCAACGGGCCGCTTAGCCCATTCTTATGTTGCACGCTTTGACAGCAGGTACGTTTTACCGCCTCAACGCCCGCAATCAGAGGCTGGAGAAATGTCATTCGCCCGCCTGCCCACATACGCCGCGGCAACCCCATATCTGGGATTAGTCCGCCTACCATAGGGTGTCCATCACGGCCCAGCTCCTGCGGGGGGTGGGGTTCCCAAAAATAAAGCTGATGGAAGAACGGTGGCAGTACGCTGCCTGCTTTGACCGATGGCTGCTGCCCCAATGCGACCTGAAACGCTGCCGCGCGAGTGGGATCGAGATTGTCTTTGGTGCACTGCTGCTGAATGGTCGCTAGGTTGGTCATGACCCAATGCTAATTCAGCAATGACGCTGCCGCAATCGTTAGCTGTTGGTGCCACTTGCTTGCTAACAACATTCACCTTTGACGCAGGTGAGTATGGTTACGAGATGAAAAAGGCCCCGGCGATCGCCGGAGCCTTGGTTTGCCCAAATGCTCAGGATCAAGCGTTTGGCAGAATGACGATCTCGACGCGGCGGTTCTGGGCCTTGCCAGCGGCGTTGAGGTTGCTAGCAACAGGTTGGCTTTCACCACGTCCGATCGCCTGAATACGACCGTTTGGCACCCCATTCGAAATCAACACGTTTGCTACTGCGCGCGCACGACCTTCGGATAGCTGCTGGTTATAAGCTGCGTCACCATCGCTATCGGTGTGACCGATAATCTGTAGCGTAGATTGGCTATAAACGTTTACATTCCGGGCAAGTGCGGCAAGATCGCTTTGCATACCGGCCTGAACCGTCGTGCTGTCTGTGGCGAACAGGATGTCTTGCGGCAACGTCACAATCAAGCGGTCGCCTGTGTTGGTGATAATAACGTTTGAATTGAGCTGCCGACGCAAGTCAGCTTCTTGCTTATCCAAAGAATACCCTACACCCGCACCAATAGCGCCGCCCGCAAGAGCACCAACCAAGGCACCGTCAGCACGGTTGCCGTCGCCCTTGGACAAAGCGCCGATAACTGCACCAGCACCTGCACCGATCAGTGCACCGTTGCGAGTTTTTGCGTTAGGGTCATTTGGATTGCCGCCGATTGGGCCAGGTTCGCACGCGCTTAGCGCCAGAACGCCAGTAAGAGCCGCAGCGAGAGTCATTTTCGAAACTATCATATTCATTTCTGCCTTTAGGTTTGAGCCCCGTTCGGGCGAGGCAATCACCGTTAAACGCCTTACAGCAGCGATGGTTCCGTTTGAATATAATTTATAGCAAGCATCGGCAGCAACCCGCTTACCTTATCTTCCGCTACGAAACGTCGGCGCGTGCGGATTCGTAAGCCAACATTGCCCGCTTGACCGGTATCCCCCAATGATAGCCCCCCAGTCCGCCCGACTTGCGCAGGGCGCGATGGCACGGGATCAGCCAGCTAACGGGATTACGTCCCACCGCCGTCCCGACAGCGCGCACAGCTTTAGGAGACCCGACAGTTTGGGCGATTTCCGAATAGGTAGTGACGTGACCCGAAGGGATCCTAAGTAATGCTTCCCACACCTTGATTTGAAAAGGGGCTCCGATCAAATACAGCGGGGCGGTTTCGCCCTGGCGGTCTTGTGCACCGAACGCGATCTTTACCCAATTACGCAACATATCCGGGTTTTCTGAAAATTGCGCACCCGGCCAACGGCACCGCAGATCGGCCATTGCTTTGTCTTCACCCATCTCGGCGGAAAAGGCCAAGCCGCAGATTCCGCGTTCGGTTCCCATCACTAGCGCCGGCCCGAAGGGGCTGTCGAACCACCCCCACGCTATTTTCAGCCCCCTGCCTTTGCGGGCGAAATCACCGGGACTCATGGCTTCCCAGCGCAGGAACAGATCGTGCAAACGGCCAGACCCTGACAAGCCCAATTCGTGCGCCGTACCCAATGTGGTGAAACGTTTACTCAACAGACTTCGAGCGTGATCCATCATCAGATATTGTTGATACCTTTTCGGCGAAACGCCTACCCAACGAGAGAACAGGCGTTGGAAATGCGCGGCGCTCATCCCCATTTCGCCGGCGATGTGATCCAGTGCTAGGGGATCTGAAGAAGAATCGATCAAATCAATCGCGCGGCGCATCACGCCGTAATGATAAGCGCTGTCGCGGTCGATTGAGGAGAGGTCTGATTCATGTGTCATAGCGCTAGGATACTGATTCACAATCTTGCAAGCGACCCGAAACTTGCGCCAAAGACATTGCAAGAGGCATGGGTGGCTTCCACGCTATAAAGCGACCCGTGTGCCTTGCCCCGCCGTCAGAATCCCACCATATGTTGCCATATGGCAAATACCCTTGATTATCATACGATCCGCGAAATCTTTACCCGATTTCAAGACGTGGAAGCCCATCCGATAGGCGAGTTGGATCATACCAATGTTTATACGTTACTGGTAGCCGTCGCGCTAAGTGCGCAAGCGACAGATGCGGGGGTGAACAAAGCGACCAAATCTCTGTTCGAAATCGTCGAGACACCGCAGCAGATGTTGGACTTGGGGCTTGATGGGTTGATGGAGCACATCAAAAGTATCGGGTTGTTCCGGCAAAAGGCCAAGAACGTTATCAAACTTAGCCAGATTTTGGTGGATGAATACCACGGCGTTGTCCCCAACAGCCGGACAGCCTTGCAATCGCTGCCCGGTGTTGGGCGCAAGACTGCGAACGTTGTGCTTAATATGTGGTGGAATTATCCGGCGCAGGCCGTGGACACACATATATTTCGCGTCGGCAATCGTACACGCATCGCGCCTGGTAAAACCGTGGATGCTGTCGAGCGCGCTATCGAAGATAACATTCCCGTCGACTTTCAACAGCATGCCCATCACTGGATAATCCTGCATGGGCGCTATCATTGCAAAGCACGCAAGCCTTTATGCAAAACGTGTATCATCCGCGATCTTTGCCCCTATGAGGAAAAAAACTTATGACCCAATACGAGGTGGTTGGTATCGGCAACGCTGTTGTCGATGTGATTTCGCACGCTGACGACAGTTTCCTTGACCTGATGGGGATCGAAAAAGGCATTATGCAGTTGATCGAACGCGACCGTGGTGAGATGCTTTACGGCGCCATGAAAGACCGCTTGCAAACGCCAGGCGGCGCTGTTGCCAATACGATCGCAGGCATTGGTGCCTTGGGCCTGCCGACTGCGTTTATCGGGCGGGTGCATGATGATGCTTTGGGACGGTTTTACGCGAAATCCATGGTTGATGGCGGCACCGATTTTGTGAACGATCCCGTTGCAGGCGGCGATTTACCCACTTCACGTTCGATGATATTTGTCTCTCCTGATGGCGAACGCTCAATGAACACCTATCTCGGAATTTCGACCGATTTAGGGCCGAATGACGTGCCCAACGATGTTGCGAGCGCCGCCAAGATCATGTTTCTCGAAGGGTATCTGTTCGACAAGGATAAGGGCAAGCAAGCGTTTCTCGAAGCATCACGGCTGACCCGTGCGGCAGGAGGCAAGGCCGGCATCGCTATATCTGATCCGTTCTGTGTGAGCCGTCATCGCGATGACTTTCTTCGGATGATCCGCGATGAACTGGATTTTGTAATCGGCAATCAGGCCGAGATTTTGTCGCTGTTCGAGACTGATGATCTGGAAGACGCTCTCACGCGTACCGCTGCGATGTGTGGAACCGTGGTTTGTACGCGCTCTGGTGACGGGGTTACGCTGATCCGCGACGGTGAACGTGTCGACGTCCCCGTAACTAAAGTCACACCCGTCGATGCCACCGGTGCAGGCGATCAATTTGCGGCGGGTTTTCTTTATGGCATGGCCACTGACCGCAATCTGGAAACTTGCGGTAAGATGGGCAATATTTGCGCAGCCGAAGTAATTAGCCACATTGGCCCCCGCCCGGCAACCAACATGATTGAAGTTTTCAAACAGCAAGGATTGGTCTAAGACATGTTGGAAAACGGCTTCCACGATGTGCCGCGGGGCAAACTGGCAATGGTCGTTACCCATCTAGAGATGCGCAGCCCCATGCCGCTGCGCGACGTGCCCACCCCAGCGGGCATCGCGCTGCGTAAAGTCGAACCCACGCTGGATTGGTACCGAGACATCTTTGACCGTGTGGGGTCGCAAGATTGGTTATGGTATGGACGTTTGAAAAAATCGGATGCTGAACTGCAAGCTATCCTGTCAGCGGACGACACTGTTTTCTATACATTGACCAAAAACGGTCACGATGAAGCCCTATTGGAGCTGAAGTTCAATGAAGATCAAGAATGTGAGCTGGCCTATTTCGGCCTTACGCCAGGTTTGATCGGGACAGGTGCCGGTCGTTATCTGATGAACTACGCGATCCACACGGCATGGGCCAAACCCATTTCGCGGCTTCGCCTGCATACCTGCACGATGGACAGCCCACAGGCGATGGCCTTTTACATCCGCAGCGGTTTTACCCCGTATAAGCGCCAAATCGAGATAGACGATGATCCACGATTGATCGGATTATTAGGGAACGAAGCTGGCCCACACGTTCCTATAATCGCCTAAATCAAACCATTATTCGCGATGTAAGTGCGGACGAAACGCAGCTACAACTGCTTCGTATACGTCACGTTTAAACGGCACGATATTGTCTACCAGATCGTCAACGGGCAACCAGCGCCAAGCGGAAAATTCCGGGTGGTCAGTCTCGAGGTTGATGTCATCGTCGCGCCCGTGAAAACGCAACAGAAACCATTTCTGCTGTTGACCGCGAAAACGACCTTTCCATATTTTCGGCACCAGATCGTGAGGCAGCTCGTATGGCAGCCACCCATCGGTCTGGGCAATGACGGAAACTGAATTTGCCACTACGCCGGTTTCTTCCTCTAATTCACGTAGCGCGGCGATTTCGGCATGTTCGTCTTTTTCAATGCCACCTTGCGGCATCTGCCATGCGTCCTGATCGCGGTCTTTACGCTGACCGACAAATACATGGCCGTCGGCATTCACTAACATAACCCCGACGCAAGATCGATACGGCAGCGCTGCTATTTCTTCTGGCGTCATGGCACATACCTTATTTAAGCTTACCTTATTACCCTTCGATTAACACGAAAGTCTCGCCAGTGTATATTGGCTTACGCAGCGTTGTACGTGACACAAGCCCGCTGTTAGGGTGAACTGCCGTACAAAGCTTATACAGCATATCCTTGGAAAGGTTCGCCAAATGTCAGACTACCCGCACCTGCTTGCCCCCTTGGATTTAGGTTTTACGAAGCTGAAAAACCGTGTGCTGATGGGGTCTATGCACACAGGTCTGGAAGAAACCCAAGACTGGAACCGGGTCGCTGAATTCTATGCCGCCCGCGCCCGAGGGAATGTGGCGTTGATGGTGACGGGGGGCATCGGGCCGAACCCCGAAGGCAGCGTGGCGCATGGCGCGGCGATGATGACCTCGCAAAAAGATGTTGATAACCACAGCATCGTGACGGACCGAGTGCACGAAGCCGGCGGTAAAATTGCCATGCAGATTTTGCACGCCGGTCGCTATGCATTCAGCCCGGATTGCGTGGCCCCGTCGGCGATCAAATCACCCATTTCAAGGTTCGCACCGAAAGAGCTGGATGCCGAAGGTATCGAAAAACAAATTTCCGATATCGCCGCCTGTGCTGCTCGGGCAAAACAGGCGGGCTATGACGGCGTCGAAATCATGGGATCTGAAGGATATTTTCTGAACCAGTTTCTTGTGACCCATACCAACAAAAGAACAGATGAATGGGGCGGCTCTTATGAAAACCGGATGAGACTGCCGGTTGAAGTCGTGCGCCGCGTTCGCGAAGCTGTAGGCCATGAGTTCATCATTATTTATCGCCTTTCGATGATCGATCTCATCCCGAACGGTTCCACCTTTGAGGAAGTCGTTCAACTGGCAAAAGCTGTAGAAAAAGCTGGAGCCACAATCATCAACACTGGGATCGGTTGGCATGAAGCGCGTATACCCACCATTGCTACGTCGGTTCCGCGTGCCGCCTTTGCTTGGGTCACAAAGAAATTGATGGGTCAGGTAAACATACCGGTGATTACCTCAAACCGCATCAATACCCCTCGGGTGGCCGAGGATGTTTTGGCAGACGGGTGCGCCGATATGGTGTCGATGGCACGGCCCATGCTTGCCGACCCTGACTTTGTCGTTAAATCGGCAGCGGGCAATGCAGACCAGATTGCGCCCTGCATTGCGTGTAACCAAGCATGTCTTGATCACACCTTTGGCGGGAAAATATCGACCTGTCTGGTGAACCCGCGTGCGTGCTATGAAACAGAACTTAAGATTGAACCGACGCATACCCCTAAGTCCATCGCGGTTGTCGGCGCTGGTCCGGCTGGACTTTCAGCCGCTATTACTGCGGCCGAACGGGGGCATCAGGTTACACTCTTTGACCGCGCTTCCGAGATAGGCGGTCAGTTGAATCTAGCCAAACAAGTCGCTGGCAAGGAGGAATTTTGGGGGTTGGTTGACTGGTATCGGACCATGGTCGCCCTGCATGGTGTGACTGTAAAGCTGAACACCGAAGTGTCCGCCACGGACCTTGATGAATTCGATGAAGTGATCATAGCGACCGGCGTCATACCACGCGACCCGCAAATTCCCGGTCAGGATAGGGACAATGTGGTTAGCTATATCGACATCTTGAATGGTAAAATTACTGCTGGCCAAGTAGTTGCCGTGATTGGTGCTGGTGGTATCGGCTTTGACGTGTCTGAACATCTTGTCCACGATGGCAACAGCACCACAACAAATCTGCCCGAATGGATGAAGGAATGGGGCGTCACCGACCCCGAAAGCCACCGCAGTGGCCTTGCCCCTGAAGGCCCACAACCACATGCTCCTGCGCGTCAGGTGACAATGTTGCAGCGTAAGGTCACAAAGCTGGGCAAGGGACTGGGGAAAACAACTGGCTGGATTCACCGCGCGTCGCTGACCATGAAAAGCGTCGAAATGATCGGTGGCGTAAACTATGAGAAAATCGATGCAGACGGGCTTCATATCAGCTTTGGCGAAACGCGCGATAACCCGCGGTTGATCGCAGCGGATACGATTGTGTTATGCGCGGGTCAGCTTTCCGACCGCTCGTTAGCGGATACCCTCGAGGAAAAGGGGATCACCTGCCATGTCATCGGCGGGGCGGATGTGGCTGCTGAACTGGATGCAAAACGGGCAATCAATCAAGGAACCCATTTGGCGGCAATCTTGTGATCTGCGCATAAAATTGGTCACAAATGCTTTCTGTGACAGTACCCCTTTTTGTCAGGGTCGGAAAGAACACACGGTTCGCTCGCTTGGCTTGCGCATCTTGCGTGGTCTGTCAAAATACTTTCATTGGTAGGTTCGATTTCAGGGTCAGTTTATGCCGCTTTGCGTTTTCGATATTTTCTCCGATGGAACGACCATGATCCCCACGGACACACAGCTTACTGGGCCAGGCGCGTATCGTTGGTGGCATTTCGATCTAACGGATCCGATGTTGGAACCGTGGGTAAACAAACACCTGCATGAAATACCAGCGGGGTCCCTGATTCAGAAACAAACACGTCCACGGTGCGATCAGTTCGAAGGAGGATTGATCCTCAACTTGCGCGGCATCAATATGAATGCAGGTCAGGCCGCCGACGAGATGGTATCCGTTCGTATGTACGTGGAAAATGACCTGCTGATCACCGTGCGCCGTAAGAAGGTTTTTGCCATTGACGCGATACGGCAGATGGCAACTGCCCAACACGCCCCACCCAGCCCTGCTGAATTTCTTGAAGAACTTATCATACGATTGACCTCGCGCGTTCAACAGCATGTTGAAAGCTTGGATGAACAAGCCGAGTTCTTTGAAGAAGACCTAGAAGACAAGCAGACCCCGATGCCTCGTGAGCTGCCCGAAATTCGCCGCAGCGTGATCCGGTTGCGGCGCTATCTAGACCCACAACGCATGGCGCTTAGCAAACTTGCGGCGCTGAACATGCCTCTCATTCCTGAGGCCAGTCAACTTGAACTAAGAGAGCAGGCAAACAGCGCGTTGATTGCAGTGGAAGAATTGGATGAACTACGCGACCGGCTGGTATCCGTCCAAGACGAGCACGACGCCAATGTCGCACAACGTCAGGCCCGTCACGGTTACGTGCTTTCGGTGGCGGCTGCGATATTCCTGCCGCTTAGTTTCATCACAGGTTTGTTCGGCGTGAACGTCGGCGGGATGCCCGGGATAGATCATCCATTGGCGTTCACCATCCTTTCGCTGGGGATGCTGGTTCTCGCCGTGTTAATGTTTCTCGTTCTCAAGCTGGTCCGCTGGATTTAGAGAGAAAATTCCAGCCGCGCAAATGGCATCTGGTTGCCTGCGTGGCGATCAGTTTACCACAGATTAGCCGCTAAATCTCGAATTACACACACATTCGCTGAATGCTTCATTCAATCGGTCAGGCGTTGTATTGTCGTGCTTTGGCTTGCGCAAAAGACAACAGCCGCTTTGTTTTTTCATCCCACAGATGCAGCCTCGCATTGTGCAAGCTCTCCCGGATCGTCATGCGATTACCGTTAGCAAGCTCGGCATGATCGCGCAACACCTCGGGCAGACGGTAAAACGGAATGCGACTGTGGACATGATGCACGTGATGAATACCGATGTTGGCGCTTAACCATTGCAGCCACAAGGGAAGCACATAGTGTGAGCTGCCATGCAGTGCAGCGTCGTGCAGCTGCCAGTCTTCCTCGGACTCCCAATGGGTAGTTTCAAATTGGTGTTGCACATAGAACAGCCATACCCCGGCAGTCGCCGCAAGCAGAGTCGAGGGTAGAAATATCAGCAGGATCGGCATGAGACCGCCAAAGTATGAAATGATCGCCAGCGCAGCAATGATGGCAGCGTTTGTCAGCATCGCGCTGACCCAATACCGTGCCTTGCCAGTCAAACCAAGCGGCAGACGGTTTTGTAGGAAGAATATATAACCCGGTCCCAAGCAAAATAGTGTTATCGGGTGCCGATATAACCGATAAATTAAACGGTTAAATGGGGTGAGATCGCGATATTCGCTAACCGTGAGGGTATGAATGTCCCCAATTCCCCTCCGTCCGAGGTTACCGGCAGAACTATGGTGAATCGAATGAGTACGCCGCCATACATCGTAAGGCGTGAGCGTCAACACACCCAGCACGCGCCCAAGCCAGTCGCTGGCGGTACGGCTGTTAAAGAAGGCACCATGGCCGCAATCATGTTGAATAGCAAAAAGCCTTAGCAAAAAGCCTGCATTGCAGATGGATAAGGACAGTGTCAGCCAATAACTAACCGACAATGACCACCACGCCAAAACCCAAAGAACGACAAAAGGGCCTACAGTCACAAAAAGCTCGAAAGAGCTGCGTAGGGGATTGGGTTCTCGGTACTTGGAAAGAATCTTAACCCATTCGCGCGCTACGCGTGAATCGGGTTGTTGTTGAACTAGGGTGCTAGGATCGAACATTTGCCTGCTTATTTTTGATTATGCCCCTCAATAGAGGAACAAGGGTCTGTTGCAAGCGCCTCTTGCAATGTCGAAATCAAAACCATCTTTCTTTTGTACTCACAAATTAAAATGACACTAAAAAAGGGAGTTAGCCCGACTGTGACCGGCCATATCCCGCTTATCAATGTGCTCGTTGACTGAAATTATCTCCTTTTATGCAACGCCGTACGACCTAGGCACATATTCAGCAGTGATTGCAGCGGCGATTTTGTGGAAATCACCCGTCGCTACTTCCATGTTCCTATCCCCCTTCCTCATCTATCTCAGTTGCGCCCGGCAATCGTTTACGGTCCCAGATAATATTATTTTTGATAACGCGTGCGGGCATACCTACTGCCAGTGAATGTGGAGGTATTTCACCCAGGACAAGCGCCCTAGTACCGATCGCGGTGTCATGACCAATACAGGCACCTTTCATCACGCGCACACCTTGGGCCAACCATACATGATCCCCGATTTGTATGTTTTGCGGAGGATTCAGCCGCTTCCCGGTGTCTTTATCTAAAATTGAATGCATATCGCTCACATCCATCGCTATATCACCTGACAGCATACAATCTTGGCCAATAATTATGGCTCCTGGTTCGTGCAAGGTGATGTGTACCATCATAGAAGTCGTCTGATCACCGATTCTGATATGCGTATTACTCGCTCGACATCTGAACGTGCCAGTCAATGCGCAGTTCTTTCCAATTTTTATTGAACTATTGTGATTACGTATCTCGACTAAACCACTTTGGATAATGGTGTTTTCCCCAATGCGTAGGTGATTATTGTTGCCAAACAGGTCGATTCTTACCCCATCTCCCAACCTTGCCGATGCGGCAATATCTACCTGATTATTCCAACCATGATCGGTTATGGCGATGGAATTCAGTCCGGTATCAGACATCGGTTCAACCGGTGTTTGTGCCACTTCGATCCAAATACCCTCAACTTAACCTCCCCTTAACGCTCAGCGTGCTGATCTTTAATTCACATTCAACACCTTAGAATCGAAAAGACTGATTTTGTATAAACAGCTCGCCGCCCTCTTTTCTCGTTACGTTGCTGCACATCTTGTCGCTCATGGCAAACCCCACCCGATTCGTACCGAACCAGGTCGCCTGGTTGGTACGGTCGACGTTTTCCATATATCTCAAGGTCAGATCCGCCTAGCCGGGTGGGCGGGGGCGGAGCATGTCGTGCTGCACATGAACGGTATCAAAGCGAGCACGAAACCAATTCTGCCGCGCGAAGACGTGGCTACAGTATACGGTCTAGACCCCAGTCTCGGTTTCGATTTAGTGTTGCCGCTTGGCCCTGTCGGGTTACGTGAAATCGCGCGTTTTGGTGTCGAGATCCACAACATTCAAGGAACGGGCGAAACACTTGCCGTGCCGTTATCCTTAAAATATTTGTACGTAATTCGATTCTTGCTTGTCGGGGGGTTTTTCATTGGGCTTTTGCGACAGTTCCCTGCCTGTTGCGCTTGGCTCTTAACCAGAAAGCCGATCTATCGATCTCGTATCAAGCGAGGGTTGAATCTGACCGCGATACCTGTCTCGCGCGAGCTGGATCCTGATCTGTTCCGAACGCCCGTCAGTACATCCGAACCCAAAGCACATGTTACGCTTATCATGCCGGTATTCAATGCTTTTGAAGTTCTAAAAGATGCTCTATCGCGCGTTGCAGACAACACCGATCTTCCGTGGCGAATGATTCTGATTGATGATCGTTCGACGGATGATCGTATCCGCCCCTTATTGAGAAAGTGGCAAAAGCTCTATCCGGATCAGGTTCTATTGCTTGAAAACGCTGAGAACCTCGGATTTATCGCCAGTGTTAACAAAGGAATTGCAAAGGCTTTGTCCTTCCAAGATCCGGTGGTGCTTTTGAACTCAGACACTCTGGTACCGCCGAAATGGGCTACGCGCCTCGTGAACCCTATGATCGAAGACAACAGCGTCGCTACAGTCACGCCAATGTCAAATGATGCAGAGATATTTACCCTTCCCATTATCTGCCGTCCACAGACTTTGACCCTAGGACAAGGCGATATAATTGATGCAACGGCGGCCCGACTGAATCCAAAAGCAGAACGTATATCAGCGCCAACCGGGGTGGGCTTTTGCATGGCAATCAACCTTGTTTACCTTCGTCAACTACCTTTCTTGGACCCTAAGTTTGGCAGAGGCTACGGCGAAGAGGTAGATTGGTGTCAGCGTGCGCGTCGATTGGGCGGTAAACATGTTTGTGCCCCTAACCTTTTCGTAGAACACCGTGGTGGGCAAAGTTTTGGTACTGAAGAAAAGCGACGCTTGATAGCAACAAACAATGAACTAATAACGAAAAGATATCCGACTTATGATACGGATGTACAAAATTTTATCCGGTCTGATCCACTTCAATCCACCCGACTGGCTCTCGCTCTTGCGTGGGTCGGTGCTCAGGGTACCTATCCGGTCTCAATATATCTTGCCCACAGCATGGGAGGGGGTGCAGAGGCGTATCTCCAAAATCGGATATCACGAAAGCACCTTGCGATAGGTCAATCGGCAGTGGTGCTTCGCGTCGGCGGATCCATGCGCTGGCGGTTGGAGCTTGTTACACCACATGGCGTAATTTCAGGTCTAAACGACAGTTTCGACTATGTCTGCCAAATGCTCGCGGCGATAGAGCACCGTCAAATCATATACTCCTGCGGCGTAGGAGATACTACACCCGTGTCATTGCCAAATGCCTTACTCAGCTTAAGCGAACAGGGAAGACACCCAATCGAAGTACTTTTCCATGATTATTTTGTGCTTTCCCCCTCGTATACTCTTCTTGATGGCAACGGCACATATCGCGGCATTCCCCGTCCAGGCGACCCTGATCACGAGCGTTTCTCGGCCAAAGATCAAAAGGGAGAGAGGGTGACATTGGAGCTATGGCAGAGCCAATGGCACCTCCTTGTTGCAGCCGCAAAAACTTTGACAGTCTTTTCAGAAAATAGCGCGAAAATCGTCGCTGCCGCCTATCCAGAGGAGGTAGGTAAAATTGATATTACACCGCATAAGGTGTTGCACCCAGTTCCACGCTTGCCTGTTCCAAAACCAGAAGCTAAGCGAGTTATTGGAATCCTAGGCGATATAGGCGCTCAAAAAGGGGCAGGCGTCATCGCTTATATTGCGCGACCAATTGCCCACATGAATGTACGGCTGGTAATCATTGGTAACTTTGACCCGAGTTTTCGGTTGCCAGCTGGTATAACCGTACATGGCTCCTACAAAGTATCCGACCTTCCACAGATCGCCGCTCGATACGGCGTCTCTGATTGGCTCATTCCCTCCATTTGGCCTGAAACATTTTCATTCACTACCCACGAAGCGCTCTCTACAGGACTACCCGTCCACGCTTTCTTTCTAGGGGCGCAAGGCGACGCCGTTAATAATGCAAAAAACGGCATCCCCGTTCACTATGGGAAAGGTGAGACGCCTCAAGAGGCTCTTAGGCTGCATTTGATGCGGTATCTTAATCAATCAAAGCGAGCGGCATAATGGTAAAATTATCTGTACCTCTCAAAGCATTGCGTCGTGCAGGCATAGAAGTGCTGAGCAGAGGTGCGCCAAACATAAATTTACCATTGCATACAGTGCTCGAGGCCCCCGGCAGCCTAAAGTGGACTCAGTACGAACATTCAATAGAACTTGGCGCATTTTCCTATCAAGTTTCCGGCTATTGCTTCGCAGCTCGTATCGGAAGGTATTGTTCATTCGGCGAAGGTACACAGATAGGGCGCCAAAACCATCCCACTGATTGGGCGTCAACCAGTCCAGCCTTTTACCTCGGCGATCAGATGTATGACCTTGGAGAAACCTTCGCTAATGCTGATCTCTTCCATAACTACCGTTTCAAAACAAACACCCCTGCTACCGACGCTAAAATCACCTCCATTGGCAATGACGTCTGGATCGGACACGGAGCCTATATCGCCGCCGGAACCACAATCGGAGATGGCGCTATCGTCGGGGCACATGCTGTGGTTACACGCGATGTCCCTGCCTATGCTGTTGTCGCCGGAAACCCTGCGTTGGTTAAAAAAATGCGCCTGCCGTCCAGTCTGATAACTCTTATGCTCCAAGCCCAATGGTGGCAATTCGCACCGTGGCAGATGGATCACCTTGACCCTTCTGACCCCGCAGCTTTCTGCAAAGGCGTTCTTAAAATGCTAAGCTCTACGCCCCCTTATACATCTGAAACCGTAGACCTTCGCAAAGGCCTGCCTCGATGAAAAGAATTATTTTCCTTCATATACCCAAAACAGCCGGTCAAACAGTTCACTCAGAATTGGCTCGAGTACTCGGGCCCAAACATACTTCTCCGATACGAGTTCATACACAGGCCTCTACGGAGGGACAATTCCCACAAGGATATAAATTATATTCAGGTCATTTGGATTGGGAAACCTTAGATACAACTGATGACGATAGTTTTATTTTTACTGTATTGCGGGACCCAAAAGATAGAATCGCGTCATTCTATTTTTATCTGCTCCACAAATCTCATTATATGAAAAATAAAGAGCTATCAGCGCACGAGAATATAGGCTTGAAGGAGATAAGAAACAGAACAGCACCAGAATATTTCTTTGGTGAAGGAGAAGGGTGGAAGGCCTTTATTCTGGATCACTACGACAACTTTTACTGTAGATACTTTGCTTATCGAAAGATTAGGGGATCAGCAAATATTCGTACTTTAGACACTTCTCAAGTTATAAAAAAGGCTACGAACAGTTGCCGTGACATAGATAGAATTTACACCACAAAAACCCTATCACACTTAGAAAATGACATATTTAATTTTACTGGCAAAGCAGTATCTATAGCCAAAACACATGTGAATGTTGGTCCAAGTCATAATACAAAAAACAAGTGGGCAGAGCTCCTTAAATTGATGGGAAGTGAAGAAAATCGTGCTCGTTTAACAGAGTTCACTGCTCTAGATGAAGCTCTTATTTACAACCTTAAACAACAAAAAATATTATACTGATTTAAATTAGACTTTTCGGCACCATGACATTGCTTGTAGTATACAATCACCAGCCAGTGTTTGTCGATGTATCCCGAGGGACTGTGGTCTCCTAAGAAAATATACGTTTTCATTTTTTCGCAACTCAATAAATCTATTTAGCAAAATTTGGTTGCTATGGGTAATGAACGGTGAAATTCTAATTAAGAAATATATATTTTGATCCAACCAATCAGAGAACTGACGTTTGTATATTAACCTCGCCCTGCGAAGAGCGTTCGTCCTGCATGCACCGAGCAGATTATTCGAATGCTGCCTATAAAACAGTCCAGGCTTTTCATCGTGAATGATGTCAAATCCAGCGCCGGTAACTGCAAGATAGATGCACCAATCATGGAAGGGCAAATCCAATTCTTTTGTCAAACTAAATACGCTTTGAAGATAACCAGAGATAACGGGTGGCATTACTAACGTGTTTCCACGCAAAATGTTCTGGACGAGAGCATTTCCAAACCCATATGGACGATGGTATTGGGGTGAGACACCACCAGTGTTCCCTTTAGCATTTATATAAACGCAACGGCTCGCATATATTTGCGCACCGGTTCCACGTCGAATCATCTCTATAGAACGGTGTAGCTTATGTGGCATCCAAATGTCATCTTGATCTGCGAATGCAACCCAAGGGCTTGTTAGTTCGGGCCGGGCTAGTAATGAGAGGAAGTTTTGTGCGCACCCTCTTTGAGGGCCTCTAAATAACCGAATATCCCGTTCAGGGTTGTCGGTGATAAACGCCGATATTATACTTAATGTGGCATCACGTGATCCATCATCACTAATCCAGAGGCTCCAGTCACTGTGGGATTGGGTTAGAATGGAACTCAATTGGTCAGCAAGCCACGCCTCACCATCCTTAGTACAAATCAATATGTGAATATGTGGTAATTTAAGCATGTTGGCGGCCAATATAGATATGTGATTTCTGCAAACCAAACATGTTGAAATTAACATTATGTGAGTGAACATTTGTAATGGTATATCTACCATGAACAAAAAGCTCTCAGCATCTATCGATGCAACTGCCGCTCATACAATTCGCAAGGTCCAAAAAATTCGCGAACGCGCGGAGGCTTTGGCGCGAGTACGCAACCAACAGATCACAAAACAACCAAGGGCTTCAAATAAAACACAACAGAAAGCCCAAGTTTTACCCCTTCCTTCGAAATCATCCCACTTATCCCCGGTTTTTTTTGCACCGCCAGCATTACGAGCACGTATCAAATTTCGACATCGTCTTATTTTTATAAGTTTTCTAATGTGGGTTATGGCACCTAATCTCATAGCCGCATGGTATTTATGGGAACGTGCGACGAACAGGTATATATCCGTCGCTGGATTCTCAGTTCATACAGAAAATATTAGTTCTGCTGTCGAAATGTTAGGAGGAATTGCGAAACTTTCTGGATCTGGCTCTTCGGATGAAGATATTCTCCAAAAGTTTATACAGAGCACCGAGATTGTCCAAAAAATTGATGCGTCTATAGATTTGCGGCACATTTGGTCCAAGGGTGACCCGGATAAAGATCCAATATTTAATTATCATCCGCCCGGAACGATAGAGGACCTGACTTCTTTTTGGAATCGGATGGTCACAGTTTACAAAGACAGTAGCACTGGACTTATCGATCTTGAGGTACAAGCATTTAGCCCTACTGATGCGCGCGACATCGCGTTGGCAATTTATCATGAAAGTTCTATTCTAATAAATAGGCTATCTGATATCGCTCGTGAAGATACAACTCGTAGTACAATGGAAGAGCTGCGGTCTGCTGCCAAGCGCCTGAACGAGGCACGCAGTGCAATTTTCAAATTTCGCAACAAAAATCAAATCATTTTCCCGGAGTCTACAATTCAAATTCAAAGCGGTGTACTTATGTCGTTGGAAACTGAGTTAGCTGACGTACTGATCGAAATTGATATGCTGAAACAAATCACCACCGTTAAAGATCCGCGACATAAGCAAGCCGCGCGACGGCGTGCAATAATAGAAAAAAGACTTATTCAAGAAAGACTTAAATTCGGAATTGGTAATATGGCGGGTGCAAATAAAAATGTATTTGCAGAGGTTGTTGGAGAATATGAAAATTTATCTGTAGCTTTACAGTTTGCAGAACAGTCCTATGCCTTGGCTTCAGCAGCATATGACAGTGCAGTATCGGACTCACGTCGACAAACAAGATACCTCGCTACCCATATCAACCCAACATTACCAGAAGCCTCAATGCTACCGAATCGCCCGTTAATGTTGGCGTTCACTTTTATATTCAGCATGGTGACCTGGTCAATTATGGCGACGCTGGGATACTCTATAAGAGATAGAAATTGACTCGATGATAGTTTTCAAAAATATGACCAAATACTTTTATTTGCGTGGCAATAAGAAAATCATCGCAGATAGGCTCAATGTGGTGTTCCCCGACAACACATCTGTTGGTTTGCTAGGCCGTAACGGTTCCGGAAAATCAACATTACTTAAGCTCATGGCAGGTACCTCTAGCCCGAGTTCCGGCAAGGTATTACGAAAAGGAACAATATCCTATCCTATAGGGTTTTCTGGTTCTTTTCATCCTGATTTGACCGGCGCACAAAATACTCGGTTCGTCGCTAGAATTTATGGTTCCGATACCGACGCCCTAATTGATTACGTGCAAGAATTCACTGAGTTAGGGAGGCAATTTTACGCACCATATCGATCATACTCATCCGGCATGAGATCGCGTTTGGCATTTGGGGTTTCTATGGGTTTGAACTTTAACACCTATCTAATTGACGAAATTTCAGCGGTTGGTGATGCCGCATTCAAGCAGAAAAGCCGAGAAATATTCAACGCGCGCATGAAGGTGGCGGGCTTTGTGTTCGTTAGTCACTCCGATAAGCTTGTTAGTCAGATGTGCACCGCCGGCGCGGTAATCGAAAATGGGAAGCTTAGCTATTTTAGCGATGTTAACGAAGCGATAGAACTTCATAAGTATAACATGCACATGTAGAATTTACAGAAAGAGGCTTTTTTGCATAACTGCCATTTTCCTAAAGATACTCAAATGTTATTTTGCATTGGTGCCCAAAAAGCAGGTACAACATGGCTTTTTCACCTTCTTCGTCAGAGTGAACATATCCACTTTTCAAAGAGCAAGGAACTACACTATTTTGACGTTATCCATGGAAAAGCTAAGCAGTTACACGATGCGAGAGTCCACGCTATACAGATGTTAGCGAGTAAACTTAGCACTAACATCGGCTCGCATAACGATACACACTTAGACTCTATGATAGAAACGGCAAAATTGTTAAAAATATATTCAAACGATGATGGTCATCACCACGGCTATATCTCTTACTTGTTACAGAGGTATGCACGCCAAGATGTAGTTGCTGACATTACTCCAGCATATGCGATACTTGATCGCGAGATATTCGCGGAAATGGGACGTATCGGATGCGCAAAATTTATATTTATAATGCGCGATCCTGTGGATCGAATGTGGTCACAGATTCGCATGGCGGTTAGGTCACAGAATCCTGAACCAAAAATGTTTCAACACAATTGTGAGGCTCGAGCCAGGCACCTGATTACCACAAACCGTCTATTTAAGATTGAGCGCGCGAACTATCAACGAACTATTAATGAGTTAGAATCGGTTATACCAAAAGACCGCATTAAGTACATTTTTTATGAAAACCTATTTTTGGAGAGTACAATTTTTGATATCTGCCAGTTTATAGGGATCCCTACTCTTTCTGCTCAATTTGAGATGCGCCAAAATGAAGGTATTCCAGCCTTACTTCCTGAGGACGTGGAATTGGAATTTAGACGCGCCCTGCACCCGCAATATACCTTTGCTTATGAAAAGTTTGGCGCCGCCATGCCACCGTCGTGGAACAAAGAGTTTAAACAGCAACTTTCATACAAGCACAGCACGTTAACCACATGAAATTTTCTATATAATTCAGCAACAAGAAAGCCATTTTTAAGGTGACCTTCGCTACTACTCGAATTATCGCAGCCCTTATACTACGCGAAATGTCCACCCTATATGGCCGATCGCCTGGCGGGTATATCTGGGCATTGGCGGAACCCATCTTGGGCATAGTCTTACTTTCGATGATCTTCTCTATTGGGTTCCGCAGTCCCCAATTAGGTACAAATTTTCCTATGTTTTATGCGACTGGGCTTATCCCATTTCTGGTGTTTAGTGACATCAGCACCAAGGTTGCACAATCTATAAATTATTCACGCCAATTACTTGCATATCCTTGTGTTACATTTGTCGATGCCATCATTGCACGGTTTTTCTTAAATTTATGTACCCAGCTTCTTATTGGGTTCATCGTGCTGATTGGAATTACTACTACTTTTGAAACGCACACATCATTGAAACCAACGCCTATTTTCCTCGCCATTGCTATGGCGAGTGCTCTCGCGTTTGGTGTTGGGACCTTGAACTGCTTCCTACTATCATATTTCCCAATATGGCAAAGAATCTACAGCATTATGACACGGCCATTATTGCTAATTTCTGCTGTATTATTTACGCTTGAGACTGTGCCGCAACCATATCGTGACTGGCTTTGGTTCAATCCGTTAGTGCATATTATCGGCACACTTCGGGCGGGTTTTTATAATAGCTATGATGCCACATACGTGTCCCCAGTTTACGTTTTTGGCATCTCGCTGATGCTTATGTTATCTGGTCTTATTTTATTGCGTCGCTACCATAATGATATACTTGAGGTTTAAGTAAACAGAGTTTACTTATTAAGTATCCTTTTGCTCATGAAACTTCAAAATCCCCGTCGAGAATGCTCATCGTTTCCACATTCAATATGTCCAAACTATTACCATCACCGAAATCTAACGTTATATAATCGGATTGAGATTCCTGCACATACAGATGAAGTTGCGATGCCGAAATCGCCCCCCCTCCCCATAAGCTCGGATCCAAGACCAATTTATCAATGCCTTCTTGGAAATTCATTATTGTGTCGTTGCCTGACCCGTATTTGAATCGATCAGCACCGATCCCCCCGGATAAGACATCGTCGCCTGCGCCGCCATCTAATATGTCACTGCCTGCGTTCCCTTTTAACAAGTCATTTCCTGCACCCCCAATCAAGACGTCGGACCCGTTGTCGCCTTGCAGTGTGTCGCGACCTGCACCGCCATTTAGCGTGTCATTATTTATGCCACCCGCCAGCCTGTCGTTTCCGCCGTCGCCTTTCATCTCATCCGCTCCGGCGTTTCCAAAAAGCTGGTCGTTACCTTCGCCGCCATACAGAACATCACTGCCAGCGCTGCCTCCCAATTGATCTTCGCCTGTCCCCCCCCAGAGGCTATCGGAGTTCAGACCCCCCGTTAGGCGGTCGTCACCTGCGTCACCATAAAGTTTATCCGCTCCATTGTTGCCTGTTAGGATATCATCGCCGTCCCCTCCGCCCGCGGTGTCGAAGCCGTCGCCAGCAACGATCACGTCATTGCCCTCATTCCCGCGGATAGTGTCCCAGCCTATACCCCCCCATATGCTATCGGCGCCCTCCCCGCCTTCGGCTAGGTCGTTACCGGCATTCCCATAAACTGCGTCATCACCTGCCCCCCCTTTGATCTCATCGCCGCCGCCGCCGCCAGAAAGCTTGTCATTGTCTTCAAGACCGTGGATTAAATCATCGGCGTCTCCACCCGCTAGTACATCTGCCTGAGGCGTTCCAATGAGGGACAAAGGTGCAGCAGCGGCAGGTTCTGTAAAGGAGTCTGGCTGATCCGGCAGCACCCAGTCCGGCATGAATCGCGACTGGCCTACCAAATTAAGCGACTGGATCTGATCAATGGTTAAGGGGCTGCCATCAATAGTTTTCAACTCTAATGTTTCAGCACCAAATGAAATTACTCCCCCTTCGGCGGTGCTTTGAAATAAAATTTGTGAGTTGCTGCGCAAGAATGACCAGCCTGAAAGATCTATCCGGTCTTGATTGATATCGAAATCAGCAATGGTATCAATCACGCCATCATCGCTAAGAACAAACAGGTCTCGACCCCCGCCCCCGGTGAGTACGTCCAACCCGGCACCATCGCGAATAACATCATCGCCCGCATGTCCGGCGATCGCATCATTACCTGCCTCGCCGTACAAATAGTCGTCGCCTGTGCCGCCATCCAATACATCCGCAGCCGTCGTACCGCCGATGATTGGGCCTCTTGATGCGATATCCAATGTGAAAACGCTTAATCCAGCCTCAGCGCCCGAAGCCACTGCAAGGTGCAATGCAGAGCCTTGTAACGTAAAGCTAAGCGCAGAAACCCCGCTCATTGTTGTTCCCGTTTCATCGGCAATCGTGGTCAAATGAAGCAAGCGACCATCTTCAAGCAGCTCGAAAACGGAAACCCCGTCATCACCACCGGCTGCCGCCAGATAAGCCCGGCCATTAAAACTGGCGGTTTCGATCGTGTGCACGCCATCAAAGCGGGTGTCGCGTGTATCAAGCACGTGATCTGTCAGTTGCAACGATCCGTCTGACCCTAACCGTACCACGCTTAGCGTCGAGCTATCCGCAGCTGCCAGCACCCCAAAGGATTGTCCGCCCACTTCGGCGAATGCCGTAGCTGTTGGGGATGCGATCCCGATGCCATCCTCGCTTGAAATTCGTGACACTTCTCGTGGTCGCCCATCTGACCCAACCGACATGGAAATCAAGGCGTTATCAGCGTCTGACGCCACCAGCAAAAACGGTACCCCCCCAGCAAATGCCACCGACATCCCCGTTAACGCTGCCTGGGAAGCATCACCCGGATTGCCCCCTTCGATAAGAGTGGCCACGCCGGCACCGCCCATCTGCCAAACATCCACCGCATCTGACCCACGCGTGATGCCGTACATAAAGGTCAGTCCATTAACCTCAAGGGTTTCGGTGGCAAGCAAGTGGGCGGGCAATGCTGCTCCGGTAACCTCTGACACAGATGAAAACGTGCCATCGTCCGAGATTTCGATCTGGGTGAGTGCGGCGTTTTCAGCACCTGTGAGATACAGTCTGCCCTCTACAAAATTAAGCGTGTTGACCGTTCCCGCTTGGGCCTGCCCCGCAATGGGGCGACTGTCGAGTAGAGCCAATCCACCGTCAGCTTCGATCCGATAGGCCAGAAGGTCCCCGCCGCCAGAGCGAGACGTGGTATACAAAACCGACCCAAGCGATGATTCAGCAACTACTATGCTGGTGACGCCAGTTAGAAACTGATCGGCGCGTTCGGGTAAAGTGCCCTGATGGTCAAATTCCATCAATGTCATTCCTCTATCTCGTATGCAGGAATGACATTGAGGCAAAAGAATTAACGCACGCTTCTAATTTTATGGCAAAACTAAAGTGACTCCGAACAATCTAATTCAATCGTGAATATTCTCACACGTATTGCCCCCCTGTCTGGGTCGTGCCCGCTGTATCGCCCGGCAATGTATTTCCACGGGCAATAATGATGCCGTTGGTAGACAGATCAAATCGCTTGCCTGCGGCGTTTCCAGTAAAACCTTGTCCGGTAACGCGCGCAACGCTTCCTTCTGAACAGGTGATATAAGTGTCACTGAAAGATGGGGTATCTTGCAGTACAACTGATTGCGCTGATCCATCATACAGCCCGCCTTCGGAGACACGCAAGTGATAGGCTGCGCTTCCCTTGATTGCATACCCGCCAGCAAGAGCGACTCGGCCACCTGCGACATTCAGATGCCCGCCTGCCGGTCCAAAAGCCACTTGATCAAGGATGACCTCGCCCTGTGTTGCGACAGTTACCACCGCCTTAACCGTACTCGAATTTTGCAGTCGCACCCCCCTCAGCAATAGGTAACCTGAGGATACTTCGATTACGGAATCGGTCGCTTCGATTGTTGCTGCGTCGGGGTCCGCGCTGTTTCCCTGAAGAATCAACTTACCTCCGCCAGTTAAACCTGTCCCAATACGCAAGGTCTCTGCCAAACCGTAAATGCCCGATGCGATCTCAATGGTAACATCGTGGCCCCCACTATCGAGGCTAAGAGCAGCAGCCAATGCTCTGGGCAAGGATGCAAACGCATCCGAGGCCTGCCCCATGCCGCTTCCCGCGTCGTTGCCCAGTATTGCATCTACAAAGAAACTACGGGGTCCCGTCAGAACCTCGCGCCAGCCTGCCACACCTGTTGTAACCCGCCCCGTTAGTCCATCAACCCGCAGCGCTTCTGTCCAGTTCACTCCGTCACTGCTGACTTTTAAAGCAAAGTCATCGTTGTTCACCAACCCAAGCTCAGCCCTGCCACTAAAGCCAGTTTGAAACACCAGACTGGCCGTATCGCCCCCGGTAGCTTTGTTAACCTTGACCTGATGGCTTGCCCCGGCATTGTTCAATAGCACCGCATCCGCAGAAACCACCAAGCGGTTATACGCATCATAATCTGCCCCGATCCCTAGTCCCGCAAGGTTACCCAGCCTACGTGACGTCCACACGGTCCCGTCAAACACGACCTCGCTATCCTTGCCCGTTACCTGCGCGACCCATCCCTCTTTCGGTATGATGAACTGCCAAGCAGCATCGCTGAATATAGCGATGTTTTGGTCCTGCCCGGCCCAAGCAGCCTGGCCATGTTCAGCGACCAAATAGCAGCCCCCTTCTTCGGGCGTGACAGGGGGTGAATTCTGATCATCGGTCAACACCACAAGCTGAACAATGGCATCCAGAAGTCGTAAAGCTTCATTATGCGTTACATGTTTTTGGGCTTGGGAAGGCTGTATGTAGGGCATCTCTAAAATGGGCGAAGTATCGGTCACAATCTGGCTCCGTCAGTTGGTTATTCGCAAATTCCGAAGCTGAGCCAAAGGGGTTAACCACCTGTTATGACGCCGTTCGATCATCTGGCATTTGCCTATGTGTCCAATCAATGCTTTGCTGCCGGTAAACAGGAGACCCTAAAATGACGCACGGCCTGAAAATTGAAACCTCTGATCAAATTACCACGATTACACTCGATGATCCCGCTACGCTGAACGCGTTAACCCCGATATTGGCAAAGGCGCTTGCTGATGCGCTGACCAGCGCTGAGCAAACCAGCCGCGTTGTGATATTGACCGGATCACCGCGTGCGTTTTGTTCAGGTGCAAACCTACAAAGTGACGGAGACAGCAATTTGCAGAACTCTGACGCGGGCTCTGCGTTAGATCACGCCTACAATCCTCTTATGCTGACTATTCGCAATCTGAATATACCTTTGATCACAGCCATTTCTGGTCCTGCAGCCGGCATTGGTGCCTCGATCGCGATGGCAGGGGATATCATAATTGCCGGAAAAAACAGTTATTTTCTTGAAGCCTTCTGTCACATTGGACTGGTCCCCGATGGCGGTGCGACATGGATGCTAGTGCAGAATGTGGGCCGCGTACGGGCCGCAGAACTCGCCCTGTTGGGGGAAAAGCTCGCGGCTCAACAGGCATTCGACTGGGGTATGGTGACGCGGGTCGTAGAAGATCAAAGTGTCACGTCGACCGCACAAGATTTCGCGGAACGCCTTGCCAAAGGTCCGACCCATGCACTGGGGCTGATGCGCAAGTTGCTTTGGGCTGCAGGTGACGCCAGCTTTGAAACTCAGCTCGCCGCAGAGAGTAGCGCCCAAAGCGCCGCTGGCCGGCATCCGCACTTCGCGGAAGGTGTAGCTGCCTTTCTTGAAAAGCGTAAGGCATCTTTCGAATGAGGAAACACCCATGACTGGTCCCTTGAAAGGGTTGCGCATCATTGAATTCGCCGGGTTGGGTCCCGGTCCATTTGCCTGCATGATGCTTGCCGACCACGGTGCCGAGGTGATCCGGATCGAGCGGCCCGGAGGTACACGTGGTGGTCCAGAAAGCGACGCGGCGTCGGATATCTTGCTGCGGTCGCGCAAACGTATCGCTGTCGATTTAAAATCAGAGACTGGCGTATCAGTATTACGCGATCTTATCGCAACTGCGGATGGACTGGTCGAAGGGTTCCGCCCGGGCGTGATGGAGCGGCTAGGCTTAGGCCCCGATGAGATGCTTTGCGTTAATCCCAGGCTTGTCTATGGCCGAATGACGGGGTGGGGCCAAACAGGGCCTTACGCGCCGATGGCAGGGCACGACATAAACTACATAGCGCTCAGCGGGGCCTTGCATGCCTTCGGCCGAAAAGGAGAAAAGCCTACTCCACCGATAAATATGGTAGGTGACTTTGGCGGGGGCGCAATGATGCTGGCGTTCGGCATGGTTTCGGCTCTTTTGAACGTCCAGCGGGGCGGCGAAGGCACGGTAATTGACGCCGCCATGACTGACGGTTCAGCCCTGCTGATGGCGATGATCTATAGCTTTCAGGGCCAGGGATGGTGGCGTGACGAACGTGGCGTTAACATGTTAGATACCGGCGCGCATTTTTATGACGTCTACGAGACCAAAGATAAAAAATTCGTCTCTATCGGCGCGATAGAGCCGCAGTTTTATGCTCAACTCCTTGCCTTGGCAGAACTTAGAGACGACACAGAAATGTACCCACAAAACGATCCCGAAAAGTGGGACATGATGCGAGAGAAGCTTGCAAATGTCATAATTACGAAAACCCGGTCCGAGTGGGATGTGCTCATGGTCGGAAAAGACGCCTGTTATGCTCCGGTTCTGTCTCTGACCGAGGCCCCAGAGCACCCACATAATCAGGCGCGTAATACGTTCATACGGTATGATGGAGTCGTCCAACCGGCCCCTGCGCCGCGTTATTCGACGTTGGGCACGACTGTGCCCACCATGTCCGACGGGCGGACCCATACAGCGGAAATTCTGGCTGATCTAGGTTACGGTGAAGACAAGATAAAACGCACCCTTACCGAAGGCGGCGTATCTTAGGAAGGTTAAGCAAAACCACAAACCATATCAACGGCTGACACTTCGGCATTATGGGGATACAATGCCTTTTCCACGACCAGCCTAGAATTATACCGGGATTAGGGTCGATGACATGACGTATCTGCCGAAAGCATAAAAAGGCATACCTCTATGACCGTATTAATTCCTGCTTGGGTAAACGGAGCTCTTACTCCGGTAGAGAAGCTTGAGGTTCACCAACGCGGGCTGCGTCATAAAGCAGTTTCCGTATTTGTAATGCGAAACAATGAAACCCTAATTCAACGACGCGCTTTAGAAAAATATCACACACCCGGCTTGTGGGCAAATGCCTGCTGCACCCACCCTTATTGGGACGAACCCGCATCGGCGACCGCCAAGCGGCGATTGAAAGAAGAGCTCGGAATAGTCGGCCTGCACTTACATCACCGCAATAGGGTCGAATACCGTGCCGACGTGGGCAACGGTTTGATTGAACATGAACTGGTCGATATCTATGTAGCCGAAGCCGTCGCCTTTACTGACATCGTTCCCGACCCGTCCGAGGTAATGGATACCGCGTGGGTGGATCTGGAGGATCTTGCCCGCCAGACTCGCGAAAGCCCTGGGCGTTTCACTCCTTGGCTTCGGATTTACCTCGACGAGCATATGAATAGTATCTTTACGTCTGCTTCCTGAAAGCAACGTTCATCGTGCGTCGGAAAGGATCATCTCTGATGCTTTTTCGGCGATCATTATAACCGGCGAAGCCGTGTTGCCCGAGACAATCTTCGGCATGATTGACGCATCTACCACTCTTAGCCCCATTATTCCATGTACTCTCAGCCGCGTATCTACCACTGCCTGTTCGTCACTGCCCATCTTGCATGTACCGACAGGATGAAAAATCGTCGTGGCGATATTTCCGGCCTCGCGCAGCAGCTCTTCGTCGCTAGAAATATGGGTACCGGGCAACATTTCATCGGGCGCGTATCTCTTTAGCGCTTTGGCGGTCATCAGCTGCCGCGCTTGTTTGATCGATTGCACTGCCACCATCCTGTCGCGCTCTGTACTAAGATAATTCAGTCGAATATCTGGCTGTAGGTTCACATCGCGGGTATTGATATGGGTACTGCCCACTGATTCAGGCCTCAGATTGCAGACTGACACCGTAATCGCCGGAAAGGGATGAAGCGGGTCTCCCAATTTATCGGTTGAAAGCGGCTGAACGTGATACTCAAGATCGGGCGTTTCAAGGCTGGGGTCGCTTTTGGTGAATATCCCGAATTGGCTCGGGGCCATGGAAAGCGGCCCACTTTGGGTCATAGCGTATTCCAAACCTATTCTGATCTTTCCCCATAGGCTGTTTACGGTTTCATTTAGTGTCTTGGCACCGCTGACTTTGTAAACCGTGCGTATCTGCAGATGATCCTGAAGGTTCTCGCCAACGCCGTTCAGTTCGTGATGCACTGGTAACCCTAAATTCTCCAAACGTTCTGGTTGGCCGATACCCGATAGCTCAAGCAGCTTTGGCGAATTTATCGCCCCCGCCGCCAGAATGACTTCGGCCCGAGCCGTCGCCTGCAAAGTTTGCATGTCCCGCTCAAATTCAACTCCAACAGCACGTTTACCCTCGATAATGACACGACGGGTAAAAGCACCGGTCATCACCTTAAGGTTTTTGCGCTTCAGGGCTGGGCGTAAAAACGCCTTTGCAGTGTTCCAGCGCACCCCGTTTTTCTGATTGACTTCAAAAAAGCCAGACCCCTCATTCGTGCCTCCATTAAAATCTGCAGTAGGCTCAATTCCGAACTCTTTCGCGCCTTGCTGCACTGTTTCAAGCACTTCCCAACGTAATCTCTGGCGGGCTACTTTCCATTCACCGCCTACGTTATGCAGCGGTTGATCAGGGTTATGGTGATCTTCACTTTTTAGAAAATAGGGCAGCACATCATCCCAGCCCCAACCTGCATTTCCCATTTGTCGCCAACCGTCATAGTCAGCAGCCTGACCCCGCATGTAGATCATACCGTTTACCGACGAACAGCCTCCCAACAGCTTGCCGCGCGGGTAGCTGAGCGTTCGGCCATTCAAACCCGGTTCCGCCGCTGTTTTCATCATCCAGTCAGTACGTGGATTACCGATACAGTAAAGATATCCGATGGGCACATGCACCCAATGATAATTGTCGCTTTTTCCTGCCTCAAGCAGCAACACATTGGTCTTAGGATTGGCCGACAATCTGTTTGCCAGGACGCATCCAGCGGTACCGCCCCCAATGATGATGTAATCGAATTCCATTTTTGCCCTCCGACAGGCCGCATCCTGATTAGCCGCATCTTAACCGGGGGTGTTTTCGAGACAACAGCATAAGTTCTGCCTAGACCGTTAGCGCTAACTAATTTAAATGTCAGTTTAGACCCTATAGAAGAGGCTTGTTATGATACTGTGCTGCGGCGAAGCTCTGATCGACATGATTGAAGCGAATGGTGCCTATACTCCACACCCCGGCGGAGCGGTTTACAATACGGCAATCGCCTTGGGTCGGCTGGAAAGACAAGTCGGGTTTCTCTCTGGCCTGTCGACCGACGTCTTTGGGACCATATTGCGCGACGGTTTGCAGGCAAGCAATGTCGATACGTCACATGTGATACTCTCTGACCGTCCGACCACGCTGGCCTTTGTGCGGCTGGTCAATGGAAACGCCAGCTATATGTTTTATGATGAAAATACCGCTGGTCGATCGTTGGATAGAACCTCGTTACCGGTTGTCTCCGCAGATATCAAAGCCATGTATTTCGGGGGTATCAGCCTAATCGGCCTGCCAGCCGCAGATTTCTACTCTGAACTTGCAAAGCGTGAAGCATCAGCGCGTGTAATCATGATGGATCCGAATATTCGTCCATTGTTCATTACCGAACCCGGAATTTACCGCAAGAGGCTGACCCAGATGATCGCTTGTTGCGATATTCTGAAAGTTTCGGACGACGACCTGCACTGGATAATTTCCGGTGATGCCACGCTGAAAGAAAAAGCATTAACTCTGCGCGCCCTAGGTCCAAAAGTTGTGATCGTTACCAAAGGCAGTGAAGGGGCGGTGGCTTACCTACCCAATGAAGAAAGCGTCGAGGCTGCCGCGCACAAGGTATCAGTAGTCGACACCGTAGGTGCCGGAGACACTTTCAATGCGGGCGTTTTGGCAAAGCTATCTCAATTGGGCCTTTTAACAAAAGAAACAATATCCTCGCTTGATGCCGACGACATGCTTACCGCGCTCCGTTTTGGTAGCAAAGTAGCATCAATAACAGTATCCCGGGCAGGTGCAAATCCTCCGACCCTGGCAGAGCTATCACAAGGGTTCTGATGGGCTGGTGTCTTCGGAAGGCGTAAATATCATAAATAGACCCTCATTGGTGCGCCGTACATGAATTTCATTGGTGTCAGCGTCGATCACCTGTGGCTGTTTAGGGCATTGATCCGGAGTTTCTATACAATTGACCGCTCGGCGGCCTGTCAATTGTTGCAATCGAAACGGAAGCGCCTTGGAAGACTGGATGCCTGATTTCTTCGCAGAGGCGATCTGTGACGAATCGCCGTATATGAAAACGCTGCCATCGGTGTCTGAAATCTCCTGCGCAAGCTGCTTGGTATCTGCCCGCCACGCGTTATGCTGTCCGTAAAACATAAAGATTTCAATGAAGTAAACGCCGACAATCAAAAGGATCGCATTGCGGCCCATACGCCCCGCCCAACTTTCAGTTTGACTTAATAGCTCAACGGCGCGCACCATTGCCATCGCCGCAAACACCCATGCAAATATGAACGCACGTGGTGGAACGATGACGCCAAGCTTAAGCACCTGAACTACGACCAATGCGATTCCGACTGACAGACCTGCTATTAGATATAGCCCCTCAAGCCGCGCATACTTGTAAAAGACTGCGAAGGCAGCGGCCAGCATAACCGGAATGAACCCGATCAACGGTGCAAAACCAAAGCCGTTTCTGTGGAATACGATTTGAAACGTTTCCCAAAGTTTGGGCAGGTTTGAGACTATGTCGCCTAGGCCATTGGCGGCTGTTGGTTCACGCCAGTTGGCGACCGGAACTCCAAAGACACCATGAACCTGCCAATTAATCGCATAAACCGTCAAAACTGCTAGGGCAAAGCTGGCGCAAAACAGCAGTATCAACCCAACCAGATCTTGCAGCGACCGATTTTCGGTTTTGGCTATGCATACTGCAAATAATAGAAGCGGATATGTCGTGTATGCCATGAAGCTGACAATCACGAAGCCCGGCAGTAACAGGCGTAAAGTTCGGCTGGAGACACGGCATGCCAACCCCGCAAACAGGGCGACAATCGCAAGTCCCGGTATCAGCGTATTGAACCACATGGAAATCAACATAGCGGACGGCGATACCATCATCAGTAATGCTAATACCACCGTGAACCAATTTGCGCCCTTGGGCCCTGTGAATACAACCGCGAGCGCCGCAACGAACAAAGCCCAAGACGTCTGATAGACAGCAAAGTTCAACCATGCAGGGGTAACGGCATCGCGTAGGTGCCATATATAGTTCAGCCACCGTCCTTCATGCAGGGTCTTATTCCAAAATGCCGGGGCGTCAGCGAACAACGCAGGATAATCATCATGGCGGATCATCGGATCAGCCACATTGAGGCCCGACATCATCATAACACTTAACAGTATCACCAGAAAGGTAGGCCCCAATGTAAGGTGCTGAGACCGCCTTGAGTATTCCCGCGACACCTTTTCTGCCAATGTCATGCTGATATGTGCGCGCGCGTTTTCGAACGCCGTGCAAGCATAGCTAAAACCGTAGCGCGCACCTGCGCGATGGATGTCACCATCGTACGAGGAAGAATTCTGACAATCGCCAACCGTAACCGCCAACCAAAATTACCTGCGTTTTTAACGCGTGTTCCTTTCTGAATTTCAGTTGCCAGCACATCTTTTGGCAAGCCCTCTCGCCCTGCCGCGTTGACATAGAGAATCGAATTATAGCGGTACCAGGGTGCAACCCCCTTCGCGTTTTTCAAATGAGGTCTGACACAATCAAAGGCGACGTATCCCCGCGCTGCGAATAGATCTTGCCAAAATGACAACGGCTGTTCGTTGATGTGAAATTCTCCGCCCTGCCCCTTTACCGCTGCGGAAAACAATACTCGGTCTGACGCGTTTGTCAGGCTGTCCACTAGCGTTTCAGAGGACTCTGTCAGCAAGTGCTCACCGACCTCAAGACTTTGAGCAAGGTCATAGCGACCGGCGGTCGAAATAGGTGCTGTCAGATCGGCCGCAAAAAAATCGCTTTTCGCCACTGCCAATTGGTCACGGTTCACATAATCACCATCAACAGCCAAAACCGTATCAACACCAGCGCTTTGCCATTGTTCAAGCCACACGCCACGCCCACTGCCTAGGTCAATCACACTCGATGGCCTCAGCTTTGGAAACAACAACGTCACCAACGGTTTCGCAGATGCGCGGGCGCTTGCGTTGATGTAATCAAAGAACGTTTCATTGTAGATATGGCTCATGATGTCATTTCCGTTTTAGAAGAAGTCGAGGCAAAAACCCAGAGTGTCAGAATGGTGAAATTTTGGAGAGGTAAATATACGATCACCAGCAACGCCGCCGTCCAGTCAGGAAGTCCGAACAGGGTTGTCATTGGCCCGGTGATAAGGGTCGATGTCAAAAATCCGAACCACACCATCACACTGAATCGAATGATCTGATTAGCGTCGTACAACTTACGTTCGAAAGTGAATGCTGCCTGACAGAAATATTGGAATACGACCGCGATCAAGAACGCCGATCCATTGGCGACAACCTGCGCCACCCCCAAGGCCAGAAAGCCCAGATAAAGAAGCGTATAACTTGCAGCCGTCGCAAGGCCGACCACGGAAAACCGTACAAATTTCTGGTTAAAAACGGACATCAGGCGCGCAATCTTTGGGCGACAGGCGCGATGTCACGCGCTTCCTCGCTGACGAAGTACAACGGCCTGTTCTTTGCTTCGACATACAATCGCCCGATGTATTCTCCGAGAATACCGAGCGTCAGTAACTGTACGCCAGAGAAAAAACTAATCGCCAGAACCACCGATGCCCAACCTGGTGCGGTCTGATAAATGATAAGAGAATAGATGACATATACGCCAATTAACCCTGCCATTAGCAAGCTCACGAAGGATAGTCGCGTGGCCAGTCTCAGCGGTTTGGTTGAAAATGCCGTCATGGCATCAATCGCAAAGCGAACCATTGCGCGTAGTGGATATTTGGTCTCTCCCAGCTCTCGAGGGCTGCGAATATATTCAATTCCTACCTGTTTAAACCCGGCCCAAGCAAACATGCCCCGGATAAATCGGGCCCTTTCCGGCATCGCCAGAACGGCATCGAGTGAACGGCGGTTAACCAAGCGAAAATCACCTGTGTCCTGCGGAATCGCTACGTCAGACATGGCATTCAGGAACCGATAAAACAGATGTGCGCTGACCTTTTTGAAGAGCGTCTCGCCTCGACGTTCGCTGCGACGGCCATAGACGACGTCAAAGCCTCGATCCATCATGAACATCATATCGGTCAGCAGCTCTGGTGGGTCCTGAAGGTCCGCATCCAACATAAAGATCCTGTCACCCTGTGCCGCTTCCAGTCCGGCTGTCAGCGCAATTTGATGACCTCTGTTTCCAGAAAGCTTTAACCCGACTAACTGGGGGCAAACGGCTCTTGCCGCTTCAATCGCCTGCCACGTCGCGTCGGTTGATCCGTCATCGACCAAAATAATTTCTGCGCGGTCTTTCCATGGGCCAATTGCTCGGGTCAGTCGTGCGACCAGCCCGGGGATAGACGATTCTTCATTCATGCAAGGAATGACAACTGAAAGATACATTACGACGCTCCGCCACGATTACTGACCTTTCAAGACATAATCGGGCGATGTGGCCGAAATTGGGCAACTATTGATTCAATTAAGGGACAGGATTATTTTTAATATCGCCACAATCTGAACCGCGGCACATTTAGTACGAAAAAAGGCCGGACCAAGGCCCGACCTTTGAACAATCTCTAAAAGATATGTTTACCGCCGAGTTAAGGTAGCGCCCGCGCTGATAATCTGAGGCACGATCTGTGTAACCGCACGGCTCCAACGTGTAACAGGCTGCTGTGCCACAAAGATGATGTCATCTGGGCGAAGCTCGAAATGCGGAAGAAGTGCAAGATTAGCGGCATTTCGGGCATCTAAGTGCCATGCCGTTACCGCCCCAAGTTCGCGGGGGTCAGAAGACGAACGCAGTACATATACCTGCGACACATCTCCGGTCGCCGACGCAATACCGCCCGCGTCGTAAATGGCATCGGCCAGATTGGCTTTACGCTCGAAGGGCAGCGCGAACCTTGATTGTTTCTCGACTTCACCGGTAAGATATACGTACTGCCGGTTGTCAGCCCCTAGGTCGATACGGGTTTGGTAATTGGTTCTCGCCTCTTCAAGATCAGCGCGCCGCAACGAAACCTCTAACTGAAGCTGCTGCAAGGCGGTCTGTCTTGACACCTGACGGGCCTGCGCCAACGTGATCTGCTGGGTAAAATACTCCTGTGCGCGGTTCAGCCAATATTCCGTATCAACAAAAATAGAATCGCCAGGAAGCAGTCGGGTCTTTTTCAGGCCGACACGGGAATACAGCTCCATCAAAGGAATTTGATACAATGCGCCGTTACGATAAAGGCGGATCGAAGCGTAATCTTGATCTTCTACCGTAATGCCCCCAGCAGCGGCCAAAGCCTCTTCCAAATATAAGGGTGTGAGAGTTACGGGGACTACGGTGGGCTTGCTTACCGCTCCGCCGATGGACACTCTACGAGAGTTAAACTCAGCAATTTCAAGGCTGAACGTAGGATCAATCTGGTTTTCGACCAAACGCTGAAACAGCGCAGCTTCGGCATCTTCGATGGTCAGACCTGCGATACGCACACGCCCCACGTCAGGGATGTTGATCGAACCGTCATCTTGTACGGTATAGCCCTGTCGAGAATTTTGCGCTGCCAATAGACCCGAAAGTTGCTCGACCGAGGTTGCGGAACGCGGTGTGGCAAGCAGAACAACATCGCCTACTCCGATCTCATACGGTCCTGGATCTGCCGGCGGGGGCAGACGTAGTTCTAACGCATTAGGGCGGGTTTGGCTTTCAATGGTCGCAGAAGGTAAAGCGCCTGCACCCCTAAGCCCCGAGCCTGTCCCTGTGGTCTGGGAAAATACCGCAGGAAGGGTTTGCGGTGCATATGCCGATTTGTTCGCCTGAACCACTGTTTCAGCAGTCAGAGCCATTACTCGAACATTGGTTCCGCGGGCATCACCGTCAACGACTTTAGGGGCACGATAGACAGAGCCACAACTGGCAAGGCTCAGACCTAAAACGGCCAGCAAAAGGTATCGCACTAGAAACTCTCCCATTCACTCACTTATCACCACCCCGACTTCGGATACTGGTGCCCCTGTCATCTCGCGGGTTGCAGATTGGGTTTTAATATACCCTATCTCGTCGCCGGCCCATTGCCGCGCTTGCACGATTGCACCGCTTTTACTACTTACCCAATAGGTATTTCGAAATGCTTGGTCCAGACTTTTACAGTCTTCTGTCATTATACGTGTCGGAATTGTACCGATCTCAAGCGTAACCGCTCCGGTCCCGCTAACTTCAACTAAACAATTGAACGTTCTGGTGACAATTCGGTCGTCACCTTTCAAGTTGCTGTGCAGCCGACTGGAATACCCTGTCCTTCCTGACAAAATTAGCGCCATCGGTTCGGATAGCTCAGCCGCGAACAATTCGGATCCCAGCCCGCGGGTTCCTTGCAACATACCGTTTTCCAATATCACGGCGGTCAAATCTGAGCTAACCCAGGTTTCTACTCCGTTAACCTGTGCCTCGCGCAGCAGACGACCCGATTGTGACCGACTTTCTACGGTCACAATCATGGCCGGAACCGATGTATCCGCGACCAGCGCCGCAAATCGGGGGGGAAATTGCCCTGCGGGCCTCGCCACAGAAGTTTTGTCATTCACTGCAAGGGCTACGCCTCTATTTAACAGATCTTGACCGTTGCTACAGGCTGCGACACCTAAGAATAACAGACCCAGGATGGTTGCACGTATGATCATCGCAGGTATCTCCCCCAGCCATCACGCAGTTCTTTTCCCCGGTACTCTGTCACTAGGCCGTACAGTCGGTTTGCTACCGCCAACCTTGCACCTCCATCACGGGTAATAGGTTTGATGGTCTGTTTAACAGTTTTACGCGATGGGCGCCCGGTCAACCATGATACCGGCACTTCAAACCTTAGCCCTTTATCAAATGATCCCTCTCCGAAATCGGCGAACGACACGTTGGTAAGAGTAAAGAACCCCCCAACCTTAAAGCCGTTGTTGAATTCTCGGTCGATGCTTAGGGTCGCACCGTAATCACCTGCCAAATAGCGACCGACATCAAGTTGGCTCGAGAAACCGTTGCCAAAATCGTAATAAGCTGAGGCATGCCCGCTCGCGACCCCGTAATCCTGAAAGCCAAACAGCATGTCGAAATCACGTTGTTTGACATAGTTCAGCTCGGCTCCTAATGCCAACCGGCTGGCGATGGGGTACCACAACAGTTCGGCGGATATGCCGCCAAACATACTTTCTAGATACCCAAAGGACACCCGGCCAAACAGATCCTTACCGGGGCGGAATATATACTCTGCTGACAGTGTGTTAATTTCGAGGCTGGATTCTTTTGCATATTTAACTGCATTGGTTCGGACAGGCTCCAGAACCGAATTCGAGCCACGGAAAGATTTGTCAATATTGCCGACCAGTGGATAACGGAAGCGACCCGAAAACGTCAGGCCGGGTGCGGGTCGGTACGACGCCTTGAGCTGGGCACCGAAATCTGCGCGGATAGGGCTATTGGGATCAAAAAACGAGGTCGCGAGATATGGGCCAAACGAGGTCTCGATCACAGGATAGACATCATCTAGCTCGCCCAACCGGCCTTGGTCATACGCGTCGGCAATATCGGTACGCGCCAGCGTACGCCATGCGCCGTCATAATCAAACTGAAGCTCCTCCAAGTCTGACCGCTGGGTTACAACACGGCTGATCGGAACGCCGCGCTCTTGGAATACCACGGTAAACTGTTCAATCTCCGGAGGTAAGGTCGTTGCCATAACACGAGCCGCGCGACCCGCAGCTTGGGATTCGTTGTTCCATCGGTTATTTTCGACACGCAAGGTCGATTGGTTCCCACTCATGGTGAAACCCTGAAGCTTCATGCCGTCTTCTGACAGCCGCGCTGCGACAACACGTTGAACAGCGGCCTTGCCGCCTCCTGTGGCGGAATTGTTCCAATCCGCTATGGCAAGACGATCCCGGTTTCCAACAACCCTGGGTGACGTTTCCAATCCCCCTGAAATCCTAGGTCGTTTGGGGTTGATCACATAACTGAGCTGAGCACCTATTTCATGTCCACCTATAATGTACCCCTTAAGCTTTGGTCCGTTCTTAAAGCGATATTCGACACCTAAATTAAGCGGGGAAGACACGTTAATTCCGGTACTCACCGATTCAAGCGTGTATAAATCCGGGGAATATTCTGCAAAAAAGGTGGTTTGATCGCTAAATTTCCACTTCACACCGGCAAAAGGCGAAGTGGGGCCGCGGAACCAGTTACCAGTTTCGATCTGACCTCCAGTACCAGTGAACCCGGTCGGTCTCGTTTTAAAGCGGTCAGCGATGACACCAAGCGGATTAGAAAAGGAATTTCTCCCAGCGAAACGCCCCCAACCTAGCCCGCCGGTTACTTCCAGCTTGGGCCCAAAGCTCTTGGTTGCCACAAAGTATTCGCCACTTAGAATACCTGTTCCCAGAAAATCGCGCAGGCCGATTGCGACCGCAGGGCGACGCGCGGTTTCATCAAAAATTTGATAGTGAATGTCAAAGCTTCTGTCGAATGTATCCCCGCCCAGATATCCTGAAGTACCAAAAATATTCTTAATATGCGAATATCTGAAACTGCCATAAACCCGCGGTAACACCTGGAACGTACCGGTGTATCTCCGGTTGGGTCCAAAGAAGCTGGCGGTAAATGCAAGATCACCGTCTTGCATGACTTCCGCTGTCGGCATCTCGATCAAGCCGGGGGTACCGTAAGTCGTCAAAGACTGCGCTGAAGCGTGCGGTGCAGCAAGCGCCCCAATAGCTGCAATAAGGGTGGCAGAAGCTTTGTTAATCGGACGCCCTTGCATCTGCAGACCTACTTATTAATTGTTGTTAATAACGAGACTGTATAGAATATTAAATTGGAGTTCACTTTGCGGTATTCCGGTTTTTCGAACTTACCAAGTCGTTGCGCCAGTTTTGCAACACACAAACGGTGGAAAATAAATGTTTCAACGATGGTTTAAGCGCCCCAGAGATACTGAGCCGCAATTTACTCCGATTAACCCAGACCAAACGATTGTTGCATTGGGTGATATTCACGGGCGATATGATCTGCTTCAAAAAATTCCCGAAGCGAAACCCGGCGTTCAAATGATCTGTCTGGGCGATATGATCGACCGTGGAGAACAAAGTGCACAGGTGTTGCGACACATGTGCAAGGCGACGAACGTGATTACCTTAATGGGGAATCACGAGGAGATGATGCTGAAGTTCCTGCAAAATCCATTGGACAACGGGCCACGCTGGCTGCGAAATGGTGGATTGCAGACCTTGGAAAGTTTTGAGGTTACCGGTGTCTCTCAAACCTCATCAGGTGAGGATTTAGAGCACGCACGCGACGCGCTTTTCGCTGCCACGGGGAAAGATTTGCTCGATTGGCTGACCAACCTTCCCAAATATTGGGTGTCAGGTAATGTGGCCTTTGTACATGCAGCAGCCGATCCATCTTTGCCCATCGAAGAGCAAGATAATCGGACTTTGCTTTGGGGCCATAAGGACTTTGGCCGTGTTGCACGCACTGATGGGATATGGGTCGTTCATGGGCATACCATCTTCGATTCACCAAGAATCAATCGAGGTGTAGTGTCGATTGACACCGGGGCCTATGCCACAGGAAAGCTAACGGCAGCGACCATTCACGAGGGCGAGGTGGATTTCGCATACGCCTGATCCGGAAGGTCAGTACATTTAACCAATACTTAGGAACCTCTTGCTTAAGTGGCGACAGTCTCCCATCTGTCCCTACTTGCAAAAGGTAATTAAATGGCATTTCTGGATATTTTGCCCAGACGCTACAGTTCGGCAGAAATTTTTCTGTATTCAAAAGGTGGTAAACGGCTTTTTGATCTCATCCTCTGCCTGTGCTTAATACCTTTTGTTGTGCCTGTTATCGCAGTGTTGTGGTTTATATCGTCCGCAAATGGAAACCATGGATTCTATGCGCATCCGCGGGTTGGCAGATATGGCAAGACGTTTAAGTGTTGGAAAATCCGCACGATGGAGCCTGGTGCCGACCACCTCTTAAACAACATCCTCGAGGTTAACGCTGATTTCGCGCATGAATGGCGTCACAATCAAAAACTGAAGAACGACCCAAGAGTATTAAGATTCGGTCGGTTTCTTCGCGTAACCAGCATGGACGAGTTGCCACAAATCTGGAATGTCCTCCGGGGGGATATGTCATTCGTCGGGCCACGCCCGATAACGCGTGTCGAATTGGTACGTTATGATGATGCCGCCGATGATTATCTTAGCCAGCGTCCGGGAATTACCGGCCTTTGGCAAGTAAGCGGCCGGGGGGAAGTCAGCTTTAAACAGCGGGTTCGTTTGGACCAAGAATATATTCATCACATATCGTTGGTCGAGGATTTGGTGCTGTTGTTCCGGACGATAGCGGCCGTGCTTAGGGCCACCGGGCAATAAGCACGCTCGAAAGACCCAAAGGTGTTTCCGAGCGGCTTTTGCAGTTACGCTTAAACGAGCCCTGTGATTCCAGTTGCAGTAGTACCAGTAAAAAACACCTTGCCGACACGGAACGGATAGACAGCCCCGGGGATCAAATTCTTCAGCACAATTGCATCCCCGCTTTTCAGCTCCACAGACAGATCACCGGATTGCGAAACCATGATCGCGCGCGTTACTTGGGGAATCTCATCGGTGTCACTGGGAATAATGTCAAAGCCACCACAAATCGGCCCGCTTAGACCAGAGCTGTAGTCGCTAAAGTTATCAACTATTGGCATATCACTCTCCGTTAAAGGGAGAATGCACGATCCATCAAGTAGGTTTATCGGGCATTAACCATCCGTGCGGTATACCCGCCAGAATGGTTCATAGTTTCGAAAGTCCTTACCCAAGGTGGGAAGTTTAAACCGTTGGTTACTCAACTTTACCGTGGCAATGCTTGAACTTCTTACCAGATCCGCACGGGCATGGCTCATTCCGGGCCGGCGTTCCCCAGGTTGAAACGTCGCTTTCATCAAAAGCGGAAACTGCCGGTGTAGAATGTTCCTCTGATGCGGCCGCCGGAGATTCCTCCTCAGCCACCTGTTGCCGTCCCTGCAATTGTGACATGATCTGCTGCTGCTCCTCTTCGGTCATTGGACGTATCTGAGCAAGCTTTTGTGTCACCTCGGTCCGCAAGCTATCCAGCATGGTCTCGAACAACTGGAAGGATTCATTCTTGTATTCATTCAGCGGGTCACGTTGCGCGTACCCTCGGAATCCTACGACCGAACGCAAATGCTCCAGCGTCAACAGATGATCACGCCATTTTCCGTCGATCGCCTGCAACAGAACCTGCTTTTCAATATTGCGCATATTCTCTGCGCCGAAGGATTCGGTCTTTTCCGCCATCATCTCATCGCTGGCACCCACAAGGCGTTCGCGAATAACGTCGTCATCAACGCCTTCTTCCTCGCACCATTTCGCGACCGGTACGTCCAGATTTAACCGTTCGGCGACGGCAACCTGAAACCCTTGGGCATCCCATTGGTCCGCATAAGTCTTTGCAGGCATGAATTCTTCGATCAGATCGTCGATGACCTGCTCGCGCATGTCTGCGGTAATTTCATAAAGGTCGGCGGCTTCCATAATGTCACGGCGCTGGCCAAAGATAACCTTGCGCTGCTGGTTCATCACGTCATCAAATTTTAGCAACTGTTTACGAATATCAAAGTTGCGGCCTTCGACTTTGGCTTGGGCGCGTTCCAAAGATTTGTTTACCCAAGGATGCACAATCGCTTCGCCTTCTTTCAAGCCAAGCGTCGTTAACACTTTTTCCAGTCGTTCAGACCCGAAAATCCGCATCAGATCGTCTTCCAGTGAAAGATAGAAAGACGACCGGCCAGGGTCACCCTGACGGCCAGAACGTCCCCGCAATTGGTTATCAATACGGCGGCTCTCATGGCGCTCTGACGCTAAGACGTATAAGCCCCCCGCCTCTATAACCTTTTTCTTTTCATCCGCATGTTCAGCCTCGATCTTGGCCCGAATCGCGACAGGGTCAGCTTCCGGGTCAGCATCCAGTGCCTCGATCACCTTCAGGTCTACGTTACCGCCAAGCTGAATATCAGTGCCACGTCCGGCCATGTTGGTTGCGATGGTTACCGCACCCAGCTTGCCTGCATCCGCGACAATTTGCGCTTCCTGTTCATGCTGTCGGGCGTTCAATACGTTATGAGTGATACCTGCTTCGGTCAGCATACGGCTCAACATTTCGGATTTTTCAATCGAGGTCGTCCCAACCAGCGCGGGTTGGCCAATAGCATTGGCCTCTTTAACCTTTTCGATCATCGCCTGATATTTCTCTAAGGCAGAACGAAATACCTGATCGTCTTCGTCCACCCTGGCAACCGGCACGTTAGTAGGGACGACGACGACTCCCAGTCCATAAATCTCGGCAAATTCTTCGGCTTCGGTATCGGCGGTGCCTGTCATACCGGCCAGCTTGTCATATAAGCGGAAATAGTTCTGGAAAGTCACCGAGGCGAGCGTCACGTTTTCCGGCTGGATCTGGCACCCTTCCTTGGCTTCAATCGCTTGGTGCAAACCTTCTGACAAACGACGCCCGGCCATCATACGGCCTGTAAATTCGTCGATCAGCATTACTTCGCGATCGCGAACAATGTAATCCTTATCCCGTTGAAAAAGCTTATGCGCACGCAACCCTTGGTTAACATGGTGGACAAGCGTGGTGCTCTCGGGGTCATACATGGTCATGTCCTCCTCAAGCAGCCCTCGCGCGCGCAACTCTTGCTCGAGGAACTCGTTACCCACTTCGGTAAACGTCACATTACGTGTCTTTTCATCCAGTTCGTAATGGGCTTCCTGCAAAAGCGGAATTAGCTCATCAACGGTTTTGTACATCTCGGAACGGTCTTGCGATGGACCGGAGATAATCAGCGGCGTACGGGCTTCGTCGATCAAGATACTGTCAACTTCATCGACAATAGCGAAATTGTGATGCTTATGGAAAATCTGGCTCAGCTCGGACTTCATATTGTCGCGTAAATAATCAAACCCAAGCTCATTGTTGGTGGCATAGGTAACATCGCAATTATAAGCGGCACGTTTATCTTCTTCGGCCATACCCGACACGGCCGCGCCGGTGGTCAACCCCAGAGATGCAAACACCTTACCCATCCAGTCAGCATCACGCTGCACCAGATATTCGTTGACCGTTACGATATGAACGCCCTTACCCGTCAACGCATTCAAATACGCGGCCAAGGTCGCGGTCAGTGTTTTACCTTCACCGGTCTTTTGCTCGGAGATATTTCCTTGATGCAGGAAAATCGCAGACATCAGCTGTGTGTCAAAAGCGCGCAAGCCCAAGGTTCGCCGTGCGCCTTCGCGACAGTTGGCAAAAGCTTCGGGCAGCAAATCGTCAAGACTTTCGCCTTCGTTAGCCCGTTTGCGAAACTCTTCCGTTTTCTGCTTCAGCCCGTCATCTGTCAAAGCTTGAAATTCGTCTTCCAGCGCGTTGATTTGTTCAACCAGCGGGCGTGTCGCCTTGATTTTACGGTCGTTGGGTGTCCCAAAGACTTTTTTGGCGAGTGTTCCGATGCCCAGCATGCAATCTCCTGCCGAAGTTAAGTTGCGAGGCACCATCTGCTTGCCGAGCCGCCATACAGCCCCTAGATACAAGACTGAACGTACGCCAAGCCGCGCCCATAGGGCGATGTAAGGGTCGTACTAAACCGTGTCAATGTAGCAGCCGTTGTGGTGCTCAAACCTTAGGACAGATATATGCAAAAAACTCTCACTTTTCTGGCACCATTCGCGATCGCCGCATCGCTTGCTCTGCCTGTCTCCGCACAAGAGGAAGTAAAGGCCGATACGGTAGTAGCCACGGTGAATGGCACGGATATCACTATCGGGAACATGATAATTGCACGCGCTACACTGCCCGAGCAGTATCAACAGCTACCGCCCGAAGTTTTGTTCAAAGGTATCCTTGATCAGTTGGTACAACAAACAGCGATCTCTCAGGCTTACACCGATGATCTTCCCAAACGCGTGACACTTGCGCTTGAAAACGAACGGCGGCAGTTGATCGCGGGCGAAGTCATCGAAAAATCGATGGCCAAGGAAATTACCCCGGAAGAGCTTCAAGCTGCTTATGACGAAAGCTATGCAAATGCAGAGCCTACACAGGAATTTAATGCGTCGCATATCTTGGTAGAAACTGAAGAAGAGGCTTTAGCAATCAAGGCCGAAATCGAAGGTGGTGCTGATTTTGCTGAAGTAGCCAAAGAAAAATCCACTGGTCCTTCCGGCCCGTCGGGTGGTTCGCTGGGGTGGTTTGGTCCGGGCATGATGGTACCTGCCTTCGAAACAGCCGTGGCCGAACTTGAGGTTGGTGGCATCTCTGCGCCAGTGAAGACACAGTTCGGCTGGCACATCATCAAACTGGAAGACAAACGAAGCAAAGAAGCGCCTGCCATGGAAGAGGTCAAAGCGGAACTTGAAACGCAAGTGCGTCAGATCAAGGCCCAGGCCATGATCGAAGAGTTGACAGCCGCTGCGACGGTTGACCGCACCGCCGCAGAAGGCATTGACCCGACTGTTCTCTCCAACATTGGCCTTCTGGAGTAACTATGGGCAAAGTCTCGGCCGTATCCCCGCTAGCACCTGATCACTTTCCACAACTACCTGTGATCGATGGAGTGCGCTTCGCAACCATTGCGGCGGGGGTGCGGTACCAAGGCCGCACTGACGTAATGCTCGCGGTCTTGGCGCCGGGGTCGACGGTGGCAGGTGCCTTTACAAAATCTGCCACCCGCGCGGCACCGGTTCTTGATTGTCAGGCTAAAATAGGCGGCGTATCCGAAGACGGTGCCGCAATTCTGGTAAATTCAGGAAATGCCAACGCCTTTACCGGCAAAAACGGCGTCACCGCCGTTGAATCGATCACCGCGGCCGTGGCCGAACTTTGCGATATATCGCAGTCTCGCGTTTTCACATCGTCAACCGGTGTGATCGGTGAACCCTTGCCGCACGAACGCATAACCGCCGTGCTGCCAGATCTAAAAAACAAGCTCGACCCTGCTGGCATCTCTGAAGCTGCCAAGGCGATCATGACCACCGACACCTTTCCTAAAGGTGCCCGAGAAGAGGTGGAAATTGAGGGCAAAACCGTGTCTATTGCGGGAATAGCCAAAGGGTCCGGTATGATCGCGCCCGATATGGCGACCATGCTGGTTTATATCTTTACTGATGCCAGTGTCAGTCAAACAGCCTTACAAAAGATGTTGTCGCGGCACACCGAAACAACGTTCAATTGCATTACCGTAGACAGTGACACCTCTACCTCTGACAGTCTCATCTTGGCGGCAACCGGTGCTTCAGGCATTGATGCCAGTGAAAGTGATGCGTTTTCGGATGCTTTATACCGGGTGATGCTCAACCTAGCGCACCAAGTCGTGCAAGATGGTGAAGGGGCCACCAAATTTGTTGAAATTGTTGTGACCGGAGCCGCAACAGATGAAGACGCCAAGATTCACGCTATGGCTATCGCCAACTCGCCTCTTATCAAAACCGCGATCGCGGGGCAGGACCCGAATTGGGGCCGCGTGGTAATGGCCATTGGTAAATCCGGGGCCGCAGCAGATCGCGACCGGCTCTCGATTCGCTTTGGCGATATCGAGGTGGCAAAAGATGGCTGGCGCAGCCCGAATTACTCGGAAGAAGCGGCTGCTTCTCATATGAAGGGTCAGAACATAGTAATCGGCGTCGATCTTGGGATAGGTAAAGGCAAGTCCACTGTATGGACGTGTGATCTGACCCACGGCTATATCGACATCAACGCGGATTACCGTTCGTGACCATGATGCTGGTATCGGCTGTCGCTTTGATCGACGTGGACGGGCGGGTGCTTTTAGCACAGCGCCCGCCCGGAAAATCCATGGCGGGTCTTTGGGAATTTCCCGGCGGTAAAGTCGAAACCGGCGAAACACCCGAAGCCGCTTTGATAAGGGAATTGCAGGAAGAGCTTGGTATCGACACTTGGGCGTCCTGTCTTGCTCCTCTTACCTTTGCCAGCCACGCTTACGATGATTTCCACCTGCTAATGCCGCTTTTCGCCTGTCGAAAATGGCAAGGGACCCCACAGTCAAAAGAAGGTCAGGCGCTAAAATGGGTGAGACCCAACGCGTTGAAAGACTATCCAATGCCCGCCGCTGATATCCCCTTGATATCAATTTTGCGTGATTGGCTCTGACCAAACGAGTCATTGTTGCTGCATTCTCATAAATTTGACTAAAATTCCCAGAATGTCGCTAGACAGAACAAACCCCCTACTTGTATCTGTTTCATGACTGTTTTTTGGGAGGAATTCATGCTTCGCACGATCACAATCGGTTCGACAGTGTCTATTCAGGGGGTATTCGTACGTGATCTTCCTGACGGACGTATCGCTGTTCAAGTTGACAGCGAAGTCTTTTCGGGCAAACCGATCAACCAAAAAAATTAGAGCTTTCTTGCTTGGCTACATCTGAACCAACCCTATCCTCAGGCGTTTGCCTATAGCAGTATAGGTAGGACACAGATGAAGCCCCAGCATGTGATTATAATATTGAACAACGGTTCAGGGCTTGAAGATGGACCCGAACGCAAGGCGAAGATCGCGGAACGGTTCGAACACCACGGAATTCCAGCTTCATTTGTGACCTTCGACCCCGGCGCTGACCTAGAAAAAACCGCCAAGGATACAGCGCTGAAATCCCCTAATTCGACAATTGTCGCGTCCGGCGGCGACGGGACGATCAGCGGGGTTTCGGCAGGTCTAGCTGGACTGCCCAACCAATTTGGGATGATTGCATCCGGTACCTTCAATTATTTCGCGAGGTCTTTGAACCTACCCGAGACTGTCGAAGAGGCGATTGATGTCATTGCACGTGGGAAAATTCGCCCGACTGGCATTGCGATGATCAACGATAAGGTATTCTTGAATAACGCCAGCATCGGTGCATATGCCGCGATCCTGCAAACCCGAGAAGGCATATATAAGAGATGGGGCCGCAGCCGTGTGGCCGCCTATTGGTCTGTAGTAAAGGCGCTGGCCACATTGCGCGCCCCGCTAAAGTTGACCGTTACCTATGACGGCAAATCTTTTAACCACCGAACGCCCATTGTTTTTGCTATCAGTAACGCCTTTCAACTCAATCAGATGGGGCTTAGTGGCGAAGACTGTATCGCCAATGGTAGAATGGTTTTACTTATCGCGCCCGATACTAACCGCTGGGGGCTTTTTAAACATGCTGCGGCATTGGCCTTTGGGGTGGCCAAGCGCCAGACTGATTATCAAATGCACTGTAGTTCAGAATTTACCTTGGAAATGTCTCATAAATCGCGTGCTGTCGCTCGTGACGGAGAACTAGCGCGCATGAATGGGCCATTTAAGTTAAGTATGCGGCCGAATGCGCTAAACCTGATCGTCCCCGAAGCGTTCGATGAGCCTGTTAGATGAGCAAACTGATCCATCTATCCGACCTGCATTTCGGTAAGGATCGACCAGACCTTCTGGAACCCCTTCTTACCTGTGTAAATGAACTTGATCCTGCCCTTGTTGCGATATCCGGGGATTTCACTCAGCGGGCAAGAGACTCGCAGTTCGAAGATGCCCATAACTTCATCTCGATGATTAATGCGCCGGTATTGGGCGTACCCGGGAACCACGATGTATTGTTGGACCGGCCATTCAAGCGGTTCTTTTTACCGTGGCGAGGTTATAAGAAGTGGATCAACCCTGATCTGACGCCGCAATTTGAGAATGACACCATGATCGTCGTCGGGGTTAATTCGGTTGATCGTTTTTCCTGGCAAACCGGTCGTCTGTCCCCCGCCCGGATCAAACATGCATGTACCGCCATGTCAGATGCGCCGCACGGCAAAGCACGTGTACTTGTGGTTCACCACCCCCTTGAACACCCGGCTGAGACCAAAAAGAAGCCGATACCGGGTGCTGAACAAGCTCTTGAGAAACTTTTGGGGTGTGGGGCAAACCTAATTTTATCCGGCCATCTCCACACATGGCACGCAGGAAACTTTACGGTAAAGTCAAATGGGACCAAAGCGGTGCAGCTTCATGCCGGTACCAGCCTGTCTTTACGGGTGCGGGGCGAACCTAATGATTTCAACGTCATAGATATTTCAGACGATTATATCACAATCGAACGGTACAGCTTTAACGAAGAATCTCGGCTGTTTGAAACGGCAGAAGCCCGGCAATTTAGCCGGGCTTCTGAAATCATTTCTGACTAACGACAAATCAAGCCAGCGTGCGAACGACCTCTTCGCGTGTGAAGATTTCGATGACATCGCCTGCGCGGATATCTTCGTAGTTCTCGAATGCCATACCACATTCTTGGCCGGAGGGCACTTCGGCGACTTCATCCTTGAACCGCTTGAGGGTCTTCAATGTCCCCTCGTGGACCACAACATCGTCGCGTAGCAAACGCACACCGGCGGCGCGGCTTGCTTTGCCTTCAGTGACCAGACAACCGGCGACCTTGCCAACACCTGTGACCTTGAACACCTCTTTGATCGACGCATAGCCGATAAAGTGTTCGCGGATTTCGTTGCTCAGCAAACCACTTGCAGCAGCTTTCACGTCGTCAACCATATCATAGATGACCGAGTAATAACGGATCTCGACACCCTTTTGGTTAGCCGTGGCACGGGCTGACGCATTAGCCCGTACGTTAAAGCCGATGATCGGTGCATTAGACGCTTCGGCCAGACCTACATCGGTGTCGGTGATAGCACCAACGCCCGAATGCAGAACCCGAACCCGAACTTCGTCGTTACCGATTTTCTCCATCGCCTGAAGGATCGCTTCGGCAGAACCTTGAACGTCTGCTTTGATCAACAAAGGCAGCTCGCTTACGGTTTCGTTCGCCTTGGCATTTGCCATCAGCTGCTCCAGCGTCGTTGCAGCGCCAGCAGCAGCACGCTTATCCTTGGCCGCGTTGGCGCGATACTCAGCGATTTCGCGTGCTTGAGCTTCGGTTCCTGTCACGTTGAGAACGTCGCCCGCGCCGGGTGTACCGTTCAGACCAAGGACTTCAACTGGAACAGATGGTCCCGCTTCCTTGATACGCTCGCCTTGGTCGTTGATCAGCGCACGGACCTTACCATACTGCTCGCCCACAACAAAGATATCACCTTGGCGCAATGTACCATTCTGAATCAGAACAGTTGCTACCGGCCCCCGGCCAACGTCAAGCTGCGCTTCGATAACAGCACCGATAGCTGGACGGTTGGGGTTGGCTTTCAACTCAAGCAATTCAGCTTGAAGCGCGATTGCCTCCAACAGTTCGTCAAGGCCCTGACCAGTAGTGGCTGACACTTCGACATCCTGCGTATCACCGGACATCTTTTCAACGATAACAGAATGTTGCAGCAGGTCCGTGCGAACCTTGTCAGGGTTTGCTTCATATTTGTCAATCTTGTTGATCGCCACGATCATCGGAACCTTTGCCGCTTTCGCGTGGTTAATCGCTTCGATCGTCTGTGGCATGACTGCATCATCTGCGGCAACCACCAGAACCACGATATCCGTAACCTGAGCCCCGCGAGAACGCATTGACGTAAACGCGGCGTGACCGGGCGTGTCGAGGAAACTAAGGACCTGGCCGCTGTCTGTGGTCACCTGATAGGCACCGATGTGCTGGGTAATACCACCTGCTTCGCCGGACTGAACCTTAGCTTTGCGGATCGCATCCAGAAGCGATGTCTTACCATGGTCAACGTGACCCATGATGGTGATGACCGGTGGACGGGTAACCAAATCTTTCGGATCGTCTTCGGCTTCCTTGATCACATCTTCGACATCCGCATCGGAAACGCGTACGACTTTGTGACCGAACTCTTCGATGATCAATTCCGCTGTATCGGCATCGATGGTTTCATTTTGCGTTACCATCATACCGTTGTTCATCAGCGCTTTTACGACGGCACCGACACGTTCGGCCATACGGTTGGCCAGTTCGGATACCATGATCGCAGGTGGCAAGTTCACGTTGCGCACGACCTTTTCGCGCTCAACCGACCCACCCATCGCTTTTTGACGTTGACGTTCCTGCTTGCGCTTCATCTGCGCCATGGAGCGTTGACGACCCCCTTCGCCACCGGTCAAAGCTTGGTTGACTGTTAACTTGCCGGAACGACGGCTGTCGTCTGCGCTCTTGTTACGCTTGTTGGTTTCCTCGCGGTCACCTTCTTTTTTGCGGACCGCTGGGGTCGGTGCGCCACTTTTGATGTTCGGCGTGCGGGGCGCTGCGGGCTCAGCAGGGGTTGCTGCAACAACAGCAGCGGCTTCCGCTTCCTGCTTGCGACGCTCGTCTTCTTCGGCTTTCGCCTTCAGACTTTCTTCGCGCTCACGCTCTTCAGCCTCTTTGGCTTCGATCTCGGCACGACGACGCTCGCGATCTTCTGCGCGCGCCTTTTCATCGGCTTCACGCGCTTCGGCTTCTTCAGCCTCACGGGCACGGGCTGCTTGAACAGCCTTTAGCCGGCGCTCCATTTCGGAGTCCGTAATGCCTGCTGGACGCTTTGAGGGATCCCCAAGCGATGGATTATTACCGCTGCCAGGCTTTGCGCCAGCAGGTTTGGGCACCACAACGCGCTTGCGCTTGGTCTC